>Ga0209166_10000389_pt1 | contig 50989 bp, 47 predicted proteins | sample Coa_R1_3_FD_187151 | JGI IMG/M metagenome (GOLD analysis project Ga0209166, IMG submission 187151) | Surface soil microbial communities from Centralia Pennsylvania, which are recovering from an underground coalmine fire - Coalmine... | ecosystem: Environmental > Terrestrial > Soil >...
CAGCGAAAGTATTTTCAGCTCGCTTGCGACGTCCAGCCCGTATCCACTCTTCGCTTCGATCGTCGTCGTGCCATGCGCCGCAAAAACCTCAAGCGCCGCGCTCGCTCTGCGCTTCAATTCCTGGCTGGTGGCCGCGCGCAGTTTCTTTACGGAATTGAGAATGCCGCCGCCCTTCTGTGCAATCTCTTCGTAGCTCGCGCCTTGAATCTTCAGTTCGTATTCTTCCGCGCGGCTCGCGGCATGAATCAGGTGAGTATGCGAATCCACGAATCCCGGCAAAATCACCCGGCCGCCGACATCTATCTTTTCCGCTTTTCGCGCGGCCGCCAGTTTTTCCAGTTTCGCCGTCGTGCCCACTGCCGCAATCGCGCCGTCGCGCACCAGCACGGCTCCATCCTGAATGACGCCCAGCTTGGAGAGCGCGCGGCCGCGCCGCGGTCCGCGTCCGGCAACCGTCACAAGTTGCGAAGCGCCCGTGATGAGAAGGGAATCGCTCAAGGTCTCGTCATTATGGCGAACGTCGCCGCATTTTGCCTAACCGCATGGTTCGTGGCTTATGCTTTCGCCGATTTGGCGTTGTACGCGGGTGCGAACACTTCCTTCGCAAATGTCTCCAGCGTCGTGGGTGTCGTGTTTTTCTCGGAACGCGGTTCTTGCGGCGTCAGCAGCCCGTCGTTCGCGGCGTCATTCATTTCGCTCATCAGCGCCGCTGTTTTCGCGGGCAATCCCATCTGCTTCAACGCCTGCTCCACCAAGAACGACGGAAATCGTTGATACGACAATTTGGGTTTGCCGATTTCCGCGCCGAGGATGTTTGCCGCCGCCTCGTGCGTATATTCACACGGGCCAAGCAGTTCTCGAGCCTCGATCCCCGTGAAATCCCTCGCCATCAGCGCTTCCGCCGCGTACTGCCCGATGTCGCCCGCCGCGATCATCGGCATTTTCATGTCGCCCTTGATTCCGTTGCCGATAAATCCCATCGAATGAATCAAGCCAATCGCCATCAAAAAATTTTCCATAAAGAAAACCGGCCGGAGCGAAAGCCGGTTCAATCCGGGCACTGCCGCGAGCTTCGCTTCGAATCGATGGAGGCCCACGATCGGCCCCGTCTTTGCCTCGTGCTGCGCTCCAATGCTGCTCAAGTGGACCACATGCGTGATGCCGGACGCTCGCACGGCCTCCGTAATCGCGTCGCTGATTTTATTCCCTGCATCGAGAAAATCCGGGGCGTTTATCTGCGGAGGAATCATTACGTAAGCGGCCCTCGCCCCGCCAAAAGCGCGCGTCAACGCCGCCACGTCGTTCACATCGGCGCCGAATGCCTCCGCGCCTTCGCCGAACATGCGCGTAATCTTCGCCGTGTCTCGCCCCACCGCTCGCACTTTTTCGCCTTTCGCGAGGAGCGCCTTCACCGCTGCCGAACCAGTGTTGCCCGTTGCGCCTAATACTACGTACATGTCGATTTTCTCCCGGTAATTCTTGCAAAAGTCTAAATTCAGCGCAGTTCAAAACGACGACGCTTGATCCACCGCCGGCACAAACTCAAAGCATCGGCACGTTCACGCTGTTCTTTTTCGCGAACGCAATGGCCTCGGGATACCCGGCATCCACGTGCCTTACCACGCCCATTCCCGGATCGTTCGTCAACACTCGCTCAATTCGCGCCGCCATCTCTTTCGTCCCATCCGCCACCGTCACTTGCCCGGCATGTTGCGAATAGCCGATTCCGACGCCGCCGCCATTGTGAATCGAAACCCACGATGCGCCGCTCGCCGTGCTTACCAGCGCATTCAGCAACGGCCAATCCGCAATCGCGTCGGAGCCATCCATCATCGATTCGGTTTCGCGGTAAGGCGATGCCACCGAACCGCAATCCAAATGATCCCGTCCAATCACCACCGGCGCCTTCAATTCGCCCTTCGCCACCAAGTCGTTCAGCGCCAGGCCAAATTTATCTCGCTCGCCATATCCTAACCAGCAAATCCGCGATGGCAGTCCTTGAAATTTCACGCGCTTCTGCGCCAGCGTAATCCATCGCCGCAAAGGCTCGTTTTCGGCAAACATTTCCAGAACCAGCCGGTCCGTTCGCGCAATGTCCGATGGCTCGCCCGAAAGCGCCGCCCAGCGAAACGGCCCTTTGCCTTCGCAAAATAGCGGCCGAATGTAGGCCGGCACAAATCCCGGAAAGTTGTACGCGTCCGCCACGCCTTGCTGAAAGGCAAACGTTCGAATGTTGTTGCCGTAATCAAACGTCACCGCGCCCAGTTTCTGCAGCGCCAGCATGCCGCGCACGTGCTCGGCCATCGCCGCCATCGATCGCTTCTGATATTCCGCCGCATCCCTCTTTCGCAGCTCCAGCGCCGCCTCCAGCGGCATGCCGTTCGGCACATATCCGCCAATCGGATCGTGCGCGCTCGTTTGATCGGTCAGCAAATCCGGCACCACGCCGCGTTTCGCCAATTCCGGAATCACATCCGCGCAATTTCCCACGAGGCCGACCGAAGTCGCTTCGCCTTTGCGCACCGCGTTTTTCAATATCCGCAGCGCTTCATCGAGCGACGTCACCATCACATCGCAATACCCGGTCTTCAGCCGCTTTTTGATCCGTTCGGGGTCGACGTCAATGCCAAGAAACGCCGCGCCATTCATTGTTGCGGCCAGCGGCTGCGCCCCGCCCATCCCGCCCATTCCGCCCGTCACCACAAGTTTTCCCGCCAGTGTGCCGCCAAAATGCTGTCGCGCCGCCGCCGCAAACGTCTCGTACGTCCCTTGCAAGATTCCCTGCGTGCCGATGTAAATCCAGCTGCCGGCCGTCATTTGGCCGTACATCATCAATCCCGCGCGATCGAATTCGTTGAACTTGTCCCAGCTGTTCCAGTGCCCAACCAGATTCGAATTGCAAAGCAAGACTCGCGGCGAATATTCATGCGTGCGAAACACCGCCACCGGCTTGCCGGATTGCACGAGCAGCGTTTCGTCGTTCTCGAGTTCGCGGAGGGACTTCACAATCGCGTGAAAGCATTCCCAGTTCCGCGCCGCCTTGCCCGTGCCGCCGTACACCACCAGATCCTCGGGTCTTTCCGCCACTTCCGGATCCAGGTTGTTCATCAACATGCGCAGCGCCGCTTCCTGCTGCCACCCCTTGCAGGAAATCTGCGTCCCTCGCGCCGCTCGAAACGGTCCCTTTGCCAGCGCCGCTCCGCTCAAACGATCAGTCGTCGCACTCATCTCGCTCTCCGTTGCCATCTTAGCTTACGCGTATATTGTTTGCACGATTGCGCTCTCTCTGCCCGCCCGAGTGCAGGCGGTCGGTTTCGAATGGTTTTCAGCTAACGCCATGGCGGGAAGCGGTATTTAAGTTCTTGCCGCGCGCGGAGCCTAGCTTGCCAAACCAGTACGGCGAAGGAGATTTTGGAAGCGCGGGTCGGAGCGCAGGCCGTCCAGGCGCACGTCCGCTTTAAGGTGCCAGAGCATGTCCGGCGATTTTTCCTGATAAGCCTTTTCCAGAAAGGAGAACGCGCGGTCGTTCTCGTGCAGTCCCGCATAGATCGTGGCGATAAAATACGGCGAGACATGAGCGGTCTTCGATTTTTTCAGAAGGCCGGCCAGAATTTTTTCCGCTTCGTCTCGTCTGCCGCCTTCCGCGTACGCATGCGCCAGAAAGGCGGCCGCATCCACGTTGCCTTCTGACAACTGGAATGCCTTCTGATATTCGGCGATGGCTTCCGCAGGTTGTCCGGTCGCTTCGTAGCCGATGCCGAGTTCACGGTGCATGGTCCACTCGTTGGGGTACGACGTCACGGCTTGGCGGCCGACCTCAACCAATTTCGGGTAATCGCGCAGCTGATAGTACGCGCCGGAAATCACGCTCATCGAGCCGGGGCCGGGATCCATCTGGCCGATTTTTCCCAACTCCACCAGCGCCTCATCGCGACGGCCAAGCGAGGCGAGAAAGAGCGCGCGGCTCTCGTGCGCGCAGGCGTAGCTCGGAGAAAGGGCAATGGCGTCGTCGTACTCGCGTTCCGCGCTTTTGAAGTCCCATTCAAATTGCGCGCCGAGGAGAGCAAGCGCATAGTGGGCTTCGCCATTGGTGTCGTCCAATTGCAGAGACTTTTGCGCGGCTTCTCTTGCCTGGCGGTAGACCTCGTCGAGAGACACCTGACCGTCTCCGTAAAAGCCCAAGAAGATGTGCGCGAGCGCCAGGCCCGAATACGCCGAGGCAAATTGCGGATCTTTTTTCGCCGACTCTTCGAAATAACCTTTCGCCATTTTCAGCGGGCCGGCCAGCGTGAACTGGTTCTCGAGGTAGTACCGGCCGCGCAGATAATCCTCGTACGCCTCCGGGTTCACGGGCCGCGCCGAACGGAAAATCGCCTGTTGCCGCGGCGTCAGCTGGGCGCGTACGTGCTCGGCGATGGTTTGCGCCACTTCACCCTGCAATCGGAGCACGTCGCCGAGGTCGCGGTCATAGGTCTCCGCCCACAGGTGCTGGTCCGTGGATGCCTGCACAAGCTGCGCCGTAACCCGGACGCGCTGACCCGACCGTATGATGGACCCCTCGACAACGGCATCCACATTCAATTCCTGTGCGATTTCCGGCAAACGCTTCTTGGTCCCCTTATAACGCATGACGGAAGTTCGCGAGATCACCCGCAGCGAGCCAACTTGCGCCAAGTCGGTAATCAACTGTTCCGTCATTCCATCCACGAAATAGTCCTGCGAAGCATCCCCCGATAAATTGTCGAGCGGCAAAACCGCAACGGAATTTAGACGCGGCGCAGCGCTCGTAGGAGCGCTGCCCGTACGCCCAAGCCAAACGGCAATGCCGATCACGAGGAGGACCGCGACCGAGATCAGCGCGAGCGTGTGATGTGTAGTCAGCCTCGGCAGGGCAGGCAGTTCGCTGGGCGGAGCTGGCTTGGCGGAAGTAGATGTAGCGGCACGATCGCTCGCGTCCACCGGCGCGATAAACCGATATCCGCGGCGCGGCAGCGTTTCAACATAGCGCGGCGCCTCGGCGGAGTCGCCGAGTACCTCGCGCAGGCGCGCAATCGCATTGTGCAGGCTGTGATCGAAATCGACAAACGTGTCCGCGGCCCAAATCTGCGCTCGCAGCTCTTCACGTGTGACCACATCGCCGGCACGCTCGAGCAAAGCGGTCAAGACTTGCAGTGGTTGACCTTGCAGGCGAAGCCGTACACCGTGTTTGCGCAGCTCGCCCGCGCGAACGTCCAGCTCAAAATTGTCAAAACGCACGACCCGCGCGGTCGCTAAGGAGCTAGGCATGGCAAACACCCGCAATGGTAGTGCAGTCTAGCACACTTTCCGTTACACATAACAGCGCAAGGCCTTTGTCCTCACCAGTTTAGCAATGGAGATATTTTTGGGGAGAGATGGAGCCGGCGAGGATTGCATCCCTTGCGAGAAGCGAAGAAAGTCGGAGAGTTTTGGCGGCACCTCACCCATCGACTGCCACTCCCCGGCAAGGAGCGGTGAGCAATTCACAACAAGTATTTGAGGAGAATCCCAATATGAAGAAGCTCACGCATCTCGCAATGCTTTTGGTCGCTCCACTTGCGTTTACCTCGCTTGCCCCGGTGTTCGCGCCCGCTCAGCAAAAGGCGCAAACCGAGGAAGAGGCGAACAACAAGCTCGTCGAAATTGTTCGCAATGCCACACGAGCCTTTCAAGATGTCACCAAACTTCCGTCTGGATTCGCTCCTGCCCTCGGCTGCGTCAGCGGCCCCGACCATGGCGCCATGGGCATCCATTACGTCAACGTCGGGCTCGTGAACGGCCCGATTGACCCCGAACACCCGCAAGCACTGATCTACGAGCCGCAAGAGAATGGCGATCTGAAGCTGGTCGGCGTCGAGTACATCATACTCGCCAGCGCCCTTCCTCCGGACTCCGCTCCGCAAGTCGCGGGTCACCTGATGAACTTCATCGACGGCCCGAATCGCTTTGGCCTGCCGCCGTTCTTCGAACTCCACGTCTGGGCGTGGCGCGACAATCCCAAAGGTCCGTTCGCAGACTGGAACGACCACGTCACCTGCGCTCACGAATAGGTTCGAGAGGAGGCCACAAGGCGATGCGCCTCTCCCCGCATCGCAGGTCCGAACAGTTTTTGTGCCGTTTTATACGTGACCACGATCAACTCCGCGCAACACAAAACGCGCGGCGCCTTCATCCCTCGTCCGCCCGGCGGACGGGGGATCCGCTTTGACATTTTGTTTTTTCTGGCATCCCGGCCGAAGCAGCGCGGCATCTTCCTGTCGCGCCGAATTTTGGTGTGCCGCGCTGCGCAGCCAAGGAACCTCTCTTTGATGTTTCAAACGGTTCCGCCCTCTTGCAAGAAACAACCGGGGTTGCACCCCCTTGGCCAACCTCGCCCTTTTTTCCGCTTCCGATCCCCGTGGCGTTGCCGCAAACCGCGCCGCTGCCCCAATTGCGCCCGCAATCTGTCTACGATACAGTGAGCCACAGACCATGAGTTCCGGCACCCTTCCCTCCAATCTCCTCCATGCCATCGACACTTGGCCGAATCCTCGCGCCCAGATGTTTCGCACCGCTTCGCGATGGCAGGAAATCTCTTCCGAAGAATTTCTTCGCCGCATCGCCGGCCTCTCGCAAGCCTTCTTTGAACTTGGCGTCAAGCCGGGCGATCGCATTGGCCTCTTCGCTTCCAACCGGCCCGAATGGCACACCGCGGACTTCGCCATCACCGGCGCGGGCGGCGTCACCGTTCCGGTCTACTTCAACGAATCGCCCGACCGGATGACCTTCATCCTGAACCACGCGGAGGCGAAAATTCTTTTTGTCGCCGGCGCGGCGCAGCTCGCCAAAGCCCTCGAAATTCGAAGCGCGCTTCCCCATCTGGAGCACATCGTCGTCGCTGACGGCGGGAACGACGTTCCCACCGATTGCCTCCGTTATGAAACGCTCATCGCCTCGGCCAGCGGCGCGGAAATTGCCGCGTACCGCTTGCGCGCTTCCCAAGTGCTCCCCGGCCAGCTCGCCTCCATCATTTACACGTCTGGCACCACCGGCGAGCCAAAGGGCGTGATGCTCACGCACACCAATTTCTGCAGCAACGCGAGCGACGTCGGTGTCGACTTCAATCTCGCCTCGCACGATGACGTCGCCATCTCGTTTCTTCCCCTCGCCCACGTTTACGGTCGCACGCTCGATTACATTTATCTTTTTCAATCCGTGCCGATCGCATACGTTGAAATCGTCGATCAGCTCGCGCAGGCGCTCAAGGAAGTGCGCCCCACCGTCATGGCCGCCGTTCCGCGCGTTTTCGAAAAGATTTACGCGAAACTCATGGAGCAGGGCAGCCGCGAATCCGGCGCGAAGCGAAAGATTTTCTTTTGGTCGATTCGCACCGCGGAACTCACTGCCCGCTGGCGTTGCGGCGAGGCAAATGTCGGCCCTCTGCTCAAATTGCAGTGGTACATCGCCGACAAACTCGTTTACTCGAAAATTCGCGCCGGAACGGGGGGCCGTCTTCGCATCGTTTCTTCCGGTGGCGCGCCGCTCTCCAAGGCCCTGGCCGAGTTTTTCTGGGCCGTCGGCGTCCCCATCTACCAGGGATATGGCTTGACGGAAACCTCTCCCATCGTCTCCAGCAATTATCCGAAAAACCGCGTCGGCAGTTCCGGCCTGCCGATTCCGCATTGCGAAGTTCGCATCGCCGGCGACGGCGAAGTGCAAGTTCGCGGTCCGATGATCATGCAGGGCTATTACAAACGGACGGATGCCACCCGCGAAGTGCTCGACGACGAAGGTTGGTTTTCCACCGGCGATATCGGCTATCTGGACAAAGACAACTATCTTTTCATCACCGACCGCAAAAAAGATTTGATCAAAACCGCCGGCGGAAAATTTATCGCGCCGCAGCCCATTGAAAACGCACTGAAGACGAGTCCGTACATCCTCAACGCCATGGTCATCGGCGACCGGCGCAAATTTGTCGTGGCCTTGGTCGTGCCAAATCCCGCCACGGTCGCCGCGAAAATCGCCGAAAAGGGAATTGCCTTCCAATCCAATGCGGAAATGGCGGCGCACCCGGCGGTAGCCGCGTTGCTCGAATCCGAAATCCAGCGCCTGACCGTTCATCTCGCGCAATACGAATCCATCAAGCGCTTCGCCATTCTCGCAAACGATTTTACGTTCGATAATGGCGCGCTCACCTTCACCATGAAGCTCAAGCGCCGCGTCGTCGAACACCAGTTCAGAGACGTCATCGATTCGCTTTACAACGACGTTGCCGAGCCGCGTCCCGTGATCCAACCTTGAAAAAAATAAGGCTGCCGCACGATTTCCGCGCGGCAGCCCTCTCGTTCGAACGTTAGTGCGCTAGTTTGCCAGCGGCTTGCCGTCCGCACCCAGATACTTCAATTCGCCCAGGTTCAGTTCCTTGACGCCCGCTTCAATCTTCGCGCGGTCGCCCACAATCACCCAGGTCAATTGATCCGGATGCACAACCTGATGCGCCGCATCGGCGAGGTCCGTCGTCTTCAGCGCACGTACCTTGCCAGCATACGTTTCGTAATAATCGTCCGGCAATCCGAACTGCACCAGGTCCACAATCGATCCGCCCACCGCATTTTGCGTCTCGCGCGAGCCCGGCAAGCTGAGCGTTTCATTTGCTTGCACCTTTTCCAGTTCTTCCTGGCTCAAGGGCCGGCTCCCGACCACGTCGTGGAATTCCTTGTTCATTTCGACGAGCGATTCCTTCGTCTTATCCGTTTGCACCGGCGCCAACGCGAGATACGGCCGCTGTCCCCGTGCATCCCAGAAACGCATGCTCGCTCCGTAAGACCAGTGCTTGTCTTCGCGCAAATTCATGTTCAATCGCGCGCCAAAATTTCCGCCAAGGCCGTCGTTCATCGCCTCAATGGCGATCTCCTTTGGATTGCCCTGCGGCGGAGCAATAACTCCGGCGACGATCACCGATTGCTGCGCCCCGGGCTTATCGATCAAATAGACTGTGCTTTTTGCCGGCAGATTCACGGTTTTCACCGTTTTCTTCGGAACGTTTCCCGACTTCCATCCCGCGAAAAGTTTTTCGAGTTTTGGCGTCACTTCGCCGAGCGTTGTGTCGCCCACGATGATCAGCGTCGCATTGTTCGGCTTGAACCATGCATCGTGGAATTTCACGAGGTCGTCGCGCGTCATCTTCGCGACGCTCGCGCTCGTGCCCGAACCCGTCAATGGATTCCCGTACGCGTGATCGGCGCCGTACAAAAGTCCCGGCATCACGCGCAATGCCGCCGCCACCGGCGAATTTTCCTCGCGCTTGATTCCGGCCAGCGTCTGCTTCTGTTGCCGGTCGAAATCGCTTTGCGGAAACGATGGATTCAGAACCACATCCGCATACAGCGCCAGGGAATCGTCCAATTTTGATTTTAGCGACGACAGATGAACGGTGGAAAGATCCAGATTCGAACCCGCGCTGATCTGCGCGCCCAGCAGCTCCTCGCGGTCGCTGATCTGCAGCGCGTTCATCGTTTTCGTGCCGCCCGTGAGCAGCGCCATCGCCATGCTCGACGTCCCGGGCGAGGCCAGCTGATCGGCCGCATATCCCGCGTCGAACGCCAGCGTGAAATTTACCAGCGGAACTTCGTGGCGTTCGGCCAGAATCACTTTCAATCCGTTCGAAAGCGTGCTGCGCTGCAATTTCGGCAGTTTCAATTCCGGCGGCGCGCCCGGCGTCGGCATCTTGGAGCGATCCGCGCCATTCGCTTCCGCTTTGAAGTCCGGGAACGGCGTCACTTCCAGAACGTACACGCCATCGGAAAGCCACTTGTTCGCCGCCGCCTTCAAATCTTCCGCCGTCGCCTCGTGCACGCGCTTGAGCTGCGTCTTATACGCATCCGCGTTTCCCACAAACACCTGGCCCTGCGCCAGTCGATCGGACTTTCCGCCGAATCCGCCGATTCGCTCAATTCCGCGAATGAAGTTCGCTTCATATTGCGATTTCACGCGCGCGAGTTCGTCCTCGGTCGGCCCGTCCTTCAAAAACCGCGCCAGCTCCTCATCCAGCTCTTTTTCCACCTGCTTCAAGTCCTGGCCGGGCCGCGCCGTGGCTTGCACGCGAAATTGTCCGCCGATTTCCGCGAGGTTCACGAAGGCGTTCGCATCGGTCGCTATTTGATCGTCATAAACAAGCCGCTTGTAAAACCGCGACGATTTTCCGCTGCTCAGAATGTCGCTCACCAAATCCAGATAATCTCCTTCCGCGCTTCCGAACTGCGGAACGTTCCAGATTTTGTAAATTCGCGCTTGCGGCACGCGGTCTTGCACGGTCTGCCGGTGCGTTCCGCTCAACTTCGCGATCCACACCGCCTGATGGTTCACGGGCGGCCCCGGCGGAATGTCGCCGTAATATTTCTGCACTTTTTCCTTCGCCGTCTTCAGATCGATGTCTCCGGCCAGAACCAGTACCACGTTCGACGGTCCGTAATATGTCCGGAACCACTCCTTCACGTCGTTCATCGACGCCGCATCGAGATCGGCCATTTCGCCGATCGTCGTCCACGAATACGGATGTCCCGCGGGATAGGTATTTTGCGTAATCAATTGCCGCGTCACGCCGTACGGCTGATTTTCGCCTTGCCTTTTTTCGTTCTGCACCACGCCGCGCTGCAGCGTCAGCGTCTTTTCATCAAACGAACCGAGCAAATGTCCCATGCGGTCCGATTCGAGCCACAGCGTCAGGTCCAAGGCCGACGTTGGAACGTTCTCAAAATAGTTCGTTCGGTCGCCGTTCGTCGTTCCATTCAAATCCGTCGCGCCAATTCGCTCCATCGTGTCGATGTAGCGGTCCTTCGAATGTTCGCTTCCGCCGAACATCAGGTGCTCGAACAGATGCGCAAATCCCGTCTTCCCCGGCTTCTCATTTTTCGAGCCGACGTGATACCAGGTGTTCACCGCCACGATCGGCGCTTTGTGATCTTCATGCACAAGCACGGTCAGCCCGTTGTCGAGAACGAATTTTTGATACGGAATATCCACTTCCTGCGCGGGCGCCGCTACCGCCGCCAGGAGAACGAACGCCACTGCCATCCACTTGAATTTCATACGGGGCCTCCGACAACCTTTCTGAACCAATGAGATTTGGAATTTCGTGAAACGAACCTACCCCATCAACGCCTGCGACTTAGACGTGCCGCTCCGTTTTCGGTTTCGTCGCGTGCCGTGCCGGCAAGATTGGCTGCTCGGTATCTCGGCACGAAAGTGTACACCGCCGCCCTCCGCGTTCTACAATCTTCTTTTACGGAGCCGATTCTTGTGCCAGACCAACTTATCATCGCAGGCCGCGCTTTTTCTTCTCGCTTGATCGTCGGTACCGGCAAATACCGCAGCTTTCCCGAAATGGCGCGCGCCCACGCCGCGAGCGGCGCGGACATGGTCACCGTCGCCGTCCGCCGCGTCAATCTTACCGAAAAATCGAAGGAATCGCTGCTCGACTACATTCCGCGAGACAAAATGTTCATCTTGCCCAACACTGCCGCCTGCTACACCGCCGAGGAAGCCATTCGCACCGCGCGGCTTGGCAGGGAAGTGGGCCTTTCGAATTGGGTCAAGCTCGAAGTCATCGGCGACCAGCAAACGCTTTACCCAGACACGGAACAATTGATCGAAGCCACCCGCGTTTTGGTGAAAGAAGGTTTCGTCGTTCTGCCGTACACGAATGACGATTTAATCGCGGCGCGAAAACTGATCGATGCGGGCGCCTCGGCCATCATGCCGCTCGCCGCGCCGATCGGCTCCGGCCTCGGTGTACAAAATCCCGCCGCCTTGCGCATCCTCCGCGAACGAATCACGGAAGTTCCCCTGATCGTGGACGCGGGAGTCGGCACGGCCAGCGACGCCGCCGTGGCCATGGAACTCGGCGCCGATGGCATTTTGATGAACACTGCCATCGCCGAAGCCGCCGACGCCGTCCTGATGGCCGAAGCCATGCGCGACGCCACTCTCGCCGGCCGCAAAGCGTTCCTCGCCGGCCGCATGCCCAAGCGCCTCTACGCTTCCGCCTCGTCGCCCGTCACCGGCGTCGTCCGCTAGAATTGCCTTTAGGTTGAAGTTGCGCGAGGCTCTTCAGGTTTTTGCTGATTATCACCAGTTCTATCTTTGGGACAGCGCCATGACGAATCAGGCGCCCGACGATTACACGGCGGAAGACGTGAAGCGCCGCATCAAGATCGGATCATGAGCCTGGTGGTTGAAGCGCTATTTGGCCCAATTCTCTACTTTCAATCCCCGTACCCTCTTGAATTCCTTCTCATTGTTGGTCACCAGCGTCAATCCCAGAGTCTTGGCATGCGCTGCAATCCACAAATCATTGTTCCCGATCGGGGTTCCCACTGCTTCAAGCGACGCTCTGATCGCCCCGTACTCGCCGGCCGCCGCTTTTGTCAGCGGCATCACCTGCATGATCGATTCCAGTTCCGCAAGTCGCGTCAGCACTGCCTCGCGTTGCGAACTCTTCGCCGCCCCGTACATGAGCTCGCCCATCGTGATCGACGACAGAACCGCTTCCCCTTGCCCCAGATTGCGCAGTCTTTCCAGCACACTCGTCGGCTTCCGCTTGTAAATGTACACGCAAATGTCCGTGTCGAGCATGAAACGCGGCTCCATTAGAGCCCTTTACGCTTCTGCGGCTTGTCCTTCTTCCGATCGCCCAAATCGAAGTCATCCGGCAGGCCAGCGAGAATCTCGAACACGCGTTCCATCGGCTTATGCTTTTCTTTCAGCACGATTTCGTCGCCGCGGCGGAATATCTCGAGCTCGCGGCTCTTTACACGAAACTGTTTCGGCAGCCGGACTGCCTGGCTGTTTCCCGACTTAAATACGCGCGCTGTCGCCATCGCCGGCCTCCCGCAATGTATATACACCAAGTATATACGAAATGTCCGCGTCCAGATCGTCTTCGAAGCGCCGCGCCGCCGGCCTACCGCTTTGCCTTGCGCTTGGCCGCCTTAAAACCCTTGCACTTGCAACCGGGGAAGTTGCAACTGCGCGACAGTTTTGTGTTTTCGTACATCGGTCCGTACATTCGAACGTGAATGCTTTTCGCGTGGCCGCAGCTGCATCGTTGAATGCGCGTGTTGTGCATGGGCGATCCGCCTCGTCCTCACCTGGAATGGCAGCAACCTCGGGGTCCCGTTACTTCCTGGCTGTTTTGCTCACGGTTTATATCACAGTAACCTGGCCTCGACAATCGCTCGGTCCGCTTGAAGCTTCGAATCGAAGCTTCAAACCGGCGCCCACGACCGCCGCATGTACTCGCCAGTCTATCGAAACTCTCGTAATCTTTAAAGGGGTTCTTGCCGCCGCCCAGATTCCGCGGAACTCGCGCCGCGCGCGGTTATTTCCAGCTCATAATCCAGAATCCCACCGCCGTGCCGATGAACCACGCCACGAGCGTCAGCTTGAACGACTGCGAAAACGCCCGAAGATTGTCCAGCTTCGCTTTGGCGATCAGCGCCAGCTCAAAGATCTGGTCCGTAACGTTCCGTAAAATCTCCTCGGGTTCGGCCCTCATCACCGCTTCAAAATACCGGTCGCTCGATTCAAACCGCGCCACGTGCCCGAAATAAAGCAAGTCCGCGCCCGGTTTCGGCTCTTTGTGATGCTTTGCCACTCGCGGCGTCATCACATGCGATATCAAATACATCGACCACACGAACCCGATCACCGAAAGCGCGTACGCGGCGGCATACAGCCCGCTGGCAAACGCGCCCGCGCCATCCCACCGCAATTTCGGCAGCACCTCTCGGCCCAGCGGAATCGTGCTCGCACCGAAAAAAAGCAAAAACGTAACGAGATATCCGGCTTTCAGATCCGCCGCGCGGATGATCGCCTGCTGGTCTTCAAAATTTTTCCAGGCAAAACGCAGCCGCTCTTCGCCGGCGTCCGCCAATCTTCAGCCTCCCGCCGCCTTTTTGGCCGCCGCGCTGTCGAAACTCTCACCGTAAATCGCCGGCACTTTGCCGCCCATCGCCCGCAGATACGCCGAAAGTTGGCCGCGATGATGAATCGAATGATGCAAAGCGAATTGCAGATACATCACCGCCGGCAACTGGAATAGTCCGCGGAAGTCCACGATCTTCGTCAATTGTTCCGGCGTCAGCTTGGCGAGCTTTGCGAGCGTATCGGCCGTGCTCTGCTCGTACCACGCCGCAATCTCCGCCGGTGTTTTCGCGCTCTCCGGCAGCGACGTAGGGCCGCTCGGATTGAATTCACCGTGTATCGGAATCGAAAGCAACCGGCATTCCGCCGCCGCAATATGGCGCATCAATTCCAGCGCGCTTTTGGAAAACTCATCCGGCTTGTAGCCGGTTTTGTCCGCCGGTACCGCCGCGATCACGTTTTTCGTGGTCTTGCTTTCCTGTTTCACCGCGGCCATGTACATCCCGTTCACAAACAAAGCTTGTTCCGCCGTTATTCCCGCCATGATTTTTCCTCCCTTACCCGTTCGCGCAACGCCGCGATTATACTCCCGCTCCATCTAAACGGTTCGAAACAAAAAGTGCCAAAGCACGTCCACCGCTCCGTGCACAATCGCCGACGCAAAAATCGAATTCGTCCGCCGCCACGTCCATCCATAAAAGAATCCCGCAATCGACGCCAGCAGCACATACCGCCAGTTCGGAAATCCGCCGTTGGTGATATGCGAAAAGCCAAACAAGACCGACGCGAAAATCCAGCCCGCCCAATCGCTATTCATCGCCCGCGACAGGCAATTTTGCAGCAGCCCGCGAAACAAAAACTCTTCCGGCCAGGCCGTAAAAAACAGAATGCCCAGCGCCAGCGCCGGCTCCGTCTTCCAATGCGCCCATTGCACGTCAAACGCGATGAATTTCAGCTTCGCGCCCAGCGGAATGGCGATGCACGAAAACGCCAGCAAGCTCGCCAAAATGGAAAACGCCCAATCGCTGCCCCAGCCAAACGTATATCCGGCGCCTTTCACGCGCCGCAGCAGCAAAAATCCCGCAATCGCCAGATTCACCGCCAGAAGCACCGTTAAAATGTACGCGAGCTTTCCACCCGGGTACGGCCAAATCGCCCGCGCCGGTCCAAACTTCACGAAAACACACACGCCGGCGATCGCCAGCAAATCCTGCCAAGCCCCCGCCGCCGCGCCTGCCGCGCTCGCCAGCAACGCCAACGGCACAAACAAAAACACGGCCACTTCCGCCAATCGCAAAAACGAAAGCGTTCCCGTTCCCATTGCGTACATCACATAAACCAAAAACAACGCGACGCCGTACAGCCAGCCCGCGCCCGGCCCGCCCGCCGCCACTTTTTCCAGCATGCCGCGCGCCGCAAACAAAAGCATCGCGCCAAACAAAATCCCAAACACCGCAAACGATGCCACGAACGCTCTACCGCCGTACGCGTACCCATACCCCGACAGCGTCGCGAACAAAATCATCGCGACGCACAACACTCCCCAAACTCCCAGCATGAGCATCGGTCCGATTTGGCGCGTGGCAGGCAAGCGGGTATTGTATCAACGTTCCGCAATGACTCCTTCGCAGCAACGTCTCGCTTACATCGACTGGATGCGCGGCCTCGCCTGCATCCTTATGTTCCAAACGCATTGCTACGACTCCTGGCTCAGCCCGGAAGCGCGCCAATCTCCCGTGCTCATCTGGTCGCAGCTCGGCGGCACCTTTCCCGCGCCGCTTTTCATTTTTCTTGCCGGAGTTTCTTTCGCGCTCGTCACCGATCGTCTTCGCGAAAAGGGAATTGGCCGCGCCACCATCGCCAAACAAACCATCTGGAGAGGCGCGGAAGTTCTCGGCCTCGGCCTTCTCTTTCGTCTCCAGGAGTATGCCCTCGCCGCCGGCTACGCGCCGTGGACTGATCTTTTCCGCGTCGACGTGCTGAACATCCTCGGCCTTTCCATGATGCTCATGGGCGCGCTTTGTTTTTTCACCGGCGGTTCCTCGCTTGCCGCGGCGCGCGCACGCGCCATCTTCACGGGCTTGGCCCTCGCGGCAACCGTCTCCCTCGTCACGCCGCCACTCTGGACCACCTTCCGCCCAAAATTTCTTCCCTGGCCGCTCGAGTCCTACATCAGTGGCGTCCACATCTTTGGCACGCCGCAACCCTGGCTCTTCCCGCTTTTTCCATGGGCCGCGTTCGCCTTCGCCGGCCTCGCCATCGGATTTTTGCTGCGGACCGATTTCGCCAAGCGCCGCGAAATTCTTGCCTTCACGCTCCTCGGCATCCTGGGAGTCGCCGCCGGCGCGCTCTCGCGTCTGTTCGACAACTCACCGATTCATCTTTACGCCGTCTACGATTACTGGCACTCCAGTCCAAACTTCTTCCTCATGCGTTGCGGACTTCTGCTCGGTATTTTATTTCTCTCCTTCGTCTGGTGCCGCTGGGGCCTGGCACAAATCGGCTTTAGCCCGCTCATTCAGCTGGGTAAAACTTCTCTTCTCGTCTATTGGGTTCACATTCAGTTCGTCTACGGCGGACTTTCGATTCTTCCCCGGCGCCAATGCAGCGTCACGAAAGCGAGCATCGGCCTCGCCATCATCTTTTTCGCAATGCTCGCGCTGTCTTTGCTTCGCACCAATTGGAAGGGATGGCGCTTCACCAGAAAGGCTGCGCGCGGGTAGTTAAAAAAATTGTAAGGGACCGCTTTTCGAGGACGCGCCGCGGGCTTACTGCTTCGCGCCCGAACACTTTTCGATCTGCTGTGCTCCGGGCACCTTGATGATGACTTCTCCCGGCCTCGCCAATCCCATTTCCCGCGCCAGGCACTCAATCGTGCTCGGATCCGTCCGCAACGCTTGCACTTCGTCGGCCAGCTCGGCGTTTTCTTTATTCAATCGCGCGATGTCTTTCTGCACTTTCAAAATTTCCTGTTTCGTCCGCCGCAGCGCCAGGTAGCCGTGCGTGCCAAATACGTCGTGCACCACCAGCGCGCCAATGCACAACGCAAGCACAATCCGTCCATAACCGTGCCACAATGCGCGAAAATTCAGCGGTTCGCTCGTCATTTCATCCCTGCAAAATCCATTCCGTCGCGTCCTCCACCAATTTCGCCGAAGCCGCCGCGCTCTCCGCTTCCACATACAATCGCAAAAGCGGCTCCGTCCCGCTCATCCGCAGCAGCATCCACGTGCCATCTTCGAACGCAAACTTCGCTCCGTCCGTCCGATCCACCGACGCCACTTTTCTTCCAAGCAGCGTCGAAGCTTCCGTCTTCGATTTCTCGATCGCGCTCGCTTTCTGCTCTTCCGTCAAATGCAAATTCTCGCGCACCGGCCAATACTCGCGTCCCAGTTTCTTGAAAAGCGCCATCACCTGTTCGCGAATCGACGCGCCGCGCGCCGCCATCATCTCTGCCACCAGCAAACACGCCACGATCCCGTCCTTCTCCGGCACATGCCCGCGCATCGTCAATCCCGCGCTCTCTTCGCCGCCCATCGCAATCTTGTCTTCGCGAATCAATTGCCCGATATATTTGAAGCCCACCGGCGTCTGATACGTCTTCTGCCCGCGCGCTTTCGCCGCCGCATCCACCAGCTCCGAAGTCGCCACGCTTCGCGCCGCCGGCAAATTCCATCCGCGCGACTCCACCAAATAGTCGTACACCAGCGCCAAAATGTGATTCGGCGCCACCCACGTTCCGTCGCGGTCCACGATTCCGAAGCGATCCGCGTCTCCGTCCGTCGCCAATCCCGCCGCCGCTTTCGCATCCACGACCGCTTTCCGCAGCGGCGCCAGATTCTCTTCGCTCACGTCCGGCCCCGTTCCGTCGAACAACACATCGCGATTCGTTCGCAGCGCCTCCACCGCCACGCCGTGATCCACCAGCGCCTTGTCCAAATACCCTGCGCCGCATCCGTGCAGAGCATCCACCACGAATTTCGATTTCGCTTTCGCCAGCACGTCAAATCGCACCAGCTCTTCCACGCGCTGCAGATACGCCGCGCGCAAATTCACCATCTCCGCTTTTCGTCTCTCGCGATGTCCCAGCGGCGCGACGCCTCCGGCGGCAAACAATCGCGCCGACCGCGCCTCGACGTCCTTCGTCACTTCCGGCAGCGCGGGGCCCGCGTCCGCCGAAGAAAATTTCAATCCGTGATACTGCGCCGGATTGTGGCTCGCCGTAAAATTCACCGCGCCATCCAGCTTGCTTCGCTGTATCTCGTAGGCAATTGCCGGCGTCGGCGTAAACGTCTCGCAAAGCAGCGCCCTCACGCCGTGATGCTGCAAAATTTCCACCGCCAGCTGCGAAAACTCTTCCGAGTAAAATCTGGTGTCGTATCCCACCAGAATCGTGGGACGATTTGTTTTGGCCTTAACGTGCTCGGCAATGGCCGTCACCGCCAGCCGCACGTTCGCAAACGTAAACTCGTCCGCGATCAGTCCTCGCCAGCCGGACGTGCCGAATTTTATGGGTGACCGCCCTTCGGCGGCCGCATTCGTCGGAGTGGCCATCACGCGCTATTCTAGCCCCACGCCAGCCGCGGCGAAAGTGGTTTGCTGCTTCCGCCGGTTTCCGCGGCGATCGAGGAGAAGAACATGGCCGCTTCCAAGACAATCCGGGTCGTCCTGGTCACTTGTGGAAACCTCGTCGAGGCTCGCCGCATCGCCAGAAAAGTCGTCGGCAGACGTCTCGCCGCTTGCGCCACGATCGTTTTGGGACCCGTGCAATCCGTTTATCGCTGGAAAGGAAAAGTCGAAGTCTCGCGCGAACAACTCGTGCTCATCAAAACCGTGGAAAAACAGCTTCCCGCGCTCGAAGCCGAAATCAAACGCCTTCACAGTTACGAAGTCCCGGAAATTCTCGCCCTGCCCGCCGCTTGGGCGTCCCCCGACTATCTAAAATGGCTGAAAGCGAATTCGGGGTTGTAGGGCCGGCTTTCTGAAGCCGGCCGTGGAGCGAAGGCCACACTGTCGAGAAGCCTGCCGTTCCTCAATTCAAACGGGCAAATATCTAAAATGGCTGGAAGCGAATTCGGGGTTGTAGGGCCGGCTTTCTGAAGCCGGCCATGCAGCGAAGGCCACCGTCGTTGGAAGCCTGCCGTTCCTCAATTCAAACTGACAAAGTTCTGCTTCTATCTTTGTTCTTCTCGGCGAACGCTGCGCCTTCTGCGTTAAAAAAATCCGCTCCCTCGCTTCGCAACCGTCACACGTACAACAACGCCTGATCCAAATCCGCCAAAATATCTTCCACGTCTTCGATTCCCACCGACAATCTCACCAGCCCCTCGGTAATCCCAATCCGTTCCTGCACTTCTTTCGGCATCGACGCATGTGTCATCACCGCCGGCACCGAAATCAGCGTTTCCACTCCGCCCAGGCTTTCCGCCAGCGAACAAATCTTTACTTGATTCAAAAATCGCTTCGCCGCCTCGGCCGAGCCCACGTCAAACGACAACATCGCTCCCGGCCCCCGCTGCTGCTTCCGCGCAATCTCATGCTGCGGATGCGTCGGCAATCCGGGAAAATAAACCTTTCGCACTTTCGGGTGCGCATCCAGATGCCGCGCCACGGCAATGCCATTCGCGTTGTGCTGCAACATTCGAATCGCCAGCGTCTTGATCCCGCGCGAAATCAAAAAACAATCCATCGGCGCCAGCCCCGCTCCCGCCGACCGTTGAATAAAATAAATCTTCTCCGCGTCTTCCGGCCGCGTCAGCACCACCGCTCCGCCCGTCGCATCGCTGTGTCCATTCAAATACTTCGTCATCGAATGAACCACGATGTGCGCGCCCAGCTCAATCGGCCGTTGCAAATAGGGACTCAAAAACGTGTTGTCGACGACCAATGTCACCTTCCGGTCGTTCGCCACCTTTGCCATCGCCGCAATGTCCGTCACCCGCATCGTCGGATTCGTCGGCGTTTCGACGTACACCATCTTCGTATTCGGCCGCATCGCCGCCATCGCCAGCTGCGGCTCCGAGGTATCCACAAAACTAAACTCAATCCCAAAATGCACCAGCAATTGCGTCGAAAGCCGGTACACGCCGCCATACACCGCTTCCGACAAAATCACGTGATCGCCCGGCCGCAGTAGCCGGAAGACCGAATCAATCGCCGCCATCCCCGATGTAAACACATACGCGCTGTGCCCGCCCTCGAGCTTCGCCAGCGTGCGCTCCAGCGCCTTCCGGTTCGGATGATTCGTCCGCGCGTAGTCGTATCCTTGCCGGTACTTTCCAAACTCTTCCTGCACATACGTCGACGTCTGATAGATCGGCGCGACAATCGCGCCCGTCGCCGGGTCAGGCTCCTGCCCAACATGAATCGCATTCGTCGCAAAACCCATCGTTATTCCTCTCAGCGGCCCGGCACACACTCGGTACCTGCAGCAAGCCGTCTTCTTTCCCTTGTCGTTGCAGCAATTCAGATCGCGCTTCGTCGCGCGGCCACTCCTGGCCGCGCTCTGTCCATTCGCGCGCGCTCCCGCGAGCAAAGTCACTCCAACTTACAAGACCCTGCCACACGCGTCAATCAGCCAGAAGCCTTCGCCTCTCTGTTGCACGAAAAAAACGCAAAAAGCCGGCCGCCTTCTTCCGGCGTCGAACCTCACGTCGAGCGTGTTCCTCTCGGCCCAAAGTCGCTTCGCGAATTTCGCATCGCACGCTGTAGGTACAATGCCAACATCGATTTTTTGGCGAGGCGCTCAGGCTCACCGTGCGCCGGCAAGAGAATTTGCTTCGTTCCACGTATAATTTACGGCGACGATTTTTCGAATCATGCAATCCAGATACATGAGGGACATCGAATGCGAAAAACTTGGTTGTGTCTGTTTGCGGCTTCCGTTCTATGCATGGCTTCGGGCGCGCAGGCAAAAGAGAGCTCCGGGAGCGGTCCGGGTTGCGAAGATAAAACCGCCAAGCAGTGTCTCGACCTCGCGCTCGAGGCAATGGGTGGACGCGATCGTTTGGAGCAAGTGAAGAGCGTGCACCTCCACTCGATTGGGCACACCGTGCTCGCGGAACAATCTTACCGCCAGGAACCGTTCATCACTTCGTACGAGCGCAGTCAAACCACGCTCGATTTGCTTGGCCAACGCGTGCGAACCGAAGCAAAACTAACCTGGCCGCAGTCTGACCCCAATCAATCCGATACCGAATCGACTGTGATTGTTGGTCCGAACGGCGGTGTACAGCACACGCCCGGCGGCGACCACCCCTGCTCCCTTGGCGACCTGGATGCCGCGCGGGAAATACTGGCTCTCGGGCCGCATCGCCTTCTGCTCACGGCCTCAAACGCGCAAGACTTGCACTTCGAAGCGCCGGAGACTTTGCGCTCGACTTCCCATGCCGTGCTCGCCTTCACCTGGCAAAAGGTTCCCGTCCGCGTACTCCTCAATCGCTTCAACCATCTGCCCGATGCGGTGGAGACGATTCAGGAATTTCACGACTTCTGGTACTTCTGGGGCGACGTTCAACAACGCATTTATTTCGACAACTGGGAGCTTTTCCACGGAATCTCTTATCCCACGAACACCGTCGAGGAACGGAATGGCGTCCTTTGGCGTTCCACACAGGCGCTCAACGTTGAGTTCAACATCCCCATCGATGAAAAGATATTTGCCCACGATCCCGACGTTGCCAAACGAAGCGCGGCATCGCCAGGTTGGAACCGCGCGTTTCACGCCGATAAGAGTACGACCATGGCGCCGGGCTTCGATCTGTTCGTGGGTGCCTGGAACTCCACGATCGTAAAGCAATCCGATGGCGTCATCATTCTGGAAGCGCCCATTTCGAGCCTGTACACAAAGGGTGTGATCGAAGAGGCCAGAAAGCGGTATCCGGGTGTGCCTGTGAAGGCCGTGCTGTCGACCTCGGATTCGTGGCCACATTTTGGAGGTCTCAGGTTTGCCGTTGCCGAGGGCCTTCCCGTCTATATTCTCGATCTGAACCGGCCTTTGCTCGACAAAATGATGCGCGCGCCTCATGCGTTGGATCCCGACGCACTCGAGAACGCAAAGAATTCGAAAGCGCCGCAATGGAAGATCGTTTCCGATAAAGAAAAAGTTGGCACCGGCGAAAATCGCCTCGAACTCTATCCCTTGCGCGGGCCGTCGACCGAGCGGCAATACCTCGTCTACTTTCCGGAATCCCGCTTGCTCTATGCCAGCGACACGCTGGCGATAAACGAAGACGGCACGCTTTATGACCCACAGTTGATGTATGAAGTGTTCCAGGCGGTGAAGCGCGCAAACCTCGTCGTCGATACGATTTTCGCCATGCATCAGGGGCCCATGCCGTGGAACCAGGTTGTTGAAATGATTGAGAAAGCCAAACGCGACTGAAATTGCTCGAACGGCATTTCACCCTTGTGCAGGCGAAATTTTCCAAACAGCCCCTTCAACCTTCGCACAAGCGCTTTCTCTCGCGGACCTCGCGGTCACGATCCGCGTCAACTTCCAGTAAAATAAAGCGCGGCAAGCGGCAATGTTCACACTCGATCAGGTAGTTCCCTGGGGCCGGTCTTTCGCGGAATATCGGCGCATGTTCAATTTAAGCGACGCCGACCTTCAGCTCAGGATTCTCGGCTGCGCCGACGGTCCCGCCAGTTTCAACGCCGAATCGACTCGGCGTGGAACTTCGGTTATCTCCATCGATCCGCTCTATCGATTCGATACCGAAACGATTCGCAGCCGCATCGCCGCAACTTACGACCAAATGTTGCTGCAGGCCCGCAATAACCTCTCGCAGTTTGTCTGGGATTCAATCCAGTCCGTTGAAGAGCTCGGCCGCATCCGCATGCAAGCCATGCAGGACTTCTTGAGCGATTACGATTTGGGAAAGCGCCAGGGCCGCTACGTTGACGCCGAACTCCCATCCCTCGCCTTCCCCGATCAATCCTTCGACTTGGCGCTTTGCTCCCATTTTCTCTTTATGTATTCGGAACACTTGTCCGAAGCCTTTCATCGCTCCGCAATTCAGGAATTGTGCCGCGTCGCCCGCGAGGTCAGAATTTTTCCGTTACTCGCTTTGGACGGCCATACCTCCCGCTACGTCCAAAGTATGGTGAACGAATTACGCGACTCTTACGAAGTTGCACTCGAAACCGTGCCATACGAATTTCAACGCGGCGGCAACCAGATGATGCGCGTTCGCCAGGCAGCGCATCGTTCGCCACGCGCATCGTAATTACACGGGACCGCACTTGACCTTCACTGGTCCTTCCGTGGACTATATTTCGTACCACTCATGAGACGACAACACATTTACCGGCTCGCCTTCGCGCTCTCGGCTGTGGCGCTCGTTGCCATTGGCGCCGCGGCTCAGAACAATCCTTCGCCCGACGCGGCCGCCGCGCCCAAGCAATCTCAATCCAATCGTATCCGCATCGAAGTCGTTGGCGGCGATACTGACGTTCCCGTCGAAAATGCCAGCGTCTATCTCAAGTACGTCGAAGAGCGAAAACTCCGCAGAGACAAGAAGATTGAGCTCAACGTGAAGACCAATCGCGAAGGCGTGGCTCATATTCCCGACGCGCCGATGGGAAAAGTCCTGGTGCAAGTCATTGCCGAAGGCTGGAAGACCTACGGCAAATGGATGGAAATCACCGATCCGCGCCAAACGATCAAGGTAAAACTCGATAAGCCTCCGCGCTGGTACTGAACCTGCCTCTTCGCCGTTCTCCCTTTTTGTTCTCACCGAAACAATTCATGAATAGCGAGAATATTTTCGCAAAATATTTTCCTTCGCTTCCACTTCGTGCCAAACAACGCGCTTCGCCGCCGCCCGATGTTTGCTCGTCACAAAAAACTCTCGCTCCGCCCGTCCCGTTGCACAAATATTGTGCAAACCGCAGTAGAGTGTTGAAGAACGGCGGGTTAACTTCGCTTCGCCGCCCGTTTTGCACAAAGTTTTCAACATCTGTGTTGAAAACTTCACGGTACTGAAATATTTTTTCTGGACTTCGGCCAAATTCTTGCTTACCTTTGCCGCCACAATTTCTCTTTCTCTTTTGACCCGCGCAAAATGCAGGTGATACAGTCTTTGTCAGCCCAAATTTCCATGACCGAATCGCACGACGCCCAATTTTCTCCGCTCCGCATGATCGCCGGAAATCTCACCGCGCGCCCGCTCCGCGCCGCGCTCAGCATTCTCGCCATCGCCATTCAGGTCATTCTTGTCCTTATGATTGTTGGGCTTACGACCGGTGTCGTGAACGAATGGGGCAAGCGCGTCGAAGGCGTCGGCGCCGATATTCTCGTGCAATCTCCCAACGCCTCCATCTTTTTTGCGTTCTCCAGCGCCGTCATGCAGGAATCTTTTGGCCAGCAAATTGCCTCTCTGCCCGGCGTCGACGAAGTCGCTCCCACCCTCAGCTTGATGGATCAAAAAAATTTCGTCGTCATCTACGGCATTGACTACAAGCGCTTTAACGCTCTCAGCAAGGGCTTTTTGTTCGGCTCCGGCCGCCCGTTCGAATCTCCAGACGAAGCCATCGCCGACGACATCGTCGCCCAATCGCGCCATTTGAAAGTCGGCGACAATATCCTGCTGCTCAACCATTCCTTTACCATTTGCGGCATCGTCGCGCACGGCAAGGGCGCGCGCTTCTTTATTCCGCTCAAAACCGCGCAGGATATTTCCGGCGCCGAGAAACGCGTCTCCGTTTTCTACGTTCGCAGCAAAGGCGATACCGAATCCACTCGCGCGGAAATTCTCAAGCTCGAGCCCAGTAACCGCGTCCGCTCCATCGCCGAATATATGACGCTCATGAACTCTTCGAACCTCCCCGAGCTCAAGCCGTTCATCAAGACCATGGTCGGCATCGGCATCGTCATCAGCTTTCTCGTCGTCTTTCTCAATATGCACACGCTCGTGCTCGAGCGCACCCGCGAAATCGGAATCCTCAAAGCGCTTGGCTTCACCCGCGCCGGCATCGCCCAGCTTCTTCTTGGCGAAACGCTCGCCCTCACCATCATTGGCAGCGTCGTTGGAATTTGCCTCACGTTCCTCACCAAAGCCGTGCTCACCGAAACCGTGCCCACGCTCCAAATTTCCATCACCAATCAGTGGATCCTTGGCTCGATTCTGCTGGCCACGCTCGGCGCAACCGCCGGCGCAATCTATCCGACCCTCCGCGCCGCCAGCTACGATCCCGTCGTCGCTCTCGCTTACGAATAATTCATCCGAACGACCGACACCGACGCCGAGCACTACGGGAACGCCTCCTGCAATACCAAGACGCAACCATCCTGAAAGAAAAGAAGGTCGAGGCAAACACAGAGCCAAAGACATGCACTTTGAAGGGCGCTGCCTGCGTTCCATGCAAATCGCTCGTCATTCGCGGGAACCACAATCCACGAGGAAGAGCCGATGGAAACCTTTTCAATCAATCATTTGGCGGCTCATTCGCTGAAGATTTCCCGACACAACTTCGTACGGATCGGATGGGTCGAAGTTCGTCAGCGCGGATCACCGGGCGGTAGCAGCGCACACTTCACGAACGGCATTCACAATCGCCTCCGGACGCTCGGCCGGAATGTTATGGCCTACGTCCGCCAGAATTTCTTGTTTCCCGCGCGTGGAAAGCTGCGCCAGCCGCGCTTGCAGCGTTCCCACCCAGACCTGCTGGTAGCGAACGAAATCTTCCGTGCTGAGCGCCTTCTTTAAAGCATCATCCTGTTTAACGCCCGTCAGAACAATCAGAGGCTTATTGCCGATCGTGCCGGCGGCACGGGCTTGGCCGGCACTGACCTGAATTTGCTCGAGCTCGCTTGCGCGCGCTTTCAGGTATTTTGCTTGAAGGATCAGATAACTGTCCGGACCGAGCACTTCGCGAAACCGCAGCCTCGCGATACCAAAGTCGATCTGTAACGGCATCCAAGTCGCCTGGCTCTGCCAGCGGCTCAGCTGATTTGCGCCGAACTGCTTCCAGGCGGAGGGCAGTAGTTCATATTGGTCCTCCTGCACGGAATCAACCAGCACCAAACCTGCGACCTCATTCGGATATTGTCCGTTGAAAACGCGCGCGTTGTATCCGCCAAAGGAATGGCCCACAAGAACGAACGGTGCATGCTCGCCCGCACTTTCAAGTAAGCCGTGCAACTCGGCCGAGATTTGTCCGCTCGTCCGCGGCAGCGGACCGGCGTCGCTTTCGCCGTACCCGGCGCGATCATAAGAGCAGACTCGCGTGAATTTGGCGATCTGCTCCAGGGTCGGCTGCCATTCCGCGAGCGTATCGCCCAAGCCGCTCTCAAGAATCACGGTCGGGCTCCCCTTGCCCGCGCAGTTCATTTGAAATTGACGTCCACCGGCGTTCACAAGATGGCCCGGCTCCGGTGTGCGCCGTGCGTCCATCATGCTTCCGATCTGCTGGTATCCCGCGCCGGTAATCGCCGCGATCGTCAGCAACCCCACAATTGTCAGCACCACTTTGCGCAGCCACGGCATTCCTTTTGTCAACTCCGGCAAGAATCACCCCATTCGCTCTGTCGATTCATCTTTGTCAAAGTCCACGGCGCGTCGTGGCACAAATCGCCACGCAGGATTTCCGCTCGCGCCGCAACTTTTCTCAACATACCATACGCAATTACGTCCACACCACCGAAGGTGGCGGGCAATCAGTCCATCCGGCGCTCGCCGTTCCGGAGCGAAAGCCTGCGGAGCCGAAGGCGGCGCGTTTAGGCAGCGGTGCAGGGAAGGGCGAGTGGCGCGGCTGGCGAGCGGCATCGCGCTCCGTGAACGCGAATCGGTGGCCCAACCCGTGAGTGAGTCGCGCGGTCCTATGCACTTGCGAGTTTATCGTCACGAATCCGAAAACGAAGCCAGCTTCTGTTTTGCACGTGATTCGTAAAACGAAATGAACAAACTGGCCGGCTTCCCATGCCAAGTGGCTTCGGTCATCCGCTCAAAGTTCTTCCTTTTCACCTTTTGCGAAGAACTTATTGCCTTCTCCCTGGCATCGCGCTCCCGCCAAGGTGGAGCACTAACGTCGAAACGCGGTCGCCAGCGGTTGGCATGAATTCAATCTGCACGTCCATCGCCTTGGTAAAGAACTGCGGGTGACCATTTATTTCTCCCTCATATGAGAACTGCAAGGGCGGCTGTCCCGTCGCATGCACCACTAAGCCCTCGTCCGAAGCCGTTATTTTGAGCGACAGCTGAGCGGAGATTTCGTAGTCTCCAACAAACTTCGAGAGCTCCGCTTTGGAGATTGGCAGCGCAATTCTCGGCTTGGCCAGCGTCACCGGTTTTCCCAGTGTCACGTCTAGCAGCTTGCCAGCCATCTTATCCGGTGCATCGCCGCTTACATTTGACAAAGCGATGATGACGATATCGCGGGACGGGACGCAAATCATATAGCTATTGAAGCCATCGATGCTCCCTCCGTGTTCGACGACCTCGATGTCATCCTTGCGACTCACAAAGACTCCGTCCCCATAGTTTCCCTTGCCGGGTGTCGTCATCTGCTTCAGAGAGGAAGCAGACAGAACCTTCCCGCCGAACAGGCCCTGTTCCCAACGGAGCAGATCTCTGGTCGTTGAGTACATGGACCCAGTGGACCAACCCACCGACATGGATAAGGAACGCATGGGCACTATGCCTTTCGGACCAGGTTGGTAACCTTCCGCCCTTTCCGGCAAGATCAGGTCGTCATCGTCGAGCCCGGAATCCTTCATCCCAAGCGGTGCCAGAATGCGCTCGCGCAGGAGATCCACATAGCGTCGGCCGGTCACTTTTTCCAGGATCATCCCGAGCAACGTATAGTTGGAATTGCTGTACTCCCATTGAGTTCCCGGTGAGAAGTTCAGGGGCTTGTCGCTGAAGAGGCCGACTTCCTCGGCTGGAGTGTGAGACACCATCCGCCATTCGAAGTATCGTTTGTCGAAGATGAAGTTGGGAATCCCCGACGTGTGATGCAAAAGATCGGCTATCGTTATTTTTTTCCACGCATCCGGTGAGTCGGTCAGATATTTGCACACGGGATCGTCCACGGAGAGCTTGCCTTCTTCTTGCACCAAGAGAACGAGCGCTGCGGTAAATTGCTTTGTCATCGAACCGATCCTGAATTTCACGTCGGGTGAGTTCGGAATATTCCACTCCTCGACCGCTTTTCCATATCCTTTGTCGAGCAAGACGGTGGCGCCCTTTGCTACCAAAACCGCGCCCATGAATGCATTGTCCTTCGTGAACGAACTCGCTACTTCGTCTAAACGCTCGCTCCGCGACTCCGGCTGTGCAGGCCTGCCCTGCGCAAATACGGTCGCGGAACGGACGACGCAAATGGAAAGCAATAAGCAAATAACACGGCGCTTGAAAACGAACCTGCAAAACGAACTCTTCATGAAATTCCTTTCGAACTCACGGGGCATAAAATGTCCCCCGGCGTGATACGCAGGGCCCGCAAGAGAACGCATCCAACCATTCCCCAAAGTGGATTCTAGATCCCAACCGAGCCATTTTTGTTTCGATATCGGTGAAACAACAGGAAAACGCGATGAACCGGGGCAGAAGTGCGATAAACACAACAACTGGGTCCCACTAATTGTGGCTCCGCCGCATGCACCACCTTTCGCATGGATCACCTTTATGGAGTGCTTTGCGTTGAAGCGACGGAAAGCTGCGACGGAGCGCTTTAGGTAAGCAGCCGTAAGCGGCTAGAATCAAGGGAATGACGCCCACGAGAACACCATCGTTTCCGTCTTTCTGGCAGATCCAGCCGGCGGCATGGACGCTTCTGTACGTCTTGCTCATCGTCGCCGCTCTTCCGCATCTGAGAGAGCCCGCGATCCTCAGCTACAACACAATCGCATGTGCAATGGCCTTCAGCCTTAGCCTCCTGCTTCGCCCGGTCTGTAGAAGGGTGTATGAGCGTTGGCTTGCAAACTGGCTGGTGTTAGAGAGTTTTGCGTTCGGGCTGTCGCTTGTCGGCGGAACCGTCGTCACGTTTTGTTGCCAGCTCGTTGTGTTCGGAGTTCGAAACTTCAGGTGGAGCAACTGGATTCTCAGCGGAGTGCAGCTCTCTCTTATTCTCTTTCTCTGGTGCAGCTTGTATTTCAGCGTCAAGCAATGGAACAGGGTCAATCGGGAGCGAGAACGCAGCCACAAGGCCGAGGACGAAGCTCGTGAGGCCCGCCTCAGCGCACTGCAATATCAGTTGAATCCTCACTTCCTCTTCAACGCGCTCAACGCCGTGTCGACTTTGATCCTCGAAAAACGAGATGAAGATGCTACCCGAATGATCTCCCACATCTGCGATGTTCTCCGAACCTCACTCGCATCGGATTCTCCGTCTCTGATCAGCCTCGCGGAGGAGATTACTGTCGTTGAGAAGTACCTCGCGATCGAACAGATTCGAATCGGCCCTCGACTGACCATTGCTCTGTTTGTCGATGAAGACGTTTTGCAGTCTCGAGTGCCGGCGAAAATCCTCCAGCCGCTCATAGAAAATGCAGTCAAACACGGCATTTCCCGCGTTCCAGGCGAAGGCCAGATTACCATCCGCGGTCATCGCGAGGGTGACCGCCTTAAACTGCTCGTAAGAAATACGGGTGAAGCGCACAGCGGTTCCGGATTACCCGGACTTCGCGCGGCGGGAATCGGGCTTACAAATACAAGGCAGCGGTTGCATACCCTGTATGGTTCCGACTTTACACTTTCGCTGGATTGGCCGCCGGATGGAGGCTGTCAAGTTTGTCTCGACCTGCCGTTTCAGCGAACGGAACGCGAGGATTCCACGTTATGCGAGTGCTGATCATCGACGACGAGCCTCCTGCGCGGCGCGGCATCGCCATACGGCTAAAGCGGCATCCCGATGTCGAGGTAGTCGGTGAATCGGGTGATGGCGTCGAAGCGCTTAAAGATATTCTTAGCCTCGCCCCCGATCTTGTCTTCTTGGATGTGCAGATGCCGGGTATGAACGGCTTTGATGTATTGCGGGCTCTTCCCGAGGACAAAGTGCCGCACGTCATCTTCCTCACGGCGTTTGAAGAATATGCGCTCCGTGCGTTTGAAGTTCATGCGCTGGATTATCTCCTCAAACCAATCGATGACCGGCGGTTTCGCGCGATGATGGAATATGTGAGACGCAGGCTGCACAGCGCCGCCTCCCCTGTTCCAGACCAACGGATTAAGGCCTTGCTCCACCGGCCGTTGCTCTTTTCTGACGCAAGCTTTGCCATTCGGACCGGCCTTCGAACCAGGATCGTGTCGCACGAAGACGTTCTCTGGATTTCTGCCGCCGGAGATTATGTGGAGTTGCATGCGAAGCTCGGAGCGGTGCACCTTTTGCGCGAGACGATGACCGCTCTCGAAGAGCGCCTCGATCCCGCCAAATTTATTAGGATCCATCGATCGAGGATTGTGCGGCGAGACCAAATTGCAGAAGTACTTAGTGAGGACGACGGCGAGTATGTAATTAAGCTTCGCGACGGCTCCGAACATCGATGCAGCCGAACCTATTCGCGCATGTTGACGGGCTGGCTTCAGTCCGGCAAGGCGTGACATAGACCACGGCAAAATCCACAAATGAATTGTGCTCAAACCGGGAGAAGGGCGGATTGGGAAATGCATTGCTGAATGCAACTGAACGCCTTATCGATGTGAGCGAAACGGCAAATGCCGCACAGTTGGGCGGACGACATTGAAGATGTATATTGAATTATAATAAAATATTAGTTAACACTTTGTGTTATTGCCGTCGCTCTCGCCGGCGAATGATTCCACTCGATTCCACGCTTTTTTCGGAAGTTCCGCCGGTTTCGTTTTTCGTGTAGATTCTTCGTGTAACTTTTTTCGCGAAGGATGAGTGATGACGGAACCGCAAAACGTTGCAGCCGGCGAAAAACATTATGTGGCCAAGGTGATCGAGCGGAAAGACCTGAGCGAGGATTTGTGGCTGGTTCGCGTCGATCCCGGCGGTCCATTCAGCTTTAAGGCGGGGCAGTACGCGACGCTCGGCGTCGACCACGAAGGAAAAAGAATCGAGCGCGCGTACTCGATCGTTTCTTCGCCGTACGAAGAAGGGCTTGAATTTTTTATCGAACTTGTGCCGCAGGGCGAATTGACTCCGCATCTTTATAAACTTCATCCCGGCGATACGCTGCTGTGCAGGAAGATTTCGAAAGGGCGGTTCACGCTCGATTTGAAAAGCGGCAGAACGAACCATCTTTTGCTGGCAACGGTGACGGGGCTCGCGCCGTTTGTGAGTTACGTGCGCACGCTTTACAAGGACTGGAAAGCGGGAAATTCTCCGATGCCCGGGAATCACAAACTTTTTTGCATTCAGGGCGGAAGCCGCAGCTGGGAATTCGGATACCGCGAAGAGATGGAAAAATTTGCGGCGGAAGTTCCGTGGTTCAAATACGTTTCGACGATCAGCCGGCCGTGGGAAGACGAAAAATGGAGCGGGCAGACGGGACGCGTGGACGATCTGGTTCGCCAGTACGCGACGGAGTGGGGATTGAAGCCGGCGGAAACGACCGGATATTTGTGCGGGCATCCGAACATGGTGGAAAACTGCCGCGGCATTTTGCAGCGCGCGGGCTGGCAGAAGGGAAGCATGTTCGAGGAAGTTTATTTTCAACCGGCGAAAGAAGACTGAGCGAAAAAAGTTTGGCGAAGAAATAAAGTTTCAAAGAACATTCGGGCGCGCCGATGATTTGCCGGCGCGCCCGTTTTTTTGAAACAGAAAATTATTGCGGTTGTTTTCGATCGGCGAGGTTTTCGGCGACGTGGCGAATCGTGGAGACGGGGACGGCGATGTGGACGTCGTCGTCGCGGTCCTGCACGTCGACGTAAACTTTGCTGTCGCGAACGGAAACCTTGACGTGCTGGTTGTCGCCGTCCACGGAAACGAATTCCACGTTCGGATATTTTTCGAGTTCTTCGGCGACCGCTTTCAGGATCGGCAGCGCTTCGCGCGCGTGCTCGTCCATGCCCTTCATGGCGTCGTCGGGCACGAAGTGCAGGACGGTGGGAACGATCGCCGCCGGCACCCAGACGTGCACGTGCGAGCCGCCGGCGCGGTGCTCGTCGACGTCCACGCGAATGGTGCCTTCGTGGAACGTGTAGACGGTTGCGAAGGCGAGAGTTCCGACGGCGCCGAGAGCGAGTTTTGCGAGAATCATTGTTGCTGCTCCTTCGAGAGAATTTTCCGGAAAAACCGGGCGGACTGAAGTCCTGCCCCTACACAACCCGTGACAACAATCCACACCAACAACCCGCGACAACGACCCGTGACAACAACGACGCGCAACAACGACCCGTGACAACAGCCCCCAACAACGACCCGTGACAACGACCCGTGACAACGACCCGCGACAACGACCGCGAATAACAACCCTACAAAATAATGCGTGGCTGCCGACTTCGCTTTGAGAGTGCCGCCCTAAAGAGACGGCGCGACACAAAAACTTTAGTCGGACGAATTCTTGGAATCGAGCCAGACGCGGACGCTGTTTTCTTCGTCCTTGACGGAGACGAGTTCGGTGTCGCCGTGGGCGGAAAGGGCGCGAAGCGCGGCGAGGACGTCGAGTTCATCTTTGCCGGCGGAGAAGAGCGCTTCGACGACCTTCATGGGCACTTTTACTTCGACGCGAGATTTTTCGGACGGCTTGCCGTCTTTGATTTCCTTGCCGTCTTTGCCTTCGTGCCAGCGTTTTTCCGTGACGTGGACGAGCATGTAGCCGTTCTGTTTGGCGACCTGAATGTCGTTTTCATGGGATTGCACGGTGACGAATTCGCCGTCCTTGGTGTCCTTGAGCGCGGCAAGGAGCGCGCGGCAATCGACGCCTTCCATGTCGTTGCGATCGATGGTGATTTTGCCGTTGTGAAGGCGATCCTTGTTGATGGCGGGAAGAACTTTTTCGGCGAGTTCGAGCGGAATATTGACGCGAACGGTTTCGCCCTTGTTGTCCGAACTGATGACGCGGACGTGGAGCCAGCGGTCATTGCCGGCGGAGCTGGAACCGGTTTGCGCGCTGGCCGCGAGCGGGGTCAAGAGCAAGGCCGCGGCGGCGGCGATGGAAAAGGACTTTAGGTACTTGCGGAAGTGAGTGGTCATTGGCGAAGCCTCCCTGAACATGTGCCCGCGAGAAGCCGAGGACCGGGCAGTTGTATAGAAGTACGCGAGGGTGATGTGAAAAGTTCCCGGAAGGGAACAAATAGGGAAGACGTGCGCGGTTGAGCGACATCCTGCGTTTCGGAAGGGACCGATAGACGGGATGACGACGAACGAGTTCCAGAGGGGGAAAAGTTTGGGTACACCCCGGCTGTTTTTGTAAGAGTGGGAAATAAAGGACTTACGTTGGCGATACGAGCGGGAATGCCGATTTGCGAACTTGCGTTGAGATCCTTCGGCTCCCGATGGTCGCTCAGGATGAGCATCCTTCGCGGGATGCTCATTTTCGTAAGAGTAGCAAATAAAGGAGTTACGGGCGGGAAATGGGCCTGGGGGGCGGATTTTGGAAATTGAACATAGGCAATCCAGATGGTTATGAAAAGAAAGGGGATAGGGGAGAGGCAAAAGGGATCGTTGTGAAAAGAAAGAGGATAGCCAGACTGGGGCAGATTGGGACAAGAGGAGGATGGCCGGTCGGGGATTACGGGAAAAGTGGGGGGCGACGGTTCGAATGGAGATTGCTTGCACTCGACAGTGTAGCACAGTTTCTTTTACGAAGTCAATAGATATTTTATGAGTATTCGAATTGTGTCAAGCTTGCACGGAAAGAAAATTCACCGTCAAACGCAAGACGCGCTCTCACACTTCGAGAACTTGGCACCCTCCGTGTGATTTGAAATGGAGTGTGTGTAGGATTCGGTGTCGCGACTTGTCGGTGTGGCCGGAGAAGACGCACGAATCTTACCTGTCATCCGCCTGCCTCAATTCTCATCAGAACGGCGAGTGTTATTAAGGGATCTGCTGTCCGGCGGGGTCCGGTTGCAGGCGATAACCCCGACTTCTTGTTGGCCGACGATTCAGGAGTTGGACCCTCGATTTAACGGTGCATACTAGAGACGATGCGAATGTGGCAGACAATTCGTTCGTCTTTTCTGAAACGCCATGTCCATGCGGGACGGTACGTTGCCCTGGTGCTTTCGGGCGGGTACGAAGAAGCGGGAGATCAAGGACGCTTCCATGTACAAATCGGCGAGGCCCTCTTCCATGATCGGCTTGAAAAACATTTGGACCGCTTTCCCAAAGCGGGGGCGGTCATCCTAAATCTTCCCTTGCCGAAAGGTTGCTCCTGCAAGCCCGGAATTGCAAAGGTGGCCGATCCGGACAACATTGTGCGTAGTGCGGAGAGGAGTCGAGACGATGCGGTAGAACTGCTCATCTCAGCGGCCAAGTTTGTGAAACCGCCCAGTATGGACTGGCCTGATGAGCTAGCGGAAGCCCTGATCCACGATCCGTCGCTCAAGCTCTGCCAATGGGCGGAGGAAAGGAGACTAGCTCCCTGGACTGTGTCGCGCGGATTCGCTCAGGTGTTTGGTATAACGGCGGAGGCATTCCGGGCACGGGCTCGCGCTCGTCGTGCATGGAAGACTATACAGGACACCGCAGAGCCCCTGGCAAAAATTGCGGCGCATTTGGGCTTCGCTGATCAGTCGCATATGACCCGCAGCGTCAAGCAATTAACTGGCGGAGGGCCGCAGGAGTGGCGAACTGCTGCAAATAGATTCAAGACACAGTGAACCACGCCTTGTAGAAAATAGAACATGCCTCGAGTTGCTTTTCTGTTTTTCTGCCTCTTGTTGTCAAGCATACCGATTGTCTCCGGGCGGCCGGCCTCCGAGTCTGACGCAGACCAAAATGCGGTCAAACTCCCCTTGGCGATTCCATTCGACTTCTTCAGCAACCAAATCCTTCTCAAGGTTGGCGTGAACGGCTCGGAGCCGGTGTGGTTTGTCCTCGATAGCGGCGCAAGCGGCTGTGTGGTGGACGCAGCTCTCGCCCAGAAGTTGGGGATTAAGGGCGAAGGCGAGAAGCAGGGCACAGGCGCGGGCAAAGGAACAGTCAAGTTTCTTTTCGCGCCTCCTCTGACCTACAGGCTGCCGGGACTCTCCCTGCTGGTGGACAAATCCTATATCATCGACCTCTCGGGCCAGCCTGCGCTGCTAGGCCGATACGTCGGCGGAGTCTTGGGCTACAACTTTTTTGCGTCCTATGTTGTGGATGTGGACTATGACGCCCGAATCCTCACGCTTTACGATCCAGAGAATTACAAGCCAACCGGCCACGTGGTGCCATTCACACTCATCAAGCATACTCCGTACATTAGGGTTGGGATTGCGGTCGGCGGCCAGCTGGCTGTCGAGCGCGAAGTTTTGGTTGACAGCGGATCACAGGATGCCCTTGACGACGATTTGTTGGCACAGTCGCGTGACCACGTCGAAATAGTTGGTGGCGTCGGCTTAGGGCAGGAGTTTCGTACCGTCCTTGGCCGAGCAGATACTTTGTCGGTGGACTCCTTCAGCCTGGCACGTCCGCTTGGTGCCACGGGGGGCGTGGGCCTGATCGGGAATGAAATCCTGCGTAGGTTTCACGTTGCCTTCGACTATCCCCATGTCCGAATCGTGCTAACACCGGGACAACATTTTTCGGATCCGTTCCTGTTCGATGCCAGCGGCCTCGACCTGCGTTATGACCCGACAGGAGCCGGTTTCATAATCCACGATGTTGCGAAGGCTTCCGCGGGGTGGGAGGCGGGCATTCATGCTGAGGACAGAATCATTGCCGTCTACGGCCAGCCCGCGTCATCGTTCACGATCGAGCAGCTTGTCGCATTGCTGAGCCAGGACGGACGCCAAGTCGACCTGACTGTCAAGCGGGCCGAGAACACACGTTCAGTACGCGTGACCCTGCGAAGGCGCCTCTAAGGGAAGTTCGGCATTAGAGCGAATAACGGGCAAGGACCAAGCCGTTGGCGCAGTTGACGCTTCGCGTGCAAGACTCCGCGAGTCGTGCTTGAACGCGACCTTTTTATTTTTATTCGCTTTTTTCACTTTTGCCCCGTTCCGGCAGCGATCGTAGTTTGTGTCGATTGAGCGGAAAACCGATTCAATCCGCATAGTGCCGCATCGGCCGCAAACACCAACCGACACTAAAAAACACTGGTACATAAAACGCGGTCAGGTCATGGATAGCGCCGCTGCGGAAAAAGAGAAGCGACGGCGGCGGGGAGGCGTTGCCTTGAGTTTGGAGGAGACTCGAGCTGCCGCGGTGGCTCGAGGATTTCATTTGCGGAGCGGGGTTCGGCTAGGCGGGTTCGTCGTAGAGGCCGATCTCGGCAATGTGGGGCATGTCTTTGCTGGCGTCGAGCAGAAGCCGGATTTTTTGCGATGAGACGCGCGGAATGCGAAGGATTGTTGCCGGTGCGGGCGAATCGCCGCCGGTTAGTGCGATCCAATTTGCGCCGTTCCAGCGCTCGAAGCGAAAGCTGCGGATGCGGCTCTCTGGGTAGTCCTTCCATCGGCCGACGGGCTCCACGAGCGAGACAACGTTGAAGCTCTCCTGCTTTCCGAGGTCGACTTGCAACCAGCCCGAGGTTTGTCCTTCGTCCAAATACCAGCTCGATCGGAAGTCGCCGTCGTTGGCCTCGTCCGGCCCGACGGTATCGGGGTAAGAGCTGGCAAGAATGGGCTTGCCTTTGGCCAAGTTCCGCGTGGTGATCACAACGTGCTCGCGGAGTTTTGCCATGGGGCCGGGATGCTTCCACGCTTTGCCGATTTCTTCGAGGCGGCTCACAACGTTCGGTGCGAGGCGCCCTTCCCGCGTAGGCGGAGCGTTCAGAATGAGGTTGCAGTGCCTGCGATTGAGCGGCTGAAGCCACTCGTCCACGACGGTCGACACGGCCTTGAGCTTTCCATTCGCGTCGCCCTGTTTCCAGAACCAACCGTCAGTCAGGGTTACGCAGGAAAGGGCCGGCACGTCACTGTCTTCGGGGACTTTTTGTCCGGCGTTCTGCTCAAAGGCCTTCACATCGGAATAGTAGAGGCCGCCGGAAGGATATTGACTGGCGTTGAGGTCGCAAAGGAGGCAGTTGGGTTGCAGGTTTTTGATGTGCTGATAGATCTCGTGAAACGGCACCTCGTCATACGTGATGCGGCTCCACGGCGCATCCCATCCATCCGTGACGATGATGTCGACCTCTCCGTAGGCGGTGAGCAGCTCGGTGAGCTGATCTTTGATGAGCTTTATTTTGGCCGGCGTGACGTTGAAATGGCGAATATCGTCGCGCAGCGACAAGATCGAATAATAAAGGCCCACGCGAAGGCCGGCTTTGCGGAAAGAATCCACGTAGGCGCGCACGATGTCCGTCGGCGGCGATGCTTGCCCGACGTTTGCCGACGAAGTTTTTGTGGGCCAAAGGCAGAAGCCATCGTGATGCCGGGTCGTCAGGCAGCCCCAGGTCATGTTCGCGGACTTTGCCGCCGCGGCCCATTGATCGGTGTCGAGCGCGGTGGGATGAAACAGATCGGGAGACGAAGTCGGATCGCCCCATTCGCGGTCCTGAAACGTGGCCATGTTGAAATGCACGAACATGCCGAAGCGCAAATCCACAAATCGTTGCTGCAGATCGAGGATCGGCCGTCCGCGCCGATCCGCTGCGCGATCGGCGTCGTTCGGTTCCGCGGCGTTTTTTTGCGCCGCGGCAACGCTGCGATTAGCGGCCAGTAGCGCGGCCGTGGCCGATTGCGCGGCGAGGCGGAAAAACTCTCTTCGTGTCGTCATTTTCGATGTTCGAACCCCGGAAAGCCGTGGCGCGCTTTGCCGCGTGAGTTGGGCTTGGCGTTCCGGCTTTTGTTCAAGAGCGAAGTAAGCACCGTCAAATAATACCGCTACTCGAGTTGCGTTCACCATTCGCCTGGGCAAAATAAAATAGCTTTTGACAAATCGTTCCATTGACCAAAGAGGAGACGGTCGGCGTCTCCGAGCGAAAAAAAAGATAAGTATTTCAATTATTGAATTGGTTTCCTGTCCGCGTGAACAGGTTCACGTCGCGTCACAGAGAAGCAATTGTGTTGTTTCCTTTCGATTGACGCTGGTTAGAATGCGGACAGATTGCAGTACGCCCATTCCTAAGATTTGCGAGATGGCGAGTGGCGATGAACAAAACTTCTCCCAGCACGAGGTTGTGGACGGCCCGTTGCCCGATGTTTTCGTGGATGCTCGCTGTTCCCGGTTTCCTCGCCATTCTTTTAGGGACCGCCTGCGCGCCCGCGCAAGCGCAAACGGATGAGGCGAAACCAATTCCCATCCTGACGGGCGGCGCGGCCTTGCTTTCAAACGTGAAAGATGGCCAGCCGCAAGTGCTCACCGTTGCCGCGCCGGTGTTGTTGGTGCCGCTTGGCGACAGATTCTTGATTGAAACGCGCAGCAAGATGCAGGACATTTTCGAAAGAAGCGATGCAGCCGGGTGGTACGGCGCAACGTCGACGCAGGGCCTCGATTACTTGCAGGCGGACTATATCGCGAACCGCTATGTAACGGTCACGGTTGGCCGGTTTCTGACGCCGTTCGGGATGTTTAACGAAAGAATGCTTCCTTTCTGGATTCGGTGCCTGCAAAACACGCCGCTGATTTATCCGATTGCCACGGGTTCGAGCGACGGAGCGATGTTGCGCGGTGGAATTTCGTCGGGGAAAGCCAACATCAACTATGCGCTGTATTTTTCAACGCTCAGCACCAACGCGGTGCTGAAATCCGATCGGACCGCGGGCGGGCGCATCGGCATGTTTCTTCCGGGCAAGAGAATTGAGGTCGGGGCATCGTTTCAGCAATTGCTGCAACAAGACCGCTCGCGCACGGTGGGCATGCACTTCGCTTGGCAGCCGAAAGCCATCCCAATGAACCTTCGTTCGGAATATGCAAGGTCCGGGATGAAAGGAAGCGGCATTTGGATTGAATCCGACTATCGGCTGAGCCAGATTCCGCACGCAAGAAAAATGGAAGTCGTGAGCCGGGCGCAAAAGTATAGGGTCGGCAAGCTGGCGTCAGCGGACGCCGTGAATCTGGGATTGCCCGCGGCGGATACGTTTGAGATGGATTTTGGATTCAATTACTACTTGCGGGACGGTATGAAGGCGACGACGAGTTACGGCAGGCAATTCAGCACAGCAAAAGATTCGAATATTTGGACCGCCGGCATGTCATACCGCTTTGTCGTGCCATTGGGGCCAAAGGACATGCGATGAAAAACCGGAATGGCATCTACGCGGCGCTGTTTTTGCTTGTGGGAACAATGTTGGCCGTGAACGCCGCGGCGCAGAACGGCACGAGCGCGACGGCGAACGCAAGCCCGGCGGTGGCAAGCGCGGCGGACGCGCGCGCGCTGCGAATTGAAGGAGAGCAGCGCTTCCGCGCGAACTGCGGACGATGCCACAATGCCCCCCACAAATTTCCACCGCGCATGATGGCCACGATTGTGCGGCACATGAGAGTACGCGCCACGATCACGGATGACGATATGAAACTAATTCTACGGTACATGACGGAGTGAAAATGCCCAACGATCCGCATCGCACGATTCGCAACTGGTTTATCGGAAGCATCGGGGCTTTGATTGCAGTTGTGCTTGTGGCGAGACCGGTGCTCGCGCAGCGGCATGTGATCGAGGTGCTGGCTGATAAAGATAGCCGGTACAAGATTGCCGGCCAAAGCAAGGCAAAAATCACGGTGAAAGCGGGTGAACAACTCTTGTTGCGCATTACGGCGCGAAAGGGTACGTCGTGGGACGAGGATGGATCGGTGCACGGATTTGTTTTGCTGCGGACAAAGGATCATTCCAAGGTTCCCGGCTGGGACTTTTCGCTGAAACCCGGGACACAGGAGTTTGAAGTATCCGCGCCGGCCGAGGCCGGCGACTATGAAGTGATCTGTACGGTGATTTGCAGCGACGAGCACGAGGGAATGCGGATGAAGTTCGTTGTCTTGCCGTAATGATTTGGAGAAAGGGCCCGTTCTTGCACGCAAATGGAAAGCAGTTCGATAGGAGAAGAATATGCGACGTAAGGTGACCATCGTACTGATTGCTTCGATGTTTTTATTGCGGGTGCCTTCTTTTGGCAAAGACACCGAGATCACGCTGTATGGGCACATTGAGGATAGCCAGTGTGCATTCAACGTGCATGCCGATGGCGGCTCGCACGACAAAATGATGAGGATGTTGAAGTCTAAAACCACGGAGACGGTGGACGAGAGTTACTGCATTCGCTACTGCAAGGAGCAGATGGCGGGGCTCTATGTGCTGGCCACAGAAAAGCACGCCTATAAGCTCGATGACCAGGTCAAGCCGGACAAGTTTATTGGAAAACAGGTGAAGATCACCGGCATTCTGGATGAAAAGAACAACCTACTGCATATCCTGACGATTGACCTGAAGAAATAGCCGGCAAACGCCGGCGCGCCGGGCAGTGTGCGGAGGTTTTTGCACATATTATGCTGAGGCGGAGACTCGGTTTGGCGCTGGCCGCACCGGCCTCGTTCGATTTTTTAAGGTTTGTCGCAACCCGTTCGGCGTTCCGCCGAACGTTCCGGCATGAGTCATTTATAACGCGAGAGATGGCCTGATTTCTGCGCGCTTACTGGCCGTTTCGCAGAGTCTGTTTGTCCGCGACGGAAAACTGGCGGTAGCGGCCGGACTCGATTTCGCGCTCGCGGGCAAACGGCGGCATGTTGCGCAATCGCTCGACGGCGCGCCGCATTTCCGGGCTAAGCGGAGAGGCCGATTGATCGGCAGCGGAGCCGGTATTCGCGGTGGTGGACGACGCGCCGGGCCGCAGGACGCGGTAATTTGCCTGGGTCACGAGCAGCGGATCAACGGAAACCACCCGAGGGCGCGGCGCAAAATTTTCCGGAGTTCCGCGGTTGTAATCCACGTTGCCCGCGCCGGCGGCGCCTGGAGGCGCAGGCGGCCGGTTTGGATCGGGCTGATTGTTTTGATTCTGTTGAGACTGCCCATTCGGATTCACCGACGGAGGATTGCTGCTTCCGCCGTTAGACTGTGGCCGGTTGCCGGTCCCCGGCCCGTAATTGGGATTCGAGCCATAATTGGGAGAGCGCCGATCGTTGTAATTCCGCCGATTGTCGTAGTCGGAGGAATTGGGCGGATAGTCGCCAGTGGAATCGTCGTAGTAGCCGTCGGGAGGATAGGAGTAGGAATAGGGATAAGAATAAAGGTAGGGTGCGTAATACCCGGGATAGTAGCCGTAGTAGCCGTACGGGTATCCGAAGCCATAACCATAATACGGCCAGCCAAAGCCAAAGTCGAAGCCGAATCCATAGCCATAACCATAACCAAAACCACGGCCATACCCGCGCCCACCAAAACCACGGCCGAAGCCACGACCACCAAACCCCCGCCCGCCGAAGCCGCGGCCACCAAAACCTCTGCCGCCAAAACCGCCGCCGCCAAAACCGCGTCCGCCGAAGCCACTGCCGCCACGAAATCCGCCAAAGGAGCGGCCTCCGCCGGAAAATCCTCCACCGCCATGGAAACTTCCGCCGCCTCCGCCGCCGTGAAAACCGCCTCCGCCGCCGCCGTGCCCGCCACCGCGTTGCGCCAGAGTTACCTGCGGCACCGACGCGAGCGCAACCGTCGCCGCGACAACCAGTCCAACTCGAGCCAAAATGCCGATCTTCATGTCACTACCCTCGGTTCCCGTACCCCACACTATTGAGATGTACGGCGGGCCAATAAGGATTCCAGCCGCATTCTACACAAATGCGGTCGCGAGGCACATGGAGCGGCTGGCAGCGGCAGCGACCGGGGAAGGGCGCTAACTCGAAGGATGATTGCTGCTAGCGGTCGAACGGTGGAGGCCCGTTTCGGCTACTTGCACAATCGCGGCGAGGAACGAGTTTCGTTCGCCGATTGCGGTCAAAAGTTGCTTATGCGGCGGATGGAGTCGGCACGGGATTCAGGCGACATGCTGGGAGGGTTACACGACGGAGTTGAATGCTGCAGTCGGCGGGAATGAGGGGACTTTTCCGAATGGACGGCGTCGCTCAGTTTTTGCAAGAGTTGATCGCGAGAGAACGGCTTTTGCAGGAAGAAGCCAGTGTCCAGGGAGCTGGGCGCGACGTGGAGTTCTTCCGTGTAGCCCGAGACGAAGACGATGACGACGTGCGGGAGTTTTTGCTGGACGCGGCGGGCAAGTTCGGGGCCGCGCATGCGGGGCATGACGACGTCCGTCAACAAAATGTGGATGGAGCCGCCGAGGCGCTCGGCGATTTCGAGGGCTTCGATGCCGTCGGAGGCAGAAAGAACCTGGTAACCGGCGGCGTGGAGGAATTCGCAGGTGAGGGTGCGAACGGCGGTTTCGTCTTCGACGAGCAAAACCGTCTCGCGGTGACGGCGCTCGGAGGCGATCGTTTCCGAGGTTTGCACGACGGGCAATTTTTCTTGCGTGTGTGGCAGGTAGATTTCGAAGCGAGTGCCGGCGCCGGGCGAAGACTCGACATGGATGCAGCCGGAACTTTGATTGACGATGCCATAAACGGTGGCGAGGCCAAGACCGGTGCCTTTGCCGGGTTCCTTGGTGGTGAAGAAGGGTTCAAAGATGCGGGCTTTGATTTCGGCGGTCATGCCGGAACCGTTATCGGTGACGGCAAGCATGGCGTAGTGGCCGGGCTGGAGGGGCGGATGAGAGAGCGCGTACTTTTCATCGGCGATGACATTGTGGGTTTCAATGACGAGTTTTCCGCCGCTGGGCATGGCGTCGGCGGCGTTGACGGTGAGATTGAGAAGGACTTGTTCGATTTGACCGGCGTCGGCGAGGACGCGGCCGAGAGAATCGCCGCAGCGCACGTTGAATTCGATGTCTTCGCGAAGAAGTCGCTTGAGGAGGCGGCTGGATTCCATGACGAGGTCGTTGAGATCGAGGACGCGGGGCTGAAGCAATTGCCTGCGGCTGAAAGCAAGCAACTGGCGGGTGAGCGAGGCGGCGCGGTCGGCGACTTTGCTGATTTGCTCGCAATTGGCCCGGGCGGGATCGGCGGGCTTGATCTGATCGAGGGCGAGGTCGCTGTTGCCCTTGATGATGGTGAGGAGATTGTTGAAATCGTGCGCGACGCCGCCGGCGAGACGGCCGAGGGCGTCCATTTTTTGCGACTGGCGAAGTTGGTCTTCGAGCTGTTTGCGCTGGGCTTCATTGCCTTGAAGAGTGCCGCGCATGCTGGCAAAGGCGCGTGTGAGCGTGCTCAATTCGTCGCCACCGACGGCGGCGAGTGGGAATGTAAAGTCGCCCTGTTCGAGCGCGCGAACGCCGTCCATCAAAGAGCCGAGCGGTTTGGTAAAGGTGCTGGAGATGAAATAGGCAAGGAGGCCGCCGGCGAGGACGGCGGCGAAGCCGAGTACGACCAGAAAGAGATTGAGACGGCCGATGGAAGCAAGGGCGGCGTCGCTCGACTTGAGGACGAGCAAGTTCAGGTCGTCGGAAGTGTCTGGAGAAAGCTTAACGGCGCTGACAAAAAAGCGCCGGTTGTGCAAAGCGAGTTGCGAGGATTCGGTTTGCGGAAGGCGGACGGCGGAAAACTGTTGTTCTTCGAAGGGCGAAAGGGAGCTGGCGAGGACGCGATTGCCTTGGCGAAAGACGAGGTCGCTTGAGAGGATGCGGGCGAACTCGTTTACACGCGCGGGCGTCAGTTCGTGGCCCACGATGACTGTTCTGGAAGAAGGGCGACCAGCGCGGCGATCGGAATCGAATGGCGTGACGACGATCTGATAGAGATGGCCGCCGGTGACCCACCAACCGAGAGTGGGCTTTCTCGGGTCGCCGGGCGAGGATGCATTGGAAGAGCGAAGCAGGTTGCCGATGGCGTCGGGCGCGGTGGAGCCGGCGGATTCGCCGCGCGTTTGCATGGCGGTGATTTTGCCGGCGGCGTCCGTCAAGGCGAAGAGGTCGCTATCTTCGGATTGCCAGGGATCCTGACTGGCATCTCGAATGGCGGTGGTGTCGCCATCGCGGAGCAGGGCCAAGGTGGCGAGAAGTTCGGCCTTGCGGCTCAACGCCATATGTTGCTGGCGGGACATGACCTGGAAGGTGGCGAGCGCGTTTTGCGTGTCGAGGCCGAGTTGGCGTTCGGCGCGGACTTCAATGAGCTGGCGAACGGCGAGGAGGGTGCAAAAGGTCATCGCGAGGATGACCAAGACCAGGGACAAGAGGAATTTGGTACGGAGGCCGAGGCGGTCCACGGCGGCGCGCAACCGGGCCCGAAGACGAAGCAATAGGGCCCCTCGTACGGAGCGCGGGGCTGCCGGTTCGGGCAAAAGCGGCCTGTTTTCGCCGTGGTCAGCGAACATACGATGCAGTTTCCCCTATGGGTACAAAGGCAGTGAGCTGGGCGGAGACTAAGGTAGAGGGTGGGTGCGAGGGCCGGAATAGCGCATCGGTACTACGGGGACAGGTACAAAGAGGTGCGGGCCAATTTTACAATAAATGGACGACTGCTAATAGTAACACGGCTAGCCGGAAAGAGGAACGCTTAATCGGGAAAAAGGCGAGCGATGAGCCAGGAACTTTGGACGAACGTGGAAGAGAATTTTGCCGCGGTGGCGAAAGAAGATGGTGCGCTGAAGGCGGCCGTGAAACAGGTTTGCGATTATTTTTTTTTGCGCGGAGCGGGCTGGGAGTCAAGTGTGTCTGGCAGCTTGATGTTCCAGATGTTTTTGTTGGAGTTGAGGGAGAAGAGGCCGACCTGATTGGATTCGGCGGTGCCGACCTGGCCGACCCAGACGACGCGGAAATTGGCTTTACGCCAGAGGCGGCGGACCTCGAGAGTTTGGCCGGAGGTGGCGATCATGCCGACGCCGTCGAGGCGAGCGCCGTCCTGGCTGACGTCTACGGTGAAAGCAGATTGCTTGAAGGCACGGCCTTGCGCGTCTTTCCCTTTAACCACGACGCGCAGGGCTTTGGAAACGCGCGGTTTTTTGCGAGCGCGGCGCCAGAAATTCGGAAGAGGCTGGGGAAAGGCGAGGCCCACGCGGGATTCGCGCTCGGTATATTTGCTGACGTAAGCGACGCGGACCTGTTTTTCGGTGCCGGTGATTTTATCGATGATCGTGACGGTGTCGCCGACGGAAAGTTTCGCCTTGAGAAGCACGAGCGCGCCGCCGGCGTTGACGAGAACGGTTTCCGCTTCTTCCTTGAAAGCGCCGCTGGCGGAAGCGAAACCGTAGACGACGATGGGGACGCGGATACCCAGGCGGGGACCGGAACGCTGGAGTTTGATGGACTTGGCTTCGTAGGCGGAAGGACGCGCGGGCTTCTGTGGCGAGGGAAGGGCGGGCTCGTCGAGAGGCGCAACTTCGAGCAGTTCGACGGGCCGGCCGCGTTGGGCGCCGTGCTCGCGGCATTTGAATTCCCAGGTTTGGCGGCGAATTTCGTCGAACGACTCCTCGCGATGGGAAAGAGTGAGCCAACTGGTGGCTTCACAGTGAGGGCAAACGAGGTGAACGGCGAACGTTCTCGTGGCGGACTTTGGCATCGTGAACCTGCTGTCGAGTTCATCTTAGCGGGTTGTGAGCGCTGGTAAGGCGCGAGCAGAAAATTGGTGCCGCGAAAAGCAACTGTACGGACGGACAGGCGGGGACGAGAAGGCGGAATTGTGGTCGAGGATGGGCGGAACTTTGTCGATTATCGAGAAGACTTATTGAGGTTTGGCTCGTCCTAAGTAGCGGGAGTAGTGTGCGAAGTGAATCTGGAAGCGATCTGGGTGGGCGAGGAGGCAAGGCGATGGCATTGACGGGGATGCGGACAGCGGGATGGTGCTTGGCGGTACTTTTGGGAGTGGGAATGGGGCAGAGTGCTGCCGCACAAGCGCAGAATGCCGCGAGCGCGGAAAACGGCGAGACAAAAGCGAGAATCGAGCGAGTGGAACATGGGATCGCGCCGATCGGCGGCGGCAAAGGCGGCGCTCCGGTGGAATTGGACTTGCCGAAACTGATGAAGGCCTACAAAGACCCGGCATTTTCGGTGGCGGTCGTTCACAACTTCAAGATTGTCTGGGCGAAGGCTTACGGTACGACGGAATTGGGCGTGTCGACGCCGGTGACGACGAAGACGTTGTTTCAGGCAGGCTCGATCAGCAAGCCCGTGGCAGCGACGGCAATGCTGGCGCTGGTGCAGCAAGGCAAGTTGTCGCTCGACGAAGATGTGAACGTAAAGCTGAAGACGTGGAAAGTGCCGGAGAACGAATTTACGAAAGAGCAGAAGGTGACGCTGCGGCGGCTGGCGAGTCACTGCGCCGGGCTGACGGTGCACGGATTTCCCGGATACGACGTCGATGAAAAAGTGCCGACGGTTGTGCAGATTTTCAACGGCGAAAAGCCCGCGAACACCGCGCCGATTCGCGTGGATTTTGTGCCGGGAACGAAATTCCGGTATTCGGGCGGGGGAATTACGATTGAGCAGACGTTGCTGTCGGATGTGACGGGGAAAGCGTTTCCAGCGCTTGTGAAAGAGTTGGTGCTGGACAAGATGGGCATGAGCGACAGCAGTTACGAGCAGCCTTTGCCGGCGGAATGGCAGAAGCGCACGCCGACGGGAACTTACCGAGACGGCAAAGCGGTGCATGGAAAATGGCACGTGTATCCGGAAATGGCGGCGGCGGGGCTGTGGACGACGCCGACGGACCTGGCGAAATTTGCGATCGAGATTGCGCTTTCGAAGCAGGGAAAATCGAACAAGGTGCTGACGCAGGCGACGGTGAAGGAGATGCTGACGCCGCAGATCGAAAATGTCGGGTTGGGATTTTTTCTGGACAAGGACCGGCCGGGAGATTTTGGGCACAATGGCTCGGATGAGGGGTTCCAGGCGCTGCTGGTGATGAACGCGGAAACGGGAGACGGTTACGCGGCGATGGCGAATTCTGATTTCGGGGTCGCCGTCGCGACGGAGTATTTGCGAAGCGTGGCGAAGGAATACGCGTGGAAGAACCAGCCGGAAAAGCGCGATGAGGGAAGCGAACTGACGCTCGTCGCGCGAGTGAGCGGACCGGAGGCGGCGATTGCGCGATACGAAGAAATGGCGAGCGCCGCGCCGAATCATCAACACGACGAGGCGATGCTGAACATGCTGGGGTACGTGCTTTTAACGGATGGAAAGACGGATGCGGCGATCGCGGCGTTTGCCAAGAACGTCAAACAATTCCCCGAGTCGTCCAATGTGTATGACAGCCTGGGTGAGGCGTATGCCGCCGCCGGGAAGAAGGAACTGGCGATTGAAAACTATGAGAAATCGCTGAAGCTCGATCCGAAGAATCAGAATGCGAAGGATTGGCTGAAAAAGCTGCGAGGGGAATCGTAGGCGAAGCCAATTGGCGGAGGACTGCCAGGAAAGTAGCGATGGCGGAGAGTGGCGAGAAGGGCGTATGATGCGCGGGATTCGAAATGACGAAGGTTGGGGTAAAGGAGACGAGCGATGACCGAAGAGACGCCGGGAAGCGAAACATTGATGGAGATTGGGGAGACGGTGGGAAGCACGCTGGGCAGGGCCGTTGCGACGACGAACAAAGCAGTGGCCGCGGCAAAGCCGGAAATAAGAAAAGCGAAGCGAAAAGCGAAGAAGTTTGCGAAGCAGGTGAAGAAGGGCGCGCTGAAGGCGAAGAAATCGGCGAAGAAGGCCGTGGCGAAGGCAAAGAAGACGGCGAAGCGTTTGAAGAAAAAGCTGCGGCGATAGGAACGCGCGAAAATAGAAGATCGACTTCGAGAAGAAATGGAAAGTTGCGGTGAGCACGCCCGGTTTCGCTACGCGAGGCCGGGCGTTTTTGTGGTTGGACTATGGTTCGCGCGGGCGGCCGGCGGTCGGCGGAGTTATTCTTCGGATGCGTTTACGGAGCAGCCGGGCCTGACGATTTCGAAGTATTTATAGAGGACGATCGCGGCGAGCAGGAAATCTTTTTCGATCTTGAACTTATAACCGATGATCGCCGAGGACGCCGAGTTATAGTTTGGGATCGGGCGCGCGTCTTTTGCCGCCGCGGCGGCCGCGTCGGCTTCGGCCGCAATGTCGGCCGAAGTGACGGGCTTGTCGTTGCGGCGGTCGCGCGCGGATTGTTGTTGCGCCGCGCTCGATTGGCGGCAGAAAGCGTCTTTTGCGATCAGAGCGTTGCGCAGCAAGGTTTGCCACTCAGAATTGCCGCGAAGAGAGGCCATGCGGCCGAGGATGGCGTCTTCGAAGGCGTGATCGTCTTTGCCGGAGAAGGGATAGGAATAGTTGTAGCGCTGGCGGAAGGCTTGCTGCGAATCTTTGAAGACCTGAGCGAAGCAGGCGCGATCGCAGAGATTGAGCTGCTGCAGCCGCGCTTCGATTTCCGGCGTGGAATTTCCCGGCGTGCGGCTGGGAATGTCGTCGTTGGTGAAGACGCGATGCGGGCGGGGCGCGGGCTTTTTGCCGGGGTTGCCGGTGGACGACGGAGGCGCCGCGGGCGCGGCGGAATCGGTAGATTGTGCGCGCAGGCAGAGGGGAATGAGGAAAATGACCAGAGACAAGAGCGCGCGCGAGTGCGTTTTCGTAAGTGTGAACTTCATATGTGATCCACGCCGCGGCAGGAACGTTCGAGCGCGACGTCCCACATGCTTTGCATGACGGTGGCACGAAACGGATCGGTGTATTTCATGGCGCGAATGGGAAGGTCGACGTTGCCTTTGGCGGAGACGTATTTGTCGACCGCTTCGCGCTCTTTGTTGATGAAATCGAAATTCAATTTATCGGTGGTGTAAGGCGGCTGCGCGCCAGGATAAGCGTATTGGCCGCGATTGCGTTCGAGGCCGCAATAGTCATCGGCGGCGTGAACGGCTTCGACGAGCGCGTTGCCCCATTTGCGGTCGGCGTCAATTTGCTGCGTTGCGAGGGCCAGCTTGTTTCGGAATTCGAGCTCGGATGAATCGTCGATTTGTACCGAGTCGCGCACTCTTTGCTCGCACTCCGAAGGGCAAATGGGATTGAAGTCGCGCTGATCGGATGCTTGGGTTGCGGTGCGATCGGTTTGTGCGTGCAGATCGTCTTCGGTAAGGACTTTTTTCTTCTGAATCGCCTGCTTGAGCGTAAGAGGCTTCTGTGAATCGGATGTGGCCGAGGCGGAGGCATTGGGAGTGGCTTTCGCGGCCACGGGCGGGGATGGCGGTTCTTCCTTTTTGGGTGGCGCTTCGGATTGCGGCACTTGCGCCGCGTTGCCTGGCGCGCCGCTTAAGATGAAGGCCGAGAGCAGCGCCGCGAAAAGCAAAGGGCTTTTGCGCCGGCGAATCGATGGAAAATTATTGGGCGTCATCGTCGGTCGGCGAATCGGCGGGAGGATCGGCGTCTTCCGGGTCGCGGCGCTGCGGCAGCTCTTCGACGTAGATTTGACAGTTCGCATTGACGACGCGGCTGAGCTGCACCCGCATGAATTCGGCGAGAAAGGGATCGGTGATCTGGCGAATTCGGGCGTTGGCGCGGGCGGAGACGTCGTTCAAGCGGCGCGTCATTTCGCGAAATTTGGGTTCGTATTCGCGATCGATCGTCAGCTCCTTGTGCGTGACGGTGCGCGGATCGGCGAAACGGTCGAAGTCCTGCTTTTTCTTCATTTGTAATTCGCAGGATTGGTATTGCGTTGCGATGGCTTCGCCAAGAAGGCTCTGCCAGGGGAGATCTTCTTTCGCTTTGTCGACGGCATTGAGGAGAGACTGTTTGGCGCGCGCGTCAAAACTGTAGGTTCCGAGCGCGCGAGCAACCTGATCGAAGCAGTTGCGATCGCAGGAATTGACCTCGTCGAGAAGTTCGCGGCCGCCGTTGACGTTGGCTTCGTGCGGCAGGTTGTCGAAGTCCTCGTTGGTGATGACATGATGGCGCTTTGGCGCGGACGCCGGTGGCGCTTGCTTGGCGGGTGGGGATGGCGCGACTTGTGCCGAAGGGGTTGAAACCTGCGGCGAGGAGGCGGCTGGCGGCGGGGGCGGAGTTTGGTCTGGCGACTGAGCGTGCGCGGACGCGGCAGCCGAAGCCGCGAGCACGAGAGCCAAGAATGTGTATCGGACGCGCATGGGTATCCCGGTCGTCGTAAGGGAAAATTAGCAAAGGCTACGGTCGAAGAGGATGGTACCGAGGTACCGAAGAGACGTATCAGTTAGCGGTTCCGAACCGGCCGGAGAAGTTACGGTTAGCGCTGGAGTTTGAAGAAGAGTGCGGAGAGCGGCGGAAGGGTGAGCAAGAGAGAATGAGGGCGATCTTGCGCGGTGACCTGTTCGGAATTGAGGCCGCCGAGATTGCCGACGCCGGAGCCGCCGTAGTTTGAGGAATCGGTGTTGAGAATTTCTTTGTAGAAGCCGGCGGCGGGGACGCCGACGCGGTAATTGCCGCGCACGACGGGCGTGGCGTTGAGGATAACGACGAGAAAGTCTTCGTGATCGCGGGCGCGGCGGAGGAAAGAGATGACGCTATTGTCGCCGTCATTGCAATCGATCCATTCGAAGCCGGTCCATTCGAAATCGACTTCGTGAAGGGCGGGCTCCTCGGCATGAAGGCGGTTCAAATCGCCGACGAGTTGCTTGACGCCCTTATGTAAGTCGAACTGCAAGAGATGCCAATCGAGGCTTTGGGTTTCCGTCCATTCGTTGCGCTGGCCGAATTCCTGGCCCATGAAAAGGAGTTTTTTGCCGGGATGGGCGTGTTGATAGGCAAAGAGCAAGCGCAAATTGGCGAATTGCTGCCACATGTCGCCGGGCATTTTGTGAAGAAGAGAGTTTTTGCCGTGGACGACTTCGTCGTGGGAAAAAGGCAGCATGAAATTTTCGGTGAAGGCGTAGATGAGCGAGAAGGTGAGTTTGCTGTGCTCGTATTTGCGGTAGATGGGATTGGAAGAAAAATATTTGAGGGTGTCGTTCATCCAGCCCATGTTCCATTTGAGGCTGAAGCCGAGGCCGCCGAGATAGACGGGACGCGAAACGCTTGGCCAGGCAGTGGATTCCTCGGCGATGGTGAGAATGCCGGGAAAACGGCCATGGGCGACTTCGTTGAGGCGCTTGAAAAAATCGATGGCGTGAAGATTTTCG
>Ga0209166_10000390_pt1 | contig 50985 bp, 42 predicted proteins | sample Coa_R1_3_FD_187151 | JGI IMG/M metagenome (GOLD analysis project Ga0209166, IMG submission 187151) | Surface soil microbial communities from Centralia Pennsylvania, which are recovering from an underground coalmine fire - Coalmine... | ecosystem: Environmental > Terrestrial > Soil >...
GACAGGGGATCGGCCGGACCATCTTTCTTGGTCAGGTAAGCGTCGACCACCGCATGCGAAATGCACGGACTCAGGTAAATCGATCCCCGGCACACTTCCTGGATCGCGGTAACGAGATCGTTGGCAACCTGGCTTTTCAATACATACCCTCGCACGCCAGCGCGGAGCGCCTCGGTCACATATTGGTCTTCCTCATGTTTGGTAAGAAGGATAATCTTTGTTTTCGGCGAGGATTTTTTCAGCTCGCGCGCGGCATCCACCCCATTTAAGACCGGCATGCTAATGTCGAGGACGGCGACGTCGGGCTGTGCCTTGGCAGCCAGGCGTATTGCTTCTTGGCCATCCGAGGCCTCGCTTACCACCTGAAATCCCTGTCTTTCCAGAAATGCCATCAGCCCTTGGCGGACCAAGGCATGATCGTCGGCGAGTAAAAGTCGTATTGGCATCGTGTTCTAAGACAGATTAGGGAACTCCCGCAACCCGGGGCAATCGAGCACTTACCTCTATTCCTGCTCAGGAAAAGACCCTAACCTCATGCTGTCTGAGGACCAGGGTAGTCTTGAACCGATGTCGCATCCCTTTGAAAAATCTTCCTTTGCAACTCAGATGGAAAATCGGGCCTCACGGCCGGGGCATGAGAACCCATCCTTACGAATCCACGGCCAATGAGAGGTGGATTAAAATAAAAGAGCCGCCCTTGTTTTGTTCGCGCAGCTGTATCGGTGTTGCCGGGGTTCATCATCTTGTCTATTCGGAGCAGGCAGACCGAGAGCCAAGTCCATCAGGAGCATTTCATGGAGCCAGAACGACGCAAAGCGCAAAGAGTGAGGCCGAGCGAACTCTCCTACATTGAATTTGGAAACGAAATCGGCGGGATGGTGTGGGATGCTTCGGAAATGGGACTCGGATTTCAGTCTGTTGCAGGTATGCAACTGGGCCGCCCCATGTTGCTGCGCATTTCCCCCAACCCCGTAAGCCGCATTGAGCTATCCGGTACCGTTGTATGGACGGACCAGTCGAAAAAATTTGGAGGATTGCGGTTCGCGGAACTTGGCGACGACGCTCGCGAGAAAATCCGTGCATGGCTCGCATCATGCCCGCCAACTGCGAGTGCATGCCAGGAGTCTGCTGCACCACTTTTGCACCAGGAAGAATCTCTGGATATCCATTCGAGTGAGGAGCGCAAAACTGATGCTCTCCCGACGGCCGTTGAAGTCATCGAGAATCCGCTTCCCGTCGAAGCGAGTTCCAATCGAACAGCGAGTCCTTCCCTTACGCCTTTCAATCCCAGCACTTTCCTGGCGGAGTCGCTACTGGCGGAGAGCCCTCTCTCTGTTTCTCGACCTCGCCGCTCGACCAGTTTCTCCATCGCTCTCCTGGTTGTTGTGATTCTCATCGCACCAATCGTTTTATTCCCCAGTTTTCGCGCCGCTTCTGGCGCCGCACTCATTCGCTTGGGCGAGAAACTCAAGGGCGACAGCCAGACGGAAAACCCCGGGTCAACTACAACTCCTCTTCGAACCTCTAGCCCGAGTTCCCCTGTTAGCCCGCCTCAAAGCCCGTTAAATGCAGAGAGTGCCTCGGCCGAACCTTCGGAGAAACCCGCCTCTCCAAAACCGTTGCAAAACGTGCCCGGGAATTCGAATCCTTTGCAAGCGCATTCTTCGAAACAGGAGCAAATTGCGAAATCATTTACTAAGACTTCTTCCAGGAGGCACCAAAGTGCCGCGGCGCAACTATTGTGGTCAAACATTGGCGCAGGCGACGTCACTGCAGAGGTCGCACTCGCGCAGCTTTATCTGTCAGGGGACGGAGTTCCGAAGAGTTGTGAGCAGGCGCGAGTCTTGCTGAAGGCTGCGTCGAGAAGCGGCAACACGGATGCCGCGAAGCAATTGCATAATTTGAAAAAGAGAGGTTGCCGTTAGCTTTGTCTGAATTCCATCGAAAGCCATCAGGCGTGAAAGCAATCTTCTGGCCGCTCTGGCTTACTAGAGATCGTGCTCAGGGTTGCACCAATCCCCGGCGGACCGCGTAGCGGACGAGGCTGGCTGTCTCGTGGATATCCAGTTTTTGCATCAGCCTTGATCGGTGGGATTCCGCTGTCTTTACGCTGATTCCCAGGAGAGAAGCAACGTCTTTTGTCGATTTTCCCTCAGCGATGAGCTGAAGGACCTGGCGTTCTCGGTCGCTGAGCGGATCCGCTGCTCGATGCGATCTGGAACGGTAGGCCTCCACGACCGCGCGGGAGACGCCCGGACTCAGGTAAAACCCACCTCGCGAGACCTGCTGAATCGCATGAAGCAGGTCGTTCGCCACCTGGCTCTTGAGCACATATCCTCTCACGCCGGCTTCCAGCGCCTCGTGGATGTATTGTTCTTCCTCATGCTGCGTCAGCAGGATGGTTTTTGTTTTTGGGCAGGTGCGGGCCAACTCGCGCGCTGCATCGATCCCGTTCAGCGTGGGCATGCTGATATCCAGTACGGCGATATCCGGCTGCTGTGCCTGGGCCAAGCGGGCCAACTCTTGTCCATCGGAAGCTTCGGCGACAACTTGAAGTTTTTCCCGCTCGAGCAAAGATCGGATGCCTTGCCTGACAAGATTATGATCATCTGCGAGAACGACGCGAATGGCCATGACCACCCTCCAGCGGAAGCCGCAATGAAAGTTCCGTTCCCCGGCCAGCATGGGACTCGACCACCAGAGTCCCCCCGATCGCACTGGCCCGTTCCTGCATCGCAACCAGTCCTAATCCCTTCCGGCCCGCACCTTCTTGCGCGGCTGCCGAATCGAATCCGACTCCGTCGTCCACAATCGAACAGCACAAAGTCTGTTTTTTCTTCTCTACCCGGATCCACACCTGCTTTGCTCCGGCGTGTTTGACGATATTGTTGAGCGCTTCCTGCACGATCCGGTAGATCGTGGTTTCCATGGGCCCCGGCAGCCGCTCCGTGACCGCTGTCTGGATGTGAATGGGAAGCGACGCGCGCTTCGAGACCCCGTCCGCCAGAAACCGGATCGCCGGAATCCATCCAAGATCGTCTAGGATCGTTGGCCGCAGCTCATGCGAGTATCTTCGCAGATGGTTCTCCACCTCGTTCAGCAATTTTTCAATCCTTCCAATCTGCTCCTTCTGCGGTTTGGGCAACTCTCGCGCCATCTCCGCGAGCGCAAGGTGTACGGCCACCAGCACCTGGCCCGCCTCGTCATGCACCGCGTAGGCGATGCGCTTGATCTCTTCCTCCAGAGTTTCGTTCAGCCGTCGCAGCGCTTTTACGCCATCTTGAAACCCACGGTGCGCCATCTCGTAAGGCGAAAGAAACTCCCCCAGGAACTCGACACCCGCGTGATACAACTCTTCTTCGCGTTTTTCATTTCCGGCTTCATTGATCAGCCGTTGCAGAGCAACATGGTGAAGCGAAGCAATCTCCATCAGACTCTTTTGTTCACTGATAGCCCGGCGTCCCAGTTCGTACACTTGGCCAAGCGCCGCTTCTCCGCCTTGTGAGGCGTATTCCCGCAGCAGTGAGTAATATTCCGCTTCGAGGCCTTCGCGCGCTGCGGTCTTGTGCCGGGCAGCCACTTTCACGCGCGCACTCCAGTCAGCCTCGTAACCAATACCAACGCGTCGTCATTTCCGTTCTGATAATTCTCGAGAATTCTGTTCGCGGCTCTCTGGGGGTTCTCCATTGCTGTGAGGCTCTGCGCGAAATCGCTTCGAATCCCGTCCGTTGCAAGGTAGAGTGTGTCACCCTGCGCAATCGGCAGCACCGTTGCCTGCAACGCCGGCAGTTGGGAACCGACTACTCCGCCCCGCAGGAGAAGAGTCTCCAGCCCATTCGATTGCTTGCTCCCGGCACGCTTCAACACTGCCTGCACATTTCCCACGCCGAGCCAGGTCATCAGGCCATGCGAAGTATCGATGGAGGCCAGGCTCAGGACGACCCCGCGCGTTCGCCGCAGTTGCTCGTGACAGTTTTGCACGAGCGAGATCACGGGTTCATCGGCGCCCGACCGCAATATTGACGCCGCCGCCTTGGCAGCCTCGGCCGCGTCCTTTCCATGCCCAATGCCATCGATCGCTGCGATCAACACCCCGCTCCTGTTGCAACAAACCAGGTGGTCGTCGCCTGACTCACCCTGGCCGCGCAGGGTGAAGCTGGCGACGCTATATTCAACCATCGGCACGCTTATGGTTTCCATTTCTTCACCGCCACGATTGTCCCCCGGCCAGGTTTGGAGGTGATTTCAAATTCGTCCATCAAACGCCGCACGCCCGGGAGTCCCATTCCCAAGCTTCCTGAGGTGGAAAACCCGTCGCGCAGCGCTTGACGAATATCGTGAATTCCCGGACCGTCGTCGGAAGCGACGATGGCGATGCCCTGGCGGTTCAGGCCGTTGACCAATCGAAGCGTAATCTGTCCTCTGCGGGCATAGGACACGATATTGCGTGCCAGCTCCGATATTGCCGTCGCAATAAGCGTGGCATCGCCGGAGGCAAACCCGAGTTCCGTCGCAAGTGCTCGCCCTTTCTGGCGAGCCACGACGATATCTTGGTCCGAATTGATCGCCACCCGGATTTCTCCAGCTGACACTGCAGCTCTCTCTCAGTTGATCTTTTTGAACTTCTCGTTCAAATAAGACAGTCCTTCTTCCAGATCAAGGGCCGTGGCGACGCCTTCCAGCGTCAATCCAAGCTGCACCATCGCGAAGGCCACCTCTGGCTGGATTCCTACAATGACCGTTTCTGCTCCGCGCAATCGGATCATGTGGGCAATCTCTCGAAGCGTTCGTGAGGCAAACGAGTCCATCACGTCCATCGCCGTAACATCTACGATAACTCCCCGCGAGCGGAACTTCACAACTTGCTGCACCAGGCCGCTCCTCAGTTGCCGGAGATCCGCGTCCGACAGCGCCGCTTGAAACGTCGCGATGAGAACCTCTCCCTGCTTGAGAATCGGAACTTCCATGTCGCCTGCCTTTGCGTTGCTCAGCTCGCTTCCTCGAGCCCGACCACTTTATACCCCAACAGCCGTTCCGCTTGCTCGATGCCGCCCTGCAGGTCTCCGACCGTGTTCATCTTGCCCAGGTCAATGCCGATGGTGACCAGTGTTTGCGCGATTTCCGGAGAAAGGCCCGTTACGATGACATTTGCGCCCAGCAGCCTGGACGCTTCTACGGTTTGCACAAGGTGGTTCGCGACTGTGGCGTCCATCGCCGCCACACCGGTGATATCGATCACGACGACTTTTGCGCGGTTGGTGCGGATCCCCCGCAGAAGCTGTTCCGTCAACTGCCGCGCGCGCTGCGGGTCGATGACGCCGATGATCGGCAGAATAAGCAGCCGTTCGCGCACCTGCAGCACCGGAGTTGATAGCTCGCGAATCGCTTCCTGCTGCTGGCGGATAACGCGCTCACGTTCCTGTACGAAACCTACTGCCACGGTGTTTGCAATTCGGTTGGCCGCCGGTTCGTAGGCGTCCAGGATGCGATTCAATTTCTTGAAGTCGGTCTGGTATTTTGCGAACAGAGAGCGAGCCAGGACGTCGCGGAGCAGCAGGACGATGCCGACGACTTCATGGGTTTCTACGCCTCGCGGAATAATTCGTTCTGAGAGGTTTCGCGCATAGGCTTGCAGCGCTTCGAACGTCTCCGTTTCCAGCGCCTCCACGTAGCTGTCGTACACCGAGGTCGCTTCCGCGAAGATCTCTTCTTTGGTCATCGCTGTTAGCAGCCGCGTTTCAGAGATGCGTATCACCCACTCTTCGCGCAGTTGCGTCCGGTTCTGCCGAAGGTGGGCGACTAGCTCTCGCAGAAGCTCCGAGGGTTCTTCGTTTCGATTCACTTCGGGTGAGGACGAACTGCCCTCTCGTTTGGCCATAGCTGGATTCTCCTCTCCGTGCCGGGACCGGTGGCGGTCGGTTCCGCTGCCTGGGTGTACTGGTTCCTGGTTAGGGAATACCACCTAGCCGGGAGCGCCTCAAGCAAAGGAACGCCTGCAAAGGGCATCAGGTAAACACCCTATCTTGGAGGTCAACTGTACTGTTATCAGAAACTTCCGGCAGAAAGTCAATATGCCAAACTTTTACGCAAATACTTTCGTGAATTCCCTCTCACCCCAGGGTGAACCATACCCTGTCTCCTAAAAGAACACGATCCATCAGCCTGCAGCCGCACCGAAGCCCCGCCCTGGAATCAGTCCGATTTCCGATCTCCTGCGCAGTAATAAAGGAAGTGCACCCCCACCCCGCTTTTTCCATTGCTGCCCAGCCGGTCCACATGCGCCACTCGTCCTGTGAAGCACCACTCCGTTTTCTGCCCGGAAATCACCGGTTCCGGCATCTTCAGCCGCACCTCCACTTTTTCTCCCACCTGGAACCTGCCTTCGGCCGCAAAGTACGTACCGCGAATCGAAATATTCAAGGAGTCCACGCACTGTTCCCCTTCGGGCATTTCCTTAATGCTGCGTACCCGCATCGGCACGCGCATAATCAGGCGTCTTGCATTGCGCTGTTCCTGGTCCACGCTCGATTTCCTCTTCTTTCTTGGTCCACGCGCCGCGTATTTCCCCGCATCTCCAAACAGTCTAGGGATTCCATCATAGTGTTCAATCGGGTGATTCCCCTAGGCCGGCCAGCGGCTAGACCCTGTTTTCGCGCGCCCAAATCCCGGGTATGAGCCATCTTGAGGACCACCGCTTGGCACGAACCGAAACGCAAACTGAAGTACAAACCGGAGGCAATCCGCGAACGGATTTCGAAAAACCGTGTTGTGCCTTCAAGTACTGTGCAGCAGTTGTTCCAGCAAGTTTTGTCCTATGCAAACGGCGGCTTCGGTTCTGAGCTACTCATGGAATGCGCTCTTGCAACGCTTAACCTGCCCAATATAAGGAGAGCGATTGTGATTAAGATCACTTAAAGCCGTGTATTGCATCACGGAAAGCTGGAATCAAGCCCCCCATACTCGCTCGCGGAGATGCAGGATGACGCCTGTGCAAGCTGCCAAGCGAATTAGCTTCAATGAGATCATGTTTCTAACCGATTTCTCTGAGCCGTCCTGCGATGCCTTGCCTTTCGCAATGGCCATTGCGCGGGGTTATGGTTCGAGAGTCCATGCGGTTCATGTTCTCTTGCCTTCGAGCTACGCCTATATAACTCCCGAAATGGGAGCCGCGCTTATGGACAGTCAGGAAGAATGCGCACGCGCCGAAATGGAGCGCGTTGAAGCCCAACTCACAGGGCTGTCTCGCGACACCGTCATCGAACGGGCCACAAGCCTTTGGGATGTTGCCTCGCGGCTTATAAAAGAGCGGGATATCGATCTGATTGTTCTGGGAACTCATGGCCGGACTGGCCTGAAAAAGGCATTGCTTGGTTCTTCCGCGGAAGAAGTTTTTCGCCACTCGCAAGTTCCTGTGCTCATGAGCGGGCCCGCGGTGCGAACCGGCGCTCACAACGGCGGACATTTTCGCTGCGTTCTCTTCGCAACCGATTTCAATTCCGTTTCTTCGGTTGCCGCTCCGTACGCCGTGTCACTGGCGCAGGAAAATCAGGCCCAGTTGATTCTTCTCCATGTCCTTCCACAACCCAAGCCGGGGAAATCGAGCAAGCCGCCGGACCTTTCCGTGGCCGAAGCTCTGCACCAACTAGAAGCGCTTATTCCAACGGAAGTTGACTTGCGATGCCGCCCGCGAGCGGAGGTGTTGCATGGTGAGCCGGCCACACAAATCCTTGAAACCGCCAGGCAGCGTGGCGCGGATCTCATCGTTCTCGGAGTTCGAGGGCTGGACGGAATAACGAGCGTGGCCGCGCGCGTCCAAAAGGACACCGCTTACGAAGTCGTTGCCCACGCACCCTGTCCCGTACTTACCGTCCGCGGCTGAAGCTAGTCTGTGCAGCCATCCATAGATCGTAGAATTATTTCGAGAGATTGCCATGATCAAGCATGTCAAAGGCGGCTACAAGGTCGTTTCCAGTAAAGGAAGGAATCTCGGGGGACCTTACAAGACCCTCGAACAGGCCAAAAAGCGTCTGCGGCAGGTCGAGTTCTACAAACACCGCAAGGCATAGTTCTCCGGGCCGAATATTTTTTTGTAAGTCCTTCCGCTGATTCCGCGATAGACGCGAAGCAGAACCTTCACGTTCAGAATCGGTTTGACTGATACGCGCTCGCTCGACCCTCAGTCCGCCCCAAGGCTTTCCAGCGCCAGCCGATTGGCGATCGTCAGGTTCGATCCGTGGGTCGCCACCAGGTTGTGAATCTTGAAATCGCTCAGAGTGCGAGTCACCGTCTCGCGTGTTGTGCCGATCAACGCGGCAATCTCTTCGTGAGTTAACGGTAGCTTTATCTGCGTGCCTTGTTCGGTTTCCTTGCCGTCCGCCGACCAATCCAGGAGCAGCCGGGCCAGCTTCTCAGGGGCGGAGGAGGACAATCCGACTGTCCGCAGCCGGTAGCAGGCTGCCCGGTAGGACGAGGCCATCTGCCGCAGCACACCTTGACTGGCTTCCAGGTGCTTGCCGATGAATTTCAGAAAATCGTCGCTCCGGATATAGGCCACCTGGCATGGACGAATCGTTTCCGCCGTAACTTCGTAGGGCATCCCGGACAGCGTAGACATCAGTCCAAGCACTTCGCCCGGCTTCGCGATCCGGAGTATCAGCGTCTTGCCGCCGCTGGAGCTGATCGAAAGCTTTACCTCGCCGGCGCATAGAACGAACACTCCGCGCGGATCCTGTTTTTCCAGGAAGAGCACCGCTCCATCCGGATAGCTTGCAGACGACCTGATTTCATCGAAGTCTTTTAACGCCGCCGGGGACAAATGGCAGAAGAAAGTGCTTCCCCTCTGCTTGCATGTTTGGCAGTGCTCGCTCGTTTCCAATCCGTAGGGACCTTTCATTTCAGACTCCTTTGATTTCGATTTCCCTCGTGATTCGTTCGGCGAAGTACTCCGTGAGGGGTGAATCCGCCACCACTTCCGCGTGGCTCGCCTTGCGAATCTCGCGCAGCAATCCGGTTCCGCGGTCGTCCATAAACTGCACTTCACGCAAATCTAGACGGACTTTCTTCCTCCCCAGGTCCGCCTGGATGCTCCGCCACGCGCGATCACACTCGTCAACCCATGGCCCAACGACCCTTCCTTCCAGTCGGATGGTCACCAGGCCATTTGCAGGCTCCACCGAGATTCTCAACATGCCTTTGTTGCTGCATTTTGTGAGCCACGTCACACAACAATGTGCGCATTCTCTCAGTTTGTTTGCACTGCGTAGGAAGGATTGGGCTTAGTGCCTGGTGACGCTCATGGATTGAGGTGGCGATGAGCTTTGAGCCGGAAAGTGACGAGACGACATCTCGCCTCCGCGGCTATATATAGTCTGCGCGTTTGATTCGCAGCTTTTTCAATTTCGAATTAAGCGTGGTTCTCTTGAGGCCCAACCGGGACGCGGCTCCATGTGGGCCGCCGATCATACCTTTGCACTCCCGAAGTATGCTGAGAATGTGTTCGCGCTCGGCATGCTCCAGGCTGGGGTCTCGATCACCAGCGGGCTCCTCATTGCCTCTTAGTTCCGACAAAGGTACGTGGAGGGTCTCTCCGCGCGTGAGAATTACGGCGCGCTCCATGAAGTTTTCGAGCTCGCGTGCGTTTCCCGGCCACTTCCATTCGCGCAGCGCCTCCATCGTCTCTGGCGGGACCCTCGCAATCTGGCGGTTCATCCGGCGCGAGTGCTTATGCACGAAATAGTTCACGAGAATTGGAATGTCCTCCCGTCGCTCGCGGAGAGGCGGGATTTCGATCGGAAAAACTTTCAACCGGTAATAGAGGTCGCTGCGGAATTGACCATCCGCAACCATCTTGGCCAGATTCCGGTTGGTTGCCGCGATCAACCTTACATTTACCGGAATGGTTTTCGTGCCTCCCAGCCTGTCGAATTCCCGCTCCTGCAGGGCTCTCAGAATTTTTGGCTGCAGCTCCAAAGGCAAATCCCCGATTTCGTCCAGAAAAAACGTCCCCTCGTGCGCCAGTTCCAGCCGTCCGATTTTTTGAGAGAGAGCGCCGGTGAATGCTCCTTTTTCGTGTCCGAATAATTCGCTTTCGAGCAGGCCCGCGGGGATCGCGGAGCAATTCAGCTTCACGAATGTGCGTCCCCTCCGCGGGCTCAATTCGTGAATGGCGCGAGCGATTAACTCCTTGCCGGTTCCGGTCTCCCCCAGAATCAGCACGGTGGCTTCCTCGCGCGCCACCGTTTCAACTTCTTTCAGCACTTTCTTGAGCGCCCGGCTTTCTCCAATAATCTCCTCGAACCGATATTCCGTCTGCAGCTCTTCCTCGAGATAGCGTTTCTCTTCGTCACTCCGTTTCAGCGCCGCTTCATATCGCTTTCTCTCCGAAAGGTCGCGAATCACCGCTAGCACAAGCTCGCCTGTTTGTGTTTCCACCGGCCCAAGCATGATGTCCACAGGGAATTCGCTTCCGTCTTTGCGCCTGGCGTAGAGTTCCAGCCCCATTCCCATGGGCCGCATCCGCGGCTGAGCAACGTAGCCCTCCCGGTGCTTCGGGTGAGACCCGCGGAATCGATCCGGAATAAGTAGCTCGATGGATTCGCCCAAAATCTCCATCCGGGTATACCCAAAAAACTTCTCAGTTTGGACATTCGCCTCGCGGATTATTCCGTTCTTGTCTGTAACGATGATGGCATCAGGAGAAAATTCGAACAATTTTTCGAATAGTTTGCTATCGACGGCCGCGTTCACGGTCTCGGACGATTCTCTGCTCACTTTGCTTCTTTCCGGGTGGGATGTGGCACTTGGCGGATGCTCCTGCGGCCAACTTGCACTTCGCTGCCCCGGGGCGGCCGATGTGGCTTCATCCCGAGTCAATGGCCTGCGAAGGCGGAAATCGATGCAAGCATAGCAGATTCTAGTCGTTAGCGATGAGGGCCGCAGCGCGCGTGACTTTCGGCACGAGATAGCGTGATGGCCATCACTGAAAGGCCGCCGTTCGCCCCTCATCCTCCTTGTGTGGAGTCTGCCCATGACTCGCGACACACGCAATTTACTGAAAGTATTGAAAGCCGAACTGGAGTTCCTGGAGAAGGGCGGCTACCGCCACACGGCCCGCGCAGCCTGGCGCCCGCAATTCATCTTTCAAGATTCGCCAACCTGTTTGAATTTCGATCCGGCGCAGCCGCCGAAACCGTGCAGTGACTGCATCCTCATGCAACTAGTCCCCAAAGAGCAGCAGAACAGGAAGATCGCCTGCCGGTACATTCCTCTGAACGAGCAGGGCGAAACCATCGATTCCTTTTATCGGTTCGGGACCCGGGACGAGTTGGAAGCGGTTTTCGGGAGGTGGCTCCGCGTAACGATTCAAGGCCTGGAAAAACCTGGCCATGCGGTGACCGGCGGCGAGACGGAAATCCATGTTCGAGCAAAAGCTGCTCCGATGGAATAGTTTTGGACGGTGAATCGGTGAGATTCGATGATTTCCTTCTGCGCAAACCCGGCCTGTCAGATTCCCTTTGACTACCGCCAAGGTGAGTTATTCCGGTTTCACAAAGCTCATCGTCCCGATGAGAAACCCCCGAATACCCATTCCGTTCAGCACTTTTGGCTCTGCGGCAAATGTTCTCGAGACTTTACTCTGGTCTATGCGGACGAGCGTGGCGTCCTGCTCCAGGATCGATCCGCAATCGCGCTCCCCGCGGACGAATGCAGCTTTGTCGCCTCAGCTTGAGCTCGCCCGTCTCTCCTGAATGTCTTTGGTTAATGCGCGTGTGACCAATTTCAATCCAGGGTTCATTGCCTTGAGGTTGGAACCTGCGACGGCCCTTTTGCAATCCGTACGCCCCACAAGGATTGTGGGGCGTACGGGTGCGTCGGTGCTGACGGCACCTGCAGACTGACTGCTCCGAATGCTTAGCTACGTACCGTTAAAACTGGACAAGTGGCATGCGACACCACTTTGTGTGCAGTTGAGATCGGCAGATGCGTCGCTGCTCCCGGCACGCCTTGTTCCGGTCTTACTCCCAGAATGATCAGATCCGGCTCGCGGAGCTGCGCCATCTCCAGGATCTTCTCGGCTGGATTGCCCTGTTCCACGTAGTACTTTGGCTTGCACCCGTCCCCCGCCTCGGCAGGTACGAGTTTTTCGAGCATTGCTCTCGACGATGCAACAACGTCGGAAGCCATCACCAGATCGCCGGCCTCCAACTTGGGAATCACATGCAAGAGAACCAGCCGGGCTTGAAACTCCTGGGCAAGTGAAACTGCATAGGCCGCTGCAGTTTGCGTCTCGGAGGCAAAATCGGTGGCATACAGAATTTCGCGGATCTGACCATCTGATCCTCGGACCAGATCGGCGTACGGTCCTACCGTCATAACCGGGCACTTCAATGTCCGAAGGATTTCTTCTGCAACGGAGCCAAGCAATAGTTTTCCGAGTCCGGTGCGTCCGCGCGTGCCAATCACGACGAGGTCAATATTGTTCTTTTCGATGGCTTTTTCCAGGTTGGAAACGATGTTTCCCTCCTCGATCCACACCTGCGTTGGAATCCCGTTGAAGGTATGAAAGAGTTCTTCGCGGTGCTCCTGATCGCGAGCTTCGGCCGTCGCGGCTTCCGCTGCCCAGGCTTCGGGCGGGGTCAGGGGATTTACCATCGGCGGATGCACGTGCAGTGCGAGCAAGTTCGCTTCGTAATATTTCGCAATTCTCTTAACGTACGGAATAGCGTTGGCGGCGGCGGCTGAGAAGTCTGTCGCAAATAAGATGTTTCGGAATCCGATAGCGGATTTGGCGGTAGCGGCTTTCATGGCTCGGTCCTCCCGTATCCATACTCAGTTCGAAGGGAACGGTACGCGGTGACGCGCGTCACCCGGCCCTGTGATGTATTGTGCATTCCCTCGCCGGCTGTCCTGGCATACTGGTGGGAGTAGCTATCGAATGGCTATCAAAAGCGTCCTTCCGGAACGGCGCAAGGTCCGCGTATGAGAGAGATTGGCATCCCTCAAATGGCGCTTCCAAAGGTTGACCCGTCCACTATCACAGCCCAGACCTCTGCGAAGTCGTCGTCCTTTTTCGGAGAGTCAGGGCTCGGAACCAGGCTCATCGCTTTGGTCACCGCCGCGGGGATCGTAGTCCATTTGGCTTTGCGCTTCCTACCGATCGGCGCGCGCTCCGTCGCTGATGTCCCTCTGTATGTGACGCTGATCCTCGGCGGCCTTCCTCTGGTTCTGAGTCTCGGAAAGAAGTTGTGGGCCGGTGAGTTCGGTTCCGATTTTCTGGCTGCCATTTCGATTGTCACGGGAGTTTTGCTTCACGAATACCTGGTGGCCTCGATCGTCGTCCTGATGCTTTCAGGTGGGAGCGCGCTGGAAGACATAGCCACGCGGCGCGCTTCCCGCGTCCTGGATGCGCTAGCGAAACGGATGCCCAGCATTGCTCACCGGAAATCCACTGAACACATCGCGGACATTAAAGTGGCGGACATCCTGGTAGGAGACACACTGGTCGTCCTTCCTCATGAGATTTGTCCTGTAGATGGTGTTGTCACCGAAGGCCAGGGATCCATGAATGAAGCCTATTTAACGGGTGAACCGTTCGAAGTGGAAAAAGCTCCTGGTGCCACCGTGCTGTCGGGCGCGCTGAATGGCGCAGTGATGCTCACCATTCGGGCCGAAAAACTGGCTATCGATTCGCGCTATGCGCGCATCATGCGAGTGATGGAAGAGACACAACAGAGCCGGCCGCGGCTTCGCCGGCTTGGCGATATTCTTGGAGCATGGTACACGCCGCTGGCCGTCGGAATTGCGGTGCTGTCCTGGGTGTTGAGCGGTCACGTGGAACGCTTTCTGGCTGTTTTGGTGATCGCCACTCCTTGCCCTCTGCTTATCGCCATTCCCGTTGCCGTCATCGGTGCGATTTCTCTTTCCGCCAGACGCGGCATCATTATCAAAAATCCCGCCGTGCTCGAACAACTCGATACTTGCAGGACTTTTATTTTCGACAAAACTGGCACGCTCACTTATGGCAAGCCGGCGCTAACGCGCATTGTTTGTTCCCCGCGCCTTCAAGAGAACGAAGTCCTGGCCGCTTCCGCAAGCCTGGAACGTTATTCGAAACACCCTTTGGCCGCCGCCATTCTCGAAGAAGCCCAGCGGCGAGGCTGTGCATTATCCGCGGCAACCCGCGTCAGCGAGCGGCCCGGCGAAGGAATGCGGGGAACCACGAATGGCCATGAGGTCCTGATCACCGGACGCAACAAAGTCTCCGGCAAAGAACTGGACCTTCCGCCGGTCGAATCCGGATTGGAGTGTCTCGTGTTTCTCGACGGCGCATTCGCCGCGCTGTTCGGATTTCAGGATTCTCCTCGCGCGGATAGCCGCGTTTTTCTTTCGCACCTGCTGCCTCGCCATCAGGTGACCAAGGTCATTCTCGTTTCCGGCGACCGCGAACCGGAAGTACGCTCGCTGGCGGAAAAAATTGGAATACATGCCGCCTATGCGGCGAAGAGCCCCGAAGAAAAAGTAAGTCTGGTGCGGGAAGAAACAAAACTTGGCAAGACCGTGTTTGTCGGCGATGGCATCAACGACGCGCCGGCCATGCAGGCAGCGACGGTCGGCGTCGCGTTCGGACAGGAGAGCGACATCATTTCGGAAGCGGCGGACGCCGTGATCCTGGAACGCTCGCTTGAGAAAGTCGACGAGCTGATGCATATCGGGAGAAGGATGCGGCGCATCGCTCTCCAGAGCGCCGTCGGCGGCATGATTTTGAGTTTTGCGGGTATGATACTGGGGGCATACGGCGTCCTCCCTCCCATCGGTGGCGCCATCGCACAGGAGTTGATCGATCTGGCGGCGGTGCTCAACGCCGTCCGCGTTGCCGCTCCCTTCGGCACGCTGCGCGATTTTTGATCGCATCTCCATTTCTAAGATAGGCTGCATGTGGAGCATATAAACGCCGCGATCTGCGGCGGGCTATGAGTTTAATTTCCATGACCACACGTTCCCGGATTGCCGGCCATTCTTCCATGACGAGTTTCTTCTCGCCCGCTTCCGTTGCTTTGATTGGAGCGACGGACCGGGAGGGAAGCGTTGGCTGCACGGTGCTTCGAAATCTTCTGCAAGGTGGCTACAAGGGACGCGTCCTGGCGGTGAATCCGCGACGCAAGGAAATTTTCAGTTTGCCGTGCTATCCCGCGATTGGCATGATCCCGGAGGTCGTCGAACTTGCGGTCGTAGTGACGCCCGCCGAGACCGTGCCAGGAATCGTGGCGGAATGCGTAAAGGCCGAAGTGAACTCCGTGGTCGTGATTTCCGCGGGCTTCAAGGAAAAAGGCACGGAAGGCGCAGCACTCGAACAGAAAATACAAGTAGAGCTTCGCAAGGGCAAGACGCGGTTGATCGGTCCGAACTGCCTGGGAATCATGAATCCCTGGATCGGATTGAACGCCACGTTTGCGCACGACATCGCGCGCCCCGGCAGCGTCGCTTTTCTCAGCCAGAGCGGCGCACTGTTGACCGCGATTCTCGATTGGAGCCTTTCCGAACACGTAGGTTTCAGCGCCATCGTTTCCACCGGCTCGATGCTCGACGCCGGTTGGGGCGAGCTCCTTTCTTTTTTCGGCGAGGACGAAAAAACAGAAAGCATTCTTCTCTACATGGAATCGATCGGGAACGCGCGCGCTTTTTTATCCGCGGCGCGCGAAGTTTCTTTCAGCAAACCGATCATCGTGATCAAAGCGGGGCGCTCGGAAGCGGCGTCAAAAGCAGCGGCTTCTCACACCGGCGCGATGACGGGAAGCGACGAAGTTTATGAAGCGGCGTTTCGCCGCTGCGGCGTTTTGCGCGTCGATTCCATCTCGCAGTTGTTTCACATGGCCGAAGTTCTCGGCAGACAGCCCCGACCCCGCGGGCCGAGGCTCATGATCCTCACGAATGCGGGCGGCCCCGGAGTTCTCGCGACGGATGCCCTTATCCCGGACGGTGGCGAGCTGGCTATCTTGTCCGATGCCTCTCACAAAGCACTCGACGCCTTTCTGCCCGCGCACTGGAGCCACGCCAACCCCATCGACATTCTTGGCGACGCAGACGCCGAACGCTACGCGCAGGCAACGGAAATCGCCATCAACGATCCCAACTGCGACGGGCTGCTCACCATCCTCGCGCCGCAGGGAATGACGGACCCGGCGCAAGTCGCAGAAGGACTGAAAGTCCATGCCAAAAAGCACGGGAAGCCGGTGCTGGCAAGCTGGATGGGCGGGAACGCCGTCGAGAAAGGGATCAACATTTTGAATGCCGCTGGAATTCCCACGTTTTCGTATCCCGACTCGGCAGTGCGCGCGTTCAAGTCCATGTGGAATTACACCTACAATCTGCGGGGATTGTACGAGACGCCTTTTTCCGCGGACGATCCCGCGGTCTTGAACGACAGAAAAGCCAGGGCGAAGCAACTGATCGACGGCGCAGCTTCGTCCGGCAGAACGCTGCTCACCGAACTGGAATCGAAAGAGATCCTCAAGCTGTACGGCATCCCCACGGTCGCGACAGCGTTCGCGAAAACCGAAGAGGAGGCCGCCGCGAAAGCGAAGGGCATCGGTTTCCCCGTGGTGCTGAAGCTGCACTCCGAAACCGTGACACACAAGACCGACGTCGGCGGCGTGCAATTGAATCTCGGAAACGAAAAGGAAGTGCGCGAAGCATATCGCGCCATCGAAACTTCCGTGGTTGCGAAAGCGGGACGCGGCGCGTTCCTTGGCGTCACCGTGCAGCCAATGATCCGCGCGGAAGGGTACGAGTTGATTTTGGGGAGCACCATCGACGCCCAATTCGGACCGGTGATTCTGTTCGGCTCCGGCGGGCAGCTTGTGGAAGTGTACGGCGACCGCGCGTTGGCGCTGCCTCCCTTGAATACGACGCTGGCCGAGCGGCTCATGGAGCATACGAAAATCCTCAAAGCGCTTCGCGGAGTGCGAGGCCGCAAAGCGGTGGATCTGGATGGCCTGAAAACGTTGCTCGTGCGGTTCAGCGAACTCGTCGTGGAGCAGCCGCGGCTCCGCGAGGTGGACATCAATCCCTTGCTCGCAGCGCCGGAACAACTGCTGGCGCTGGATGCGCGAATGATTCTGATCGGCGGCGAGGTGCAGGATGCGGATTTGCCGCGGCCGGCCATCCGTCCTTACCCCTCGCAATATATTTCGCGATGGAAGATGAAAGACGGAAGCGAGGCGGCCATCCGCCCGATCCGGCCCGAGGATGAACCGCTGATGGTTGCCTTTCACTCGACGCTCTCCGACAGCTCGGTTTACTTGCGCTATTTTCAGGTGCAGAAGCTCGATTCGCGCATCGCGCACGAGCGGCTGATCCGAAAATGCTGCGTGGACTACGACCGGGAAATCGCGCTGGTGGTCGACCGGATAATTCCAGAGACGGGCGGCCACGAGTTTCTCGCCGTGGGCCGCTTGACGAGACAGCTCGGGAGCGAAGAAGCGGAACTTGGAATTCTGGTTGCGGATCACTGCCAGGGTATGGGACTGGGGCGAGAGCTCGTCGGCAAGCTGATTCAAATTGCGCGAACCGAGAAAGTGAGCAGCATCGTGGCGCACATCCTTTCGGAAAATGCCCCGATGCTCGCGCTCGCCAAACGATTTCATTTTGAGCCCGTCCCGGGCAATGAGGCAGGTTCACAGGTCGCCGTGCTGAAGCTTGCATGAGTCCGCGTTGAAGGGACGCTTCGTTCGCGAACGTGAAGAAGCACGGGAACAGAATAGAAGGATTCGCCTGAGGCGGTGGACCGCCACCCCGGGTGTTTTCTGCAAAGAGTGCGGAGATGATTGAGAATGCGGGAATTAGCGTTTTGCGCGGTGCAAAAGAGTGCGTAAGAATATGAAAACAAAGGAGAGCTAAAGCATTTGGAATGACATTGATGTGGACACTTGCGGAAAGAGCGGTTCAGAGCTGAAAGTTCAAAGTTGAAAGTGAACACGGCGGCACGCCCCCATGTGTGACAGAAAGCGTGCGGATGAGATTGATAGCAGAGGGGTTGCGACGACACGGGCGTGTCGAGTTGTGACGGGTGTGTCGAGTTCGGGGAAGTGGGGAGTGGCGAGGGGCAGAGGATGGGCCGATAGGTGTAGTGGAAAGGCGGCAGCGGGAAGCGTCGCGGAGAAGACGAGGGTGCTGGGCGGGGCTGGCGGCTTTGGATCATGTTACATGGTAGCATGAAAGTTACTATATGTCAATAGCCATTTTATGTGTACTGCGTAGTTATTCGAATGAGGAGCGCGGGTTCGAATGATGGCTTCGCAAGGCGCTGAGTTGGATGGGGTTGGCGTGACAGTTTGTAGTTTGAGACGGCTGTGCAAAAGTGTGGAAAAGTCAAAGCCTGCACCCTAAAACCGAAGGGTGCGGCATCAAAATCAAAACCAACTGCTTAGGTTTCGCGCAAGAATTTTCTCACCGCCCGCCCGCCAATTTCTTCACACGTTCCTGCCCCGGGTTTCTCGGCTCTTCGTACCGTGACCGGTAACATCAATCAAGAGTTGAGCCTACTTCGAAGCACCAATCTTGACGGACACTCGATAGAGCCGATAGTTCGAATACCGGTGTAGGTTGCGGAATTTCTGTTGATCAATTTCCATGTACACATCGACGTCGCTGGGGAGCCACAAAGGGTTCGAAACGCCTGGGAGCTTTACTTCACCGAACGTCACTTCTGTTGTCCCCTGCTCCCGGCCAATTTCCTTGTGTGGCGAAAATAGATCCGTCCGCATTCGGACGATCTGGAAACTACTCTTGTCCACCCACAAGACTCCCTGCGTCAATAGATCTGCTTCTGTCCGTCCAGTTCCTATCATCGCGGCAGTGAGGGTGGCTTCGCCAGGTCGCTGGACAAATCCCAAGACATACGTCTCTAGTGGGCCGACCTTTTCCTCGCCAAGGTAGCGAAATCTCGACTTCGGCTGGGCGGTCGTAGAGAAACTGATGCAGCTTAATGCGAAGCCCGAAGTCACCATATATCCTTTTTGCAGGCCGATGGACTCCAAGCGATTCCCATTTTCGTCCATTCGATATTCCGCGCCCGCGCCCCATTCATCGCCGTGATGGAGAATCAAATATTCATCTTGAATATGCTCCTTTGCTTTCACCTTCCCGCCCGCATTCAGCTTTTCCTGTGTCAGGTCCTCATGCGCGATGATGTCACCAATGCTGTCCATGAAATCGTCCACCCTCTGGCCCATCGTCTTCAGGATCACCGGCAACTCTTCCTGATCAGTTGCACGGTGAAGGGCCTTTAGTTCGGGGATGCGCTCGAACAAACGGTCCAAAGGTTCATCAACGAATGGATGCGCGTTCGCATCTGAGGAATCCTCCGTCGTACTCCGCGTAGCCCCACTCTCAGGGGCCGTTTTTTTTGCTAGCGGGTCATCTTCGATGCTGAAACTTGCCGTGCTCCACGGTGTGGCGCGCCCACTCGAATCAGTTGCCTGTACTTCCAGGCGATACAGTCCCTTTGGCAGATCGCTGATGTGAATTCCTCCGCCGATCGAAATTATCGGATCTGCTTTCGGGGCATATCGCGTCGCATTGATCGGCGGCAACGTCTTCACCACCTCTCCGGTTTTGGCGTCCACGATTCTCAGGCGGGCTTGAAGCGTTGGAGCACATTCGCCACTCGCACCTGTCGCGTTGGCCGGATCGCTGCAGGGTGGCAGGCTCAGCTGTTCCTGTGGATATGCGGCTTCACAGTAAAAATAAAATCCCTCACCTTTTCTAAAGTAAGGTTTGGTCGTAGGCGTGTACTCCACATAGTCACTAATCAGTGGCACGAAGACGCCTGCCGACTTGGCGGAGGCGTCCAGCGCCTTGACCTTCGCTTCCCGAAACGATTTGGCAAGGGCAATACTACTGACCGCTAGCTGTTGCACGTCACGAGCCGGTATCGATAAGGGAATTTCGACTCGGCCGAACTCCTCTCCGCTTCTCAAGATAACTCGAAGACTGAATTCGCCCGGGTTCAGATAGATTTGCGTCTCGTACCGGTTTGGCGCAGGCCCGATGCAGGATCCGAAGTCCCCCGGCACCAATATCTGGTCGGACAGGGCGCTCAGAGAACTCAGATCGCTGAAGCGCAGCGCCATGTCTCCGTCTTTCCGGTAGATGGCTCCCGCCACCACCGCAATCTCGGGGGAGGCCTCGCAGTCTTTGCCTTTTAGTTTGAGAGACTGCGCCGGCCACTCGATGGATATATCAACGCGGGTTTTGGGACCTGTCGTGAAGAAAGGCACAGCCACGAGCGACAACGGAATCTTATCGCTCGTCTTGGAAGCCATATCAGATTGCATTTCCCGGCCGAGAGCTGTTCCGCTCAGCGGGTCGGCCGCGGAATGCTTCACGCTGCAGTACTCTTTGCGAGCGTAGACAAGAGAATCCGGCCGGTCGAGTTTTATCGTGAGCTGGTGGCAGCTTCCGTCAGGAGCGGACGGAGGCGAATACGTAAGCAAGTAGCTGGGCCAAAGCCGTTCTCTCGCAATGAAGCCTTCCAGCTCGTGACGGCCAGCGACATGCGGGACGGCGACCGGAACAATGAGCTGGAAATACCACTCATCTTTAGAGACCGTCCAAATCCCCCCGCCTATCCCAACAGTTTCCGTGTGATCGCCGAGATTGTCGTGCACGTACGAGTGCACGCCGGTCTCGGCTTCGAACAGCACGCTTCTAAGTCGCTGCTCTTGCCCATCTTCGAATAAGTGAAAATCTTTGATGTCCAACCCGCGGATTGCCAGGTCATCAAGAAGCTCAGCTTTGCCGATCCTTGCCTTGTTTACGTAATCCGCGGGGTTCATTCGCTTGAACCGATTGACCCTCTTCTTGTCTAAGACGAGAACGGGAACAACCACTTGATCCGATTCAACCCGGATTGGCGGCGCGCCCCCGCTCGGTACCTGAGCCTCACACAGCGGCGCCAAACAGAACGCGGCGATGCCCCCCAGGAACACCACGGAGATGGGGCGCTTCTTCTTGCGCATCAGGGTGGGCAGGCGGGTGGCGCGGGCGACTTTCCTTGATGCGGTTTTCGATTTGAGAAGGGTCATCAGCGCGAATATACCATGTTCATAGATATAAGGAGGGTTAGGATGCAGGGGGTGCCCCACACGGCTGTGTTACGTGTGGGGGTTTTGGAGTGGTGCGATGCCGGAGCGACTCAAGCGCTACTATGGGCGGGGCCATCTCCATTTTCTGAGGTTCAGCTGTTACCGGCGGCTGCCACTCCTCTTGAGACTCGCCAAGTATAGAGCCGTGCTGGTCGATGAGAAAAGCGGCAGCAGGGCTGCCGCACTCCAAATCACTATTACGCAATATTGTGCGGGACTCAGTAGGAACAGCGCGGGCCAGGAATGTATTCGTCTCGGCGCTGAGAAGCATACGAGGACGCTCTCACTTTCTGCTGATTGGCCATGTGGGGATGCCCGAGCATGTTTACATGCTGATCAGCGAGGCGCCGAAATGTACGCCATCGCTGGTGCTGAAAGTGTTGAAGCAGCGCGTTGCGCGTGATTTGAGAAAACGGAGACGCCGCTTGGCGAAGGGGCAGTTGAGCCTGGCTTTTAAGGAAGGCAAAGCAGAGTGACATCGGTGGGGGGTTGCCGCCCGCCTCTTGTCCGAGCCAACGTCTTCAGCTAATAAGCCTGATGTGGCCCCTTCTGTGGCCGCCCTATGGACAGGTAGTCGCGCCAAAAATCCCACATACCGGCGGGCGGGTACACGCCGCCCACCGAAATTTTGTTTCGCAACTCGATCGTGACGGGCCTAGCCGCGAGTATCTCTTGCTCAAACCGCCGAGTAGCAAAGACGAGAGTTGGAGCCTCGGCCTTCGCGAGCTCGGCACCTACTGCGGTTTCGATCATTGTTCGTTCTCTTGGATCGCCGGAGTCTAGGAATGGGGACTTAAGGTGCGACAGTAGAACCTCTAGGGCCACGAACGACTCTTGAGGGAGCGCTGAGAGTGAGTAGACGCGAGTGTCTTGGTCCCCATCCCAAGCGACGAGGTCATACTTGTACGAATTGGAGCAGTGTGAGCATCGGGCAATGCCGGATGTTGTGCCGTCGTAGAATCCAAGAGAGATTATTCTTCCGAATGGTGATTTTGCGGCGGAGGCAACACGAGGTAGCTCTTGACAGCAGACAACGTCTCTTATAGCCATATTTTTTTCTCCTCGTGTTCACATGCGCCCAAAGAGGCGGGCGGCTGGCTCGATTCTTCGGAAGTTTCTGCTTGAGGTTGCCGCACGGGGAGAGGATACCACTCTCGTAATTCACCGCCGGATGATAAGACGCGGGGCACTCCGCTGCTTTCTTGCGAGCATCGATCGGTTGCGTAGGCAATTCTTTTCGGGGGTTGCAAGTGCAAACCCCGAGCCCCGGTTCACTCGGAGGTGGGAGCCGACGCCGTCATCTAATCAGCCTAGCCTTGAGGATGGGCAGAAGGAATAAACACTGCACAGCCAATGAAAAGAGAGCAGAGAGATTTCTCACTTCGTTCGAAATGACGGGCAAAGGAGACACAAAGAAAAAGCGTCGGCCCGCTGCGGTCGACCCCGGAGAAGCGTCCGGGATGCAAAAAGCGCAGATGACGGTGGGGTGGACGGGGCGAAGGGGAGGAAGAGAGGTCCCTCCACTGCGCGTCAGCAAAAGCGCTGACGCTCCGGTCGGGATGACAGCGAGGGTGGGGGCGTGAGCGATGGGGCGGAGGTCTCACTGCGCGGGCCGATGAAGAGCGAAGAGAGATTTCTCACTTCGTTCGAAATGACGGGCAAAGGAGACATAAAGAAAAAGCGCCGGCCCACTTCGCAGGAAATGACGGGCGGAGTCTTTGCTGGAAACAGACTACCAGCGAGCGCGAATGCGGTAGCGCAGGACCGAAGTGCCGTTTTTGTCGATGGGAACCTTGAACTGAGCGGCGAAAGCGGCGGTTTTGGTGTACTTGAAGGTGGAGTTGAGCATTTCCCAGTCGCCGCCGATGGGCTCGTTGACTTCGACGGTGATGGGCGAGTCCTTGTGGTTGCGCAGAGTAATTTCAAATTCCATTTCCCAAGTGTGCGTGTCAATGCGCTTGTAGTCGGTCTGCTTGCGCTCGGCGATGACGTCGAAAGCGTTGCCGATATGGACGATTACGTTTTCGTCTTTGGGAGTGTGATCGATGCGGTCTTCGCCGACGAAGAGGATGCCGCCGCGTGAATCCTTTTGGTAGACGCGGAGATTGCCGGCGGGAAGAGGAATGCCGAGACCGGATTTTTCGTCGTTGCGAAACTTGTAGTAGACCAGGACGGGATCTTTGATGGGCGAGCCGGGATTCTGGGCGTTGCGATAGTAGTAGTTGTTGCCGTTGACGACGAAGATCTTCTCGACGGGAACGGCGGAGCCCTGGAGCAGGCTGATCTGCTTGGACTCTTTATCTTCGACGGAAGTGCGGCGGCCGAGCGTATAGAGATGATACTCGGAGAAATTTTCCTGGGCGAATTGCTGGGCGCGGGCGGCTTTCATTTCCAGGACAGCTCCGTTCATCGCGCTCGATGAGGGCGCCTGAATGCGATTGAGATCGCCGGCGACGAGCTGGAGGCGCGCGTTGTGGAAAGCCGTGCCGCTGTTGTTGACGAGAGTGACCCAGCCGTCGAGGTCGGCGGACTTGTCATCGCGAGCGACGGTCAGGACGTAGTCGGAGTTCCAGGACAGGTTGTTGGCGAGATAGGAGGCTTCGATCTGCTGTTTGCGCGGGCCGGAATTTTCGAGCGACATGAGCAGCGTCGGACGGTCATAAAGATTTGCGGGGACTTCAGGAAAACGGTAGCTCTCGGCGTAAACGCCGGTGACGATGTCGTTGCCGATCTTCCAGACGGGTCCGTTGTTATCGGAGAGAAGAGTGGCCTTGATTTCCTCGCGCTTGGTGGTGCCGCTCTCCTGATAAGAACGGACGAGGGTGACTTCCTTGCCGACGTATTTATGGAGAAGCTTGGCGGGTTCGAGGAGATCGTATTCGTAGTTCTGCTCGATGACGCCGAGCTTTTCGGGGTCGGTGAGAGAACGGAAATGAACGGTGGCGGGATTGACGGTGGCGGCGATATCCATGAACTTGAGACGGAAAACACCGCCGGGCAGCGTGAGATTGCGAACGTCGCGCACTAGGGCGATGTTGGAATTGTAGACGGTGACGTTCAGATCGGTCTGATCGTTGAGGCTGGTGGACTGATCGGCGCCGGTGGCGCGCGGAGCTTCTTTTTCTTGCGCGGTTTTTTCCTGCGATGCGAAGACGTGTTGCCTGCGGCACGCGGGATAGAACAGGGCGGCAGCGGCCAGGAGAATAGCCGTGCCGGATAAAATCCAGGGCAAGCGGCGCTGCCCGATTGATTTGCGATTTTCCATGATGTGCACCTCGACCAAGATTTCGCTTCAAGCTTAGAACGACGCAGGAAGAATTTCTTGCAAGCGGAGCGAGCGGATGCTTGAGATGTACTACTGGGCTGGAGCGGGAGACCAGGTCGCGCCGCCGTCAGAAGTCTGAAAGGTCTTGACGACGCCGGGCTGCTGCTCCGGCACAAACGAAATCCAGGCATGCAAGGCATCGGCGGCGCGAATAGCGGTGAGATCGTGCGTGACCGGCGACTCCAGCTTGATCCAATGTTTGCCGCCATCGGTGGTGCGCAAAATCGTTCCCGAGGCGCCGACGACCCAGCAAACTTCTGCAGAGGGAGCGGAGCCGGCGACGAGATCCGTGGTTACGCCGCTGTCCTGCAGGACCCACTTGAGGCCGCTATCCGAGGAATGCTCGAGCGAACCGGCAGGGCCAAGGCGCCAGAGCTGCTTGCCGCCAGGGGCGAAGAAGACGTGCGGATTTTGCAGGGCGGCGTCTCGCAGCATTGCTTTGGCGCGCGCGGGAGTTTGCAGTTCAGCGGAAACTTCGACGGACTCGGTTGCCGTGGAGATGGCATCCGCATTGGTGGATTTTGCTTTAGGTACTGCGACATTGGAGGCAGGAGGAGGCGCCGGTGTCTTTTTCGCAAGGGGAGCGGGCACCGTGCCTTCCGCAAGGAAACCGGGTTCGGAAGACGGAGGAGGCGGCGGAGGAGGTGGAACTGAAGCAGCCATCTGCCCGCCGACGACTGAAGGCTTGGGTGCAGCTGGGGCTTCCAGTTTTTTCTGATCGAAGTCTCCGGCGGCACCCGCTGCGATTCGTGAGGCGAGTTGCTGTTGTTGCTGTTTTTGCAGGCTAACGGAAGGCCCGTGAGCGGCATTCGCAGCAGACTGATTTGGAGTTAGTTGGGCAAGTCGCGATTGAGTGCGAAGTTCGTCGGCGGCGGAATCGCGGCCTGCCGAGCCGGACCCGGTGGTTGTTCCGGCAGAATGATCGGCGCGTTGATCCTTTTCCTTGCGTTTGCCCGTAATGGCGGCTGCGCCTGGTTGGGCGGTCGCAACGGGGGGAACGGGCCGATTTTCGGCGACTTCGACGGAGGGCGTTGAACTCTTTGGGAAAGGTTTCGTTTCGTGCAAGGAAACATAGGCCACCAGACCAGCGGCGAGGGCGCCGGCCGGGAGGAGCCAGAGCCAGCGCATGGTTGGAGGGCGTTTCGCCCTGGCAGGCTGCGCTGAATCGAGCACGCGAACTTTGGCGGCAGCGGCTGCCGCATTTACGGCTGGGGTAGTTTCCGTTGTCGCGAGTTCGTGACTGGCGAGATTGAGTGGGACCTCGAGAGTCGTTTCGAGATGCGCAAGGACAAGTTGGCAGCGCTCGCAGCCGATAACATGCTGTTTCCAAGAATTCCGCTCCTCGAGGGAGAGCGACGCGTCGTGATAAGCCGCGAGGATTTCGGGATCGGGACAAGATTCGGAGGAAACTCCACCGAGAGTGTGTGCATCTCCGCCGGAGGATGCGGTAGAGCGCAGATGGCGGGCGAGCGCTTTTTCAAAGGTCCGATCGCGGTCGTCATGCGCCATAGCATTCTCCTTTCTTAGAACGAGGTTTGGCGGGTTTCTTGCGTAACTGGCTGTGGGGGCGGGATTTCATGGATCGGGCCTCCCGGCGGCGGGGCTTGGGCGAGGGCGACGCTCGAGGAGTTTATCGAGATCGAAGGAGGCGTCCGCGGAAGCGTACTCAAAACAGAGGGCGATTTGTGCTTCGCTGAGTCCGGCCTCCGCGGCGAAACCGTTGACGGCGGGACAGCCAATGCGAAGAGTTTCCTCAACGGCGCGGCGAAGGGCGAGACGGACGCGATCGAGATTGCGCGAGACACTGGATTCATGCTCGCCGAGCTGTTTGCCGATTTCGGCGAGGGTCTGTTCCTTGGCGTAGTACAAGCGCAAGCGCTGGTCATCGCGCGGATCGAGGGCGGCGAGAGCGGCTTGCAGCGCGCGAACGAAAAGTGTGACGTAGCGTTCGCGATGCGGGTCGGCGGATTGGACGGAGACAGGTGCGGGCAGATGAGAAGCGCTGGCGTTCGAATCCTCGTCGTCTAAAGATTCGAAGCGGCGACCCTTTCGGATCGCGTCAATTTGGCGCTGGGCCAGCACGGCGCGAAGCCAGGTTTTGAGCGAGCTGCGGCCGTGGAAATAACGGAAAAGCGAGCGTTCGCGGCGGGAGCCTTCCGCAAGCCCATAGAGTTCGGCGAAGAGGGAGTCGGCGAGTTCGCAAGCTTCCGGGGAGGCGGAGCTGCGGCGGAGAACGGCGGCTGCGGCGGCCCGCAGATAGCCGCGGTACGCCGCGACAAAATGCTCCCACGCGGGTTCGGAATTTTCGAGGCAGGCAGCGGCGAGTGCAAGATCTTCGAGATGCAAGGAGCGGAAATAGTCATCGAGCTTTTCCTGAGCGAGACTGCCGCTGGCGAGTCGTTTCTCGGCACTGCGCTCAAGGGAGGCCGCAAAACGCTCTCGAGACAAGCCCCAACGTGAGGCGTTCGATTGCGCATAGAGCCACTCCGTGAGGGCGGAGGAAGCTGCCCAGGCGTGAACCTTGCTAACGCGTCCGATCGTGGCCTTGGCGGGTAGCGGGCGGTCTGGGGTGTTTTCGCTCATGGGCCAGTCAAATGGCTAAAGTATCCCAAGGCATCCAACACTCGGGCATTCCTGGGCATCCTATTAGCTTAATCCAGCGAGAGGGGCCCAGCACGTAAAAGTACGGACGCCTTGGGACCGGATTGCGGTATCCTATACGGGTTGCGCGCCCACCCCGCAACTAGAACCGCCTTTCCGGGTTAGCAAACCGGGTGCGAGCCGAACGCTTTTGGGACCATTAGCGACTTCGCGACGCTAGTACGAAAGTTCTATTCGGACCCCCTCAGCCCCATCAGTACCCTAGTACTGATAAAGCGCTCGTTCGAAAATCTGGCGAACTTCGGAACGTTAGGCCTTCCTGGCCGTCCGAGGTTTTCCCGATCGAAATCGCAGAGGCGGCACGCGGATGACAATCATGATCGCAGATCCACCACGGAGTAAGACGCGGTTGGGCGTCGGATTGGATGCCGACCGTCGCCGATTACCGAATGCGGACGCGTGGAAGACAGCCATCGGAACGAAGCCGATAGCCGCCCGGCTAGCGCTTTTGCCAGACCCGAAGCCCCGCTGGGACCGCATCGGGATCAGCGCGGGCTTGCAACTCAGCCTGCTGATTTTTTGCCTCCTGATTCCGTTAATCTATCCGGACCAACTGCGGACGGTGTTGCACTATCAAATGGTGAATATAGCGCAGCCCGTCACGGAAATTCCCGTTGCGCCGCCGCCGCCCCCTCCGCCAAAGGTGAAAGTAAAAGCGCCGGAGCCGAAGCCGGCAGTGGTCGAGCCAGTGAAGCTGGATCCGAAAAAGCCGCACATCTTCGAAATACCGAAAGCGGTGCAGCCAAAGGTGCATACAGTAGAGGCGCTGGCGCCGGAGATGCAGGCGCACCTGGAAGCCGCAAAGATCGACATGCAGACTGCGGGACCAAAGCGCCCAAAGGAAGACGTGAAGCTGAATAATTTGAATTCGGGGAGCGCAGCGCCGGCCACCGTGAAGGCGCCCATCGAGAAAGTGCAAACGGGCGGGTTCGGCGATCCAAATGGATTGCCTGGCAAGGGCGATCCGAAGCATGCGACGAATGTGAACCGGCTGGGATCGCTTTCGTTACCAGGCGGACCAGGATATGGCAACGGCACGGGAGGCGACAAAGGAATACGCGGGACAGTAGCGAGCACGGGTTTCGGGAACGGCGTAGCGAACCCTCCGCGGGGCGGAGGCAAACAAGGGTCAGTGCAAACTTCCGGGTTCGGCGATCAAACCGTTGCGGATGCTCCGAAGAAAAAGGCGGCAGCCGCAGGGCCGGTGGACACGCCTGTTAACATCCTGAGCAAGCCCAGGCCGGAGTATACGGCGGAAGGGCGTAATCTTAAGTTAGAAGGAGACGTGGTCATCGATGTGGTGTTCCTTTCGAACGGCACCATACAGGTGAATCGCGTCGTAAGCGGACTGGGCCACGGCCTCGATGAGGCTGCGGTCCGAGCGGCTCAACAGATCGCGTTCAAACCAGCAAGACGCGAAGGCCAGCCGGTGGATTTTCCGGCGCGCGTGCGGATTGAGTTCCGCATGGCCTACTGAGGGGGAGAGAGCAATGCGTAAGCTAGCTACAATTGTCCTCGGATTCGTCTTGGGTGGATCCGGGGCCATCGCCAGCGCGGCGGCAGCCGAACCGCAGCAAGCGCGAACGATGGATCAAGTGATCGACCGTGTCATCACGAATGAAAACCGTCTGAACCAGCAGATCCGGCAATACTCGCCGCTGGTGGAGACCTACATTCAGAACCTGAAACCCGACAAGGATCTCGGTTCCGTCCCCGCGGGAGACAAGTATTTTCTGGGCCGGGCCGATTTCTCGAAGGGCGTCGCGCTCGTGCCTTTGAGCGACACCAGCGGGAAGGGAAAGAAAATTTTCGGATCCATCGGAAATTTCTTTACGTTCGCGATGCAGTTCCTTCCGGACGGCTTCCTTCAAATGATATTCCTGGATACGAATGGTTTCGACAAACAGCACTACAAGTTTGACTACGTGCGCCGCGAGTTTCTCGGCGAGGTGCGCTGCCTGGTGTTTGACGTGACGCCGCAGGAGAAATCGGGCAAGGGCCGCTTCCTCGGACGAATCTGGGTGGAAGACCAGGACTACAACATAGTGCGGTTCAACGGCGCGTACAGCGGCGGAGGACACGCGAGCTGGTATTTCCACTTTGACAGCTGGCGCACGAACGTGCAGCCGGGATTGTGGATGCCATCCTTCGTTTACAGCGAAGAAAAGGATCTGCACTACGCGATGAGCAAGAAGCTGGACTTCAAGGCGCAGACTCGCCTTTGGGGATACAACCTGGGCCACGCGCAGCAGGAACAGGAGCTAAGCAAGATCCTGGTTGAGACACCCGTCCAGGACGATACGAAAACGGCGAACGATCTGACGCCGGTGCAGGCGCAGCGCTCGTGGGACCGCCAAGCGGAAGAGAACGTCGCCGATCGCCTGGAACGGATAGGATTGCTTGCGCCGAAAGGCGAAGTGGATAAGGTTCTCGAAACCGTGGTGAACAACCTCGAGGTCACCAACGGCCTGGACATCGAACCGGAAGTGCACTGCCGTGTACTGATGACATCGACGCTGGAATCCTTCACGCTGGGCCACACGATTGTGCTCAGCCGTGGGTTGATTGACGTGCTCCCGGACGAAGCGAGCCTTGCGACGGTCATCGCACATGAGATGGGCCACGTTATTCTCGGCCACCGGATGGATTCGAACTTTGCCTTCTTCGACCAGTTGCTAGTGGAAGACAAAGAGACGTTCCGGCACTTCGGGTTCGCGCGCACGCCCGCAGAAGAAGAGGCGGCCAACAAGAAGGGTGCGGAGCTGCTAGCCACCGCCCTCAAAGACCCGCAAGTGGCGAAGAGCTGGAAAATGGAGAACGCCTCGCTGTTCTTTCACGCCCTCGAGACGCGCCAGAAAGAGATACCGAATCTGATCAGCGCGCACCTGGGAGACCGTGTGCCAACGATCGCCGACGTGAAAACGGCCGCCACACCGGATCCGAAGGAGAACCCGCAGATGGTCGCGGCGCTGCCGATTGGCGGCCGTGTGAAGCTGGATCCCTGGAACGATAAGCTGGAGTTAATCAAGAGCAAGCCGGTGGGCACGATTGCCGAGCGTGAAAAGATGCCGTTCGAAGTGACACCGTTCATGCCTTACCTGACGCGCTTCGGCGCCGAAGCGGGTAAGCCGATTGCGGCCAGCGCTGCAACGCCGGGGGAAGCAAAGCCCGGCGAAACTCCTCAGAAACCGAACCAGTAAAGCTCGCAACCTGAAAAGAAATGGCCCGTTGAAGAAAACTTCAGCGGGCCATTTTTCTATTGGTGTGGCTATTTAGCCGAAGCCAGGGCCTGCATGAGTTTGTAATTGAATTCCACGCCGTCGTAAAAATCCCGGACGCGGACGCGTTCGTCCTGACCGTGAGCCCTGCGATTGTCAATGTCGAGGAAAACTCCGGCGACGCCATACGTGGGGATGCCGGACATGCGCAAGAAGCGTCCGTCCGAGGCACCCGTGTCCATCACGGGCATGATGGGGAGCGGGCCCCAAACGGCGGTGGCCGCGGATTCGACGGCGTTCATAAGATCAGGGCGTAACGGCGAAGGCGGCACACGCTCGGGCACGACGAGTTTCCCGTCGGCGTCCCGCTGCTCGACGAAGGTCACCTTGATTTTCGGGTCGTCCACAGTTTTGATCAGCGTCTCCTTGATCGCCGAGGGATCCTCGCCGGGCAGGATCCTGCAATTCACGTTGGCCTGAGCTGTTTGCGGCAAGGCGTTCGGAGCATGGCCTCCTGAAAGCATCGTGGCTACACAAGTAGTTCGAAGAATCGCATTGTAAAAGGGGTTTTCGGAAAGGCGCGCGATGGCCGCGCTGTCCGGAGGCGATTGCGCAGCGGCTTTCATGTCCGGCGCGAGCGGGCCGCCCTCGATGGCGGCACTTTTTTCGAGCATGGAACGCGTGATCTCATTCAGTTGCACAGGGAAACTGAAGTTTTCCAGCTTCGTCAGTCCCTCGGCCAGGTGATAAATGGCGTTGTCTCTTGTCGGCCGGGAGCTATGCCCGCCGGGATTCTTCACTTCGAGCTGAAAATCGACATAGACCTTCTCGCTGGCCTGCACCGCGCCATAAATCTTCCTGCCCTTTTCGCTCATGAAATCGCCGCCATCCAGATTCACGCAGAAGCCGGCGTCAATCCAGTCGCGATGGTGTTTGAGCAGCCATTCGACTCCGTTGAAGTCCCCGCCCTCCTCGTCGGCAGTGAGCGCAAGGATCAGATCGCGCCGCGGAGCGAGGCCCGCTTTTTTCAGACGTATAAAATTCTCGACGAGGATGGCGGCCCCGTCCTTTATGTCCACGGTGCCGCGACCGTAGAAATAACCGTCCTTCTCGATGAATTGAAACGGGTCAGTAGTCCAATCTTCGCGGCGGGCCTCAACTACATCCAAGTGGGCGAGAAACAGGATCGGTTTCTGTTGGCCGGTTCCGCGCAGGCGAACGATGAGGTTTTTCTTTCGCTCGGTGGGGCCCGCAACCACGACATCCTGATCGGAAAAGCCGGCGTCGAGCAGTCGTTTGGCCATGGCTTCCGCGGCTGTAGTGACATTGCCGACAGAATCCGTGGTGTTGATTTCGATAAGCTGCTGGAAGATATCGCGCGCCTGCTGCCTGATGGCGTCCGGATTTTGTGCGGAGCAAACCGGAGCGAGGAGCACGAGCAGGCCGAGAAGGATCATCCACTGATTCCGTTGAGGCATTTAAATCTCCTTGTGAATCTTAATGGGTTAGAGGCGGCTCGCTCGCCGTCGGCATAGGTGGTAAAGCAAAGGCCCTGCGGAGACATCCGGAGACGTAGGAAGCGGCCAGAAAGAGCAGGATAAGTCCGAGGCCGGGATCAAACACAAAGCGCAAGACGAACGCGGCAAAAACCATGAGGCCGACCATTTGCGGCTTCATCAGAGGGAATTGGAATCTCCAGTTGACGAAACGAGCGATTTCCTGGGGCCATTTGAAAACCCAGTAAAAGTTGTAAACAGGAATGAAATGGAAGCCCACAGCCCGGGCCGGCGAAATGGGGTGCTTCCAACCCGGCACGTGCTGCATGACCACGTGGTAGCGGTACACGCACACAAGCCAGTAGACGCCGCCAACGAACATCACCAGAAAGAGATACAGAGGTGGAATGGGAATTTCGGATTTGGCCATCTCCGGATGGAGAGATGCGGCGGTGAACTCCGCGACAATCGTGGCGATGCCCAGAAGATAGCCGACCCAAAGCTGTGGGAGGGGCGGAAGTTCCGCGGGCTGAATCTGATCTGCCGGGGAGCCGGCAGGCGAGAAATCCATTTTGTCCTCGAGAAAACTGCATTTCAGCGTAACGGTCGCAGTGCTGGCGCGTCAAACAGTTTGCTCGGGAAATAATGGAGACCGCGGCTGCAAGTTGCCTTGCTTCAAGGCATTTCATAGACTGACTGGGCAAGAACGACCGGAGGAAGACGTGAAATCAACCAGGAAACGAATCACGCAAATCGTTTTGGGGGCGGGTCTATTCATCGCTGGAATCGCAGCGGGTTCGCTGCATGCCCGCACCGCGGCGGTGCAAAACCGCTTCGGGCAGCCGAAAACCGTACTACACGTCGTGGTTTACAAATTCAAGGACGCGACCTCCAATTACGACCGCGAGAATGCCATCAACGGGATCAAGGAGATGGCCGGAAAGATTCCGGGCATAAAGAATATCTGGATCAAGACGGAGCGCAACCAGATCAAGGACTTCAGCGGCGTGTACGCGATCGAGTTTACGAGCGCGGAGGCTGCCGCCGACTATTCAGAGAGCCCGATGCATGAGGCGTGGTCCAAGAAATGGCAGGAGCTACGTGAGAACAGCCTGTCGTTTCAGATTTCGAATCCATAGGAGTTCTAGCGATCGCGCGCATGTGCGCCTCCCTTCGGCCGCGGTTCAGTCCGAGCGGACGATTCCAAATCTACGCCGGAAGATGGCGTCCACGGCTTTGTCCGACAATAATCTCTTGCACCATTTTGCGACCACGGCGAGCTGCGTGACGCCATAGCGGATTCCAGGATTGGGAGCCTCAATGGCCTGGAGGACCACGCGGGCGCAGTCTTCAGGCGTAGTCTTCGACTTGGCGCGGCTGCCCGTTACGCTGGCGAAGAACCGGGCGTAGAGCGGAGCATACGGGCCGGCATTCATTTTCTCGAGGTAAGGCTTGGAGAGCTCCAGAGCGGCTTGCTGAATGCCGGTGACGATATACCCGGGCTCAATCAGGATCACCTGCACACCGAACGGATAGAGTTCCAGGCGAAGGGCGTTGCTCATGGCTTCGAGCGCAAACTTGCTGCTGCTGTAGGCGCCCTGAGTCGGAGCGGTCACAAATCCCGAGACCGAGCTCATCATGACAATGCGTCCGCGCCTGCGCTCGCGCATGTGGGGCACAACCGCTTGCGTGACGCGAAGTACGCCGAAGAAATTTGTTTCGAACTGGCGGCGCCAGTCTTCCATGCGCAGGTCTTCGACGGCCGCCGTGAAATTGACGCCGGCATTGTTGAAGAGCACGTCGATAGCGCCGGCCTTTGCGAGAACGGCACAGACGCCGTCGTGCACAGAAGCGTCCTCGCAAACGTCCAGCTCGAGCGTTTCGAGTGGAAGATTCTTTTCGCGGGCGAGTGCGTCAAGCTGCGCACGCTTTTCTGCTGAGCGCCCGGCGGCGAAGACTCGATAGCCTTGCTGCGCCAGAAGAATTGCCGTGGCCCTGCCCAACCCGTCGGTTGCGCCGGTGATCAGCACGGTTTTCTTTGTTGTTGTGCCTTGAGCCATTCTTCCCTCCCAAGCCAGGAAGGATTATGCTACCCCGGTTTCGGCGTGGCTGAGATTCCCTGAAAATCGTCTGAAACGATTGTTGCGGGGTCAGCGTCCCATGCTGCAGCGGCTGGTTGGTTGCCGGGAAAACATAAAAGTGAGGCGATGATGAGAGTGAAGTGCGTAAGTCTGTCTGAGCGTCTGCAAAAAGCAAGCAGATTGGTCGAACAAGTCCGGGTGCCGATCCTGGCAGCTATTCTTGTCATGAGCTTCGCAGCGGCTCAGGCTTTCGCGCAAGGACCTGCCGCGAACGACGAAGAGTACGGCAAGAAGATCCGGGAGTACACGACAGAGCCGTACTTCCTGACCGATCTCGTCGATCACCTGCCAGCTTCGGCTACCGTGCCCTCACCGGACAAAATCCTGGGCCATATTGTCGGCGCGCCAGACTTCTTGACTTATTCGAAGGATATTTACCGCTACTATGACGAACTGGCGAAGGCCAGCCCGCGCGTGAAGGTCTACCGGGTGGGCAAATCGGAAGAGGGGCGCGACTTCCTGTTGATCGCCGTGAGCGACGAGGCCAACATCGCGCAACTCGATAAACTGCGCGAGATAACCGGCAAGCTGGCCGATCCACGAAAAATCACGGATGCGGAAGCCAAGCAGCTGACGGCCGGCGGAAAGCCATTTTACTGGGCTTCCGGATCGATCCATTCGCCCGAGACGGGTTCACCGGAAATGCTGATGGAGCTGGCGTATCGTCTGGCCGTGGAAGATTCGCCGTTCATCCAGAACATCCGCAAGAACGCGGTCTTTCTGATTACGCCGATTGTCGAAGTGGACGGCCATGACCGCATGGTGGATTCGTGGAATTACAAAAAGGCCAATCCCGATAAGCCGCAGCCAGGACTGGTCTACTGGGGACACTACGTGCAGCACGACAACAACCGCGACGGCATCGGCATGGCGTTGAAACTTTCGCAGATGATGATGCAGGATTTTCTCTACTGGCATCCTCAGGTGTTGCACGATTTGCATGAATCCGTGCCGTACCTCTATGTTTCGACAGGAACGGGGCCTTACAACGCGTGGCTCGATCCGATCGTGGTCAGCGAATGGCAAAAGTTCGCGTACAACGACGTGCAAGGGCTAACGGAGCGCGGAGTGCCCGGCGTCTGGACGCACGGCTTCTACGACGGTTGGGCAGCGAACTACATGTTCTACGTGGCGAATGGCCACAACTCGATTGGGCGTTTTTACGAAACCTATGGCAATGGAACGCCGGAGACCAAAGAGGCGGAGCTGCCGCCCAGCGCAACGAGCCGGACCTGGTTCAGGCCAAATCCTCCCTTTCCGAAAGTGAAATGGTCGTTGCGAAACAACACGAATCTGGAAGAGAGCGGCGTGTTGCTTGCGCTGAGCTACACCGCGGACCACGGGCAGGAGCTTCTGAAGGATTTTTACGAAAAGAGCAAGAGATCCGTGGCGAAGGCGACGACGGAAGGACCGGCGGCGTGGGCCATCGTAAACGACGGCAAGCGTCCAGCTCTGGCCGCCCAATTAGCAAATCTGTTGCAGCGGCAGGGCGCGGAGGTGCAGAAGCTCGAACAGGATTTCGAAGTGAAAGAAAAAGCGATGCCCGCTGCAAAGACCGCCGACACAAAGAGCGAGACCAAGACGGAGGCCGGCAGAACCGAAAAAAGCAGGAGCGAAAAATCCGACAAGACAAGGGAGGAGGCTGCACCGAAGAAAACGGAAGAGGAGAAAACGACGAAGATTCCGCTGGGCAGCTACATCATTCGAATGGACCAGCCCTACAGTCGCATGGCGGACATGCTGCTGGATACGCAGTATTACTCGACGAGCGACCCGCGGCCCTACGACGACACCGGATGGACGCTGGGTCCGCTGCGCAACGTGAAAACAATGCGCATTACGGACACCGCGATCCTGAAAGCTCCCATGACGCCGGTGGACACCGCCGCTAAATTCGACGGAGGCGGAGTGATTCCGCCGCACGCTTCGAAAAGCGGCAAAGCGCCCGGGGTGAAATACTATGTAATAAATGACTCGGCGGAACCGAACCTCGCGGCGTTGCGCTACCGATTGAAGGATGCGAAGTTTTTTGCAGCCGAGGAAGGATTCGAAGCAGCTGGGCAGAAGTTCGCGGCCGGCTCGTTTATCTTACCTGTCGAAGGCAATCCCCCCGACCTGGATTTGCGGCTGAACGCTGCCGCGAGGGAACTGGGCGTGCGCGTGACGAGCGCGGAGTCCGTGCCGGATGTAGCACGCCACGAAATCGGCGTCCCGCGCATCGCCTTGATGCACAACTGGACGGATACGCAAAACGAAGGCTGGTTCCGGCTGGGGCTGGAAGAGACAGGCGTTCCGTACGCGTACATTTCCGACATAACCGTGCGCAACACTCCAAATTTGCGGGAGAAGTACGACGTGATTTTGTTTCCGCCGACGTTTTTCGGCGTGCAACAAATCCTGGAGGGCGTACCCAAGCGTACTCAGCCGGACGGCAGCGAAGGCGCAGCGATTCCGTGGGAGAATTCGCCGACAACCCCGAACCTCGGCAAAGTGGACGAAACGCCGGACATTCGAGGCGGATTGGGGTTCGAAGGCGTGGCGCATATCAAGAAATTTGTGGAAGAGGGAGGCCTCTTTATTCCTATCGCCAACAGCGTGGAATTGCCGATCGAACTGGGCTTGACCGATACGGTCTCGATTGCGGAAACGCGCCAACTCCAAGCTCGCGGAATGATTGCGCGCGCGACCGTGGAGGACAAGGGGAGCCCGATCACGTACGGATACGACGATTCCGTCGGGGTTTACTTTAATCAAGGCCCTGTGCTGAGCGTGTCCGTGGCGGGGCGGTTTGGAAGATTTTTCGCCGAGGGCGGAGGCGGCGCGCGCACCAGCGGGCGCGGATCTACGACGGATCCCGATATTCCACAGGGCCGGCCGTGGACGGAGCCGGAACCTCCCGTGCACCGCACGCGCGCGGAGCAGGAGCTTTACGTGAGCCCCTCGCTGCGGGGTGATTTGAGCAGTATCCTTCCTCCAGCCTCGCTCTATCCGCGGGTGGTGCTGCGTTTCGCACCGGAAAAAGAGTTGTGGGTGAGCGGGATGCTCGCGGGCGGCTCGGAACTCGCGGAGTCCCCGGCGATCGTGGACGTACCACTCGGCCGGGGGCATATCGTTCTCTTCGCGACGAATCCCATGTGGCGGCAGGAGACGCAGGGAGAATTCATGCTCCTGCTCAACGCCGCGCTGAATTTCGACCACCTGAACGCAGGGCGGAAAACTCCGCACACGGCTAAAACTGCGGACACGGCCGGTAAACCTTAGCCTCGCACACGTCAAGAACAGGCGTCTCGTTTGCGGCACAGACAGCGCGGTCGCGCGCCGGCCTGCAAGAAGGCTTGCTACAATCGTTCTATCTTCGTAGTTTGCACATAAACGAATGGGTGCGCCTGCATGCCAGACGATGGAACTTCCATGATTCCAGAGCCCAAAGTTAAGTGGCGCTTCGGGTTCTGGAGCCTGATTGCCACTCAATTCCAGGGCGCGTTCAACGACAACGGGCTGAAATTCTTCGTCATTTTTCTCATACTTGGAACCAATCCGAGCGCCTCGCAGAAGGATCTCCTGGTTTTTTATGTCGGCAATTTGTTTGCCGTGCCTTTCCTGTTGTTCTCCATGGCGGGCGGATTTCTGGCGGATCGTTTCAGTAAACGCAGCGTGGCAATCGGTACAAAAATCTTCGAAATACTTGCGATGCTCTTCGCCATCTATGCCTTCTCGCAGGGCAGCACGCGTTTGGCGTTTGCCGTAATCTTTCTCGCGAGCACGCAAGCGGCATTCTTCGGGCCCGCAAAATATGGATTGCTTCCGGAAGTACTCCCCGAAGAGCTGTTGTCCTGGGGCAACGGCATCCTCGAACTGACAACTTTCGTCGCGATTATTGCGGGGGCGGTAGCCGGCCCGCTTTTGGCTCAGCGCTTCCATGGACGAGAGGTCCTTGCCGGCGTGATTTTCGGAGCGTGCACCCTTGTGGGCCTGACAACGAGCTTCTCGATCTCGCGCGTGCCCGCGGCCGATCCCTCCCGGAAATTCCGCTTCAACATTTTTGGCGACCTCCGCAAACAATTCCAGATAGTTCGGCCTGACCGCACGCTGCATCTCGCCGTCGTAGGCAATACCTACTTCTGGTTCCTCGGTGCGCTGCTCCAGTTTGTGATTGTCTTCTACGGCCGCGAAGTTCTACATATCGACGAAACGCACGGTGGATACCTGCAAGCGGCGCTCGCCATCGGCATCGGTATCGGCAGCTACGCGGCGGGATTTCTTTCCGCCGGGAAGATCGAATACGGATTGATCCCGCTGGGCGCGATCGGCATGTCATTGTTTGCGTTCGCCATCTCGCTCCATGGATTGTCATTCGTCCAGGTGATCGTGCTTTTGGCGGCGCTCGGCTTCTCCGGTGGATTCTTTATCGTGCCGATCAATGCGCTGATCCAACACCGGCCCGATGAGGATAAAAAGGGAAGCGTCATTGCATTTGCAAATTTCCTGTCCTTCGTCGGAGTGATCGGCGCCTCGGCAATCTACTCCGGGTTCACGCATTACCTGCACGTCGGATTGGAGTCCTTCTTCATCTGGACGGCATTCATGTCGTTGGCGGCGACTGCGTACGTTCTCTACCTTCTGCCGGATTCGCTCTTGCGGCTCCTGCTGTGGATGCTGACGCACACGCTTTACCGGCTGGACGTAGCGGGACGCGAACGAGTGCCTGCCCGAGGCGGAGCCCTTATCGTCCCGAATCACGTTTCTATGGCCGACGCTGTGTTGCTCCTCGCAGCGCTGGATCGTCCGGTGCGGTTCCTGATGTTCAAGGGCTCCTATGAACATCCTCTGGTGAAGCCGTTCGCAAAGATCTTGGGAGTCATCCCGATTTCATCGGATCAAGGCCCGCGCGAAATGATCCATTCCTTGCGTCGGGCCACGCAGGCGCTCGAAGAGGGCGAGCTGGTTTGTATTTTTCCCGAAGGGCAGATGACCCGCATCGGCCAGATGCTTCCGTTCCGCCGCGGCATGGAACGCATCATCAAGGGCGTGGACGTTCCGATCATTCCCGTAAATCTGGACGGCGTGTGGGGCTCGATTTTCAGTTTTGCCGGCGGGCGCTTTTTGTGGAAACTTCCCCGGCAACTTCCTTATCCCGTGCGTGTGACATTCGGCGCGCCGCTTCCCTCCACAGCGACATCGCAGGAAGCGCGGCAGGCCGTGCAAGACCTGGGCGCGGAAGCGTTCGAGCGGCGCAAGCGCCACATGCGGCCATTGCCCCGGACGTTTCTCTACACGGCAAGGCGCCATGCGTTTCGCTTTGCGATGGCGGATGGTCAAACACCAAAACTGTCTTTTTTCGCCGTGCTGGCTCGAACTTTGTTCCTGGCGCGGCGATTGCGCAAGACCTGGGAAGGGCAAGAAATGGTCGGCATATTGCTGCCGCCTTCGATTCCCGGCGCGCTGGTGAATCTGGCGGCCATGTTGATGGGAAGAGTGCCGGTCAACTTGAATTACACGGCTTCCAACGAAACCCTGGAGTCGTGCGCGAAACAGTGCAACTTGAAAACAGTCATTACCGCCCGCGCTTTTCTCGAGCGGGTCCACGTGCAGCCGCCGGGAGAGACGATATTTCTCGAAGACTTGGCGCAGAAGCCGCGTTTCGGCGAGCGGCTGGGTGCGGCGCTGGCGTGTCTACTTCCGTCCGGGGCCGTCCAGAAGTACGCCGGGGCGGCTCGGAAGACGCAACTCGAGGACATCGCCACAATTATCTTTTCGAGCGGTTCGACGGGCGAACCCAAGGGCGTGGTGTTGACGCATTACAACGTGGCCGCAAACGTCGAGCAGTTGAATCAGGTGTTTCTGTTGCATTCCAACGACCGCATCATGGGAATCCTTCCGTTCTTTCATTCTTTTGGATTCACGGGCACGCTTTGTCTCCCCGCCGCGACCGGAATCGGCGTCGTGTTTCACCCCAATCCGCTGGACTCCCGCGTTATCGGCGCGCTGGTCAATAAATATGCCGTGACGATGCTTCTTGCGACGCCGACATTCCTGAATGCCTACACGCGGCGCTGCGAGCCGGAGCAATTCGGCAGCTTGCGCTTCGTGATGGCCGGAGCGGAAAAGCTGCCGGATCGCATCGCGCAGGCGTTCGAGGACCGCTTCGGAATCCGGCCGTTGGAAGGATACGGCTGCACGGAATGCTCTCCGGCTGTGACGGTGAATACAATCGATTTTCGCGCCGCTTCTTTCCGGCAAGTTGGGGCAAAGCGCGGCAGCATCGGCCATCCCCTTCCGGGGATGACCGTGAAGATTATCGATCCCGAATCGCAACAGACGCTTTCCACGAACCAACCGGGGTTGCTGCTCGTACGCGGGCCGAACGTAATGCAGGGCTACCTGAACCAGCCGGAGAAAACGGCGGCGGTGTTGCGCGATGGGTGGTACAACACCGGCGATATCGCGATGGTGGACGAAGACGGTTTTCTGCGCGTCACGGATCGCTTGAGCCGCTTCAGCAAGATCGGCGGCGAAATGGTGCCGCACATCAAAGTGGAGGACAAGCTGCACGAGTTGGCTCAAGCTACCGAACAAGTTTTTGTTGTGACGGCCGTGCCTGACGAGAGAAAAGGCGAGCGGCTGATGGTGCTTCACACGCTCCCGGATGACAAATTGAAAGAGACTCTGGAGCTACTGGCGAAGTGCGATCTGCCCGCTCTCTGGCGGCCGCGCCCCGATCAGTTTCTGAGCGTGGAGAAGCTGCCTTACTTGGGTACGGGCAAGCTGGATTTGCGAAGGGCGCGCGAACTCGCATCGGAAGTCGCGAAGCAAGCGTGAGAAGCTCGGCGCAGTCCGGGCGCGGGAGCGGGGAATCCCCGCAAATTGCGAGCGGCGAGGGGAAGTGGAATTGGCGCCGCTTGCTGCGCCGGATTGTCCTCACAGCCATCGCGTTGGGGATCTGGTTCTGGACGCAATCGTTGATCGCGCAGCGAGCGGCGCCTGTGTCTGGGGTCGGGGATGCGCTTCACACGTGGACCGCGGGGCTCAACTCCTATTTCTACCACTCCCCGGCGGCGGCGAATGCGCTTTTGATTCTTAGTTCCGCGTTGATTGATGGTCTGGGAGTCTTTTTGCTCGTAAGGTGGCTTTTCGGGCCCAGCGTGCGCCCATTTCTGGGGCTTTTCCTGCTGCTCGGGTTGCGCCAAATCCTGCAAGCGATTTGCGCGCTTCCAGTGCCTCCTAACATGATCTGGCACTATCCGGGATTTCCTTCGCTGCTGGTGACTTACAACGTGGGCAACGACTTTTTCTTTTCAGGGCACACCGCCATCGCCGTTTTTGGCGGAATCGAATTGGCGCGGCTTGGAAAACGCTGGCTCACGATTGTGGCGGCGGGAATCGTCGTCTTCGAAATTCTCACCGTGCTCGTGTTGCGCGCGCATTACACCATGGACGTGTTCACAGGGCTGCTCGCGGCAATTGTCGTGGCACAGTTTTGCGCTGGAATTTCTCCCCGCGTCGACGCCTGGCTTGCTCCTGCCAAGTAATTTCAGCCGCGCCGGCGGGCATTCAGCTATTCATACCGAAGGGCCACGATGGGATCGACGCGCATCGCCCGCCGCGCCGGGATGTAGCACGCCGCGAGGGCCACAATCGCGAGCAGCGCGGCCAAGGAAACGAACGTGAGCGGATCGGTCGCGCTTACCCCGAAAAGCAGCCCAGCCATCAGACGGGTCAGGCCGAGGGCCGCAAGCAGGCCTACCGCGAGTCCGAGGCCAGCCATCTTCATGCCTTCGCCCAAAATCAGTCGCAATACGTCCACATGCTTTGCCCCAAGGGCCAGTCGCACGCCAATCTCCTGTGTCCGCTGCCCTACCAGATAGGAAATCACGCCGTAGATTCCCAGTGAGGCAAGCCCAAGCGCCAGCGCGGCAAAGACGCCCAGCAGAATCATGGCGACTCGCCGCGTGGCGAGCGAACTGGAAATAATCTCATCCATCGTCTGCGCTGCGTACATCGCATGGCCGCTGCTGAGTTTTCTCATCGCGATGCGCAGTTCGTCTGCTATGGCGGGAGTTCGCGGGTCATAGCGCACCAGTGCGGCGGTGCCGCTCCAGGAGGACGCATCCAGGGCCTGGTCGGGAAGTTGCATGTAGGGAAAGTAGAGCTGGGCGCGCAAAGATTCCGTGTCGTCTGTATCGAGCCCCCACTGTTTTACATGTCCGACGATCCCGATAATTTCCGCGCGCCCACCTTTGTTCTGCAAGAAAATGTGCTGACCGATGGGATCCTGGCCGGGGAAATACTGTTTCGCGAAAACGTCGTCCACAACGATGACGTGGGCGGTGTTTTCATTGTCACGCTCCGTGAAGAAACGTCCCCGTTCAAGCGGAATCTTCATCAACTGTAAGTAGCTCTCCTGTACGACGTAACTCAAAGCCCAGCTCATGTCGTTATCACTGGCGGGCTTCGGCTTCCCTTCGATCCAGAAAAGGTCTTCGTCGTCGTTTTCCAAGGGAATCGCACCCCATGACAGGGAAGAAGCAGTGACTCCGGGCACGGCTTTTAGTGCGTCATTCAACTGGCGCAGCGCGGCGCGCGCCTCTGCCGGCCCACCGTGGTTCGTCGACGGAGGGAGAGCCACTCCGAACGTCAGTATATTGTGCGGATCGAAGCCTGGGTTGACGCGCCAGAGCGCTCCGAGGCTTCGAATCATCAGTCCGGCGGCGATGAGCAGCACCAGGGCCATGCCCACCTCGACGATCACGAAGATTCCTTGCGCTCGGCGGCGCGTGCCGCTTGCGCCACGGCCTCCTTCTTTTAGACTGTCATGCAAGTCGGATCGGGCCGATTTGAACGCGGGGGCCAGACCAAAAAAAATCCCGCAGGCCAGTGAAATGACCAGGGCAAAAATCAGGACGCGCGCGTCCAGCGAAACTTCGCTCGAGCGGGGAAGGTTGACCGGCAACCGTTGCAAGACAGCCTGCGTGCCCCAGCCCGCGAGCAACAATCCGAGCGCGCCTCCCGTGAGCGAGAGCAAAACGCTCTCCGTGAGGAGCTGTCGAAGAATTCTTCCGCGGCTTGCGCCCAAGGCCGCGCGAATCGCAAATTCGCGCGCGCGCACCGAGGAGCGGGCCACCATCAAATTGGCGACGTTCACGCAAGCGATCAGGAGCACGAATCCGACGGCCGCAAGCAGCGTCAGAAGAAAAAGACGCATCTCTCCGACCATCGTTTGCTTCAAGGACCTCACAGCCGCACCGATCCCCTTGTCGACGTCCGGATATTCGGCAGCCAGGCTTTCTGTGACTCCTTGCATATCGGCGCGAGCCTGAGCGATGGAAACGCCTTGATTGAGCCGGCCGATTCCATGAATGCCGAGTCCCGCGCCGCGCTTGGGGAGCAGAGGATTGCTCCACTGGCCAAGAGGAACGAAGACATCAACGTTGCGGAAACTGCCGAGGGCAAGATCAAAACCCGGAGGAATTACGCCAACGATGCTGTAATTCTTGCCGTCCAGTGCAAGCGGCTTGCCTATTGCGTCTGGTGAGGAGGCAAACTTCCGTTTCCAAAAGCCGGCGGTGATCATTGCGATAGGAGCGGCTCCAATTTCATCTTCGCCCGGGACGAATGAACGCCCGAGAACGGGATGCACGCCCAGGACGGTGAAAAAATCAGAGGTGATGAGCATGGCACGTAGTTGTTCGGCGTCTCCCAGTCCCGTGAGGTTGTAGGAATAGGGACGGTAGGCAGCCATGGATGAAAATGTGTGGTTGTTTTTCTGCCAGTCACGAAAATTCGGGAAGGAAATGGAACCAGTGGCAAAATTCGGTTTGCTTTCCGCCACCCACACAAGCTCGTCAGGATGCGGATAGGGCAGCGGATTGAACAACACGCCGTTGACGACCGAGAAAAGCGCCGTATTCGGGCCGATTCCCAGTGCGAGGGTCAGGATAGTCACGGCCGCGAACCCGGGCGACTTCGCGAGCATTCGCAATCCGTAGCGAAGATCTTGCATAAGCCGTTCGAGGGAGGCCCAGCCCCACATCTCGCGCGTGACCTCCTTGATTAGAGTGATGTTGCCCAGATCCCTGCGCGCCGCGCTCGTCGCTTGCTCCAGAGTTTCGCCGCGGTCCGTTCGATCGTGTGCGGCCATCTGCAAATGACTTTGGAGTTCTTCCTCCAATTCGCTGTCACGTTTTTGACGATGCCAGAAGGAAAATGTCACGTTTCACTCTCCCGCTTCGCTGGATTGAGCACGCCCGCGATGGCGTCCGAAACCTGCGCCCAGCGCGAGCGTTCCGACGCCAGTTGTTTCCTGCCCTTGGCCGTGAGCCGGTAGACCCTGACGCGCTGCTTGTTGCCAGAAATCTTCCAATCCGCGGAAATCCATTTTTGCCGCTCCAACCTATGAAGCGCGGGGTAGAGCGAGCCGGTGTCCACTTGAAGGATGTCTCCCGAGTTAGTGCGAATCGCCTGGCTGATGCCGTAGCCGTGCTGCGGGCCCCAGCGAAGCGTCTGTAGGATGAGCAGGTCGAGCGTGCCTTGGAGCAGTTCGATGCGGTTCTGGTAGCGTGGAGTCATGGTCCGCCTCAGGCTGTAGATACTCTACATCCATGACATGGAGAGTGTCTACATCCAAGATGAGGGCAAGCGGATGGCGAGCTGCCAGTTGCGGCGGAGTGTTTGCCGGGGATGCTCTTGGCCTAGCCCGCCTCGCTGGCTGGATCCGGCGCGTATACGAATCCGGATGCCTGTGTCGCGAAACCGGCCGACTCCGCTCTTCCCCTTTACTCTTCATCCGCTCGGAACACTTATCCGATTGAGACTCCTCACAGCGGATGCTACGGTTCTAGATAAGGGATAATGAAAACAAATGCATAGATCTTCGCCTCGACTCCTCCTGGCCGCGTCGATGTTTGTGCTGTTGCTCTCATCCTCTGCGATTGCACAAGGCCAGACGACTACCGCCAAAGACACTCCGCCCAAAATCGGCTATTTGATGGACTCTCTCAAGGTCGAGCGTTGGCAAACCGATCTCGATATTTTCCTAAAACGCGCCAAAGAACTGGGCGCCGAAGTGCTCGTGGAAACCGCCGACGGCGACGACCAACTGCAATTGCAACAAGCCCAAAAGCTGCTGGACTCGGGCGTCAAAGTCCTCGTGCTCGTTCCTCATGACGCGGACAAGGCTGCCCGCATCGTGACTGCGGCAAAGACCAAGCACGTCCCCGTGCTCTGCTACGAACGGCTGGTGCACAATTCCGATGTGAATTTCTTTGTGGGAAGCAACGCGGAGGAAATTGGCGAGCTGGAGGCTTCCTCGCTCGTCCGTATAGCTCCGAGGGGAAACTATGTGTTGATTGGCGGATCTCCCGCGGACATCAACGCCAAACTGCTCCGCACTGGACAGATGAACGTGCTCCAACCTTTCATTGATCGGGGCGAAATAAAAATCGTCAGCGACGCCTGGGCCAAGGACTGGGATCCAGCTGAGGCGTACGCCATCATGTCCAAAGCAATCGAGGCTACAAAAGGCGATTTAACCGCCGTCGTAGCTTCCAATGACGGAACCGCGGGAGGCGCGATCCAGGCATTGCAGGAGCGCGACCTCGCCGGCAAAGTCCTGGTGTCCGGACAAGACGCGGATCTCGCGGCGATTATCCGTATTTTGAACGGGAGGCAAACAATGACGGTCTACAAGCCGATCCGGCAGCAGGCTAAGTTGGCGGCGGAAGCGGCTGTTAGTTTGGCGAACGGATCTCCGGTCAAGAATGCTGTTTCGATTTCGAACGGAGGAAGAACAGTGCTGGCAATCTATGTAACCCCGATCATCGTCACGAAGGACAACGTAAAGCGAACGGTCATCCACGACGGCTTCCAGAACCTCGAAACAATTCAAAAAAGCTTGCCGCCTGACAAATGGCCGAAGTGAAGAATCAGCTACGGACGAAGGAAAGGTGTCCATCCGCAAAGGCGCCTGTTATGACGGGAAAACTAGGAGCACAGAATTCCTAATTCGTTTGCCGCAGAGCAACTTCAGGTGAAGAAAACTAGAACTTGACGCCCCAGAAGGAAGCGTCCGGCTTAACCAGCTCTAGTCCGACGTCCCACGCTTCGTGGTCGCGCCAGACTACATGGGCTTCGGTTGTCCGTCCGCTCGTGGGATTGATCAGGCGGACGCGTTTGCGAAGTGGAAGGCCTGCGCCTACAACGGCCAGACAGCCAGACTTGCTTATATCCACGGTCACTCCATTGGCGCGTTGCTGCTCGGAGCCTTCTTCCCATTCCACTTGAAATTTCACTCGGGAAACGATTCGCTGGTGGGTGCGTAACTTCTCCCATCGCTCTTGAAGTGCCTTGCCGGATGGGATGGCGACGATGGTGGATCCTGTTTCGGTGGTCATGCCTGACCTCACAGCGTGTGGGTTTCTTACTCGGCCGGGTCCAGCAAAGACTAAAGTATTTCGGGAAGCAGGCGCAGTCAATAGTACTTTTCTACATAGCAGACGCTTCTGGTGCTTCCCAGGCAAGCGTCCAGTGTCCCTGGGGACCGCTGGATCGTGACTAGGGTCCTCGTAATTGCTTGAGGATACAGATTTTGGCTGCTTGCTGGATCCCAGCGAACTATTTCTTTCACTTTTTCTTCGCTGTAGCTTTCCGCAACCCGTAAGCCGCGGCAGAGGAGGAATTCTCGTCGGCCAAAGTAAAGAATGCAATTCGGGGACGCACAACGCAAAGATCGTGGTAGTTTGTGTGCAGCCAGTTCGCGCCCTGCGAGCGGCATATTGGAGGTTCAGCCATGCCCGTGAAAGAAAGCCCTGCCAATCGTTCCCGCCGGTCGTTTCTGCAACTCTCGGCTGCGACCGCCGCAGCGGCGGCAGTTGGAGTTCGAATTGTCACCGAGCCCATGCTTGCTCGCGCCGATTCGCGCCCGTTTCCAAAGGGCGCCGTGATTATTAACGCCAACGAAAATCCTCTCGGGCCCTGTGGAGTAGCTTGCGAAGCCGTGAACAGCGTCGCCGCTCAAGGCGGCCGATACTCGACGTGGATAACCGACGACTTGATCAAGACGTTTGCAACCCAGCAAGAACTGAAGCCCGAATATGTCCGCGCCTTCCCCGGTTCCAGCGGACCGCTCCATTATTCCGTGCTGGCGTTTACTTCTCCGGCGAAAAGCTTTGTGACTGCCGATCCCGGATACGAAGCGGGTTCGCATGCCGCAAGAGTCTCCGGCGCGCGCGTGGTCAAGGTGCCCTTGACAAAAAGCTATGCGCACGACGTAAGAGCAATGCTCGCGGCCGCCCCGGACGCGGGTGTCTTTTATATCTGCTCGCCAAACAATCCTACGGGTACGCTTACCGGCCACGCGGACATCGAGTATTTGCTCGCAAACAAACCAAAGGGTTCCATTCTTCTGGTGGACGAAGCGTACATCCATTTTTCCGACGCTTCTTCGGCCCTCGATCTCGTGAAAGCGGACAAGGATCTGATCGTCCTGCGTACCTTCTCGAAAATTTACGGAATGGCGGGCCTGCGCTGCGGGTTTGCCATCTCCCGGCCCGAGTTGCTGGAGAAGATGAACGCGTTTTCCGGCTGGAGCCCCATGCCAATCACGGCCGTGGCGGCCGCGATGTCCAGCTTGAAGGATCCTCAACTTGTCCCCGAGCGCAAGCGCATCAATTCCACGATTCGCGAGGCCACGTTCGAGTGGCTTTCCAAGAACGGTTATTCCTTTGTGCCATCGCAGTCCAACTGTTTCATGCTCGACGCCAAGCGTCCGGCAAAGGAAGTGATCGCCGCAATGGCGTCTCAGAATGTTTATATCGGGCGCCCCTGGCCAGTCTGGCCCACGCACGTGCGCATTACCGTCGGCACGAAATCGGAGATGGAGAGCTTCCAGGAAGCTTTTCAGCGCGTCATGTCCGGCGCCGTGGGAGTAAGCGCCGCAAGTCACGGCACGGCTCCAAGATCCGCAACCTTGAATCTCGATGGCACCGTGTTGCCCATTCGCTCATAGCGTTGGATCATTGATTTATCCCAATGTGGTCGCTGACAGGCGCGAACAAGAGAGTGGCTCTCTCTTTGCTAGGTACCCAACCCTCGATCCATGCTCTCGCATTACGCCAGGGACAGCCGCCGCATAGCTGGCCGCCGCATCCGCAGAACAATGCTCCTTTGACCTCGAGCCCTGGATAAACCCGTCAGGCCGGGGACTGAGGTACACTCTTGTTCTCATGTCCAGAGCCGCGGCACGACCGCCAAATTTCGTTCCCGTACACGAATTAGATAAGAGACGCCATTCGAAGCGCGAGTTGATCCGCGGAATGGTGCGGCAGGCGCCGTTCGTCGCTAAGAACTTCCGACTGTACTTCCGCAATGCGTGGCGGCGAAACATTCTTCGGACGAATGTGGTTGCGCCGTATGCGGTGACGTTTTATGTGACGCACAAATGCAATCTGGCGTGCTCTTACTGCACGCAGAAAGAGCCGGATGTTTTCAGCGGCGAACTCTCGACGGGAGAGACGATCCGTCTGCTGAAGAGGATTCGCAAAGAGACAGATTCGATCGTAATTACAGGGGGCGAGCCTACGCTTCGAGCCGACATCGAAGAGCTGGTGGATGCGGCGCGGTTTTATTGCAAATTCCGATCCGTGCTTCTGATCACGAACGGGACCCTGTTGGACCGGAAGCCGGCGATACTGACCGCGGCGACGGGATTAGTCGTAAGCCTGGATGCGCTGGCGACGGACCCGTCGAATCCGCTTTCGAAACCCGCGGCGCTACCCAAGGTGCTGCAAAATCTTGCGCTGGCGAAAGAAATTCTGGGAAGCCCGAAGCGGATCACCATCAGCACCGTGATTGAGGAATGGAATATCGGGGAAGTGGAAAAATTGCTGGATTGGTGCGGCCAGGAAGGGTTTGTGTTTGCCGCGCAATCTGCCCAGATGGAGAAAATGCCGAATCTGAAGCTTCTGCAGAATCAAAAGTACCAGGCCCTTGTAGATAAAATTATCGAGCGGAGGCGCAGCGGCGAACAGGCCATCAACGGCACCCCGCGGACTATCGAAACATTGCTGCGTTTCCGTGATTTTCAGTGCTATCCCACTATGTTTCCGCGCGTGTACCCGAATGGAGACGTGTTTTATCCCTGTGAGCCGCTTCGCAAAGTGGCGGGAAACTTGTTGCGAGATGGCTCGCTCAAAAAGATTTTCGCGCGGGGAAAGAAAATGTACGGAGACATCCCGCCCTGTCAGGGAATCTGCTATTTGTTCGGGAACGTGCTGTCACATTATTACGTGACTGATTTCTGGGGATTGGCGGGAGAGTTTATACGGTAGCGGCCACGCGAAGGCCGGCTTCGTTTCCATGAGTTGCTAATCGAGGGCGGATATTTTTTTGTCGAGGTGGGCTAGAGCGGCTTCAAGGGACTTGCGATGATTCGGGTTGGTTGCGGATTCGAGATCGTGGGCAATTCTGGTCCGGGATAACTGCAGGCCCTTGCGTTCTTGTTCGCGGCGAACTTGTTCCGCGGTTTTAGTGTTGCCGCCATAGTGCCCTTTGGGTGCCTGGCCGGATTCTACCTGCGCTTCTACGTCCTTACTTTCCCATCCTCGCGCCATAACAATATTTTGACACATTTTGCGGCTGGAACGTGCGATTTTGAGAAAAAGTTTGAGGCGAGCTCCGCAAGGCCCAATCGAGAGGCTGCAGCCGAGAATCAATTCTTTCGGCGATAGATAATTTTTCCGGCGCGCAATGTGTATTCAACCTCGGTCAGCGCGCGAATGTCCCTGGAGGGGTCCGCGGCAAAAACGGCGAGATCGGCCTGGAAACCGGGCGCGATTCGTCCTGATTTGTGTGCGTCTCCGAAACGCTCGGCGGGAGCCGTGGTCAGAGAGGCGAGAATCTGCGGGAAGCTCATTCCCGCGTTGGCCATCAGAGCGTACTCTTCGCCGGGATCGTACTCGACGGCGCCTAGGTCGGTGCCGAAGAGAACCGTGCCGCCCGCGGCAATCCACGCTCGCAACTGTCCGAGTTCCGTGTCTACAACTTTTTCCTGAGCCGAGAGGCGGTCGTGGCGCATGTAGTACTTCCAGAGAGTGAGCGTAGGAATGAGAGCCACGTGGCGCTCTCTCATCTCGGCGATAAGTGGCGCGTCCCATGCTCCGGTATGAGGCGTAGTGTGCGCAATGATATCCACCCCGGCTCGAACAGCGGTAAGAACATCCGCGCCGCTATTGGGATGAACGAAGACGGGTTTGTTCACGCGATGGGCTTCGGTTACGGCGGCGCGCATGGCGCTTTCTGTGAGCGGTGCGCTTCGCGGCGCCGAAGCGAAGAGCTTGATTCCATCTACACCCGCCGCAAGGAGCTGCCTGGCGGCCGAGGCGGCTTGGGCGTCGTCCGAAATTTCTGGAGCGGAAAATTTCATCAGGCACATGAGAGCGAGAATCTGATCGGAGGGAAGTCCACCGGAAGGAACGAGGCCCGCGCCTGTCGAGCGGATTTTCGGGCCGGGGACTTCCCCGGGCTCGATGCGGTCGCGAAGGAGCTTCGTGTTCTCCCACGAGGATCCGATGTCGAAAACGCTGGTGAAACCGTAACGCGTGAGCATGGCTTGAAGCTGATGGGCGAGTTCCGGAGCGGGGATGGCTCCCACGTTGGCCCACTTTCGTTCGAAAAAGTGGACATGACTGTTCCAGAGGCCGGCGGTGATCGCGAAGCCGGAACAATCCAGGACCTGCGCACCTTTGGGAATCGGCACCTGCGCCTTGTCCCCGACCGCAACGATTTTCTCGTTCTGGATGAGGATGACACCGTCACGGAAGGGTGAGGCTGTGGGGGCAGCGTAGATCGTAGCGCCGACGAGAGCCAGATACTCGTCCGGGGAGCTGCGGGATTGGCCGAGATCCGCTTCACTCGTCAAAGCAAGAAGAAATGGTGAGCCAAGAAGCATCGTGACGAGGAGAGTTCCCCGCATGCCGCTGAATCCATCCGGTGAGTTTTATATCGCTG
>Ga0209166_10000392_pt1 | contig 50539 bp, 54 predicted proteins | sample Coa_R1_3_FD_187151 | JGI IMG/M metagenome (GOLD analysis project Ga0209166, IMG submission 187151) | Surface soil microbial communities from Centralia Pennsylvania, which are recovering from an underground coalmine fire - Coalmine... | ecosystem: Environmental > Terrestrial > Soil >...
CTCTTTGACCGCGCCGCGACAGACGCGTCAGCTAAATTTAATTTAATCACCCGGTCCAACACCGCAGAGCATCTATTCTGATGTCTCGGGCAGTGCCTCCAATGGCTGTTCAGGGTTCCGATATCTCCATCGGTGATCTACACACATATATTTCGCGTCTAATATATCTTATGCGAAATCAATGACTTAGATGCTTTGTCGGGTAAAGGACTTTCGGCACCGATCACCAGAGACGTTATCGGAAACCCGTTCGAGGGTGAAGGCGATCAGTCCGACGGTGGAGAAGATCGCCACGGTCCTGAGCGAGGTCGCGAACTCGGTGATCAGCTGGCGGGCCGCCGGGCTGGTCTCGCGCAGTTTTCGGCGGGCCAGCGGCACGCGAAGCAGGACGCAGATCACCAGCCAGACGGCGATGGCGAACATCGCATAGCGCGACAGGTCATAGCTGAGGTTGGCGACCCAGTGCTGGGCATAGGCGGCAAGTGTTGGTGGCAAGGACATGGTCGGCTCCAAAGCGAGCGCCGACCAGGCCCGACGAGCGAGGGCCCGTCTCTCCGGTTTCGAAATCAGCCAGACTCCTTCGGGATCAGGCAGTCGGCTCAGGGATCGGCCAGCCGGTCTGGGCCGCCCTGCGCCAGGCCGTCGGCGTCTCGCCGGTCGTCTCCCGGAACACCCGGTTGAACGGCCCCAGCGAGCCGAAGCCGACCTCATAGGCAACCGTGGCGATCGTGGTCCGCGCCTTGGCGGGATCGGCAAGCGCCTCCTTGGCCGCGGCGATCCGGCGTTCGTTGATGAAGGCCACGAAGTTTCGGTAGCCGAGGCCTTCATTGATCAGGCGCCGTAGGTGGTGCTCGGGCGCGCCGACTCGCGCGGCGAGTGCCCCGATGGTCAGCCCCTCCTCGCGCCAGATCTCCTGCTCGTCCAGCACCTGCCGCAGGCGTGCGAGCAGCGCCTGGTCCCGGGCATCGACGGGCCGTTCGGCGACAGCGCCGGCCGGCGCGCCGAACAGCTGCGGCTCGGCGCGCAGGAACACCAGCTCGCCAGCGATGCTGAGCGCCAGCAGGCTGACAGCCGCCACCAGGGAGAGCTGCTCGGGCGTATGCGCGAAGAGTTCGGCCGATTGCACCGAGACGATCACCAACGCGTATATCGCCGCGGCGCCCAGCAAGGGCCCGCGCAGGCGCCGGCGTGCTTCGACCAAGTCGGCGCGCCAGCCGGTCCAAACCACGATCAGGACATGGACCATCAGGCCCGCCCCGATGAGGTTTTGCAGCAACCACCATCCGCGGGACCAGGCGTCCGGCGCCGTGATCGCGGCGAGGCCGTCGGCGAGCAGGATGGCCGCGGGGACGAAGCGGCTCGCCGCCAGCCGTCGGTTGTCACTGAAGAGCTCGACGGCGAAGGCCCAGAAGAGGCCCGAACCCATCACCGACAACGCCCAGATCGGTGCTTTGATGTAGCCGAGGACTTCGAACGCGGGGCGGACCTGCGTCAGGGTGTGCGACGCCGCTGCCAAGCAGAAGAGTGCGCCTGTAACGCGAATCGGGAGCCGCCGTGCATGGGCGATAGCCAGGGCCAAGAGCACGAAGCCGCCCACCGCGGCGCCGCGAATCAGAAGTTCGGCGATGGTGAGGTGCGGGGGCATCGGCTAGCCGGCCGTACCGCGCTTGTCGATGTGGAACCAGGGCAGCCGTTCTTCCGGGAAGAACTCGGCCATCGGCGGAAGCTCCTCGGGATGATCCATGGCGCCGAGGTGGAAGTGCAATTCGCCGGGCCGCTGGCCACCCTGGCAGGTCAGGGTCGAGCCGCAGGTCGAGCAGAAGCCGCGCAACATGCCGGGCGAAGATGCGAACTTGGTGATCTCGCCCTTGGTGACCTCGACGACCGTCTCTTCAAAGGCGACGAACGCCGCGGCCGGCGCGCCGCAGTGCTTGCGGCAGCTCTGGCAATGGCACCACATCGTCCAGTTCGGCGCGCCTTTGGCGCGGAACCGCACCGCGCCGCACAGGCATCCGCCGTCCCACGTGTCTCTCATCCTTCGCTCCCTTGCCCTATCCGACGTTCGCCGCAGCGATCTCGATCAGCTGCGCAACGACAGCGTCAATCTCCTCGGAGGTCGTCCCGCGTCCGAGGCTGAAACGCACGGCGCCCTGCCCCACCTCCGGCGGCACTCGCATCGCCGCCAGCGTCGGCGACATCTCCACCCGGCCCTCATGGCAAGCCGAGCCGGTCGAGGCGGCGACGCCCTGGAGCGCGCTCAGGACTTCGGCGCCGATGCGGCCGACAAAAGCGATATTGAGGGTGTTGGGCAGGCGATGCTCGGCGTGCCCGTTCAGCACGACACGGTCGCCGAACGCCGCATGCAACTGATCCCAGAGACGGTCGCGCAGGGCCTTCACGGCGGCCATCGGCGCGAGGTCCTGAGCCAAGGCGCAGGCTTCGCCGAGGCCGGCGGTCAGCAACGCGCTCTCGGTGCCCGAGCGCCGACCGCTCTCGTGACCGCCGCCGTGGATGAGGGGCTCCAGCACGACGCCGCGGCGCACGTAGAGCGCGCCGACCCCCTTGGGGGCATAGAACTTGTGTCCGACGACAGTGAGCAGGTCGACGCCCAGATCATCTACCCGGATCGGGACCTTGCCGACGGTCTGGGCCGCGTCGGTGTGGAACAGGATGCCGTGTTCGCGGGCGATGCGGGCGCAGGCCTCGATCGGCTGGATCGCGCCCACCTCGCCGTTGGCGTGCATGAGGCTGACCAGGATGGTGCGCGGTCCAATGGCGCGCGCCAGGTCGTCCGGATCGACGCGGCACGCGCGATCCACGGGCAGCAAGGTGACCTGCGCGCCCAATCGCTCCAGGAACCGGCAGACCTCGAGGATGGCCGGGTGTTCGGCGGCGCTGGTGATGATGTGGTCGCCACGGTCGCGATGGGCGAAGTAGACGCCCTTGAGCGCCAGGTTGTCGGCCTCGCTGCCGCCGCTGGTGAAAACAATCTCGTCCGGATGCGCGCCCAGCAGGTACGCCACCTGGCCCCGCGCCCGCTCGACCGCCTCACGCGCCGGCCGGGCACTCCAGTGGAGGCTGGAGGGGTTGCCGTAAGCGGTCTCCAGGTAAGGCCGCATCGCGTCCGCCACCCGAGGATCGACCGGGGTGCTGGCGTTGTAGTCGAGATAGATGTCCGCTTTGCTGGAAGGCCTCATGGGCCCTTCATCAGGCTATTGGCGGCCGCCGCGAGGACGGCGAGCGCGTCAACGGCGCCGTCCGCCTCGCCCTTCTCGAAGTCACCGGCCTGGCCCATCTGGTTGGTGACGTGAGCAAAGCAGAGCACCGGGCGTCCGCAGGCCTGGGCGAAAGCATAGAGCCCGGCGGCCTCCATCTCGACGGCCAGCAGCCCACGCTCGCGCATGGCGGCGATCTGCTCGGCGGTCTCGCGGAAGGGCGCGTCGGTGGTCCAGGTCGCGCCGCGAAGGACGAGTGTCCGCAGATCGACGAAGACACCGTCGACTGTGGCCAGCAGATCGTCAGGGGCGGCGCTGAAGTCGCTAGGCGGCAGGTAGTGGTAGCTGACGCCCTCGTCGCGGAGGGCACGGTCGATCAGCACGAAATAGGGCGGCGACGCACCGACCGAGGCTAGCTGACCCGCCGAGGTCATGCTGAGCAGCAGCTGGCAACCGCTGGCGAAGAGCTGCTCGGCCAGCAAAACGGCGAACGCCGCGCCGACCGCGCAGCCAATGACACCGAATTCGAGCCCGGCCCATTCGAACCGGTAGAGTTCGGTGTGGTAGCAGGCCCAGGTCGTATCTAGCCGCGCCCGGCCATCGGCCTTCAGCCGCCGGACGATATCGCCATCCGGATCCAGGATGCACACCGGAGCGGTTGGCTGATCCGGCAGGCCCTTCTGGCGACGCGCCTCGCGGAGCAAGTTCTCCGGACGGAACGCCGAGGGCGCGCCGTGGACCTTGTCGTCGAGGATCGGCGGCGGCTTCATGCCGGACGCTCCCGCATCACAGCGGCGACGACCGCGCCGGACAGAGCGGTCAAGACGCCGACCGACCCAATCGCCCAGCTCGCCCCGAAGAGATCGGCGACGATCCCGGCGGCGAGCGCGCCGATTGCGTAGCCCATGTCGCGCCAGAACCGGTAGACGCTGAGCGAGCGGGCGCGCCACGACGGATGTGATGCGTCCGAGACCGAGGCGATCAGGGCCGGATAGACCATGGCGGTGCCAATGCCGAGGAGGACGCTTGCCGCCAACCACCAACCAAAGTGCCGGGTCGCCGCGGTCAAGAGGAGGCCCCCGGCCTGCACCCACATCCCGGCGACGATCAGGCCCTTGCGGCCCCAGCGGTCGCTGAGCGGCCCGGTGATGGTCTGCAGCGCGCCCCAGACGATCGGATAGACGGCTTTGAGGACGCCGATGCGTCCGACGGTGAGGCCGAATCCGGCGAAAAACAGCGGGAACAGCCCCCAGCTCATGCCGTCGTTGAGGTTGTTGACCAACCCGGCCTGCGAAGCGGCGAAGAGGTTGCGGTCGCCGAAGGAGGTGCGCCGGAAAACCTCCCAGAACCGCACCGGCTCGGCCGCCACGGCATGGCTGGCGCTCTCCAAGGCCAGGTGCTGACGCGTGTCGCGGATCGCGAAGACCGACAGGCCAAGACCCAGCGCGGCGTAGGCGATGCCGAGGTAGAAGGGCGCGGGCCGCAGCCCATAACGCTCCGCGATAAAGCCGGTGGCGAGCGCGGTGAGGCCGAGGGTGACATAGCCCGCGCACTCGTTGAGGCCGACCGCCAGGCCGCGCGACTTCGGCCCCACGATGTCGATCTTCATGATCACGGTCATCGACCAGGCGAAGCCCTGGCTGACGCCGAGCAGCGCGTTGGCCGCGACGATCCAGACCCAGCTCGGGCCCCAGCCGATCATGAATGGGACTGGGAGCGCGGCGAGCCAGCCCCCCACCAGCAGGGGCTTGCGCCCATAGACCTCGGCGAAGTGGCCGGAGACCAAGTTGGTGCAGGCCTTCACGAGGCCGAAACTGACGATGAACGACGTCACCAAGCTGGTCGACGCGATCCGAAACTCCTCCGAGCCGATGAGCGGCACGACCGTCCGCTCCAGCCCGACCATGCCGCCGACGAAGGCATTGACCAGGATCAGCAGGGAGAACTGTTGCCAATTCTCCGCCAAGCCCAGGCGGATACCCGCCGTCGCGTTGGCGTCGGAACGTGCGGGCGCCGTCACGCCGCTGCTGACGCCAAGCCGGCGTTCAGGGCGCGAAGTTCCGCGGCCCCGGCCGGCGGCTCGGGGATGTCGGCCACCATGGCGCGGACGAAAGCGTCTTCGTCATTGATCCGGAAGGCCTCATTGTGGCGCCGCTCGAAGCCGATGGTCGATGAGGGGTTGCCGCTCAACGTGCGCCCACAGACCGACCCGGAATAGGCGCCGGGCAGGACCTCCACATAGTCGGGAAGGCCTTTCAGCCGGCCGACACTGCGGAATAGGGTGCGGGCCCCTTCCTCCGCCGAAGCTGCCAGCTCTGTGCGGCCAAGGTCGCCAACCATCAGGGTGTGGCCGGTGAACACCAGCCAGGGCTCGTCCGCGCGCTTGCGGTCGGTCACCAGCAGGCAGATGTGCTCGGGCGTGTGGCCGGGCGTGTGCAGCACCCGGACCTCGACGTTGCCCAGTTGCAGGACGGCGCCTTCCGCAACGCCGGTGAAGGGCGCGGCGGCCGGGGCTTCGGCGTACAGCACGTAGTCCGCGCCGGCCGCCTCGGCGAGACGACGACCTGCCGAGACGTGGTCGGCGTGCAGGTGGGTGTCGATTACATAGCGCAGCGCCATGCCGGTTTCCTCGGCGGCCCGGAGATAGGGCGCCACGACGCCGACGGGGTCGACCACGGCTCCGATCGCCTGGCCGCCGCAGCCGAACAAATAGGAGATCGCCACGGGATCGGTGTGGAGGAACTGGCGCAGGATCATGAAGTCCTCGGGGCGATGAAACGGGCTGGCGGGCGAAGTCGGATCAGGTCGGCTGTTCTTGACGGTGAGTGCGATCCTCTATATTCAAGAACTCTCTTGAATGAACGTCAAGCCCGATTTGGAGCCTGAGCCTGTCCGCCAAACTCGACTTGTTCGCCGCCTTCGCCGACATCGCCCGCGGCCTGGGCAATGCGCACCGCCTCGATCTCCTTGAGCACCTCGCCCAAGGCGAGAAGAGCGTGGAGGCGCTGGCGGCCAAGACCGGCCTGACCTTCGCCAACGCCTCGCAGCATCTGCAGGCTCTGCGCCGAGTGGGGCTGGTGATCGGCGAGCGACGTGGCAAGCAGATCGTCTACCGGCTGTCCGGTGACGACGTGCTGGACCTGATGGCGGCGCTGCGCGCCGTCGGCGAACGTCACACAGATGCGGTCAAGTCCGTGGTCGGCGACTACTTCGAGGCGCGCGACGCGTTGGAAGCGGTGCCGTTCGCGACCCTGGAACAGCGCATGGCGGACGGCTTGGTGACCCTGCTGGACGTGCGCCCGCCCGATGAATTCGCCGCCGGCCATGTCCCTGGCGCCATGAACATCCCCTCGGCCGAACTCAAGGCTCGCCTACGAGAGGTTCCTTTGGGTGTAGATGTCATCGCCTACTGCCGGGGCCCCTGGTGCGTGCTGGCGTTCGAGGCCGTGGCCCTCCTGCGCGAGAACGGGCGCGGCGCGCATCGCCTCGATGGTGGCCTTCCGGAGTGGCGTCGCGCCGGCCTTCCGGTGATCTCAGGAGGATCGGCGATCACTTCACCCCAGCCTCAGCGAGGGCCGTCAACTGGGGTGGATTTGCGATAACGCTTCTTATACGACGACTTTAGAACAAATTGATTTTACTAATAAGTATCCGAAACCAGAGCAATTTCTAACCCGACCAATACTTTTGACGCGGGTCTTCATTGCTGAAAACGCAGTACCATTGTCGCCCCGCCGCCAGGTGTGTCCTCGACCCCGACATGCCCTCGATGCGCCTTGGCCACCTGAAATACGATCGAGAGTCCAAGCCCGGCGCCGGGTCTTGTTTCGCCGGGACCGCGCCAGAAGCGTTCAAACACGGCGCCGCGGCGCTCGATAGGCACGCCCGGGCCGCGGTCGATAACGCGGATTTGGGCTGGCGCACGCACGGCCACGACAACTTCTGTCCCCGCCGGCGCGTGATGGACCGCGTTCTCGACCAGATTACGGACTGCGCTCGCCAGTGCATCGCCATTGCCCTGGATCACGACCGGGGTCGTGGGCGGGTCATACGCCAACCTCCGATCTAGGGAAACCGCCCAGGGAGCGAGTTGCTCGATGGTCTCTGCCGCCAAAACCCCGAGGTCTATCGATTGGGTGGTGTTCAACGGCAATGCATCGAGGCGGGCGACGCGGAGCAGCTGCTCAACCAGCCGCGTCATGCGGGCGGCATCATGTCGGAGGCGTGCCACCTCGCTCGTGTCGGGCAAGGCCTCAAGGCCCGTGGTCAAGATGGCGAGCGGCGTTCTGAGCTCGTGGGCCGCGTCGCTGGTGAATCTTCGCTGCGCCTCGAAGCCGAGTTCGAGGCGATCCAGCGCGCCATTGATGGCAGAGACGAGAGGTTCCAGCTCTGTCGGGATATTGGCGGGGTCGAGCCGCACGCCCGTCGCCGCCGGAGTGATCGCCGCTGCGCGCGCCGAGGCGGCCTTGATCGGGCCGAGGCTGCTGCGCACGGTGACGACGACGATCCCAAGCACCACAGCCGCGAACAGTGGAAAGGTCCAGGCCGCCTCCTTCAGGAACTCGCCGACGAACCGGTCGGCCGCCCCTTCGTCGGACAGGCCTTTGGCGATCCGGTAGCTCTTCACGAGAAGGCCCACGAAGCCGACCAGCATGGCCAGGATGCTGATCGCCGCCAGGCGGCTGACCAGCTTGCCTTCCAGCGATTTCAGCCAAGCGAGCCTCACGACTCGCCCTCGGACAGGAAGTAGCCGACGCCCCGGACCGTGTGGATGACGCATTGCGCGCCCGCATCGCTGAGCTTTCGCCGGAGATGGTGCACATGGACCGGGATGGCGTTGGAGCCAAGCTCATCGCCATCGCCATAGAGCTTTTCCTCAAGCATCGCTTTGGGCACGACGCGCCCCAGCCGTCGCATCAGGTGTTCCAGGATCGCGAGCTCCTGGCGCGCCAGGATCAGAGGAAGCTCGCCCACCTTGGCTTCACGGCCGATCGTGTCGAACGACAGCGCGCCGGCTTCGAGCTCCAGACCTAGGGCATCCCCCGGCCGGCGCAACAGCGCCTTGATGCGGGCCACCAGTTCGACGCCCGCAAAGGGCTTGACCAGATAATCGTCGGCGCCGGCGTCAAGGCCCGCTACCCGGTCCTCCAGCGTATCGCGCGCGGTCAAGACCAGGACCGGCAGCCCCGAGCGACGCCGGCGAAGCGTCCCGAGAAGCTGCAACCCATCAGCGTCAGGCAGGCCCAGATCGAATACGGCGGCGTCATAGGGGATGAACTGCAGGGCCTGGCTGGCGTCGGCGGCGTTTGCCGCCCGATCAACGACAAATCCCGCGCGCACTAGGACGCTGTCGATAAGCTCTGCCATCCGAGGCTCATCCTCCACCACCAGCACGCGCACCCGGATCTCCTGGACATCGATGGTTACCGGGCCCGTCCGCAGGCCCATAAATCTGCGTTAAAGATCAGGCCCCAATCAGGCTGGACCACTGCATTATCGAGATTGGTCCAGGTGTGACACCGGTACGAACCCTCTGCACGCTGTTGGCGACCGCGTCGCTGCTGAGTCTTACACCGATGTTGGCTCGCGCGGCCCAGTCTCGCGATGACGACGACGACAGGCCGGCCCGGCCAATAGTAAATCCTTCAACCCATCGTCCCGCCCCGCCCGCCAGACCGAAGGGCGCCGCGAAGAGCCCTGGCCCCGCGTCCGACCCGGCGAAGCGTGATGATGACGACGATGACGATCAGCTGGTTCAGCCGGTCGCCAAAACGGCCACGCTTGCGCCAGCCGCGGCGACGCCAGACAAGGCCGAGGCCGCAGGGCCTGACACGCGGCCAGGAACAACCAAGCCCGCCGCGGGACGTGACGACGACGACGACAAACCGGCGGCGGTCGGAGAGATTGTGGTCACGGCGCGGCGTCTCGACACGGCCAGGGCCACCGTCGATCCGAGCCTGGGCGCCTCGACCTATACACTCACTAACGATGCGGTGGAGAACCGCCCGGGCGGGGAGACAACTACCCTCAACCAGGTCCTCCTTCAGGTTCCGGGGGTCAGCCAGGTCGGCGACGGCCAGCTTCGAATCCGGGGCCAGGGCGACCTGCAGTACCGCATCAACAACATCATCGTACCGGACGGCCTTAGCGACCTCGGCGACAGCCTGAGCGCGCGTCTGGTCGACCGCGTTCAGCTGGTCACCGGCGCCTTGCCCGCCCAATACGGACTCCACGCCGGCGGCGTGGTGAACATCACGACCAAGAGCGGCGTGTTCGACCAGGGCGGACAGGTCGAACTCTACGGCGGCAGCCAGGGCGAGGTCGAGCCAGCCTTCGAATTCGGCGGCGCCTGGGGCGCAACCAACCTGTTCGTCTCGGGAAGCTACATGCACAACAATGTCGGTCTGGACGCGCCGGACTCCGGTGCTAATCCCTCGCACGACCGCACCGACCAGGCGGAGGGTTTCGCCTTCTTGGACCACGTTATCGACCCGCAGACCCGCGTCTCACTGATCCTTGGAACCTCACATGAGCGGTTCCAGCTGCCGAAGGTGCAAGATCTACCCGTCGGTTCGACCGCCCTGGGCGATCAGAGCCAGGACGCGCAATACGGCCTGCTGAGTCTACTGCACTCGACCGAGCGATTCACCCTCCAGCTGTCGGCCTTCACCCGCTACTCTCGCCTGGACGACCGCGCCGATCTAATCTCGCCAGGCCTGATCCAGTCCGCTCGGGTCACGGATATGACCGGCGGTCTGCAGCTGGAGAGCGTCTACCAAGCGTCCGCCCGGCACACGGTGCGGGCAGGGCTCGTGGTCAGCGACGACAGCGGATCGAGTCGCACCACGGCCCTCGCCGCTTCCGTGCGATCCAACGATCATCGCACCGAGGCCAGCGGTTTTGCGCAGGACGAGTGGCGCGCGTTCGACGCCCTGACCGTAAACGGCGGCTTGCGGTTCGACCACGTCAGCGGCGTAGGCGGCGACGCCCAACTCAGCCCGCGGATCAACCTGGTCTGGACGCCGCTTGAGGGTTTGGATGTCCACGGGGGCTACGCCCGTTATTTCGTACCCGCCCCACAGAATGAGGGGGGTCTGGTTCTTGGCTCCGACGGACTTCGGGCTGAGACCGACGACTACTTTGATCTTGGGGTCCAGCAGACCGTTGGCCGGCTCACGCTCGGCGCGGACGGCTACACCCGCCACGCCAAGAACCTGGTCGCCGACGCGCCCCTCGGCGAGGGCGCACTTCGACAGTCCCACAACTTCGGTACCGGCCGGAGCCGGGGCGTCGAATTCAGCCTGACCTACGCCCAGGGACCGTTCTCGGCTTGGTCGAATCTCAGCGTCTCACGAACGGAGGGCCGCACCATAGTGTCGGAGCGGGCGCGCTTTTCCGCCGCGGACCTCGCCGCGACCGATGGCCGCTTCGTCCCCATCGACCAGGACCAGACCTATACGGCCTCGGCGGGAGCGACCTACCACTGGCGGGTGCTGCGCCTCTCGAGCGACCTGACCTACGGCAGCGGGCTGCGGCGGACTGAGGCTGGCGGCGCGGTGAACGGAGACAGTCTCCCCGCCCATGTTCAGGTGAATTTATCGGGCGTGCTGCATTTGGCCGGGTTCGGCGGCAAGCCAATCGATCTTCGCCTGGATGTGATCAATGCCCTCGACGCCAAATACCAACTGCGGGACGGCGCCGCGCTCGGGGGTGGATTGCCGCAATGGGGCGGACGTAGGGGCTTCTTCTTTGGCGCCGAACAGTCGTTCTGATCCCCGATGAACCCCTCGAGGCATGCATGAACGAACGTCGAATTCATCAGATCTTTGAGGCGAGCATCCTGCTCAAGGGCGCCCATGCACTGATCGAATGCATTGGAGGCCTTGCATTGGCCGTCGTCAGCACAAACGCCATCGCCAACCTGGCGAACCTGCTCACCCAGGAAGAGCTAGTTGAAGACCGGAGCGACATTATTGCGACGCGCCTGCTACGCTTAGCGCAACATCTCACCGTAAGCACACAACATTTCTACGCCTTCTATCTGCTCAGCCATGGCGCTATTAAGTTGTTCCTGGTCATCGCACTTATCCGGAATAAGATTTGGGCTTACCCCGCTTCTCTGGTCGTCCTTGGGCTCTTCATCATCTATCAAATCTATCGCTATTCGAACACGCACGGGCTCGGTCTCATTGTATTGACGGTTTTCGACGTTCTTGTGATGGGGCTGATCTGGCACGAGTATCGGTTGGTCCGCCGCCATCTGGCGGCCCGCTCGCTGTCCGGAGGGTAGCGTGGACCTCCGGCGCGCTTGGTGCAACGCAGGGGCGCAGCTCCGGGCCGAGAGGAAACCACGGTGACGGCCGAGAACCTGAAGGGGGCGTGGCGCAGGGTCCCGGCGAGCGTCTGGACCTTGGGCTTCGTCTCCATGTTCATGGACACGTCGTCAGAGCTGATTCACAGCTTGCTGCCGGTCTTCCTGGTTACGGCACTGGGGGCCAGCACCGTGACCGTCGGCCTGATCGAGGGTTTCGCCGAGGCCACGGCGGCGGTCACCAAGGTCTTTTCCGGCGTGCTCTCGGATCGACTGGGTCACCGCAAGCTGCTGGTGGCGATCGGGTATGGCCTGGGCGCGCTCACCAAGCCGATCTTCCCTCTGGCTGCGACCCCGCTACAGGTTCTGGGCGCGCGGTTCGTCGACCGGGTGGGCAAGGGCATCCGCGGAGCGCCGCGCGACGCTTTGGTGGCCGACGTAACGCCACCAGCGATCCGCGGGGCGGCCTATGGTGTGCGTCAGGCCATCGACACTATTGGCGCCTTCATGGGGCCGCTGCTGGCGATCGGTCTGATGGCGCTTTACGCCAACGATTTTCGCGCCGTGTTCTGGTGGGCGACCGTGCCGGCGGCGCTCGCGGTGTTGCTAGTCTTCGCGGGGGTCCGGGAGCCTGAAGGCGTCCAGCGCAGCAAACTGCGCGGGTGGCCGATACACAAGGATGAACTCGGCCGCCTGCCGGTCGCGTTCTGGTTGGTGGTCCTTGTCGGCATCGTCTTCAACCTGGCCCGGTTCAGCGAAGCCTTTCTCGTGCTGAAGGCGCAGGGCGAGGGCTTGGCGCTGATGCTGATTCCCCTGGTCTTGGTCGTGATGAATGTCGTCTACGCCACGGCCGCCGGCCCGGCCGGCGCGCTATCTGACAGGATCGGCCGGCAGACGATTCTGATCGCCGGGTTGCTGATCCTGTTGCTGGCGGACCTAGTGCTGGCGCTGCTCCCAGGACTTTCGGGCGTGTTCCTGGGCGTCGCCCTCTGGGGCCTTCACATGGGCATGTCGCAAGGACTGCTCGCGGCCATGGTCGCCGATACGGCCCCCGACGACCTGCGCGGCACGGCGTTCGGTTTCTTCAATCTGGTTACCGGGTTCGTGCTGCTGGCGGCAAGTGTGATCGCTGGTTGGCTTTGGAGCGCCCACGGACCGTCGGCGACCTTTCTGGCGGGTGCGGCGTTCGCGGGCGTCGCAGCTCTGATGATGATTACCCAGGTAAAACCGCCCAGGAAAGTCGTTCAGCCATAACCGACATTGGCCTCAGGTTGCGCGTGGCCGCGGAACTCAAAGCCAGCGGCACATGCTTTCTGCACCAGTCTCTTACCCCTGCGGAATAGTGACCAGTAGCGCTTCCAGGGCGTCATCTTCGCCGCGGGTCTCGGCCCGGCAAAAGTAACCGCGCTCGGATGCGATTTTTTGCATCTCGCGCGCCTTGGATTGAAAGATCGCTCGCTCCGCATCGGAGCCATTTCGCGGCGCAAGATTGTAGCTGCCGGCGTCGCCGCGCTTGATCGCCTCAAACTTTTCTTCGTTGGTCATTTTCAACCCCCCCGCCGCTTGTACCAACTGCTCGCACGCCAAGTGTCAAGTAGCCGAGAGCGACGCGTCACGCCGCCCTCGCGCAATTTCCACGGTCAGGTGCGACAAGGCAGGGAAGTTGACGAGTTTTTCCCGGTAGTATTCGGCGTCGCGGGTGGTGTCGGTGGACACGCAGATGATCGCTCCGAGGTGTCCTGGACCCAGCCGCCAAAGATGCAGGTCGGCTACAGCGTCCCCACAATTTTCGATGGTGCTGCGTATCCGGTCAGCGAGGCGACGGTCGGGATTCATGTCTAGCAGAATTGCCCCCGTGTCGCGGATCAGTCCGTAGGACCAGCTGGCGATAACGCATGCGCCGACGAGGCCCGCTATCGGGTCCATCCACAGCCACCCAAACAGGCGGGCCAGCAGAAGGCCCACGATCACCAAGACCGAGACTGCCGCGTCGGCCACGACGTGGATGACGGCGGCTCGCATGTTGTTGTCGCGATCATGGGCAACGTGAGCATGGGCGTCTTCTTCGAAGGTCACCGCGTGGTCGTCGTCACCGATGCGAAGGTGAGCAACGAACGCATGCGGCTCGGGAATCTCGTCAAGGCTCTCCAAAAAGGCGCCGCGATCCGCGAAGGGGAAAGTTTGCCGAAGGCCATCTGGGCGCACCGTTTCCACGATGACGCGGTCGATCGAGGGGTTGCCCCGATCCCAGGCGAGCCGGAATCGGGGCGGAACGGCGTCTTCGAACACGCTCAGCTCGACAGGGCCCGCCGCGGTCTCGATACGATGCGCTTCGTCCTCATGCGGCCCATGGCCGTGGCCATGGTGGTGGCCGTGGTGGTGACCGCCGCTGCTCAGGAGCCAGGCGCTCGCGATGTTGACGCAAAGGCCCAGGGCCGCGATCGGGATCGCCTGGCCGAAATGTATCGCGACCGGATGGAGCAACCTCACGACGGCCTCATAGCCAATCAGCAACGCGATCATTGCCAGCACGATGGCGCTGGTGAAGCCCGCTAGGTCGCCGAGTTTTCCTGTCCCGAAGCTGAACCGCGCGTCGTTGGCATGCTTGCGTGAGTATGTGTAGGCGAGTGCGGCCAGCAGCAGCGCGCCCGCGTGGGTCGACATATGCAGACCGTCGGCGACCAGGGCGATGGACCCAAAGACCAGACCGCCGATGATTTCCGCGATCATCATCGCGCCGCACAGCCAGATCACAGCCCAGGTGCGGCGTTCGCTCGCCTCGTGCGCTTCGCCAAGGAAGACATGATCGTGCGTCGCGGCGGGAGGGGAAATCGGCGCCTTCGCCATTTGTTGGGTGCTCATTTGAGATAGGTTCGGACGACGGCCATCAGTTCGTCAGCGGCCTCAATATCGAGGGCCCCGGGATGTTTTTCGGAATCGACCAGGTGGGTTCGGATGTGGTCCTCGACCACCTCGGCCATCAGCCCAGCCATCGCGCCGCGCACGCCGGCAATCTGGTGCATGACCTTTTCGCAGCCTGCTTCGGTCTCAAGCGCGCGCTCGATGGCCTCGACCTGGCCCCGGATGCGCCTGACCCGGTCCAGCAGCCTTTGCTTATCTCTAACGGTGTGCATGGGCCGCCTATAGGATAGGGGCATACCCTATGTCAAATGCGGGTCCCTCCCCTCCCTGCGCTCAGGTGAACGAAGTCTGACTACCAAGCTCAGGGTCCGCTCAGGGCGTCTGTGTTGAATCACGGCATGCCCGTTGAAGGGCGAACCCAAGGAGCGAATAATGAACAAGCTCATGGTCGCCTTGCTGGCGACGACCACGATGGCGCTGGCGGTTCCCGCCATGGCCCACGAACATCCCGACGAGCCTTACGCCCAGAGCGATGACTGGAACAACGGCGGCGACAGCTATGCCGAATTCAATCAGGAATATCAGCACATCTGGCAGGGCATCGAACACGGGCTGAGCGACGGATCCTACACCCCGCGTCAGGCCCGCCAGTTCTACCGCGCCATGCAGCAGATCCGCGGCCGTGCCGACTGGATGCAGCGCAGCGGCTACTACGACCCGCAGGACATCCAGCAACGGCTAGAGCGGCTGCACGACTACATGCATGCCGCCCACGAGCAGGGTCATGAACGCCAGGACCAGCCCTATGGCTATGGGAACGGTTACGGCAACAGCAACAGCTACGACCCTTATCGTCGATAGCCACATCGCCATGCCAGCCCCGCAGCCCTGGCCCAAGAGGGTCGGTCGCCTTTGTTGGCGCCTCCCGCTTAAGCGGCTGGTCGCGGCAACGATCTGAGAGGCCGCCGAGACACCACGCATAACCCTACTAACACCCTGAAACCGAGGACTCCGCCATGACCCTTCGTACATCCCTTTCCGCAGCCATTGGCCTCAGCGCTGCCGCTCTGCTGTTCGCGACCCAGGCCTCCGCCCACGCCGCCCTGGTCAGGTCCAATCCGGCCGCCAATGCGACGGTCAGCGCCCCGAAGATGATCTCCCTGACCTTCAACGAGAAGCTGTCGCCGGCCTTTTCAGGCTTCGGCCTGACCATGGGCGACGGCATGACCATGAAGGTGAAGACAATCTTATCCAAGGACCACAAGACGATCACCGGAGCCCCCGCTGGCAGGCTGATGGCCGGCGCCTACAAGGTTTCCTGGCACGCGGCCGCGTCGGACGACGGCCACAGGACCCAAGGCGTCGTGGCCTTCACCATCAAGTAGGAACAGGCATGAAGCTGGCCGTTCACTTACTGCGCTGGCTCCAGATGGCGGGAGCGACGATTCCCTTCGGATCGTCGCTCTTGTTCCTCTAGGCGGGCACGGCGCTCAAGCCGGCCTGGCTAGACGCCACCCAACACCCGAATGACAGGGCAATCGGGGACGTCGCCATGCCCGCAATGGCGCACGGCGATCTCGAGCACGGCGGCCAGGCGTGTGAGATCGGCGATCTTGGCCTGCACGTCGTGAAGATGATCCGAAGCGATCACCTGAACCTCAGCGCAGGACTGGCGGCCGGGTTCGGCCAGCGCCAGAAGCGTGCGGATATCGTCGAGCGGAAAGCCGAGCTCGCGCGCCCGGCGGATGAAGGCCAGGCGCGACCTATGCTCGGGCCGGTAGCTACGGTGGCCGCCCACCGTGCGGTCGGGCGGCGGCATCAGCCCGATCCTCTCATAGTAGCGGACGGTCTCCAGGTTGACGCCCGCGGCGGCGGCGAGGCGGCCAATCGTCAGGCCTTGTCGAGGGCTCATATTCCGCTTGATCCCGTAGTCGCTACGGGTTGCACAATAGCCTCTAACCCTTCGAGACGCGACCGCATGACGCCTCATCCCCTCTTTCGATCGACCGGTCGCGATCTCGCGCTTAGCTGGTCGGCGTTCGGCGCGGCGGCCCTGGCGGTGTTCGCCTGGGCCGCTTGCTGCGTGCTCCCTCTCGCGCTCTCTATAGGCGGCCTGAGCCTGGCGGGCACGGCGTTCATTGCCGGCCAGCGCACCTGGCTTACCCTGGCGGCGGCGGTTGTCCTGACCGGAGCTTGGTGGATGGCCTGGAGACGCAGGAAGATCTGCGCCCTTGACGCGACCTGCTCACCAACTTCGGCGCTTCAGACCGGACTGCTGTCGGGGGCGACCATTCTGACGGTGCTGGCCGTGCTCTGGCCGACCTTGATCGAGCCCTGGCTCCTGGCTCTTCTGCGGACAGCGCGCAGATGAACATTCAACCCGTTAAGCTGCTTTCGACCCTGACCTGCCCGCAGTGCGCGGTTCCTACGACGGAGACCATGCCGACGGACGCTTGCCAATATTTCTATGACTGCCCGGCTTGCGGCGCGGTGCTGAAGCCCAAACCCGGCGACTGTTGTGTCTTCTGCTCCTATGCCGATGTGCCGTGTCCGCCAGTTCAGGCGGACGGCAAGGGCTGCTGCACGTGAGCCGAAGACGCCGCTTGGGCCAAGAGACCGGGATTCGCACGGTGGATTTTAACCGGCGAGCCTGTATAGTGTGAAGACGATGCGCCTCGTGCTCGCCCTTTTGGCCGTGATGGCCCTGCTCGTCAGCCCGGTGACCGCCGCGGCGGCTCAGGCCGCATGCGACCAAGGTGGCCCAGCCGCTATGGCGAGCATGGATATGCCTGGCGTGGCCCAATCGAGCGGCCAGAAAGCTACGGCGGATCCTTGTTGCGATCACAGCGCAAAGCATCCCATGGACCAGAAGAGTTGCGCCCTGGCCTGCGCCAACACCTGCGCAGTCGCGGCCGCCGTCCCCTTAGTGCTGACCTCGTCTCTTCTCCTTTTCTCGACCGCGCAGTTGACCCCCGCGCGTATGGCTCCGGCTCATCCCTACGAGCCCGCAGGACTGATACGACCTCCCAAATCGATGGGCTGACGCCGCTGGCTTTTGGCCACGGCTTCTAGGCGCGCGCCTCCGCGCGACCGTTTGCTGGTTTTTCCAGGACGGTCTGGCCCAGGGCGCGCCATCCCAACGCCGTTTGCGACCTCGCGTCCGACGGCGAAAACCATCGATTTTGAGGTTTCACACCATGACTTTGACCAAGTTCGCCGCCGGCGCTGCCGCGGCAGTTGGCGCCGCCCTTCTCGCTACCGCCGCCTTCGCGGCCCAAGGCGAGGGTGGCTACGCCTGCCAGACCTGGAGCCCTGCGAAGGCCGGTCCTCCGATGACCCACTGCATCACCTGGACCAAGGTCGCCGCCGCTCGCATGAGCGCAGCGGCCTGTGATCCCGGGAAGATGAGCCAGAGCGCCATGAGGACCGAGTGCGCGGCGCTCATGGCGGCGCCGGCGGACGGCTCACCGCCGTCAGCCGCAGGCTAGCTAGGCTCAAACCCCGCCCGCCACTTATCCCCGGCCGCGGGGCGGAGAGGTGTCGGCGGAGCGCTTCGCGCTCCGCCGGTGCTTCGCAGCCCATTCCTCAGTTTCTGACCCCTAATCTGACCGGAGCCGATCATGCGTCCTGCGTGGCTTCTCATCCTGCTGGCGACCGCCACGGGAACCGCCAACGCCGCCCCGATGACCTTCGAGGCTGCGCTGAAACTCGCCGACCAGTCTGCCCCGACGCTGCAGGCGCGCGCCGCTGACGTCCGCGCGGCCCGGTCTTCGGCCATCGCGGCGGGCCGCCTACCCGATCCGAAGCTGGCGTTCGGCATCGAAGGGTTTCCGATCTCCGGGCCTAATGCCGGCCGTCCCGAGCGCGACGACTTCAGCGACGCCCGGGTGGGCGTCATGCAGGACGTTCCGAACGGCGCCAAACGCCGGTCGGCGCGGGAACGCGCAGCTGCCGATATCGGTGCGGCCGAAGCCAACGAGGTCGCGCAAGGCCGCGAGGTGAAGCTGAACACGGCGCTCGCCTGGATCGACCTCTTCTACGCCGAACGCCGGCTCGCGGCCCTCGGTGACATCGATAAGGCCCTGGCCCCCCTTCGCGACGCCGCCCCGTCGCAAGTCGCCTCGGGCGCGATGCGTCCCGCCCAGACCCTGGAGCCGGAACAACTAACCGCGGCCCTGGGCGACCGGCGCGCGGACCTCACCGCCGCCGTAGGGAAGGCCCGCTCCGAGCTGGTGCGCTGGACGGGTGACGCCGATGCGGAGGTCGCCGGCGATCCGCCCGACTACCCGATGGACGCCGCCGCCCTGCACGCCGGGCTCGATCAGCTCCCCGCCCTCGCGGTCTACGACGCCATGGGCCGCCAGGCGGAAGCGGACGTCGACGCCGCCAAGGCTGACAAGCATTCCGACTGGAGCTGGGAACTGGCCTACCAGCATCGCGATCCTCGCTTCGGCGATATGGTGATGGTCCAGGCGACGGTGAGCCTGCCCCTGTTCGCCTCGACCCGGCAGGACCCGGTCATCGCCGCCCGCACGGAAACGGCGGGGCGGGTCCGGATCGAGCGCGAAGCCGCCCGCCGGGACCTCGTCGCGAACCTGGACGCGAGCCTCGCCGACCACGCCATGCATCACGATCGCCTGCACAGGGCGCTCGAGACCCTCGTCCCCCTGGCCAAGCGTCGGGCCGACCTCGAGACGGCCGCTTATGGCGCCGGCACGGCGAGCCTGTCGGATGTGCTGCAAGCCTTCCTCGCCCTGGCCGAGGCCCGCATCGACGCCATCGACCGCGAAGCCGACGTGGCCCGTGACGGCGCCCGGATCGTCCTGACCTTTGGAGCTCAAGCTCAATGACACCCCAGTCCTTGTCTCCGGCGCGCCTGGCCCTCGCGGGGGTGGCGATCGCGGCCCTCGCAGGGGTCGGCGGCTACGGAATCGCCCACCTGCAAAAGACCCCCTCCCCGCCAGCTGCGATGGCCGGCGCAGCGGCGGCGAGGCCGCTCTACTGGTACGATCCGATGGTCCCGGCGCAGCATTTCGACAAGCCGGGCAAGTCGCCTTTCATGGACATGCAGCTGGTGCCCCGCTATGCGGCCGACGCTGCAGGCGCCGCCGCGCCTGGGGTCCAGATCGACCCGGCGACCACCCAAAGTCTCGGCGTCCGACTGGTCGCCGTCGAGCGCGGGAATTTCGCCGATGGGTTGGACGCCACGGGCGTCCTCGACTTCAATCAGCGGCAGGTCGCGATCGTACAGGCGAGGGCCGCCGGGTTCGTTCAGCGCGTCTACGCCCGCGCGCCGGGAGACATCGTTTCCGCTGGCGCTCCGATCGCTGACCTCCTGGTCCCCAGCTGGGGCGGCGCCCAGGCTGAGTACCTCGCCGTCCGACAGTCGGGCGGTCCGGCGTTGGAGGCCGCCGCCCGTCAAAGGCTGAGGCTGCTTGGGATGCCCGACAGCCTGATCCAGGCCGTAGCGCGCGACGGCCGCGCCCGGACAGTCGTAACCGTGACCACTCCGCAAGGCGGCGCAATCCAGACCCTCGATGTCCGCCAGGGCATGACGGTGAGCATGGGACAGACCCTGGCCCAGATTTCGGGGCTGGGCTCGGTCTGGCTGAACGCGGCCGTGCCGGAAGCCATGAGCGGGCAGGTGAAGGTGGGCCAGGCGGCCCGGGCCGAGTTGGCGGCCTTTCCGGGCGAGGTGTTCACCGGTCGCGTGACCGCCATTCTGCCGACCACCCAGATCGACAGTCATACGCTGCAGGTCCGCATCGAGCTTCCGAACCCGGCCGGCCGTCTGCATCCGGGGATGTTCGCGACTGTCCACCTGAGCGGCGCGGCCCACCCGGCGCTGTTCGTGCCGTCGGAGGCCGTGATCCGGACGGGCAAGCGAAGCTTGGTGATGGTCGCCAGCGTCGGCGGCCACTTCCAGCCCGTTGAGGTTCAGATCGGACGCGACGACGCTCATCGCACGGAGATCCTGGGGGGGCTCGACGAGGGCCAGAAGGTGGTCGCCTCCGGCCAGTTCCTGATCGACTCGGAGGCCAGCCTGGCGGGCGTTCAGGCCCGGCCGCTGGCGAGCGCGGCGGCGCCTCAAAGCGGCGCCGCCGCCCAAAGGGCGGCGCTGTACGAGACCCGGGGCCGGATCGAGGCCCTGACCGCGGGCTCGATCACCCTCAGTCATGAGCCGGTCCCCGCCATCGGCTGGCCGGCGATGACCATGACCTTCCGGCTTGACCCGCCTTCCCTGGCCAAGGGCATGAAGGTTGGGGACCGGGTCGGTTTCGGTTTCGAACAGAAGCCCGATGGCCCGGTGATCCGCCGCCTTAGCCCGGCGGCCGGCCAATGATCGCCGCCCTGATGCGCCTTTCGGTCCGCCACCGCATCTTCGTGGTGCTGGGCGCCCTGGCGCTGCTGGCCGGAGGCGTTCTGGCCGTGCGCTCGACGCCGGTGGATGCGCTGCCGGACCTGTCGGACGTGCAGGTGATCATCCGCACGCCCTATCCCGGCCAGGCGCCGCAGATCGTCGAGAACCAGGTCACCTACCCCCTGGCGACGACGATGCTGTCGGTCCCCGGGGCCAAGACGGTGCGGGGCTACTCGTTTTTCGGCGACAGCTTCGTCTATGTGCTGTTCGAGGACGGCACAGACCTCTACTGGGCCCGCTCGCGGGTCCTTGAATATCTCAACCAGGTGCAGAGCCGGATGCCGGAGGGCGCCAAGCCGGCACTCGGGCCGGACGCCACGGGCGTCGGCTGGGTCTACGAATACGCCCTCGTGGACCGAACCGGCCACCATGACCTGTCCGAGCTTCGCTCCCTGCAGGACTGGTTCCTGCGCTACGAGCTCAAGACCCTGCCCGGCGTGGCCGAGGTCGCCTCCATCGGCGGCATGGTCAAACAGTACCAGGTGGTGCTCGACCCGGTGAAGCTGGCCGCTTACGGGGTCACCCATCAGCAGGTGGTCGGCGCCATCCAGGCGGCCAACCAGGAAACCGGCGGGTCAGTCCTGGAGCTGGCTGAGGCCGAATACATGGTCCGCGCCTCCGGCTACCTGAAGACGCTGGACGACTTCCGCGCCATTCCCCTGAAGACCGCCGCCGGCGGCGTGCCGGTGCGGCTCGGCGATGTCGCCACCATCCAGGTCGGCCCGGAAATGCGGCGCGGCGTGGCCGAGCTGAACGGCCAGGGCGAAGTCGCGGGCGGCGTCGTCGTCCTGCGCTCCGGCAAGAACGCCCGCGAAACCATCGCGGCAGTGAAGGTCAAACTGGCGGAGCTGAAGAAGAGCCTTCCGGCCGGCGTCGAGATCGTACCGACTTACGACCGCTCCCAGCTCATCGACCGCTCGATCGGCAATCTGCGCGAAAAGCTGATCGAGGAGTTCATTGTCGTCGCCTTGGTCTGCGCCCTGTTCCTCGGGCACATCCGCTCGGCGCTGGTGGCGATCCTGACCCTGCCGCTGGGCCTGGCGTTCGCCTTCCTGGTCATGCGAGTGCAGGGGGTCAACGCCAACATCATGTCGCTGAGCGGCATCGCCATCGCCATCGGGGCCATGGTCGACGCCGCCGTGGTGATGATCGAGAACGCCCACAAGAAGATCGAACGCTGGGAGCATAGCCACCCGGGCGAGATTCTGAAGGGTGAGAAGCGCTGGATAGTGATCACAGGGGCGGCGGCCGAGGTGGGACCGGCCCTCTTCCTCAGCCTGATCATCATCACGCTGAGCTTCGTGCCGGTGTTCTCGCTGCAGGGTCAAGAAGGCCGCCTGTTCGCGCCGCTGGCCTTCACCAAGAGCTACGCCATGGCAGGCGCGGCCATCCTTTCGGTGACCCTGGTTCCTGTGTTGATGGGCTGGCTGATCCGGGGCCGCATTCCGGCCGAAAGCAGCAACCCGCTCAATCGGGTTCTGGCGGCTGTCTACAAGCCGATGCTGGACTGGGTGATGCAGCGGCCGCGGACGACCCTTGTCATCGCCGCGCTGATCTTCGCTACCACGGCCTGGCCCCTGACACGCCTCGGCGGCGAGTTCATGCCCCAGATCAATGAGGGCGATCTTCTCTACATGCCATCGGCCCTGCCCGGCCTCTCGGTGGCCAAAGCCTCGGAGCTGCTCCAGCAGACCGACCGGCTGATCAAGACCGTGCCGGAGGTGGAGACCGTATTCGGCAAGGCCGGGCGGGCGGAGACCGCCACCGATCCGGCGCCGCTGGAGATGTTCGAGACCACGATCCAGTTCAAGCCGCAGAGCCAGTGGCGGCCGGGCATGACGCCGGAGAAGCTGGTCGAGGAGCTGGATCGGACGGTGAAGGTCCCGGGCCTCGCCAACGTCTGGGTGCCGCCGATCCGCAACCGCATCGACATGCTGGCGACAGGCATCAAGAGCCCTATCGGGGTGAAGGTGTCCGGCTCCGATCTCGCGGAACTCGACCGCATCGCTCATGACGTCGAGACGGTGGCCAAGACCGTGCCGGGCGTCAGCTCGGCCCTCGCCGAGCGCTTGACCGGCGGGCGCTATGTCGATGTGGATATCGACCGCGCCGCGGCCGCCCGCTACGGCCTCAACATCGCCGACGTGCAGGCGATCATCTCGGGCGCGATCGGCGGCGACAACGTCGGCCAGACGGTCGAAGGCCTCGCCCGCTATCCGATCAGCGTGCGCTATCCGCGTGAGCTTCGCGACAGCCTCGAGGGCTTGAGGGTGCTGCCCATCCTCACGCCTGGGGGCCAGCAGATCACGCTGGGCACGGTCGCCGAGCTGCAGATCGCCGAGGGTCCTCCGATGCTCAAGACGGAGAACGGCCGGCCGTCGACCTGGGTCTATGTCGACGTGCGCGGTCGCGACTTGGCGTCGGTCGTCGGGGACCTGCAGCGGGCCGTGGCCAAGGACGTCAAGCTCTCGCCGGGCGTTTCCATCGCCTACTCGGGCCAGTTTGAATATCTGCAGCGTGCGGTCGAGCGGCTGAAGCTGGTCGTGCCGGCGACGCTGCTGATCATCTTCATCCTGCTCTACGTCACGTTCGGCCGCCTCGAAGAGGCGGCGCTGATCATGGGCACCCTGCCCTTCGCGCTCACCGGTGGGATCTGGACCCTCTATTGGCTCGGTTTCCACCAGTCGGTCGCCACAGGCGTGGGCTTCATCGCCCTGGCCGGCGTCGCCGCGGAGTTCGGGGTGGTGATGCTCATCTACCTGAAGGATGCGCTCGCCGATCGCGGGGAAGACCCCACGGACCTTCAGGTCGAGGACGCGGTGCGCGAAGGCGCGCTGATGCGCGTGCGACCCAAGGCCATGACCGTGGCGGTGATCCTCGCGGGCCTGTTGCCGATCCTGCTCGGCCACGGAACCGGATCGGAGGTCATGAGCCGGATCGCTGCGCCGATGATCGGAGGCATGCTCACCGCGCCGGTCCTCTCCATGCTCGTCGTCCCTGCGGCCTATCTGCTGCTGCGGCGCCGTCGCTCCAAGTCCACCCCAGCCTCTCAGACCCAAAGGAGTTCATCATGAGAGCTATCGCCTACGCCGTCATCGGCGCCCTCACCCTCACGACCGCCGGCGCCGCGGCGGCCGACGATATGTCGAACATGAAAGGCATGTCCGCCGCGCCTGCCGCTAAGCATGGCCAGGGGACCGGCGTCATCAAGGCCATCGACGCCAAGGCCAGCACCCTGACGATCCAACATGGGCCCATCCCAGCCGTATCCTGGCCGGCGATGACCATGACCTTCAAGGCGACGCCACCAGCCTTGCTGAGCGGATTGAAGGTCGGCGAGACCATCGGCTTCGACACCACGGTCAGGGGCATGGCGGCGGACGTGACCGCGGTGCGACCGCACTAGTCGCCGCTGATCGCGCCTTCGCGCCGAACCCTCGCCATCGGCGGGACGTTCGGCCGTTGGCGTATCGCCCGATCTGCAACGGATGGCCGTCCTTGCGGCGGACGGCGGCGCGCTCCACGATGTGGTGCAATCGCCTCTCGCAAAGACCTATCGAGCGTGTAGACAACGCCCCTCTCGTCAGGGGAAGGATCGCGAAAGCATGGCTGGCGTCTGTACAAGGGGGGTCGATACCGGGTTCGTCGCCCTGGGCCACGCCAAGGTCGCGTTCCTGGGCGTCATCCAGGGCATCACGGAACTGCTGCCGATCTCGTCGACCGCCCATATGCGGGTCGTGCCGGCGCTGCTCGGCTGGCAGGACCCGGGCTCGGCCTTTTCGGCCGCCATGCAACTCGCCGCCCTGGCCGCGGTGGTGAGCTATTTCTGGCGCGACGTCCGGGAGCTGACGACGGGCTCGGTGAGCGCTCTGATCCAGCGCCGCTTCGATGATCGCCACCTGCGCCTTAGCCTGTGGATCGTCCTGGCCACTGTGCCCATCGTGCTGGCCGGCGCCGTCCTGTCGCCGCTGCTCAATACCTGTGGTTCGCCCCTGCGCGGCGTGGCGGTGATCGGCTGGGCGTGCGTCGGCATGGCGCTACTGCTGGCCTTGGCCGAACTCTTCGCCCGCCACCGGCGCGAGGTCGAGGGCGTGAGCATTGTGGACGCCCTCGTCGTCGGGCTGGCGCAAGTCGGTGCGCTCATTCCCGGCGTGTCTCGCTCTGGTTCGACCCTGACCGCGGCGCTGGCGTTGGGTTTCAAACGCGAGGAGGCCGCGCGTTTCTCGTTTCTGATCGGCATTCCGGCCATCGCGCTCGCCGGCGGCCGGGAGCTGTGGGAACTGCACAAGGCCCACCTCGACAGCTACGGCTGGTCGGTCCTGGCCGTCGGCCTAGTCGTCGCCTCGGTCTCGGCGTTCGTGGCCATCTGGGGCCTGATGCGCGTCCTAGAACGGTTTTCCGCCTGGCCGTTCGTGATCTATCGCGCCGCCCTGGGCGTCCTGCTGCTTGCGGGCGCGGCGAGCGACCGACTCCACTGATCCCGGCGGTCGGCCATCCCCGTCGACGAAGGGCTTGATCCTTCCGTCGCTAGAGGATGTATCACCGCATTCAGAGGGAGATCGGCGTGGGCGATTGCGGTTGTGAGGCGGGCGAGGCGAGACAGCCGCGGACCGACGGGTGCTGCGTATCGCCCTGGTGCTCAATCTTGCAATGTTCGTCGCCGGTACGGCCGCTGGCCTCATCGCGCAGTCCAGCAGCCTGCTAGCCGACGCCCTCGACATGCTGGCCGATGCATCGGCCTACGGAATTGCCCTCATGGCGATCCGCCGAGGCGCGGAATTCAAGGCCAGGGCGAGCCTTCTGACCGGAACCCTCTTGCTGCTACTAGGGGGCGCCTCAGGGTTTGTTACACGGACGGCGCTAAGCCGGACAGACGGTGAACAGACCTAATACCACTGTCCGGGTAGCTTCCTCGGGCCAATAGTCGACCCCTGCCAGCCGGGCAACGGCTCCGCTTGAACGGCGGCTTTCGGGAACCCGGCTGGAGGCGGGAGGCGACCCCGCCGCAGTCTCTCGACGGGCCGGTTCGCGTCGGCTAGGATCGCCTCATGATCACGCGCAGCCCGTTCGCCCGCTGGTGGTGGCCCCTTTAAGAGGCGGCCTGCGTTCACATGACACGTGCCGCCACGGGAACTCCGGGCGGCCTACTCTATCCCTCTCGGACCTCGTGGCGGCGCAGCTTCAAGCCCCCGGAGTTCCCCGATGAGTGCCTCCCACGACTATCAAACCCAGTCCGGTATCCGCGTCCGACGCGAGTCGATCAAAGGCCCCTACCAGCCCAGCCTTGATGCCCTCGCGCGACGACTGGACCGGCATCGCGGGGTACTGCTCTGCTCCTCATTCGAAGTTCCGGGCCGTTATACCCGCTGGGACATGGGGTTCAGCGACCCGCCGCTCGTCCTCACGTCTCGCGACCGCTGCGTCACGCTACAAGCCCTCAATGCTCGCGGCGAGGCGTTGCTGGCAATCATCGCCTCCGCATTGAGCGCCCTGCCGGAGATCGCGGCTTCGGAATCCTCAGCCGCCCAGCTGACCCTGGATATCTGCCAGCCTGAGCGCCACTTCTCTGAGGAGCAGCGCAGCCGCCAGCCCTCCACCTTCTCGGTGCTGCGAGCAGTGACCGACCTGTTCCGCTCGCCGGAGGACCCACATCTCGGCCTCTACGGCGCGTTCGGCTATGATCTGGTCTTCCAGTTCGAGCCCATGGCGATGCGCCTACCCCGCGCCACGGACCAGCGCGACTTGGTACTTTACCTGCCGGATGAAATCATAATCGTCGACCATCAGCGCCAGCGGGTGGTGACCCATCGTTACGACTTCGCTGGCGGGGCCGCCGACACGGCGGGCATACCACGCGGAACCGCGCCGGATCCTTACCGCTCCGCCGCCCCCGGCGCCGTGCCGCGGGAAAGCGACTACAGCCAAGGCGAATACGCCGCCATGGTCGAGCGCGCCCGCGCCCGCTTCGCCGCAGGGGACCTCTTCGAAGTGGTGTTGGGCCAAACCTTCGCGACGCTATGCGCCGACGCGCCCTCAGATGTCTTCCTGCGACTGCGGCAGACCAATCCCAGTCCCTACGGCGCGCTGATGAATCTCGGCCAGGGCGAGTTCCTAATCGCCGCCAGCCCGGAGATGTTCGTCCGCGTCGAGGGCAGCCGGATCGAGACCTGCCCGATCAGCGGCACAATCAAGCGAGGCGTCGACGCGCTGGAGGACGCCGCACATATCCGCGAGCTGCTGAACTCCACCAAGGACGAATCCGAACTCACCATGTGCACGGATGTCGATCGCAACGACAAATCGCGGGTCTGCCTCCCTGGTTCCGTGCGGGTAATTGGGCGCCGGCAGATCGAGATGTCTTCGCGGCTGATCCATACCGTGGACCATGTCGAAGGCCAGCTCGCCCCTCAATTCGACGCGCTGGACGGCTTCCTCTCCCACGCCTGGGCGGTGACGGTCACGGGCGCGCCCAAGGCGTGGGCGATCCGGCATGTTGAGGCAGAGGAGCGCTCCGCCCGTCGCTGGTACGGCGGCGCCATTGGCCGCTTCACCTTCGACGGCAACATGAATACCGGTCTGACTCTGCGCACCATCCGACTGCAATCCGGCGTTGCGGAGGTGCGCGCTGGCGCCACGCTGCTGCATGACAGCGACCCCGAGTCGGAGGAGGCGGAATGCCGGCTTAAGGCCAGCGCTATGTTCGCCGCCATCCGCGGCGAGACGAGCTTCGCCCGGACGGCCACGACGCTGCCACCGTTGGCCGTCACGCCCCGAGTGCTGCTGGTCGATCACGAAGATAGTTTCGTCCATACCCTCGGCGGCTACGTCCGTGTCGCCGGGGCGGAGGTCACCACAATGCGTCCCGAGCTGGCTCGTGAGACTCTGCGTGGAGAGCTCGCATTTGACCTCGTGCTGCTATCCCCAGGCCCCGGCCGGCCCGCCGACTTCTCCATGTCGGAAACGTTGGACCTAATCCTGCGGCGGAAAATCCCAGCCTTCGGCGTTTGCCTCGGCTTGCAGGGCATCGTGGAGTATTTCGGCGGCGCGCTGGACGTGCTGGCCCTGCCTATGCACGGAAAACCCTCTGTGATCGCCAATCATGGCGGACGCTTACTGGCCGGCCTGCCAAAGCGATTCACTGTTGGCCGCTACCACTCCTTGCACGCTCGCCGCGCTGTATTGCCGGCGGAGCTGGAGGCGACCGCGGAGACCGAGGACGGGATCATCATGGCAATTGAGCATCGCTCCCTGCCAATCGCCGCGGTGCAGTTCCATCCGGAGTCGCTGATGACGAACCCAGACGCTGTCGGCCTGCCGCTGATCCGGTCGGCGCTGACGCTGGGCGCCATGAGATGAGGACGGGAGAGAATAGGTCGGCCTCCACCCCTGCAGTCATTCGGCAGGCCCGGTTTGGGGTTGGAGGGCTCGGTAGAGCGTGGCGTGATGGCACTTCAACAGGGCCGCCGCATCGCGGACGGAGGTTCCCTCGTCAACTAGGCGATGCCCGAGGGCGATTTGATCGGCCGTAAGTTTGGGCGGCCGACCGAAGCGAACGCCTCGCTTCTTGGCGGCTTCACGTCCCGTGCTGGTCCGCTGATGGATGAGAGACCGCTCGAACTCGGCGATACCGGCGAACACGGTCAGGATCATCCGGCCCGCCGGCGATGTGGTGTCGGCCCAGGGCTCGGCGAGTGAACGCAGGCCCGCTCCGATCCCATTGAGGAGTTCAGCAACCTCGAGCAGATCCTTGGTCGACCGCGCCAGGCGGTCGAGCCGGGTGACGACGACCACGTCCTCGTCCCGCAGTGCGTCGAGCATGCGCACGAGCTCGGGCCGGTCGCGCTTGGCGCCGGAGACCTTTTCTTCATAGAGCCGACGGCAGCCGGCGGCCTTCAGCGCCGCGCGCTGGAGGGCGAGGTCCTGGTCGTCGGTCGAGACGCGGGCGTAGCCGATCAGCATGTCGCAAAAGTGCATCGATTTTCCGGACTTCTGCAAGCGACTTTCGCGACACGGGAAGCTGAGCCGGATCAAGGGTCGGCGCGGGTGTCGCACAAGTTTCGAGTTCTGCGACTCGCGACCCGCACCGCACAGGCGTAGGCTTCCAAGCGGGGACCCCGCCGATGGCCCGACGCGAGCTGCTGACTGAAGACGAACGGGTGTCGGTGTTCGGCGTCCCGACCGAGCGCGCCGCCCTGGCGCGCCACTACACGCTCAGGCCCGACGATCTCGACTTTCTGGCGGCTCGGAGAGGCGACGCCAACCGACTGGGCGCAGCGACCTGGATGGCGCTGCTGCGCCACCCGGGCTTCGGGCTCCGGCACGACGAGGCGCCGCCGCGGGAACTCGTGGCCTACTTGGCCGACCAGCTTGGGCTCTCGGAGGCGTTGTTCGCCGTCTACGGAGGCCGGGCCAAGACGCGCCTTGAGCACGGGTGGGATGTCGCGGCCCATCTCGGCGTGCGCGGGTTCGAGGCGGGCGACATCGCCTTCGCCCTGGACCGGGCGTCGCAGGCCGCCTGGTCGACCAACCAGGGCCTTCCGATTGTGCAAGCTGTCGTCGAGGGGCTCCGGGAACGGGGTGTGATCCTTCCCGCGTCCGCCCGCATCGAGCGGATCGGCTTGGCCGGGCGTGCGCATGCTCGCAAGCGCGCGCTGGACGCCGTGGCGGGCGCCGTCACGGCCGAACAGGCCACGGCCCTCGACGCCTTACTGGTCCCCGATCCCACGACCGGAGTGACGCCGATCGCTTGGCTTCGCGACATCGCCGACTCGCCCTCGGCGCGCAATCTGTCGGGGCTTCTCTCGCGTCTGGCTTACGTGCGCCGGACCGGGATCGACCCCGCCGTCGCCGACACCGTCCACGAGCGCCGGTTCCGGCAGTTGGTGCGCGAGGGCGCGGTCGCGCCGGCGTTTCTGCTGTCCGACTACTCGGTCCGTCGCCGCCGTGCGACCCTGGCCGCCCAGCTGATCGACCTGGAGGCGCGGCTCTCGGACGCCGCCGTGCAGATGTTCGACAAGCAGGTGGGCGAGCTGTTCGCGAAGGCCCGCGCCGCCCAGAAGCGCCATAACGTGGCTTCCGCGCGCGACGTCGGGCGTCTCATGCGCCTGTTCGACGCCACGCTCGACGCCCTGACCACAGCGCGCGAGGACGGCATCGACGCGATCGAAGCCGTCGAGCAGGCGGTCGGATGGGCGCGGCTGGAGGAAGCCCGGCCGCAGGTGGAGGCGCTTGCCGCCTCGGCCGACCCCGATCCGCTCGTGGGCGCCGCGTCGAAGTACATGACACTGCGTCGCTTCGGCCCGGCGTTCCTGGAAGCTTTCCGCTTCCGGGCCGCGGGTGGGCGCGACGGCGCGCTCGCCGCGGTCAAGCTGGTGCAGGACCTGAACCGCTCAGGGCGGCGGGACGTACCAGCCGACGCTCCCCTCCCGTTCTCCCGCGGCTGGAAGGCGCTCGTCGGCGAGGGCGAAAACATCGACCGGCGGCTCTACGAGACTGCGGCCTTCGCCACACTTCGTGACCGTCTCCGCTCTGGCGACATTTGGGTGGACGGCTCGCGCAGCTACCGCCGGTTCGACGCCTATCTCCTGCCTCGCGCCGAGGTCCCGGCCGCGGCCGCGAGCCTCGGTTTGCCGGCGACGGCCGGCGCATACCTGGCCGATCGGGCGCGGCTCCTCGACTGGCGGCTGCGCCGGTTCGCCGGCGCGCTCCGGCGTGCCGCAGTCGATGGCGTTGAGATCCGAGGCGGCAAGCTCAGGGTCGCGCCCCTGTCGGCGGACGTCCCGCCCGAAGCGGCGCGGCTGGACGCCATCGTAGATCGGCTCCTTCCCAAGGTGCGCATCACCCGGCTCCTCTCGGAGGTGGCGCGGCGCACCGGCTTCACCGACCGGTTCACCGAGCTGCGCTCGGGCAAGACCCACCCCAACCCTCAGGCCTTGCTGGCCGCCGTGCTGGCCGACGGAACCAACCTCGGCCTGGAGCGGATGGCCGACAGCAGTCAGGGCGTGACCTACGCCCAGCTCGCCTGGACCCAGGCCTGGTATCTGTCCGACGAGACCTACGCCGCCGCCCTGGCCTGCATCGTCGATGCGCAAGCCGCGCTGCCGCTTAGCCGGGCCTGGGGCGACGGAACAACGTCCAGTTCCGACGGCCAGTTCTTCCGCAGCGGTCGCCGCGGCGCCGCCGGCGCGATCAACGCCAAGTACGGCGCCGACCCGGGGCAGAAGATCTACACGCACGTCTCCGACCAGTACGCGCCCTTCCATAGCCAGCTGATCTCGGCGACGTCGGCCGAGGCGCCGCACGTGCTCGACGGCCTGCTCAACAACGCCAGCAGCCTCGATATCCACGAGCACTATACCGACACCGGCGGGGCGACCGACCATGTGTTCGCCCTCTGCCATCTGCTCGGCTATCGGTTCGTCCCCCGCATCCGCGACCTGGCCGATCGCCGGCTCGGCACTTTCGAGGCTGCGGACCGCTACAAGGAGCTGGAGCCTTTGATCGGCCGCCCGATCAACACAGGCATCATCCACGAGTGCTGGGACGAGGTGGTGCGGCTCGCGGCCTCGCTGAAGGCCAAGACGGTCGCACCCTCGGTGATGCTGAAGAAACTCTCGGCCTACAAGCGTCAGAACCGTCTCGACTTCGCCCTGCAGGAGATCGGCCGCATCGAGCGGGCGCTGTTCACGCTCGACTGGCTGGAGAGCAAGGAACTCCGCCGCCGCTGCCTCGCCGGGTTGAACAAGGGCGAGGCGCGCCACGCGCTGGCGGCGGCAGTGTTCACCCAGAAACAGGGACGCCTGACCGATCGCACGGTCGAGAGCCAACAGTTCCGGGCGTCGGGTCTGAACCTGGTGACGGCCGCGATCATCTACTGGAACACCCTCTATATTGGCCGCGCCGTCGAACACTTGCGCGCCGCCGGCCATCCCGCTCCCGATCACCTCCTGGCCCACACGGCGCCGCTCGGTTGGACGCACATCAGCCTCACCGGTGACTACCTGTGGCGGGAGCCCGACGCCGCGGCCGACGACTTCCTGCCCCTGCGACTGAACGTGCGCCTCAGCTCGGTCGCCTGATAGCTTGTTCATGGTTTGTCCGGCTTAGCGCCGTCCATGTAACAAACCTTGAGGTGCCCCCTACTAGGCGCGGGCGTCCTGGCGGACGTCGCCCGCCGCGGGTTATCTGGGAGTTCGCCGCAAAGCCTCGTCATGATCGCGACGGCGAGCGTGTCGCTGATCGTCAACGCCACGGTGCTGCGCATGCTGGGCCGCTTCCGCCAGGGCGAGGTTCATCTGCGGGCAACCTGGATGTTCACGCGCGCCGACGTCATCGCCAATGCCGCCGTGATCCTCTCCGGCGTCCTCGTGTTGACGACCCATCTCCCCTGGCTCGACCTAATTGTTGGCGCGGGGATCGGCCTTTATGTGATCAAGGAAGCGGTCGAGATCCTCCGCGAAGCGCGCGAGGCGGGCGCGCCGGCCAAGGCTTCCTGAGCGTTCGTCCGCCGAGCAGTTAGGACCGGCCGTCGCGCCGATCCGCGACGCGAGCCATTAGTTGCTATCGCTTTGGATAGCTGAAGACGAAGGTGGTGGTGAAGGGTTTCCACCATCCCGGGACGCCGGTCTCCTTGTCCACGTGATGGTAGAAGCCGTTCACCTCCGGCGCCGTGAACCGATAGGTGAGCTTGTAAGACCCCGGCCCGGCCATCTTGACGTTGTCGGCGTAGTGCGGACCGTCCTTTGCCGTCATCGGTTTCAAGACGCCCGACGCCTTCCAAGGCGTACCGACCTTCTCGAGGGTGTAGTTGATGGTCAGATAGGCCACCCAGGCGCCGTCGGGATAGCCATACTTGTTGTCCGCCGTGGCGTGCACGTCCGCCTCAAGGTGGATGACGTTCGGCCCTTGCGGCATGGGCATGGTCATCGGCGCCATCTGCACGCCGACCAGGTAGTTGGCGACGATTTCCATGTCCTGATAGTGAACCGGGCCGCCGACATAGAATTCGCGAGCCGCGGCCGGCTGGGCGCAGAACGCCGCGGCGCAGGCGAGGCCGGCGGTGACGGATCGGAGGGAACTCATGGCTCAGGTCCTCGGAAGCGGTTGCGAACGGCGCCGGTCATGGGCCCGGTGGACCAGCCGGCCAGCGACGACGAAGGTCGCCAGCGTCAGTCCATAGGCGATGAGCTGGACGCCAGGCGGGCGGTCGGAGTAGCCGACCAAGGCGTGCAGGGCGCGGCCGAGCAGAGTGTCCTCCCGCAACAGCCACGAGGTGTCCCAGACCTGATCGCCCAACGTCGGGACCACGCCGATCGCGGCGAGGATGGCCAGGGCCTGTCCGGCAAGGCCGGCGGCCAGCACGGTGAGCAGCGCCTCGGTTACCTGGAACAGCCGCTTGGTCGGGATAGCCACCAAGCCGCGGTAGAGCCCGAATGCTACGAGCGCGCCGAGCGCCAGGCCTCCCACGCCGCCCGCCAGCAGGGCAGCCGGACCTTCGTGGCTGGAGGCCACGATGCCATAGAGGAAAAGCACCACCTCGGCGCCTTCGCGCAGGATGGCCAGGGCCACGACCATCGCCATGGCGAACAGCGAGGACCGGCCGGCGTTGATCTCCGAGCCGAGGCGCTTGAGTTGAGCGGCAAGTTCGCGGCCGTGGTCGGCCATCCAGAGGTGGTGCCAGGTGAGCATCGCCACGGCTAGCAGCAGGACGACCGCGTTGAAGTATTCCTGGCCCTGGCCGGACAGGGCGTTCGACAGCTCGCCGGCGAACGTCGCCAGCAGGGCGGCGCCCAGGGCGCCGGCGGCGATGCCGCCGCCGATCCAGCGCAGCCGGCCGGAAATGCCTTCTGTCGCCGCCAGCACGATCCCGACCACCAGGCCGGCTTCGAGCACTTCGCGGAAGACGATCAGCAAGCTCGCCAGCATCGGCTAGGGCTTTCCCGCCGCCGGCCCGACGCGAAGCACGGCTTGTGCCGTAGCGGCGTTGTATTCGCCGAAGAACTTGTAGGGGCCGGGCTTCAGCGGGCCGACCGAAACCGTGATGACGCCGTGCGGCACGATGATCTTCTCCACCTTGAAGTCGTAACTCTCGAACTCCTCCGGGGCGTCATCGAGGTTGCGGACCTGGATCGAGAACCTTTGCCCGGCCGGGGCCGTGATCTCGCTCGGCGTGAAGCGATGCCCCTTGATCGTCAAGACGATGGGCGCTGCGGGTGGTGCGGCGCGCGCATCGACGGCGGCGCAGAGCAGCCCTCCGACAAGACACACATCAAAAAGCCGGGGAAACCGCACGCAAGCAACCCAGTCCATTGCAGGTGAGAATAGTTTTCATTATCAACGGCATTCGCCCGATGCAATGGGGTGCGTGGCCGCGTCCGGAGCCTGAATGTTCGATCCTTCGCAAGCCCTGGCCGGGTTCCGCATCCCATCCGATGTCCTCGTGGCCATGGACAATCGGCCGCTGCATTTTGCGCTGCAGCCGTTCCACTACCTCCTTCGCGCTTCGCACGTATTGTCGATGGCGGCCTTCTTCGGCGGCATCGGCCTGCTTGACCTGAGGCTCATGGGCGTGCGCGCCACGGCGCCCTTGAAGGGGTTCACCGACCACACCTTGCCCTGGCTCTACGGGTCCTTCGCTGTATCGGCGATAACAGGGACCCTGCTCTTCCTCTACGATCCACTGCATGTGGGCAGCCATGCCTACTTCACGCTCAAGCTGCTTTTCATGCTGCTCGGCTTGGCTAACGCCGCTCTGTTTCATCGGATGGGGCTCGAACTGGCCCTGGCGTCAGAGGCAACACTGCCCCAGCGGGCGAGAGTTGCTGGCGCTGTCTCACTTGCGTGCTGGATTCTGGTCGTAGTGTTCGCCTCGCTCAACGTCGAGGGGGCGCCGAAGGTCCTATTAAGCGGAGGGTGAGCGCCGAATCGGGCTCGTAACGCACCCGTGCAATCTGCGGCAGCGCGAGTCGTGGTGGCGAATCCAGGCAGCGTCGAGGGGCTTCGGGGGTATGGCGCGTATCCAGCTTAGGACCATCAACCCGAGGAAAAAGCCCCATGTTCAATTGTAAGACTCTCTCGGCCGCCGCCGCCCTTGGCGCTTTGGCGCTACTGTCCGCCACCCAGGCCTCGGCTCACGCGTCTCTGGTCAAGTCCGACCCCGCGGCCAATGCGACGGTCGCCGCTCCGAAGTCCATCACCTTGACCTTCGATGAAGAGGTCACGCCGGCCTTCTCCGGCTTCGATGTGATGATGGGCGGCAGCATGAAAATGCCGGTCAAGACGACCGTATCCAAGGACAAGAAGACCATCACGGGCGTCTTCAGCGGCCCGGTCATGGCCGGGGCCTACAAGATCTCCTGGCACGCGGCCGCGGCCGACGATGGCCACAAATCGACCGGTGTCCTGGCCTTCACCGTAAAGTAGCCGGGTGTTCGAACCCGCGGTCATCATTCTCAGGTGGGTTCAGATGACGGGGGCGATGATCCTTTTCGGGTCATCGCTCTTCTTCCTCTATGCCCTGCCGGGCGATGGCGAGGCCGCTGCCCATTCGCTGAAATGGCCGCGCCCGCTGATCCTCACGGCCGCCGCTGCTCTGTTTGTGGCCTCCGTGCTGGGGCTCCTGGCCCAAACGGTGGTCTTGGCCGGCTCGATGCAGGAGGGCCTGACCTACGACTCCTTGAGCGCGGTTGTGACCGGCATGAGTTTCGGAAAATCCAGCTGTGTCCGGGCGCTCGTGGCGGTCCTCTTTTTCGTCGCCTTCGCCTTCCTCAAGTCCGACCGGCGCGGCTGGTGGCTCGGGGCAATCGCTGGCGGCGTCATCTGCGCCAGCTTCGCATGGATGGGCCATGGCGCAGCGACCAAGGGAGTCCCTGGGCTGCTGCATCTTGCCAGCGACATCCTCCACACCCTCGCCGCCGCCGTCTGGATCGGCGCGCTGGTGGCGTTCCTGGTCTTGCTCGCGACGGACAGCCGGCAATCCGACGTCGGGCGTGAAGCCATGCACAGGGCGTTGCACGGCTTCTCCGGCGTGGGCTCCGCCCTGGTGGCGGTCTTGGTCGCCACGGGAGTGGTCAATGGCTGGTTTGTCATTGGCCTGGAAGGGCTTCCGCGGCTCTGGTCCTCAGCCTATGGCCAATTGCTGACCGTCAAGCTCGTGCTTTTCCTGACGATGGTGGTCCTGGCGGCCGCGAACCGCTTCCGTCATACGCCGCGCCTTGGCGCCGCCCTTGCCGGCCCCTCGCCCACGGGAGAGGCGGTCGCCGCCCTGCGGAGCAGTCTGGTTTGGGAAACCGGGATTTCCATGGCCGTGCTCGGCCTCGTCGCCTGGTTTGGCATGCTCGCGCCGCCGTCGGTGTCCTGAGCGGTCCCGGTTTGGCCCGGCGAGCGCCTTAGAACCAGGCGCGGATGCCGGCGACGAAGGTCGCGCCGCCGACGTCCTCGCCGCGCGCCCGGGCATAGTCGGCGGTCTTGCCGATCTTGCGGTCCCAGGACACGCCAATGTAGGGCGCGAACTCGCGCTTGATCTCGTAGCGCAGGCGCAAGCCAAGCTCAGCGTTGGATAGGCCCGATCCCGTCTGGGTCTGGGCCGTGTTCTGGGCGGCGAAGTTCAATTCGGCGCGTGGCTGCAGGATCAGGCGCTGGGTGAGCCGCAGATCGTAGGTGCTTTCCAGACGCCCCAGCAGCTCGCCCTTGGTCGATAGGAACAGAGCGCCTGAGACGTCGAACCAATAGGGGGCAAGACCCTGGAATCCGACGGTGGCGTAGGTGCGCCCGCGCGGTGCGAAGTCTTGGCGCACGCCGGCTTGCAGATCGAAATACGGACCGACCGCATGGGAGATGAGCCCTTGCGCCTCGGCCGACCCGAGCCCGCCCCGCCGGCTGCCGTCGCCTTCGCTCTTCACCACAAAGCGGTTGATGTCCCCGCCGATCCAGGCCTCACCGTCCCAGCGATATCCGCCGCCGCCTGGCGCCGACTGATACTCTGCCAGATTGGCCATCACCATCGAGACCGTGGAACCGCCATGCTCCTTGCGCAGCTGATCGCGGGCGGCTGCCATGGCGGCCGGGTCGTAGTAGCGATCCGCGGCATGGTCCAGGGCGGGCCGCGGGGGCGGCGAGCGCGGGATGTCCGGCTCGCTCCCCTCAGGGGTGTTCTGGCCAGACGCCGGCATGACCATCCCCTTCATGCCAGGCATGTTGGCCATGGCGTCTGGTGTGGCCGGCGCGGCCGGCATGACCATCCCCGGCATGGCGCCGGCGCCCGCGGCCGGCATTTTCATGCCGGGCATTGAACCCGGGTCGGAGCTGGCGTGGTGGTCGGCCGGCATCGCCATCCCGGCCATTCCCGGCATCGGGGCCATGGCCGACGCCGCCTTTGCGTGAGCCGGTCGGACCTTCTTGGGTCTCGCGTGGGCCTTGCGCGGCTTGGCAGGGGCATGGGCCGCGGGCATCGGCATTTTCATGCCGGGCATGTTCGGATCCATGGGCTGCGCGAACGCCGGGGCCGCCAGGGCGAGCGGAGCGAGCGCGATCAGGGCCAGCCGGTTCATGCCGCGGCTCCGTCGAGGGGCCGGACGCTGAACACCTGAAACATGCCGGCGTGCATGTGGTAGAGCATGTGGCAGTGAAACGCCCAGTCGCCGGGCGTGGCGGTGAAGTCGAAAGCCACCTTTCCGCCGGGCAGGACGTTCACCGTGTGCTTCCTCGGATGGAAACCTTGGGGGCCGTGGACCAACTCGAAGAAGTGACCGTGCAGGTGGATCGGGTGGGTCATCATGGTGTCGTTGATCAGATTGATCCGCACCCGCTCGCCCTTCTCGAAGGTGTAGGGCTTGGTCGTCTCGCTGAATTTCTCGCCGTCGAACCCCCACATGAACCGCTCCATGTTGCCGGTCAGGTGGATGTCCATCATGCGGGTGGGCGTGCGGAGGTCCGGATTGGGCTGTAGCGCCACTAGGTCGGTGTAGACCAGCACCCGGTGGCCTACGCTTTCGAGGCCCTGCCCGGGCTCGCCCGTGCGACCGACAGGCATCGGCGCGATCGTCTGCACACCGGGGCCCATTCTGACGTCGGGGGCGTTTTGCCCGTCGCGCATCGACATCTTCATCCCGCCCATGTCGCCCATGGTGTCGGAGCCCCGAGCCTTGGGCGGGGCCGTGCCGGGGGCGGCGGAGGCCATTCCAGCCATCCCCGCCATCGCGCCGTGCTCCATGCCGGGCATCGCGGCGGGCGCGGCGCCCGAGTCCGTCTTCATGCCCCGCATGTTCATGGACGACATATCCATGCCCATGTCCTTCATGTTGGCGAGGGGGCGCTGCCGCAGGGCGGGGACTGCGGCGACCATGCCGGCGCGCGGGGCCAGCGTCGCCCGCGCCATGCCGGAACGGTCTACGGCTTCGGCGACGAGGGTGAAGGCCTTGTCCTCGGTCGGTTGCACGATGACGTCGTAGGTCTCGGCGTTGCCGATCTGGAATTCCTCGACCTCGACGGGGCGGACCAGTTGGCCGTCGGCCGCGACGACCGTGAGCTTCAGGCCGGGGATGCGGACGTTGAACTCCATCTGCGAGGCGGAGTTGATGAACCGGAGCCGCACCCGCTCGCCCGGCTGAAACAGCCCGGTCCAGTTGTCCTGGGGGCCGTGGCCGTTGATCAGGAATTTGAGCGCCGCGCCGGTGACATCGGAGATGTCGGTCGGGTCCATGCGCATCTTGGCCCACTCGGCGCGCTCGCTGAACGTCTGGTCCTTGCCGGCGAGGAGCGAGGCGACGGTCTCCTTCTGATAGTTGAACAGGCCCGCCTGCTGCTTCATCCGCTCGAAGATCATGTGCGGGTGCATGAAGCTGTAGTCGGACAGCACGACCACATGCTCGCGGTCATACGCCACCGAATCTTCGCCCTCGGGATCGATGACGATCGGACCGTAGTGGCCTTCCTGCTCCTGCAGGCCCGAATGGCTATGATACCAATAGGTGCCCGACTGAATGATCGGGAACTCGTAGACGAAGGTCTGGCCGGGGCGGATACCGGGGAAGGTCACCCCTGGAACGCCGTCCATCTGGAACGGCACCAGGACGCCATGCCAGTGGATCGAGGTGTCTTCCGCCAGGTCGTTTCGAACTGAAAGCCTGACCTTCTGACCCTGTTTGAGGCGCAGGAGCGGGCCGGGAACGGTTCCATTGATGGCCACCGCATGGCCGGCTCGTCCATCGACCATCAGGTGGGCGTGTGAAATCGCGAGGTCTATGTTCGGCCCAGTCAGGGTCGGCAGGGCTGCCGCCAGACCCGGCGTCGCGCTTTGCGCCCAGCCCGGGAGGAGCGTGCTCAGCGCAAGGCCGCCGCCGATGAGGCTGGCGCCTCGCAGCATTTGGCGCCGGTCGAAGTCCTTCATCACGAAATCCCAAGCGAATGGCGCGGCGCATCGCTGCGCGCGGGCTCTCAAGGGATACGCACAGCCCGGCGGGCGGCCCTCACCGACGGGCGAAAAACTCGGCGTGGGCGACGTGAGGGCAGCCTGCGCCGTCCGTCCGTTGCCCGACCAAGACGTTACTCGGTCAGATCAAGCATAGTGCAATGTGTTCCCCTCATGATCCCGTGTAATACGCTCCGAAAACCTTCCAATGGTGGTATAGTTGCGATTAAGTTCGCGCCTGTTTCCGGTCTATTAGTGAACGACGCCTAGGCTCCCCGGACGAGACTTTCAGCCAGGTGCGCCATGCCGCAGAATCTCAAGCCGCTTACGGCCATGCGCTTCTTCGCGGCGATGTGGGTCGTCGCCTATCACTTCACGCCGAGCCTCGGGTTGGGCATGCCGTCGCTGATCGCCAAGGGCTATCTGGGCGTCGAGCTGTTCTTCGTGCTCTCAGGCTTCATCCTGAGCCACGTCTACATGGAGTCCTTTGGCGAAGGTCGTTTCCGGTATCGCGACTTCCTGTGGGCCCGGCTGGCGCGGATCTATCCCGTCCACCTGGCAACCCTCGTCGGACTGGGGCTTCTGGCCGCCGCGGCCGCAGCGGTGGGGCTCAATGCCGACAATCAGGTAATCCGTTGGTCATCCCTGCCGGCCCAGCTGACCCTCACCCAGTCGTGGGGGCTCGGTCTTGCGGGCGGCTGGAATCACCCCTCGTGGTCGATTTCCGCCGAATGGTTCGCATATCTGAGCTTCCCCGGGTTCGCGCTGCTCATATGGCCGCTGCGTCGCCGCCCGTGGCTCGCCGCGGGCCTGGCGGTGGCCATGGTGGTCGTCTTGAACATCGGCTTCGAGGCCATCTCCGGCTTCCCTCTGACCAAGGCGACGACGGCTTGGGGCGCCCTGCGCATCGTCCCCTGTTTTGCGCTCGGATGTGCAGTATGGATGCTCTGGCGCTCCGGGGTGATCGCCTCGCGAAAAGGTGCGGTAGCCGGCGTGGCCTTGAGCACGCTCGCGGTTGTTGTGGCCGCGCTGGCAGGGGCGCCGGACTGGCTGACCACATGTGTTTTCGGCGCGCTGATCCTGACCCTGGGCAGCCTGGCCAGCACGGGATCCAGACTGCTGACCGCCCCCCTCTGGGTCTATCTCGGAGAGGTGAGCTTCGCCGTCTACATGGTCTGCATTCCCTGGCAGCTCGTGTTCGAGCACGGTGTCCGCAAGATGTTCTCTCTGCCGGGCGATACGCTGCCGCCCCTGCTCTGGGTGGTGCTCTACTTGGGCGTCGTGCCGGCGGCAATGATGCTGCACCATCTCGTGGAGCGACCCGCGCGTGAGGCGATGCGCCGTCACGGCGTGCCTTTTGTTGGACGTCGCGCGGCGACGCCGGCCCAGGCGGAAGCGCCGCTGGTCGCCGGGTAAGGCGGGCCACGTCCGAACCGCGATCCGGCTAGATTTGACCGCCTTGCCGGGCTAGCCCGTGGCGGGTCAGTCCGCGCGGCTTGTAGGTCGACAGGACCATCGGCGGGAGCAAGAGGGTCAGCCCCGCGGCCGAATGAAACAGGAGCTGCTGGCCCACCAGGCGCAGTGAATCGCTGTCCGACGTCGGTGCTGCAGCCATCCGGGCCGCCTCGGCGATCAACGGCATCTTGATGAGGAGAACAACAGCGGCGAAGCCCGTAACGGTGAGCTTTATGAGGACCCAGTAGTGGCGGACCAGGCCCCAGGGCGTGCCCAATCCCAGGACCAGTCCGCTCAGCAGCGACCCAAACATGAGGGGCAGAATGACCATCCGGGCGATCGGGTCCATCGCGAGATAGGCGCCGACGACCAGTCGCTCATTTCGCGCGGTCAGGGCTGCGATCGCCAGGGTCAGGAAGGCGGCGATGGCGCCGAGCATCCCCACCGACGACGTCACGTGCAGGGTCAGCGAGAATTTGCGCAGGCCAGGTGAGAGGTTCATCGGTGTTCGAGTTCGCCCGTCGCCCCGGGGGCGCGGTGAGCCATGCCATGGCCGATGGGCGCGAGGCCGGTCAGGTGAAGCGCCAACATCAACAGCACCAGACTAGCGCCGACAATGATCAGCATCTTGACCCAGCGCGGCGTGGCCGATGGGTTCGCGCTCGCTTTGGCCTCGCGGTCGGGTGATGGCGGATGATCGTTCATTGGCGCTCTCCTGCTCCCTCCAGGTTCTCAGGGGCTGGCTGTGGCCTTTATCGAGACATCCTGTCTTGATAGAGTCAAGTTGTCTCTGACCTCGACAGACGTGCTCCAGGATCTAGAATGGGGCGTGCCGAAGCTCTGGAACGCCACCATCGAAAGTCATCGCCGCGCAGTAAGCGAGGCGACCCTCGACGCCACGGCCGGCCTCGTCGCGGAACACGGCCTGACGGCCGTGACCATGTCGAAGGTCGCCAAGGCGGCCGGCATCGGCCGGGCGACCCTGTACAAGTATTTCCCGGATCTCGAGGCCATCCTTCGGGCGTGGCACGAGCGACTGGTGACCGCGCACCTGCACCAGCTGATGCAGGTTCGCGACCAGCCCGGCCTCGCGGCGGACCGCCTGGAGCGGGTGCTTTCGACCTTCGCGATGATGACCCGCCAGCGTCACGACGCGGACCTCGCCGCCCTGCTCCATCGAGGTCCCCACATCGCCCAGGCTCACGAGGACCTGGTCGGCCTGATACGGGACCTGATTGCAGAAGGTGCGCGCCGCGGCGAGCTGCGCGACGACGTCGCGCCCGAGGAGCTCGCCCGATATTGCCTTCACGCCCTGACGGCCGCGAGCGCATTGCCGTCGGCGCCGGCGATCGAACGCCTTGTTTCGGTGACCCTCGACGGCCTCCGCGTACCGCCATCCCGGTGAGGCAGCCGCTACGGACTGAGTATTTAGTCGGCTACTTCGGGGGATTTCCAGCTGAAGGCCTGACGGCGACCGGCTCGGTCGCCGTGTAGGTGACGGTCGCGGCCACAGGCTGAGTCTCACCGAAAATCTTCGCGATGAACGACAGCGCCCAGTTCCCGTCGGTCGGCAGGTCGGCCCGGAAGCGATACACGCCGTATTCGAGGCTGGGCTCGAAGAAGGCAGGGTGGGCCTCGCCCTGGCGCCCGTCGGGCGATCGATCGACATGCGCGTCGGTGATCTCGGCGCCGGGGATCAGCTGGTTTTGACCCGCCTCACGAATTTCCACCTTCAAGGTCACCGCGACCCCGCGTTCCACGGTCGCGGGGATGGGGATGAACCGGAAGGTCGTGGGCGCGGCGCGCGCAGTCCCGAACGCGATGCCCAGGGCGAGGGTCGCGAGCGCTGCGGACGCGGGCACGCGCCTCATAGGCGCCGCCCGACGCCGCGCGGCGTCCCCGCGGTCCGGGTTTCGCCGGCGACGTCGCCACGCGCGAGGTCCGAAAGGATCGGACAGTCGGGCCGGTCATCGCCGGCGCAGCCCTCCGAAAGCGCCTTGAGCGTATCGCTCATCGCCTGCATTTCCGAGATGCGGGCCTCTAGGTCGGCGACGTGCCCGTCGGCGATGGCCTTCACCTCGCGGCTCGGACGCACGCGGTCGCGCCAGAGCGACAGCAGCTCGGTGATTTCCGCCACCGAGAAGCCTAGCGCCCGCGCCCGCTTGATGAACCGCAGGTCGTTGACGTCGCGGTCGCTGAAGCTGCGATAGTTGCTTTCGGTCCGGCTCGCGGGCCGGATCAGGGCGATCTGCTCGTAGTAGCGGATCATCTTGGCCGAAACGCCCGAGGCGATGGCGGCCTCTCCGATATTCATGACGTGTCTCGTGGCCGGCGGCGCCATGAACGGCGGTCCCACTTGTGGATACGCACCGCAGGCGCCGTGCCCCTTAGCTTCGGGACCGACTAGAGTTCTCGCCCGCGCTCAGGGTGAGGCCGACCCTCGGCTGTAGGGTTTTGACGCCCAGGGAACGTATACCGAATTGGGGGCGCGAAGGATTCTGGATATGAGCGATCGCTTGGATGAACTGGTCGGCCGGCTGGCGGGATCGCCACTCGATCGGACCCTCGCCGGTTTCGAGACGGAGATCGGGCGTAGCATCGCTCGGCGGCGTCGCGACATGAAGGACGCCGCCGTGCTGGCGCCGGTTCGAATCGCCTCGCTCGGCCTGGCCCTGGCGATGGGGGTCACCGCTGGGGGCGCCGCGGCGACCGCGGCCCTTTTGAACCCTCAGCCCCTTAGCGTCTTTTCGTCGTCCGCCCATCTCGCCCCCTCAAACCTCCTGGAAGGGGGCGAGTGACGATGATCCGCAGCATTCTCCTGACCTTGGTGCTCTCGGTCGTCGTCGCGGCCCTCGGGGCCTGGGGCGGCGCGGAGTATGTGATCCACCGCATGCAGCGGCCCACGCCGCTCCACCAGCTAGTCCATCAGAAGCTGCACCTGTCGGCCGCGCAACAAAGCCAGATGGCCGGTATCGAGCGCGATCACGCCGCCCGGCAGACGGCGCTGGAGGCCGAGATGCGCGCCGCGAACGCCGATCTCGCCCAGGCCTTCCAGGAGCAGCACGCCTACACGCCCAAGGTCCAGGCGGCCATCGACCGGTTTCACACCGCGATGGCGGCGCTGCAGAAGGAAACCTTCATGCATGTGCTGGCGATGCGGTCGGTTCTGACGCCGGCGCAGGCCGCGCAGTTCGATGAGACGGTCGTCAAGTCGCTGAACACAGAGCCGATGTGAGCGTGACCGCCGAGGCGTCGGACATTGTCCTCGCACGCCTGGCCGCGACGGGGGACGATCAGGCGTTCGAGCGTCTGGTGCGCCGTCACAAGGAGGGGGTCTACCGACTCCTGCGCCGCTACACCGCCGATCCCGAGGAGGCCTACGAGGCCGCTCACGAAGCCTTCATCGCCGCTTGGAAGGCGCTGGCGCGATATGATCAAAGCCGCCCTTTTCTGCCCTGGCTGCAGACGATCGCCATCAACAAGGCCCGTGACCGCGGCCGCCGCCTGGCCGTGCGGAGGCTGTTGCTCGGCGGCGCCGGTCTGGACGATGAGGCGATGTCCGCCGTCGATCCGGCGGCGCCCGCAGACCAGACGGTGATGGACCAGCAGCTCTCCCGTCGGCTGGACAAGTTCATCGGCCAACTCCCCGCCGCGCTGAAGGAAGCGCTGTTGCTCACGGCGTTTGAGGGCTATTCCCAAGATGACGCCGGACGCATGCTCGGCGTGTCCGCCAAAACCATCGAGACGCGCGTCTACAGAGCCCGCAAACTCCTGGCCCAACGTCTCGACGAGGACATGCGGCCTTCGGCCCCGTGATGAGACCGTTCCGGCGGCCGGGCGAAAGACGAGGCCAAGAAGCCGGTCTGCCTCGACTAGACGCATCGTGCGCGCTCTTCCAGGCCAACCCTTGACCTTCCAATGATGGGAAGCCCTATCTGACCCGGCGAAGCCAGTCCGATAGGGAGACAACCGATGCTTCGCTTGAATACTGAAGGCATGCCGTGCAGTGGCCGCGGAGCTTTTTCACGGGCGCCGCCCAGGTCCGCCCCGAACGCGGACCCACGCTGGTCGCTCGGTCCGGGCGGATGAAGCCGAGATTGCTGTCGATGCGGATTTGATCCTGACCGCGGGCGAAGATGCTGGATGTCCCTCCGCACGCTCGGGACCGTTACGCGGAAAAGTAGCGTTGCTGCGGGGTGAGGCCTCCGCGGCGCGTAACCCTCTTAGGGCCGGCTGCGTCGCTCATGCGACGGCCAGGCCTTGCAAGGAATCCCATGTCCCACCACGCCGACCACCATGGTCACGTTCATCCTCCCAGCGAGGGCGGCAAAACGGCGGTGATCGACCCCGTCTGCGGCATGAAGGTCGATCCCGCGACGGCCGCCGGCAAGGTCGTGCGGGGGGCCGAGACCTTCTATTTCTGCTCGGCCGGTTGCCGCGCGAAGTTCGAGGCTGACCCCGAGCGCTATCTGAACAAGGCAGCGGCCGCCCCGGCCCCGGCGGCTGTGGCGGATGGCGTCATCTACACATGCCCCATGCACCCACAGATCCGGCAGGTGGGGCCGGGGTCCTGTCCGATCTGCGGGATGGCGCTCGAACCCGAGACCGTCACCGCCGACAGCGGACCCAATCCCGAACTAAAGGATATGAGCCTGCGGTTCTGGGTCGCCCTCGCCTTGGCCGCGCCGGTGTTTGTCTTGGAGATGGGCGGCCACCTGCTGGGTCACCGTCTGATGGTCGGCCCGCGCCTGTCCAATTGGATCCAGTTCGCGCTCGCGACCCCGGTCGTCCTATGGGCCGGGTGGCCCTTCTTTGTCCGGGGCGTGGCGTCGTTGCGCGCCCGCAGTCTCAACATGTTCACCCTGATCGCCATGGGCGTTGGGGTCTCCTGGCTCTACAGCGTCGCCGCTGTTTTCGCGCCGGGCCTGTTCCCCGCCGCCTTCCGTCAAAGCGACGGGTCCGTGCCGGTCTATTTTGAAGCCGCGGCGGTGATCACGGTCCTGGTGTTGCTCGGTCAGGTCCTGGAACTGCGGGCTCGCGAACACACCTCCGGGGCGATCAAGGCGCTCCTGAATCTGGCTCCCAAGACCGCCAGACGGATTCGCCAGGATGGGACCGACGAAGAGGTCAGCCTGGAGGTCGTGCATGTCGATGACCGGCTGCGCGTCCGACCCGGGGAGAAGGTCCCCGTCGACGGTGAAATCCTTGAGGGGCGGGTCTCGATCGACGAGTCCTTGGTCACCGGCGAGGCGATGCCAGTGACCAAGGAACCGGGGGCTAAAGTGGTCGCGGGCGCGATCAACAAGACCGGCTCGTTCGTGATGCGGGCCGAGAACGTCGGCGCCGACACACTGCTTGCCCAGATCGTGCAGATGGTGGCCCAGGCCCAGCGCAGCCGCGCGCCAATCCAGCGCCTGGCCGACCAGGTCTCCGGCTGGTTCGTCCCCGCCGTTATCGCGATCGCCATTGTGGCCGCCATCGTGTGGGGCCTGATCGGGCCTGAACCGCGGTTTGGCTATGCCCTGATTGCGGCGGTCTCGGTGCTGATCGTCGCCTGCCCCTGCGCGCTGGGCCTGGCGACCCCGATCTCGATCATGGTCGGGGTGGGCCGAGGCGCCCAGGCCGGCGTCCTGATCAAGAACGCGGAGGCGCTCGAGCGTTTCGAGAAAATCGATACCCTGGTCGTCGACAAGACCGGAACCCTGACTGAGGGGCGCCCCGCCGTCACAGCGATCCGTGTCGCCGAAGGCGTGAACGAACAGGAGCTCCTGCGACTCGCCGCCAGTCTGGAGCGGGGGAGCGAACATCCCCTCGCGGACGCCATCCTGCGCGCCGCCAAGGATCGGACGCTGGCGCTCTCCGAGGCCACCGAGTTCGACTCGCCGGTTGGCAAGGGCGTGATGGGCGTGGTCGATGGCCGGCGAGTGCTGCTGGGTGGGTCGCGCATCCTCGCGGACCAAAAGATCTCCTCGGCCAGCCTGGATGCCGAGGCGGAGAGCTTCCGATCCGAGGGCGCGACCGTGGTGTTCGTTGCCCTGGACGGAAAGGTCGAGGGCCTGTTGGCGATCGCTGACCCAATCAAGCCTACGACGCAAAAGGCCGTGACCGCGCTCAAGGCGGCCGGGGTGCGGCTGGTGATGATGACCGGCGACAACCTCACCACGGCGAAGGCCGTCGGCCATCGCCTGGGGATCGACGAGGCGGAAGCCGAGGTTCTTCCGCAGGACAAGGCTGCGGTTGTCCAGCGGCTCCGCAATGAGGGGCGCGTCGTCGGCATGGCCGGCGACGGTGTCAACGACGCACCAGCGCTGGCCGCCGCCGATGTCGGAATCGCCATGGGCGCTGGCGCGGATGTGGCGATTGAGAGTGCGGGTGTGACACTGCTGAAAGGCGACCTGGAAGGCCTCGTCCGTGCGCGAAGCCTCTCGGCGGCCGTCATGCGCAATATCCGCCAGAACCTGGTCTTCGCTTTCGTCTACAACGCCGCCGGCATCCCCATCGCCGCCGGCGTGCTCTACCCAAGCTTTGGCTGGCTGCTGTCGCCCGCCATCGCGGCGGCGGCGATGGCGCTGTCCTCGGTGAGCGTGATCAGCAACGCGCTTCGCCTTCGGGCGATCCGATTGTGACAAAGAAGCTGACGTGATTATCGGGACTGACCTCCATGAAGAGATATGGCCGATGAACGCTGCATGGCGCGGCGCAGCTCCGCTAGCAGCGTGCGGCGCCCCGTTGGCACAACTGCTGGCTGAAGCATCGGCGGCTACTGGCCCCTTGCGAAGCTGGGCCGTAACCCTCAATTAGGGCAGAACATATACGTCAGGTTGTCTCCGAAATCCTCAAAGGTTCGGAGCCACAAAGGGCTCGGATACCGGCGAGAAGTCTTGCCGTCTGAAGTGCAATCAAGACCTGCAATCGCGACAGGCAAGAGGGGGACAGCATCTGAGCGGCATTGCGAACGGCTTTAACAGGGTGGCATCGCTGCGGATGGTCCGCCGTGGATAAGCGAGCGCCGTCGCCAATCCAGCTCACGCCAAGGCAACTGGAGTGCCTGACGCGGATCGCGGCCGGCGAGACCTCGGCAGAGATCGCCGCGGCGCTTGGCTTGTCGAAGCGGACGGTCGACCACTACGTCACCCACGCCTGCGCCCGCCTCGGGGTTCGCAATCGCGCCCAGGCCGTGGCGAAGGCGATCCGCTCCCGCCTGATCCCGGGTCGGGCGACGTAGGGCAAGCGCTTCCGTCGAATTCGAGGATCTTTCTAGGGTATTTATACCCTAGAATTTCCGCCGTATTGCAACCTCGCGCGGCGCCCGCCAGACTCGTTTGGTGGTTGCTGGACCGTAAGGACCCGACAACAGGTGCGCCAAAGGGGCAGGTGCATGGAACGCGCGAAAGCGTGTCCGTGCCGCCCCGCCGCCACACCCGGTAACGGCGCATGGGTGCTTGGTGTCAGTTCGTTCCTTCGAGTGCTTTCCCGACGAACCCTTGGCGCTCGGCGCCGCTGGGGACGTCCTCGCCGCCCGGCGCGTCGCCCGGGAATTCCTCGCCAATGCCCCGCCTGGCCTCGCGAACTCGACCTTGGCGGTCCTGGTCCTAGCCGGCGCTTGTCTGCACGCGGCCAGCCTGGCCCTGGGAGAACCCAGCATCCTCGACCTGGCTTCCGTCCTGCGTGACCTGATCCCGGACCAGGCCCCCCTTCGCCCGATGTTCGCCAGCCGCATTCAGTTCTCGACCTATGCGGCGGCGGAGCTGCGGACCCTCACGCCGGAGTCACAGACAGACCTGATCGGCCAGTTGCTCTGGCTGGTCCTGCCCGAGGGCGGCCGCACCGGCGAACCCGCCGCAAACCCCAAAACAGATATAAACGCGCATAATGCGCCAAAATAGCAATAAAGGCACTTGACCGGCGCGAGTCGCGGGGTGAGGTTTGCTAGCCCGCGAATGCCGGGCCTGACCTGGAGACACCCATGTCCCGCGCCCGCTGGGCTCGCGCCCATCGTCATATACGCGCCGCCGCCGGCCCCGTTGTGGTGGTCGCCGCGGCGCTGATCCTCGCCTCTCCAGCCCTTGCCGGCACGACCGGCGGCACGGCCATGCCCTGGGAGACCCCGCTCCAGACGGTGCAGGATTCGCTGTCCGGTCCCGTGGCCAAGGCCATCGGCATCATCGCCATCGTCATCACCGGCCTCGGCTTCGCCTTCGCCGAGGGCGGCTCGGCCATGCGCAAGGGCATCGGCATCGTCTTCGGGCTGGCGATCGCCTTCACCGCCACGACCTTCATCTCCAGCTTCTTCAACCTGACCTCCGGCGCGGTGTTCTGACGTGGCCGTCTCTCAAATCGAAGGCTTCGAGATCGGCTTTCACAGCTCCCTGTCGGAGCCGGTGACGATCGCCGGCGTGCCCCGTATGATCGCGGTGCTGAACGGCACCCTGACCGCCGTCCTGGCGCTGGGCCTCCAGGTCCCCGCCATCGGCCTGCCCCTGGGCCTGGCAGTCCACACCGCTTGCTACTGGCTGAACAAGCGCGACCCCTATTTCTTCGACGCCCTGAAGCGGCACATCCGCCAAAAGCCCTACTGGGACGCCTGACCGTGGGCGGGGTCGCACACGCCCTGACCTCATCGGCGGGCGTCATCGCCTTGGCAGCGGCGCTCGTCTGGGCGCCGCTTACCGGCTTTCCGACCTGGCCGGCGCTGGCGCGCGGGCGCCTCGCCAGCACCGCCGCCGTGACGGCCGCCGTCGCCAGCTTCGCGTTCGCCTTCGCCACCGGTGCGCTTGGCCGGCAGGCGTGAGGTCCCAGAGTCATGCTGTATCTCCGCGAGTACCGCGCCAAGGCTGAACGGCTCTTCGATCACCTGCCCTGGGTGGCGCTGATCGGACCGGGCCTGGTCCTCAACAAGGACGGCAGCTTCCAGAAGACCCTGGCCTTTCGCGGCCCCGATCTGGCCAGCGCCACCGACGCCGGGCTGGTCGCCACCCGCGCCCAGCTCAACAACGCCCTGCGCCGCCTGGGCTCGCGCTGGTGCCTGCACGTCGAGGCCTTGCGCGCCTCCTCGCAGGACTATGCCTCCAGCAGTTTCCCCGATCCGGTATCGGCCCTGATCGACGACGAGCGCCGCGGCGCCTTCGAGGCCGAGGAGACCCATTTCGAGAGCCGCTACTTCCTGACCTTCACCTTCCTGCCGCCCGAGGAGGCGATCTCGACGGCGGAGAGCCTGATGCTGGAGAACGCACCGTCGGGGCGCGGGGCGGCGGGGATGTATCGCGCGGCCCTTGGCGGCTTCCTGGCCTCGGTCCGTCAGATCACCGACATCCTCGGCGCCATCATGCCGGCGGTCCGCGAGCTCGACGACGATGAGACCCTGACCTATCTGCACGGCTGCGTCTCGACCAAGCGCCACTACGTCCGCACCCCCGACACGCCGGCCTATCTGGACGCCTTCCTGTGCGACGACGACTTCCAGGGCGGTCTGCTGCCGCGCCTGGGCGGCCAGTACGTCCGCACCATCTCGGTGCGCGCCTACCCCACCTCGTCTTCGCCGGGCCTGCTCGACCGACTGAACGAGCTGGGGGTCAGCTACCGCTGGACCTGCCGGTTCATGCCGCTCGACAAGGAGGACGCCCGCAAGGCGGTGTCGGTCGTTCGCAAGCGCTGGTTCGCCAAGCGCAAGGGCGTGATGGCGCTGCTGAAGGAGGCGATCACCCACGAGCCCTCGCTGCTCGAGGACCCCGACGCCACGGCCAAGACCAATGACGCGGATGCGGCGCTGGCGATCCTCGGCGGCGACTATGCCTCGATCGGCTATTTCACTCCGACCGTGACCCTGATGGACCGCGATCCGGACCGGCTCGCCGACCGGGTCCGCGAGG
>Ga0209166_10000394_pt1 | contig 50386 bp, 42 predicted proteins | sample Coa_R1_3_FD_187151 | JGI IMG/M metagenome (GOLD analysis project Ga0209166, IMG submission 187151) | Surface soil microbial communities from Centralia Pennsylvania, which are recovering from an underground coalmine fire - Coalmine... | ecosystem: Environmental > Terrestrial > Soil >...
ACGCCGACTACCCCACCGGAGTCTTCTCCATCCTCCTCTGTTTTTCCGTATCTACGCTACTGCGGCTGACCTGAAAAATCATCTTGCGCTCTTTCAGATCAGCGTCAACCAGCACGTGGTCTCCGTAGAGCACCTCGCCATCGAGAATCTTCAGCGCCAGCGGGTCCTGGATCAGCCGCTGGATGGCCCGCTTCAGCGGACGCGCTCCATACGCCGGATCATAACCTTCACTGAACAGCAGCTCGCGTGCGCGATCGGTGAGCTCGATGCCGATCTTGCGGTCGGCCAGCAAATGCCGCAGATCGTTCAGGCGCAGCTCCACAATGCGCGTGAGCTGCTCTTTGCCCAGCGGCTGGAAGACGATAATGTCATCCACGCGGTTCAGGAACTCGGGCTTGAAGTGGGCGCGCAATGCATCCATCACTTTTTCTGTGGCTTCATAGAACTCCTCGCGGTGGTCGAGCCGCACAGCCTGCAGGTAAGCGGCGCCGATGTTCGAGGTCATGATGATAACCGTATTCTTGAAATCTACGGTGCGGCCCTGGCCGTCGGTGAGGCGGCCATCATCCATGATCTGCAACAGCACGTTGAAGACATCAGGATGCGCTTTTTCGATTTCATCAAACAAGACTACCGAATACGGCCGGCGGCGTACCTGCTCGGTGAGCTGCCCGCCTTCCTCGTAGCCGACATAGCCCGGAGGCGCGCCAATCAGCCGCGAAACCGCATGCTTTTCCATGTATTCGGACATGTCGATGCGAACGAGTGAGTGCTCGTCGTCAAAGAGGAACTCCGCCAGAGCGCGCGCCAGCTCGGTTTTGCCCACTCCTGTTGGCCCCAGGAAGATGAACGAGCCGATAGGACGGTTAGGATCGCTCAGCCCCGCGCGCGAGCGGCGGATGGCATTGGCCACGCGTTCCAGCGCCGCGTCTTGCCCGAGGACGCGCTGCCGCAGGCGCTCTTCCATCTGCACGAGCTTCTTCACCTCGCCTTCCAGCATCTTGGAAACCGGAATTCCCGTCCACTTGGAGACGATGCGGGCGATATCCTCTTCGTCGACTTCTTCTTTCAACATGCGTGAGCGGCGGTTGCTGCCGTCCATTTCGGCGTTCAACCTGGCCAGTTCGGCTTCCGCCTGGCGCAGCAAACCATAGCGGATCTCAGCCACACGCTGCAGATTGCCCTTGCGCTCTTCCACCTGCTCCTCCTGCTTGAGTTGCTCGATGCGCTCTTTGAGCTGGCGCACTTTGGCAATGGCTTCTTTCTCTTCCAGCCAGCGGGCCTTTAAGGCATTGGATTTTTCGCGGACCAGGGCCAGCTCTCTTTCAACCAATGCCAGCCGCTCCTTTGAGTTGGGATCGTCTTCCTTCTTAAGCGCCTGCTTCTCGATCTCGAGTTGGGTAGCACGACGCTCAAGCTGGTCGATTTCCGTCGGCATGGAATCAATCTGGATGCGCAACGAGGCCGCAGCCTCATCCACCAGGTCAATGGCTTTATCGGGCAGAAAGCGGTCAGTGATGTAACGGTGCGAGAGCGTAGCCGCAGCCACAATGGCTGAATCTTTAATGCGGACGCCATGGTGAACTTCATAGCGCTCTTTCAGGCCGCGCAGTATCGCAATCGTATCTTCGACCGTGGGCTCGCCCACGTACACAATCTGAAAGCGGCGCTCCAGGGCGGCATCTTTTTCGATGTACTTGCGGTATTCGTTCAGCGTAGTAGCGCCAATGGCCCGCAGCTCGCCGCGAGCCAACGGCGGCTTGAGCATGTTGCTGGCGTCAATCGCACCCTCGGCTGCGCCTGCGCCGACCAGGGTGTGCAGTTCGTCAATAAACAGGATGATCTGGCCTTCGGACTCTTCGATTTCCTTGAGCACGGCCTTGAGCCGGTCTTCAAATTCACCGCGGTATTTCGCGCCGGCCAGCATGGAACCCAGATCGAGGGCCACAATACGCTTGGAGCGCAGGACCTCAGGCACATCGCCGGAGACGATACGCTGCGCCAATCCTTCGACAATCGCAGTCTTGCCTACCCCGGGTTCGCCGATCAGCACCGGGTTGTTCTTGGTGCGCCGCGAAAGCACCTGCATGACGCGCCGGATCTCGTCGTCGCGGCCAATTACAGGATCGAGCTTTCCACGGCGGGCAAGGTCGGTAAGGTCGCGCGCATAACGCTGTAAAGCCTGGTACTTCGCCTCGGGATTCTGGTCGGTGACCTTCTGCGTGCCACGTATCGTGGTCAGTGCTTTGAGAATGGCGTCGCGGGTCGCTCCCTGTGCCGCCAGCAGCTTGGCGGCTTCGTCTTTTGCGTCTGCAATGGAAAGCAGCAGGTGCTCGGTGGAGACAAACTCGTCTTTAAAACGCTCGGCCTCTTTGAACGCATTTTCCAAGACCTTGGAGGCTTTAGCGGAAAGCTGCGCCTGGGTGGCGCCTCCGCCAGACACTTTGGGCAGGCGCTCGATAAGCGCCTGCGCATCGGCTACGATCGCCTCAACACTGGCACCAATTTTTTCCAGCACAGGCGGAACGATGCCTTCGCGATCTTCAACCAGCGCCAGCAGCAAATGCACCGGCTGCAATTCGGGATTGCCGTGCTCGGCAGCAATGTCGTTGGCACGCTGCACCGCTTCTTGCGCTTTCAATGTCAGTTTGTCCCAGCGTATTGCCATAGTGTTCTCCTTACCCTATTACCTTACTTAGTTAGCCGCTCCGCTACCCGTGTGATACGAAAGCCGGATTCTTCAATAATAGATTCAGATGTACGCAATACGGCAGAGGGTGGAAGTTCATCAATCGTACTTCTTCAATCGTACTTCCATGTACTCCGTAAATCCTACTCCCAAAAATAAACGGGAGATAGGAGCCCACCTTGAGCTGCCCACCTCCCATTCAGATACTTCGGATGTGAGAAAATTACGCCGCCTGGCTCTTCTTGGCCTCGATGGTCTTGGGAGCCGTGCTCGTGCCGACCTTGATCTGCTTCGGCTTGGCTTCCGCCTTCTTTGCCAACTGCAGCTTGAGAATGCCATTTTCATAGGCGGCATTCACGTTCTCCGGATCGACCGTGTTCGGCAGCGTGAACGAGCGCGCAAAAGCACCGTAGCGACGCTCAATGCGATGGAAGTTTTCTTCCTTCTCTTCTTTCTCGAAGTTACGCTCGCCGCGCACTGTCAGAGTGTTGTTCTCCAGCTTGATGTCCAGGTCTTTCTCATCAATCCCGGGGACTTCCAGCTTCAGGGTGATGTTGTGCTCATCTTCGTAGATATCGACTGGGGGCACAAAGGTGCCGCTGGTGAGCAGCTCATCACTTCCACGGCCGTAGTCCTGGAAGATTCGATTGATCTGATTTTGGAAATTCACCAAATCACGAAAGGGTTCAAAGCGAGTTAGATATGCCATTTTTCATTTCCTCCTAAAGTTTCCCGTTTTCAAAGTTTAGGGTTAATAAACCAACCACATTACCTTTAGACTCATACTTAGTCTAAAAGAAGCATAAAATCTTAGTGTATTATTGTCAATATATATATTTCACTTATTTTCAATAACTTAGTATATGTTTTGTTCGAAAAGATTTTGCCTTTCTGGCTAAAAAGTGTGATTGCGGCGGGCTTCCATTGATCTCCTCCTTAAATAACCCAAGTCTTTCTTCTTTTGAATTTTCCCGCTGTTTAGTTCCAGGCGTGGTTTTCGTGGTCGCACCTTGCTACTTTCCCTGGACTTCGTGATGGGAAGAACGGCAGCATCCGCGCTTCGCTTTCTGTAATATCGTCTACCCCAAAGCATCACAAGAGGATCGACAACGAAATGGCTCAATCTAACTATGCGGCGTTAGGTATTAATTTTGTTTGGCTTGCGTTATTACTTGATGGTCTGGGCGTTGTACTCGCCTGGAAGTATTTCGCTTTCGACCTGGGCCATTTCCCCATCCTCAGAGTAATCGGGTTTCTGCTCTGGTGGTTCGTCACCGCCAAAGTCGTGGCTGGTAGCACCTGGGCGCGCATTGTATATCTGGTGTTAACCGTTCTTGGGGTGCTGGGTTTCGTGCTGGGTACGGCAGCTATCTCTTTCATACCCGCTCTGTCAAGATTGGACCTGCAAACTGGGGGTGTAACGGGCTTGGTGGACGTGGTGGAACTGATGCTGCAAGTAGCAGGCATCGGCATACTGTTCACCACGCAGGGCTATGGGCGCCGAGCCTAGCCGAAATTAGAATCTCTCGAGGTTTTTACAAGTGTTGATAATCAAGCTTTTCTTCTTTTGGATTTTCCTGCCGCTGTTTCTAGGCGTGGTGTTCGTAGTTGCTCCCTGTTACACGTTGGGTTACCTGGGTTGGGAGCGGGTCTGGTGCGGCTTCAAAGGCGGACCTCCTTACATGGGGGCACAGTTCGTGGTGGGGCTGGCGGCTGGTTTCGTGATTGCATTTTTTTTGACTCGCCGGACCTTTTCGCGCCAGTCGATCCACTAAATATTGCTCGAGGCCGATTTCCAGGTCTTAGGAAACAAGATCATCAGAAAGTGTGCGTTTGCCATCGTATCCGGCGGCTTGGCTTTGTTAAAATCCCTGAATTGTTTTCCTCCGTGTCTCAGTGCCTCCGTGGTGAATTTAGATTTTTCCCGGCCCGAAGACCTGAGGCAGAAAACGCTGCCCATAGTAAAATCGAACGGCATGCCCATTGCCGATAAAGTAGCCGCTGCCCACAAGATTAATGACCTGCTCAAAACATTGATCGCCACCGGAGGGTTCAAGCTCAAGTACCGCATCACCGTCGATCCGCAACTGGATGCCGCCTTCGAAGACGTCCCCGAGATACTGGTGGAATTCGCCGGCCCTGACAGCGGATACATGCTTGACCGCGGAGCCGAGCTGTTGCGCTCCTTCGAGACCCTGGCCTATGAAAGCCTGCGCCTGGGGCCGGATGAGCACACTAAAATCAGCTTTGACTGCCGCGGATATCGGGCGTCCCGCATGCAGGAGCTGCGCACAGCCGCCGAGGTGGCGGCAGAGCGAGTCCGCAAGACGGGCATGCCTTATCAGTTTGGGCCTATGAGCTCGCGCGAGCGCCGCATCGTTCACCTGGCGTTGCGTGACCAGAACGACCTCAAGACAGAGAGCGCGGGGGAAGGGCCGGGGCGCAGCGTGGTGGTCTATCCCAAGGATTACGACGCCAGCAAGAAGCCCGCACCGGCGCCATTTGCCCGGCGTCGCCGATAGCGGCAGTGCCTCGGAAACTGTGCAAATTACCCATCCTTTCCGCATGAGCCGTGCCTGTGCAGAAATTCGCTTTTTATTCGCTTTATTTTGCCGCGAACGTGTATAATGCGGCAATCGAATTTAACGAATGAAGGAGCTCTCATGGCAACCACCGACGAACGCGGGAAAGCAATCGATCTGGCACTTTCACAAATTGAAAAACAATTCGGCAAAGGCTCGATTATGCGCCTGGGGTCGAGAGAGGTCCTGCCTATCTCTGTGATTCCCACGGGAGCCATCTCTTTTGACGCTGCCCTCGGGGTGGGCGGCTTCCCCCGCGGGCGCGTGGTAGAAATCTTTGGTCCGGAATCTTCCGGCAAGACCACCGTTGCCCTGCAGGTGGTGGCCGAGGCGCAGAAAGCCGGCGGCATGGCGGCTTTCATTGACGCCGAGCACGCGCTTGATCCGATCTATGCCAAGAAGCTGGGCGTGGATGTAGACAATCTCCTCATCTCCCAGCCTGACTATGGCGAGCAGGCCCTGGAAATTGCCGAGACCCTGGTCAGCTCGCGCGCCATTGATGTGCTGGTAATTGACTCAGTCGCTGCCCTCGTTCCCAAAGCGGAACTCGAGGGCGAGATGGGCGACAGCCACATGGGATTGCAGGCGCGCCTGATGTCGCAGGCCCTGCGCAAGCTGACCGGCATCGTCTCCAAGACCGGCACCTGCATGATCTTCATCAACCAGATCCGCGAAAAAATCGGAGTGATGTTCGGCAATCCCGAGACCACTACCGGCGGCCGCGCCCTCAAGTTCTATTCCTCAGTGCGCGTGGATATCCGCCGCATCCAGGCCTTAAAAGAGGGCGATGTCGTGGTCGGCTCCCGCACCAAAATTAAGGTCGTGAAGAACAAGACCGCCGCACCTTTCCGCGAGGCCGAATTCGACATTATGTATGGCGAGGGCATCTCCAAGCTGGGAGACATGCTCGACTTGGGCGTCCTTCACAACATCGTGGAAAAATCGGGCGCCTGGTACAGCTACAGCGGCGAGCGCATCGGCCAGGGCCGCGAAAACTCCAAGATCTACCTCAAGGAAAACAAGACCGCGGCCGCCAAACTCGAAGCCGAAGTCCGCAAGGCCGTGGGATTGAAAGAACATCCTTCCGCCGGCGGACACACCAACGGCTCGGAAGCTGCGGCCCAGGCCGCCGCTCATGGCCATGCCAAAGACGCACCCCACTCCAAAGCCGAGCCGCCGATAAAGCTGGCGGCGAGAAAGTGACTTTTTCCGGGACCTTTACAGACTTCTTCATGAGAGCTGGCATCTCTCCACAGGCATGGGGCTCAATTGCAACTGAGCCCCATTGCTTTCTCTGTGCCTCCGTGTCTCCGTGGTAAAAATACCTTAATTCGTTGGACGCAATAGACTGGCGGGAATTAAAATCTAACTTTCCGTTACGTGCGTTCCTGAGGCCGAGCTTTGAGCAAAGTCATCGCCATTTATCCCGGCTCGTTTGATCCGCTGACCAATGGACACGTCGATCTAATCGAGCGTGGCGGCAAAATTTTTGACCGGCTGATTGTCGCCATTCTGCGTAATTCGGAAAAGCAACCGCTGTTCAGCATCGCCGAGCGCCGCGATATGCTGGAGAGCATGGTGCGCAGCAAGCGCTGGAAAAACGTCGCGGTTGACACCTTCGACGGCCTGCTGGTGGACTACGCGGTCAAGAAAAAGGCGCAGGCGGTGTTGCGCGGCATTCGCGCCATCAGCGACTATGAATATGAGCTGCAAATGGCGTTGATGAACCGCAAGCTGCAGCCGCACCTGGAAACGGTTTTTATGATGCCGGCGCTCTCATATTCGTATCTCAGTTCGCGGCTGGTGCGCGAGATTGCCCAACTGGGAGGCTCGGTCACCGGACTGGTGCCGGAGCCTGTGGAAAAGCAGCTCCGGGAAAAATTGAATGGCAAATTTTGAACCGCGAACGTTAAATTCATCGCAATTAAAAGTAGAATAAGAATTTATGACTACGATCCCAGCACTGAAGACCAAACTTCTTTCTGACAGAATTAACCGCATTGAAATCTCGGCCACCATGGCGGTGGTCGCCGAGGCCGCCAAGCTGCGCGAGCAGGGCGCCGACCTGGTGGATTACGGTGCGGGCGAGCCGCATTTCTCGACTCCGCAGCATATTAAAGACGCTGCCATTGCGGCCATTAACGCCAATTTTACGCGTTACACCGCGGTGGGCGGAATCACCGAGCTGCGCGACGCCATTGTGAAACGCCACGCCGCCGACTTCGGCTCCAATTACAACCGCGAAGAGTGCATGGCCTCTACCGGAGGCAAGCTGGCGCTGTTCAACGCCATCCAGGTGTTGGTGGACCACGGTGATGAGGTCATTCTGCCCATCCCCTATTGGGTCTCGTTTAAAGACATCATCCAGTACGCCGGCGGTATTCCTGTCTACGTGGAAACCGAAGAGAGCAACGGATTCCAGCTCACGCCTGAGATGATTGAGCAAGCCATCACCCCGCGCACCAAGGCGCTGATCTTGAACTCACCGTCGAATCCTTCTGGCGCGGTGGTGAAGCCCGCGGACATGCGCGCCATCATGCAGTTGTGCCACGAGCGCGGCATCTACGTGATCGCCGACGAGTGTTACTCCTATTTGGATTTTTCGGGAGCACATATCTCTGTAGGCGCATACCACGAGACCAAGGAGCACGCAGTAATTATCGGTTCGCTTTCCAAGACCTATGCCATGACCGGATGGCGGCTCGGCTACGCCCTGGCCTCCGGACCCATCATCAAGGCAATGCAAAAGCTACAGTCGCAATCCACCTCCAACGGCACCTCGGTGGTACAGAAGGCGGGCGTGGCGGCGTTGACCGGCCCGCAGGAGTGCATCGCAGAGATGCGCACTGACTATATCCGCCTGCGCGACCGCGTGCTGGAGGGTCTTGCCGAAATTCCCGGTATCCATTGCGTCAAGCCTGGCGGTGCATTTTACGTTTATCCCAACATATCTTCATTCTTTGGACGTAAGGGCATCAACTCGCCGGCCGATGTCGCCCGCAAGCTACTGCATGAAGCCCACGTGGTCACGGTGCCGAGCGAGGCCTTTGGCACCCAGGAGCACATTCGCATCTCCTATGCCACCTCGCGCCAGGAGCTGGATAAAGGCCTGGAGCGCATGAAGAAGTTCTTCGCCGCGCTCTAGAGTTATAGAGTATTGTGTGGCACAGCCTGCCCCGTTGAGCCGTGGGCCGTCCTCGGCTGTGCCCTGTTGCCGCGGCCAAAAAACCATGAAGGGCAACTGCCCGCTCCCCGTTACTCTCTAACCTAAGCGGAGTTGCTGCTGTTCCGCCCTCTGAGTACTGGGTACTGAGTACTTTGAAATACAATATCCTTACTATTGCCATGTCTCAGTTGTATCCATTCCTGCTGGCCCCGCAATTCGTAGAGCGCATCTGGGGAACGCGTGACCTGGCGCCTCTTTATCAGCACCGGCGCAGCCCGGAGCAGACACCTGTGGGCGAGGTCTGGCTTACCGGCGATGAGTGCCGGGTGGTGAACGGCCCGTTTGCCGGCGAGAATTTGGCCGCGCTGGCCGGCAGGTTTGGATGTGACTTCGTGGGCGAAGCCGCTCCCCACAGCAGCCGCTTTCCGCTGCTCATCAAGTTTCTTTTCCCCTGCGCGAAGCTTTCGGTCCAGGTACATCCGGATGACGAAGGCGCGCGCCGCCATGGCGAGCCTAACGGCAAGACCGAGTGCTGGTACGTGCACTCAGCCCAGGCGGGCGCGCAGATCGCCCTTGGACTCAAAGATGGGGCCACTCTCGCCGAGTTGGAGCGCGCTATCGCCGAGACGCGCGCCGAAGAGCTGCTCAATTGGATTGACCTCGCCGCCGGCGACCTGATTTACGTGGATGCTGGCACCGTACACACCATCGGCCCGGGATCGGTTCTGGTCGAGGTCCAACAGAATTCCGATCTTACCTACCGTCTTTACGACTATGGCCGCCCGCGTAAGCTGCACCTGCAAGAAGCTTTCGATGTAATCAAGGAAAAAACCTTCGCCGGTAGAATACCGTCCAGCGGCAGCAACGGAAACTTGAACCTGATCACCGCACCTTACTTCGTCGTCAACAAGCGCACGGTGACGGAAAACAAAGAGCAGCTCATCACCCGGCATCTGCCGCCTTATTCGGTGCAGATCGTGGTTGGCCTCGAAGGCAGCGGTTGGGTTTTGGCCAAGGATAGAGAACCGGTGCCTTTCTCGCGGGGTGAGGTGGTAGTGGTTCCGGCCAGCATTAACAATTTCAGGGTCCGCCCTCACAAGAATCTGGAATACTTGCACGTCTGTTTGCCGCAGGATGAGGTCAAGGTGCCGCAGTCCGTGCCCAGCGACCAGAAGTGAATGTATGAAGCCTAACTTTTATCCCGTGATCCTGGCAGGTGGGCGTGGCACCCGCTTTTGGCCGTTGAGCCGCAAGCGCCGCGCCAAACAGGTGCTTGCCCTTGACGGCAAGCGCACCATGATCCAGCACACCGTGGCGCGCCTGAAACCATTGGCAGCCGAGAAATCTTTTTGGGTCATTACCAATGGCGACCTGGATGAGGTGATTGCCGCCCAGCTCCCGCGAATCAAGCCGCAGCAAATCATCGCCGAGCCTGCCGCACGGAACACGGCGCCGGCAATCGGGCTGGCGGCATTCATCCTGGCGCGTCTTGATCCGGCCGCGGTCATTGGCATGTTTCCATCGGACCATGTCATTGCCGATGAAAACAAGTTTCGCAAGATTATCGGCGAGGCGGCCGCGCTTGCCAGCCAGGGCGAGAACATGGTGGTGCTGGGCATTCATCCCACACGCGCCGAGACAGGTTATGGATATATCGAGGCCGGCGAGAAGCTCTCCGGCGGCCTGCTGCGCGTGAAGCGCTTCACGGAAAAACCCAACGCCGTGCGCGCCCAGGAGTTCGTGGAGGCCGGCAATTATTTTTGGAACAGCGGCATGTTCGTGTGGAGCGCGCAAACTTTAGCCAATGCCCTGCGCGAGCATCTTTCTGAGACCTCGCCTTATCTGGAAGAAATTGCCGCGGCTTTCGGAACGCCGGGATTTGAAAAAGCATTTGCGCGGCTGTATCCCAAATGCGAAAACATCAGCGTGGATTATGCCGTGCTGGAACCTCGCTCGGCCAAAGGTGAGCACGCATCGAACCTATATTGCATCCCTTCTTCCTTCGGATGGAACGACCTGGGCTCGTGGGCCGCGCTGTATGAATATCATGCTGAGAAGAACCAGGTTGGCGGCAATGTAATCCATGGCATCGCCAGTTTTGCCCTGGATGCGGAAGGCAACTTTGTGCACGCGCCGACAAAATTTGTAGCTGCGGTGGGAGTGAAAAACCTGGTGGTGGTTGAAACCGACGATGCCTTGCTCATCACCACCCGTGAAAATTCCCAGGACGTGGGCAAGATTGTGAAGCACCTGGACGAAAAAAAGCTGGAGAAGCTATTGTAGAGACGAGCAAGCTACGCCTCTACTCGATCCATGCTACGGTTCTGTAACGAAAATCATGTCACAACAGCAAATCAAATTCGGCACCGATGGATGGCGCGGCGTCATTGCCGATGACTTTACCTTTGAGAATGTGCGTCTGGCCGCGGCTGCCATTGCTTCCTATGTCCTCAAAAACGAGGACGCATCGAAAGGCCTGGTCGTCGCCTATGACACGCGTTTTGGTTCGCAGCGCTTTGCCCAGATCGTTGCCGAAACATTAGCAGCGGCGGGGATTGCGGTGGGGCTGGCGCATGAATCCACCCCCACACCGGCGCTCTCTTATGCAGTGAAGCACTTCGGCACGGCCGGAGGCGTGGTGGTGACCTCGAGCCACAATCCCTGGAACTGGAACGGAGTCAAGTTCAAGGCCAAATATGGCGGCTCGGCGACGCCCGCCATCATTGCCAAGATCGAAGCCGAACTGCGCGCGGGAGCTGCGCCCAAGGCGGCCACGCCCGCCAAAATTACTATCACCGATTTCAAGCAGCCGTATATTGAAGCCATCACAAAGTTTGTGGACCTGGATCGCATCGCCAAAGCCTGCTTCAAGTTTGCCATTGATGCGATGTATGGCGCCGGACGCGGCATGCTGGCCCGCATCTTTCGCGAGCGCGGCATTGAGTTCGTGGAAATTCGCGGCGAGGTAAATCCACTGTTTCCCGGAATCAATCCTGAGCCCATCGAGCCGCACGTCAAGATGCTGCAGGAGACCGTGGTGCGCGAAAAGTGCCACGCCGGCTTTGTCACCGATGGCGACGCCGACCGCATTGGCGCGGTCGCCGAAGACGGCAGCTTCGTGGATTCGCACAAAATTTATTCTGTCCTGCTGCGCTGGCTGCTGGAGCGCAAGCAGTGGCCGGGGGAGGTTGTCCGCGCCTTCAACACCACCCGCATGCTCGACCGCATCGCCGCCCGCTACGGACGCAAGCTGCATGAGTGCGGCATCGGCTTCAAGTTCATCTGCGATCTCATGCTCGAGCGCGACATCCTCATTGGCGGCGAGGAGTCGGGCGGCATCGGCATCACCCGTCATCTTCCCGAGCGCGATGGCATCCTCAACTCCCTGCTGCTGGCGGCGGTGATGGCCGAGGAAAATAAGACACTCGCGCAGCTTGTTGCGGATTTGCAGCGCGAATACGGTCCGCATTATTACGGACGTCTCGACCTGCATATCCCCGATGATATGAAGAACTCCGCCATCCGCCGCGCCTCCAACGGCCCGTTACAGATAGGGCAGTTCAAGATTCTGCGCCGAGACACGATCGATGGCGTGAAGTTTTACCTCGACGCTCCCACCAACGGCAACGGCGCCGAGGCCTGGGTGCTGCTGCGCGCCTCCGGCACCGAACCTCTTCTACGCATTTACTCTGAGGCCGCGGCCCCTGAGTTGGTAAAAGAGATTCTCCATGACGCGGAAAACTTCGTCCGCAGCTAGAATCAGCGATTACAATCTGCTGTAGTGGGCTTTATGGATTTCTATGCGCGTTATCCGTGAAATCCCCAGTTAGCAGTTTCTTCATTGGGAGCTTATGCTTGCAGCCTGGAGCTGTCTCTACCGACTCGCCCGAAGCCAGACGTTACAACCGCATTCAGCGCTGGCTGGGACTCAGTGACACCATTCTGAGCATTGCTCTCCTTGTAGTGTTGCTGGCTACAGGATGGACGGGCAACCTGCGCGATTTCGCTTTGAAGGCGGCCAACCAGAATTACACTCTGGCTGTATTTTTTTATGTCTTCGAACTGGCGTTGCTGGCCAAGCTGCTGGCTTTAGGCCTGGATTATTATGGCTTTCGCCTGGAACACCGTTTTAATCTCTCCAATCAAAGACTGCGGGGTTGGATCGCGGACGAAATCAAGGGATTTTTTGTCAGCTTGATTCTCTTCGCGATTCTGGTGGAGGTGCTTTACTCAACAATCCGCCTCGCGCCCGAGATCTGGTGGCTGCTGGCCTGGATCATCTTCATCAGTTTGCTTGTATTTTTTGTGCAGATTGCGCCCGTCGTGCTCTTCCCGCTGTTTTACAAATTTAATCCGCTGGAAAACGACGAATTGCGCGACCGCCTGGTGCGCCTGAGCGAGCGCGCCGGCACACGCGTGCGCGGGGTCTACGAGTGGAAAATTTCGGAGAAGAGCAAGAAAGCCAATGCCGCGCTCACCGGCCTGGGGAAGACGCGGCGCATCATCCTGGCAGATACGCTGCTCGAAAACTATACGCCTGACGAAATTGAAGCGGTGCTGGCGCACGAACTGGGACATCACGTGCGCAGGCATATTTTCAAATTAATTATCGTCCAGATCGCTTTGACCTTCCTCGGTTTTTACGCCCTCGATGCCGTCATGCGCTACGCCATTGAACGGCGGCACATGTTTGAGCAAATGTCGGATTTCGCGGCGCTGCCACTGCTGGCTCTTGTGATCACCGTGCTCTCCCTGCTGCTCATGCCCCTGCTGAATGCTTATTTACGGCGCAACGAACGCGAGGCCGACCAGTACTGCTGGAGCGCAATCCCTTCCGTGGCTCCCTACATCTCTGCCATGAACAAGCTGTGCGAGCAGAACCTGGGCGAGCGCCGGCCCTCGCGTTGGGTGGAGTTGCTGTTTCACTCCCACCCTGCGGTTTCCAAGAGGATCGCCGCCGCAGAGCAGTTCGCCCAGAAAGCTGGAGCCAAGTAGTCGGCCCTATTACATTGGAATAGTCCAAGCGTTTTAACCTGCTCAGATTCAATGACATAGGCCGGAGGAAGTGATTGCGGAAGTAGCAGTGCCGAAGCAACTCCGAGCTCGTTATGCGCAGGCGCGGACGGCTGTTACCACTATTTCTGGACCGAAAGAGCGCTCCCATCCGACAAAAAACGCAAGATCTTTCGCGCCAAAGAACGGCGCTCAAGATGACAAGAGGGAAACGGGTTTGAACGCAAGCGCAGTAATTGTCAAGACGGCTTCTCGCATTGCCGCACTGTGCCCCACGATTTTTCAAAGATCCAATCCTCAGCGATCACTCAAAACCGGCCACTGATTATCACTTCAAAACCGGCCAACGGAAGTAGGCGCCTGGGACATTGACACCCGCGGAGGATTGTAGCCTCCCTGGGCATGGCCAATGTCTTGAAGGAAGAGAAAAAACAACAAGTCATAGCTCTGGGACGGCTGGGATGGTCGCTACGGCGCATCCAGCAAGAGACCGGCATTCGTCGTGAGACCGCCAGCCAATACCTGAAGGCGGCCGGGATTGCGGTGCGCCCGCCGGCACGCTGGGGGCGGCGTCTGGCAAAACCGGCCAAAGAAGTCATTACCGACTCCGGTCCAGCAAAACCGGCCATCCCGGCGATCTCGGAGCATAACGTCAACCCCGAAAACCCTACTGCTGGACAAGAGGCAGCTAAAGAAAAAACAACCCCAAAACCGGCCAACGAGATATGCACTCTGGTTTCGGAAACAGATCGGACACCTCTATATCCCCGCAGTGCAGCCCTCGTGCCAGTGAGTGCGAACCGTATCGTGATGCCATTGAGCTGGGCCTGAGCCGAGGTCGCAATGCCATGGCTATCTGGCAGGACCTGGTGTCCGAGTACAACTTCGCCAGCAGCTACCAGAGTGTGCAACGCTTCGTGCGTAAGCTGCGTGGTGCCCAAGCACCCGAAGCTCGCGTGGTCATCACAACCCCGCCCGGCCAGGAAGCACAGGTCGATTATGGCACCGGTCCCATGGTGCGCGATCCGGAGACCGGCAGGTATCGCCGCACGCGGCTTTTCGTCATGACCCTGGGCTGCAGTCGCAAGTCGGTTCGGCTGCTGACCTTCCGCTCCAGCACCCGCATCTGGCCGAACTGCATGAACGAGCCTTCCGCCGTTTGGGCGGCGCCACGCACGTCGTGGTCCTCGACAATCTGCGTGAGGGCGTGCTCATCCCGGACATCTATGATGCGACACTCAATCCTCTCTACCGCGACGTGCTTGCTCACTACGGTGCGGTCGCTTTGCCTTGCCGCGCGCAAGATCCTGATCGCAAGGGCAAAGTCGAATCCGGTGTAGGGCATGCACAGAGAACACCACTGAAGGGCCTGCGCTTCGAGAGTCTGGAAGAAGCCCAATCGTCCTTAGAGCGGCGAACCAAGCAAGCCCAGTTCCGCGACTCCCAGAAGACCCTCGACACCTTCGACTTCAACTTCAACAAGAAGATGAATCGCAGCCTGGTCTTCGATCTGGCCACCGGGGCCTTCATCTCCCGTCACGAAGACGCCTTTTTTTTAGGTCCTCCGGGAACGGGCAAGAGCCATCTGGCGCAAGCCATCGGGCAAGCCGCCATCCAGCAAGGTTACCGCGTGCTTTACCGAGAAACCCATACACTGCTCGATGAGTTAGCTGAAGCAGCCCTCGACGGCACGCGCAAGAAACATATGGAGTGGCTGGTGACCGTCCCCCTGCTCATCATCGACGATCTGGGAATGCGCAAGCTGCCCCTCACCGCCGCCGAGGAACTACTGGAGATCATAATGCGGCGATACGAACGCGCCAGTACTCTATTGACTTCTAATCGCCCGGTGGAAGACTGGGGCAAGTTGCTGGGCGATGCGGCCGCCGTTAGCGCGATGCTCGACCGCATTCTGCACCACGGGCATGTGCTCAAGTGCGGCCCTCGAAGTTGGAGAACCAAGTTGGATTCGCAGGACCAGCAACGAGAGTGAGAACTTAACTAAGCTTAGTTACCCTCTGACGGCGTAGTGCCAGAGTGGAACAAGAAACTTGGGGCAAGAGCGAACTGCGTATCTTATGTCTTTTCTCACGCACTCTCTTTAGCCCCTGCAACGCTCATCGTGGTCTGGGCCGGGGAGAGCGCTCCACGCTGACAACCGCAGAAGCGCTTCCGCCGACACTTCCATTTCCAACGTAAACTGCCTGCAAGTTGTGCTGACCCACCGGGAGCTGGCTGGTGTAACTGGCTTGTCCGCCGGTCAGGGTCAGTGCAGGTCCAAGCTGGCGGTTCCCGTCGAGCAGCACAACCGCATCGCCGTCGCTGCCGCCGGTTACCGTGACCACGAGATTTGCGGCCTGCGCGGGAAGCACGCCCTGGGCAACGCCAAAATTGATCGTAACTGTTCCCGTGGCGCCATTCACGGTGAGGGCAGCAGTGCTGGCTCCGCCCGCGTTCGATTCTACGACCTGGTTAAAGACCGCCGAGGTGCTGGTCGCAAAATTGCCGTCGCCGCTGTAAACCGCTGTAATGGAATGTCCGCCCGCGGTCAGCGACGAAGTCGCAAAGGTCCAGACGCCCGGTCCGCCAGGTGTGCCGGTACCTAGCGTAGTATTGCCATCCATGAAAGTCATGCTTCCGGTGGGCGCACCGCCGAATTGCGTGCTCAACATGGCTGTGAAAGTCAGCGAGGTTCCTGCAAGCGATGGATTGGTTCCAGTGCTCAAGCTCAAAGCGGTTTGCGTAAGACCCTTGTTAACAACCTGGTATAGCGTGTTCGTGACAGCAGGCGAAAAAATAGCATCTCCGCTGTAAACCGCTGTGATTGGATGCTGCCCCACGCTCAAGTTCGAAATCGTAAGAGTGGCTGTGCCTGAACTTACTGGGGCCGAGCCTAGGAGCGGCCCCGAAGGGTAGTTTTCATAAAACGAAACGGAATTTGTAGGCAAGCCCATCGTACTTGAAATCGTAGCCGTCAATGTCACAGGTTGGTTCAAGAAAGAGGCGTTCACGTTCGAGCTAAGCGTCGCCACAGGCGAGAATGAGGTGCGCACGACCGTGAAGGCGTACGCTGCAATCTGCCCAATAACGGGGCTGCTCTGGCCATTGCTGCCATTGCCAGTCTGGATCGAGTCACCTTGCTGGCTGTCGGTAGCATAGGCATACAGAGTGTGCGTACCCGGGCGCAGCACCGGCAAATCTGCGCGGAACGACGATGGTGCGCTCTGCGTCGCGGGCAGCCATGGCCCCTGCCAGGTATCGAGCTGATAAAGGACGTTTTGCCCTGGCGGCGCATTGGGTGCGTAGGCGCTATGGGTGGTGAAAACCACAGTTGGAGCCGGAAAGGCAACTTGGTTGTTAGAAAATGGAGTAATCGTTGTGGTCAGCGGAATGGCATTCACCTGCTGCTCGGTGACTACGACCGGGCTGCCGTTGCTATTGCCGATGTAGATCTGATTGTCTAAGGGGTTTATCGCCGGCAAAAGAAACTGCCCATTCACCGCCAGGGATGTAGTGCTGTTGCTGGTGCCATCGATCACAGTCACTGTGTTGTCCCCGTTGGCTACGTAAACTTTGTTAGTGACTGGATTTACGGCGATGTATCCCGGATTCATTCCTGTAGGGAGCGTGGTAATGACCGTATTGGAAGCTCCGTCAATCACAACCACGGTATTGGAGCTTTCCACATACAGCTTGTTGTTGACTGGGTTAACAGCCATTCCGCCGATTCCACCCACTAAAGTTATCGTCGTAATAATGCTGTCCGTGTTTCCATCAATGACACTCACACCCGTGCCCCCCCTTGCGTAGAGTATGTTAGTCACCGGGTTCATCGCCATTACTGCGTTTGCGCCGGAGAGGCTGAGCTTAAGGTTGAGGTTGCCGTCAAAGATAGCCAATCCGCCGAAAACGCCGGATACGTAGATCTCGTTGGTCAGTGGATTTACGAATAGACTGTTCGCGAATTCAAACATCACTTGACTGGTAACAATTTGATTGGTGGCTCCGTCAATTACGGTGATACCTGGAAAAGTAGAGCTCTCGAACGCATAAATTCTGTTGGTGAGTGGGTTGACGGCAATGAAGGCCACGGGACGCAGTGTCTCCACGGGCACGGTTGTGGCTGTGTTGGTGGCTCCATCAATTACGACCAGGGAAAGTCCATGTACTCCATAGATCTTGTTAGTGAGCGGATTCACGATGAGACCGCCTACGCTTACATTGATGTTTGCGATCACGTTGTTGCTGACCCCGTCAAGCACGATCACAGAGCTACCGACGCTCACGTAGATCCTGTTGGTCACGGGGTTCACCACAACTTCGCCCGCACCAAGCGGACTTAAAAAAGCTGTACTGTTGGTGGCTCCATCAATCACGGTCACATTGTTGCTGGTCTGGTTGGCCACATAGATCTTATTGGTTACAGGGTTTGCAGCGACAGCTTGCGGACTGTTCCCGTTAGCATCTGTCAGGGTCGTAAAGTTGTTATTGCTACCATCAATCACAGTCACATTCTTGGAACTTGCATCGGCGACATAAATCATGTTGGTGATCGCATCTACCGCAATCGCCACAGGGGCCGTACCGGCACCTGTCGTTGTCGCGACGGTGTCGTTCGATCCGTCGATCACGGTTACACCATTGCTGGTCTGGTTGGCCACGTAGATTCGATTGCTGACGGGATTGATGGCAACTGCCGAGGGGGCCTTTGCCGTCGCGTCCGTCACCGTGCTGGGGCTGTTGTTGGTGCCGTTGATCACCGTTACATTGTTGCTGCCGCGGTTGGCAACGTAGATCTTGTTGGTCACCTGGTTCACAGCGATCGCAAAGGGCTGCGTGCCCGCCGCCACCGTCGTGGTGGTATTGAGATCGTCCACCGCGTCGATCACGGTGACATTATTATCGCCCGCATTGGCCACATAGATTTTGTTGCTGCTGGCATTGACGGCAATCGCCGTTGGGCCCGCGCCCGTGGAAACGGGTGGCAGGGTGCTGTTATCGAACCCGCTGATCACCGAGACCGTGTTGCTCGTCTGGTTGGCCACATAGATCTCGTTGGTGACCGTGTTGACGGCAATGGCCTGCGGTCCATTGCCGACCGATACTGACGCAGTACTGTTGTCGGCCCCATTGATTACAGTGACATTGCTGCTGCCGTGATTGGCGACGTAGACCTTGTTGGTCGCGGGATTCACGGCAATGGCCTGCGGCGATGTCCCCACGTTCACCGTTGCCCTGATGTTCGTGGCGCCGTCGATCACGGTGACGGTATTGCTGCCGGCATTGGCGACGTAAATCTTATTGGTCACCGGGTTGACTGCAATCGCCTGCGGAGCGGTGCCGGCGGAGAGAGTGGCCGTGACACGCTGAGCATGGCCGGCGAAAGCGAAGGCTAAAACCAGAATCCCGAGCGAGAGGACGCGAAATCTCAGAAATGTTTTGGGCACAGGGCCACCTTTTACAACAGCGATCGCTAGAGAGGGAGGGTTTATTAACATTATAACGTGGTTTGAAGGAAAGAGGAGCTGAGGTTGACCCTACCGATCTGAATAGAAGTACTTGATTCTCAATTGTTCCCATCCTGGCAGATCATCAAAGTCCTTCGCGGCTTTGCATTTTTCCAGGTATGCGGCAATTTCATCCATGCCACGAGCTCGCAAGTATCGAATAGTTTCCTCCACCCCCGCCCCAACCAGAAACTGAGCATCAAAGCCGCACCCAGTGTCCATGTCGATATGTTTTGCTTCCCACATGAGCGCCACATCCGCCGGGTCGCCAACTAGATATAACAATAGGGCACACCAGTACAGTTGCTCGCAATACTCGTGATGGAGGTTGTCCTCTTCGCCGGTGTGGGTGGCTCCCCGGAAAACCATTTCGCGCTTGAAAATGTCACGGAGTTCGTCGTGAAAACGTCCAACGGTGGTTCTGGCGGGCTCTATTTGGCTGAGCGCGGTCCGTCTTTGGCTAGGTTCCGCACGTAAGTCCCTATGGGCCATTTCTTCTCTCTATACCTGACGCGTGTGGTGACTGAAAGATTGCTTACCATCTCAAGCGCCCAGAAATTTACCTTGCCTTGCTGGTCATTGGCAGGATAAAACATAAACCGTCCCAGGCGCCTACTTCCGTTGGCCGGTTTTGAAGTGATAATCAGTGGCCGCTTTTGAAGTGATCACTGAGGATCCAAAGGCTCAAGCCTGCATTCTGGAATGCCAAGCGTTTCTTTTAGACGCACTCAGAAATAATGATGGACTGGAATTCCTCAAAAGCCCAGGGGTTGATACCAAAGTGGCTTGATCCGCGCGATCCGTGAAATCCGCGGTTAGCTTTTGTCTTTTGCCGCCTGGAGCTGCTTTTCTGCGCGGTGCAGGTCTTCTTCCGTATCCACCCCGATGGTGTCAAACGGCGTTTCGGCGACGTAGATTTCGATGCCGTTATCCAGAAAGCGCAGTTGCTCGAGGCGCTCGGTGCGCTCGAGCGCCGACTCCGGCAAAGTGCAAAAACGATCTAAAGCGGCTTTGCGGTAGGCGTAGAAACCAAGGTGCTTGAAGTACCGGACCTGGCCGGTCTTGTCGCGGTCGCAGGGAATGGTAGAGCGGGAGAAATAGAGCGCGCGCCCCTTCAGATCGGTGACTACTTTGACGGCGCTGGGATTGTTGATGTCTTCGTGGGGGCACGGGGTCTTGATGGTGCCGACTTCGATTTTCGGATCGCTCATTAATTCAATAAGGGCGGCAACGTGTTCGGCGCGGGCCAGGGGCTCATCGCCCTGGATGTTGATGTAGACATCGGCAGCGATACTCTGGGCTACCTCGTGTACGCGTTCGGTGCCGCTGCGATGCTGGGCCGAGGTAAGCTGCGCCTTCCATCCGTTATTTTTGCAGACGTCGGCGATTTCGCCGGAATCGGTGGCGACTATTACGTCCGCCAGTTGCGGGCAGCGTTTTGCCGCTTCGTAAACATGCGCCAGCATGGGACGTCCGGCGATTTCGCGCAAAATCTTGCGGGGCAGGCGGGTGGAGGCGAGGCGGGCGGGGATGATGGCGATGGTTTTCAATTTGAAGTTAGAAGTATAAAGGATTGTGGCGAGCGTTCACACAATGGTATCAGTCAGTAAAGAAAGACAGATCCTTCTTGTAGATTGCCGCCAACTGCTGGAGTTCGACCGGGCGTTCTACAAGTTCACATTTCGACAGAAAGGGCAGGTTCCCTATTTTGGGGAATCTGTCTAGCACTGAATATAATTTCCAGCCATGGACGTTAAGCTATGGCTATAAACCAGAAGGCCGCGCAGGAAGGTGAAATTACCGTAACTCGAATAACGGCGAAAGAGCGAAGGCGGATCAATAAAAAGATCAAAAGGCGCCACCAACAACTGCGCAATAAATATTGTCAAATTCACGGCAAAGTCGTGGACTGGATATCCCACTCCTTCGAGGAAGGCAGCTTGTATGTAAGCATCCGGTTTAAGGACAAAACGGAATTTTCGCTCCAATTCAGTCCTCAGATCGTTACCGACAGCATCGATTTATCAGACATTCATACAAGCAACAGCAAGATTATCCGAGAATACTACAGAGGGAAGGAGCCGTATTGATTTCCATGAATTCAAATCCGCAAACAAACCGAGGCTAAAGGAGCTTGTGTGAGAACTCAGAGTTCAAGCGCCGTCCCTTGCGGGACTTGGATCGTTTCTACCAGTTACCCAGCAGTGAACTGCTGGGCTATAATGCGTCACCCCTTCGGGGTTGTTCATCTGTCAGTTTTCACAATTCATCTCTCACCTTCAATCAACCACGAAGTCTTCAAGGAGAAACGATGAAAAACGATGGCGGTACTCTCAAAAATCATCCGGTGGTTTCACATGAGCAGTGGCTCACTGCGCGCACAGCGTTTCTGGCCAAAGAAAAGGAATTCACGCGGCTTCGCGACCAGTTGAGCCAGCAGCGGCGCGAGCTGCCGTGGGAGGCGGTCACAAAAAAGTACGTTTTTGAGGGACCGGATGGAAAACAAACCCTATCCGAACTCTTTGACGGAAGAAGCCAGCTTGTTGTCTATCATTTTATGTTTGCCCCTGATTGGGAAGCGGGATGCCCGCACTGCTCCCACTGGGCAGACAATTTCAATGGAATCATTGTGCACCTGAACCATCGTGATGCGACGATGATCGCCGTGTCACATGCGCCGTACAAGAAGCTGGCGGCGTACAAGAAGCGCATGGGATGGAGTTTCAAATGGGTCTCATCGGCGGAGACAGACTTCAACTTTGACTACTACGTGTCATTCACGCCGGAACAGTCGGCTAAGAAAGAAGCGTTCTACAATTACGCAAAGCAAGACCCAGGCAGTCCGGAACGCGAAGGAGCCAGTGTCTTTTATAAAGACCCATCGGGCAGCGTGTTTCACACCTATTCAACTTATGCGCGCGGCATTGACATTCTAAATGTTGACTACCACTACCTTGACCTGGTTCCCAAGGGCCGGGATGAGGGCGGCCGCGGACCGTTCTGGGTGCGCCGTCATGATGAATATGAACGGTAATGCGCGCATACGGGGTTAGCCTGGAACTGCTTTATCGCCCGTGATACCATAATTTCCCTCTGGAGCAGATGATGGAAAATCGCTGCGAATGCTATCGCACCATGGGCGACCCGACGGGGGAGAATGCCGTGCTCTGCAATGCGCCGGGCGAGTACTGCCCTGGTTGTGAAAAGATCGTGTGTGCTGCGTGCCATCCAGTGATCGCTGACGCCGACTGCGTGCTGAGCAAGAAATTACCGGCGCGAGCGAGCGCGGATTTGCATGGCCGCCGGGATTCGAAAAAATCTACCCGCCGGCGCGCCTAGCGGCCGCTGCTCGATCGTTTTATGGCCACCCTTTACGCCGGGACCTCGGGATGGAGTTATCCCAACTGGAAGCCTACGTTTTATCCTGCCAAGCTGGCTTCTACTAAATTTCTGCAACATTACGCTACCCGGCTTAACACCGTCGAGGTCAATTACACCTTCAGGCACTACGCCAGCGAAAAGAGCCAGAACAACTGGATTGCCGCCGTGCCTGCTGGGTTTAAATTTTCCATCAAGGCGCATGAGAGCATCACCCACATCCGGCGATTGCAGAACGCAGCCGAACCGGCGCAGGGCTTCTTGAATTCGCTGCTGCCCCTTGCCGAAGCCGGCAAAGTAGGGATGGTGCTGTTTCAACTGCCGCCCTTCCTGAAGGCAGATATAAAACTGCTGGAAGATTTTTTAGGGGCGCTGCCCAAATCGGGACGGTTGAGTTTTGAGTTCCGGCACAGCTCTTGGTTTAGCGACCAGACTTTTGCCTTGCTGCAGAAATTCAATGCCGCGCTGTGCGTGGCGGAGAGCGAAAAATTAACGACGCCCGACGTGGTCACGGCGGACTTCTGCTATTACCGCCTGCGCAAGGGCGAGTATTCAACGGAAGAACGCGAGCAATATGCCGGGCAATTCCAGCAGCATCTGGCGAAGAATCGGGATGTGTTTGTGTATTTCAAGCATGAGGAAACGCCGGATGGGGCGTTTTACGCGGAGGAGTTGCTGGGGCGGTCTGGCGGGTAGCCAGCGAAATATTGGACGCGAGCACAACGAGATCACGTACATACTCGTGAGAATGCCTTACGCCATATGGTGAACGATACATTTTCGGGGTCCTTCGACTCCATCCTCGCTCCCAATGAACAAACGAGTCTGGAGGGACCCGGGGAACCCTAGATCCCTCCGCTCCGCCGCAAAGTGCGCGGCTCCGGTCGGGATGACAAAGTTGTAGAACCAATATGCAACTTGTTCATTTCAGTCCTAACTCGCACCTGCGAGTCAAATGCTCAGGATGACAGGGCTTGGGTCTTCGCTATGAAATGTTCTAACTTCGGATTGGCGTGCGCACCAGAGCTCCCAATTTTTCTAAAGCATCTTCCAAATGTTGCTTCAAGGTAAGAACCGGCGAAAAAACATCGCCCATGCGCGTGAAACGTTCCAGGGCGTTCCCTAAATGGAACTGAGCGGGAGAGAGGCCCTTTGCTACTTCGGCCCACATCAGCGGGGTGGCCACGGGGGCGCCGGGATATGCCCGCAGCACATAGGGCGCGGCAATGTTTTTCCATGAGGCGATCTGCAGGTAATCGAAATACACTTTGCCTTTTTCCCTTTTTGCAACCGCGCGGGGAGTGGTGAACAGATCGGGCCTTTCGTGGGACAGGAGCCGGGAAAGAATTTCGGCAAAGGTCCGCACCTGCTCGTAGCTGTAGCGCGGGTCGAGGGGAACATAAACGTGCAGGCCGTCGCCGCCGGTGGTTTTCGGACACCCTTGCAGCCCCAGCAGGCCGAGTTTCTGCTGCACCAGCAAGGCCGCCTCTACGATGCGGTCGAAGCCGCAGTCGCTGGGGTCAAGATCAATCAACATGAAATCAGGGTTTTCCAGCGATCCCACTCGCCCCATCAGAGGGTTCTGGTCAATGCAGCCCAGGTTGGCCAGATAGAGCAGGCTGGCGCGATCGTTGGCGATCACAAAGTTTGTGACCCCGCCGTCGTGGTCGGATGGGATGGCCTCGGTGCGCAGCCAGGAGGGAAAACTTGTGGGCGCGTTTTTTTGAAAAAAATAATCGCCCTCAATTCCGTTGGGATAGCGTTTCAACGAGAGCGGCCGGTCTTGCAGGTAGGGAAGAATGAGGTGGGCGACGGCTTCGTAGTAATTGATGACATCGCGCTTGGTGTATCCCTGCCTGGGATAGAAGACTTTATTCAGGTTCGTAAACTTCAGGCTCTTGCCTTCAATGGTAAGAGCGATCTCGGCGGGCTTAGGGGGCAAAAGCCTATGAGTTTGGGCAGGGACATCCGCCACCTCGGCGCCGGCTTCAATCTCCTGCTCACGAACGCAGTCGCGGGCATTCACGTCGCTGCGGATTCCGAAAAATACCGGGGCGCGCAGGCGGCCCTCGTTGGTCCACGAACTGAAGCGCACGGCGCAAACCAGCTCGGGCTTTACCCAGACAGTTTCGCCCATCATCTTGGGCTCCTGGGCAAAAGGACACACCTTTGTTTTCAGCGGCTGCAAAAGTTCGTAAGTGCTTTTGAGGAGCTGCTGATCGAAGCCTGAGCCTACGTTGCCTGCATAGACCAACTCATCGCCTTCGTAGACACCGAGTGCAAGCGAGCCGAAGTACTCGCGGTCCACGCTGGTGAGGCCGCAAATCACACAATCCTGTTGCTTGACGATTTTGATCTTCTGCCAGGCTCCGCTGCGCTTGGATTCATAGCGGCTGGCCGCGTGTTTTGCCACCACACCTTCCATCTCGTGCTCGCGGGCGAATTGCAGCAGGTGGCGGCCATTGCCGGCGTAGTGTTCTGAGTATCGGACTGTCGCGTTGGGCCTCAGCACCGCCTGCAGCAGGCGCTTGCGTTCTGCCAGGGGCACATCGCGCAAGTCATGGCCGTTGAGATAGAGCAGATCGAAGACAAAATAATTTACCGGCTGGCTTCTTGCCAGTTGCGCGGCCGCGCCGGGCACTGCGCCGATCCGCGACTGGAGAAGGGAAAAGTTCGGACGCCCTTGCGCATCTAACACCACGAGTTCGCCGTCAAGGATGGCGCTCTCTGCCGCCAAGTAGTCGGCCGCCCGGGCCAGTTCCGGATATTGTTTCTCGATTTTTTTCCCGGTTCGGGATGTCATGCGGATGCCGCTCTTGTCGAGAAAACACAGCGCACGGACTCCATCCCATTTGAGTTCAAAGAGCCACTCCCAGCCCTCGGGCGCAGAGCTTACCGGAGCTGCCAGCATTGGGCTTATTTCAGCCGGCATTTCGGCTGGCTTGGCGCCAGAGACTGTGGCCAGGTTGAGCTTCGGCTCAGCGACGCTGCTGGTATCGTCTTCGGCTTTCCAGCCGGGTTTTGCGGCAAAGTCTTTTTTCTTGATGAGCAGCCATTCGTTTCCCTTGCCGCGATCTTTCATGCGCGCCAGGGCAAAGGCGCCCATAAGCTTGTGGCCGTGCAGAGAGAATTTCAGGTCGCCACGCTCCATCTGCTGCTCGAAAGATTCTTCGCCGATCAGTTCATACGTGCCACGGTCCCAGACCACCACACTGCCGGCGCCGTAGTTACCGGCGGGAATTGTGCCCTCAAAGTTGCCGTAGTCTATGGGGTGGTCTTCCACCAGGACTGCCAGCCGCTTTTCGCCGGGATCAAGCGTCGGTCCTTTGGGTACGGCCCACGATTTCAGCACTCCCACTGCTTCGAGGCGCAGGTCGTAGTGCAGCCGCCGGGCATGATGGCGCTGGATATAGAAGCGGGCTGCCGGGGCGGTTGTTTCGGGTTTTTCGGCTGAGGGCAGTTCCGGGGGAGGCTCCGGCGTCTTTTTGAAGGACCGTTTACGACCGTATTCATCTAGGGTCATGCGATTGAAAATCAGGTTCTTATTGTTATAGCCTAGCCTTTTGCCCCCCTCGTAAGGCCCTGATTTAGGAGGTTACAACATGGCATCCACGGTGTGGAAAGGGCACCTGACCTTTGGGTTAGTGTCGCTTCCCGTCAAATTGTACAGCGCCGCTCGCAGCGAGACTGTGAGTTTCAACCAGTTGCACAAGAGCGACCACTCGCGGGTCAAGCAGGTGCTCTATTGCCAGGTTGAGGATAAGCCCGTGCCGCGCAGCGAACTGGTGAAGGGCTACGAGTACGAAAAAGACAAGTACGTGGTGGTGGATGAGGAAGAAATCAAAAAAGTAGCTCCCAAGACCGCCAAGACCATGGAGATACTGGAATTCGTGAAGCAGAACGAAGTGGATCCCGTGTTTTTCGAGAGCTCCTACTATCTTGCGCCCGATGAGGCCGGCGAGAAGCCCTATTGCCTGCTGTTTGAAGCCCTGCGGCGCTCCGGTTATATGGCCTTGGCAAAAATTGCCATGCACAACCGCGAGCACATCGTGATCCTGCGGCCGGGTAAGCATGGCATGCTCATGCACACCATGTTTTACAAAGATGAGGTCAGGCAAACGGAGGAATTTCGCACCGACACCTCTCTGGTTAAAGACAAGGAACTCGAACTCGCCATGGCGCTCATTGATTCGCTCACCGCGTCCTTCGAGCCTGAGAAGTACAAAGACAACTATCGTGAAAATCTAAAGGCCATGATTGCCGCCAAGGTGGAAGGCAAAGAGACCGTCGCGGCGCCTGCAGCGCAGCACCTGGCGCCGGTGGTGGATATCCTGGAAGCACTGAAGATGAGTCTGGCCGAGGGCAAGAAGCCTCCGCGGTCGGTGGGCGGCAGGGCGGCTGCAGCGGAGAATGCAGAACCCGCTGCTGTTTCTACACTTCCCAAAAAAGGCAAGAAGAGCAACGCTGCGGGATGAGCGGAAGGCATTATATTCCAATACCGTTCACTTAAGGAAATAGTTCGATAGTTCGTTTCGAATACACTATCGTTGTTTTAAATCCGGGTTGGATGTTTAGTTTTCCTATACGCAAAGATCCGCCAGGAAAACGCAGGATTCTTCATTTCCAGCGCAGCTCACGGCCAAAGTGCGGGTGATGGAGAGAAAGCCTCACCACGGTATGGTTGGGGTGAATGTCCTCTGGATTCTTCGCGCCAAAAAAGGCGCTCAGAATGACAGGTGCAAACGGGATGGCGGAATAAGAGGCACAAGTATTGTTCACAATTATAGTTATTGACTACAAAGTTTCTTTCCCGTCTTAAGTGAATAGTATTGCCTTGTTATGGGTTTGGCGAATCACCAGCGGCGGTTGCGGAGAGGACCGCCGGCTGGGGGTGGTTCCGCAGAATAGTTTCGATCTGGGTCGCGTATCCTGCGATCAGTATGGCCTGGTCAAGTCCATTGATGATTCTGCGCGCGTTCAGGTAATCGCATGTGTTGTCGTGGATGTAGCGCTGCAGGCTTTTTCCGGTGAAGCTTCCGTGTCGCATGCCGTACGACATGATCTTGTAGGATGTCTGCGGTTCCAGCGCGTGTTCGGGATGAAAGAGCAGATCATTGTTCATTCCCAAAGCATTGCTCATCTTGGCGTAGTTCAGCTTCCAGGTTAGCTGGACATATCCTCTGCCATAGTAGGTGTTGGTATAAGTTGTGCCGTCAGGAGCGGTGACGGTCACGGGTATCCCGTAAGGATGGCCTTGTCCTTTCCCGTATTCTTCCAGCGGCACCCACTTATTCGCACATTCGTGCTTCACCGTAGCCAGCATGTAGGCGGCCCACCGGATATCAGCAACATCCGGATCTTCGGCCAGGAATCCGAGAAGGGAGTTCAGTCCGGCTGCTGCCGGCGCACTCAGGTTGAAGGCCGGAGTGCATTCGTTGACAATTCCGTCGATATCGAAGCTAAACATAGTGGGCTCGTAGTGTGTTGCTTGTTTGGGAAGAAAACTTAACACATTGCATGGACGGGTGCATCTCTGGAGTTGATTTGGTGGCGGCGGTAGGACTCGAACCTACGACCTACGGATTATGAGACCGTCGCTCTAACCACCTGAGCTACACCGCCACGATAACTGCTTAGGAAGAGACTTCAAGCAGGAATTTTTATTTTATCATCCCAATCGTTCTAGCCTCCGGTTCCGCGTCGCAGTTTTAGATTCGGTTTGGACGAGCGCAGGGCTTGCAGGGCTAAAGCCCGAATCATTTGCTAGCTTTCGGCACGAGTAAACTCGTGCCCTGATACAAAGCTTTATATGCGGGCGCTTTTTTCCGCAGGCTCCAGACATCGCCAACATGACCCTGCCGGCAGCCAATCCGGCCATGTGCCAGCAGCAATGCACCGACAATGCTTCATGCCGCAGTTGGACTTATGTGAATCCTGGCGTCCAGGGTCCGCAAGCCCACTGCTGGCTCAAAAATGCCATGCCTCTCGAGCAGGGCGATGCCTGCTGCACTTCGGGCGTTAAGGTTGATGTTCATCCTGCCAGCATGCATAACCTGGAAGGGGCAGTGGATCGGCCCGGCTCCGACTTTGCCAATTTCGACCTGCCCAGCGCCGACTTTCATCTATGCCAGGGCGAATGCGCAGTGAATGGCACATGCCACTCCTGGGCCTATGTTGAACCGAACACCATCCAAGGCCCCAACCCGCGCTGCTGGCTCAAAAATGTTGCCGCGGCGCCGGCCAATAACGGCTGCTGTGTCTCAGGAACAAAGTGATGTAATGCGCTATGTAGAGCCTGGGAGAGATAAAGAAGTTATGACAAACTGGCTTTAGAGCAATTTCAGGATTGGTGTATCCCGCGCGGCACCGGGGCTGAAGCTCATTTGTTTTTGCGTCTCAACGCCAGCCTGAAGGCCGGCTCTTCCACGGTAGAGGACAGCAATTGTGGAATCGCCATAAATTTTCCCGGCAAATTAGGGCGGAATGGCATCTAAATTCATCGTATAATGGGACTCACAGGTTTACGCAAATCCTGCCCCCAAAACTTTCAGCAGCACCAAAAGCACGGAGACAGCGTCTAACCCTTTCGATCAGGATTATCCAAAATGATGTCGAACCGAGTTAAAGCATTTATCCTCACCATCTCTCTTGCCCTTGTACTGTTCATCATTGCCGGCGGTCTGGGCGTATACGCTTCTTCCGACAGCAGCGAGGGAGCTTATAAAGAACTAGGCGTTTACAGTGAAGTGCTCTCCCGCATCCGCAGCGAATATGTGGAAGAGCCCAACATGCCCGCGGTAACCGATGGCGCCCTGCATGGGCTGCTGGAATCGCTTGATCCGAACTCCAGCTATCTGTCGCCCGAGGAATATAAGAAATACAAGGCGCGCAAAGCCGATGGCAAGGCTGATATCGGGGCCACGGTTTCCAAGCGTTTCGGCTATGCTGCCATCGTTTCCGTAATTCCAGGAGGCCCGGCAGATAAGGCCGGTCTGGAGAATGGCGACATCCTGGAGGCCATCGAGGGCAAGAGTACGCGCGAGATGTCTCTGGCAGAGATTCATAACATGCTCGCCGGCGCGCCGGGCTCGAACATTAATTTTTCTGTGGTCCGCGCCCGCCGAGCCGAGCCGCAAAAGCTCACGGTAACGCGCGACGTAGTGAGCATTCCCACGGCCAATGACAAGATGCTTGAAGCCAACGTGGGCTATGTCAAAGTGGATGCCCTCACCAAAGGCAAGTCGCAGGAGGTTGCGGGCAAGATCAAGGACCTGCAAAAGTCGGGCGCGAAAAAGTTGATCCTGGATTTGCGCAATGTTTCCGAGGGCGAACCCTCGGAAGGCATCGCGATCGCCAACCTGTTCCTGAATCACGGCCTGATCACATTTCTTGCCGGCCAGAAGTATGCGCGTGAGAGCTATAATGCCGATCCGCAGAAGGCAATCACTACCTTGCCCCTGGTCGTGCTGGTGAATCACAATACCTTTGGCCCGGCCGAAATTGTGGCCGCCGCCATCCTCGACAATGCCCGCGGCGATGTGCTGGGAGATAAGACCTTTGGCAACGGCTCGGTGCAGAAGGTGATTGAGATTCCGGATGGCTCGGCGCTCATTCTTTCTGTCGCCAAATACTACACGCCTTCCGGCAAGGCGATTCAGGATAATGCCGTCACTCCTAATATCCTCGTGGCCTCGGACGAAGACACGCTCGTTCCCGATGATGAAGAAGTAGCCCCCGAGAGCCCGGAGACAAAACCCGAGCAGAAGAAAGAAGATGAGCAACTGCAACGCGCAGTGGAAGTGTTGAAGAACCACACCTCGTAGTCGCCATTAGTAGATTAATGGAAATAAAAAGCCCGGTTCGCCACCGGGCTTTTCTTATTGGACTTGATTCGTAGAGCGTGTTTCAAAATATCATCACGATGATTTATGAAATCGACCTCAGGGGCTGAAACCCTGATTTTTAGGGGCTCTTTGCGGCACGGATAAATCCGTGCCCTGACATTAGCTCGGCTTCGCCGGCTTTGCCATCCCCAACAACAACTGAAACAAAACCAGCCATCGCCTGATATTGGAAGTGATCAGAAAATTTTCTTTGACATGCTCGCGGCCGTTTTTGCCAAGCTGCTGGGCAAAGTCAGGATGAGTGAGCAAATAGCGGATCTGGTAGGCGCAGCCCTCGACCGAGTGCACCAGGATGCCGGTAAGTTTATGGATCACCTGCGTGGGAATGCCGCCTACCGCCCCGGCAATCGTGGGTTTGCCTTTCCACAGGGCTTCGGTGACGGTAAGTCCGAAGCCTTCTTTGAGCGATTTCTGGATCACGATGGTAGAGGCCTGCTGCAGAGCGTTAATCTCGGTTGCGGACCAGGGCGGCAGGTTAAGAATGATGATATCCAGGTCGTCGCCGGCGGCTTCCATCACTTCGGCGAGCACGGCCGCGCCTTCCGGATCGTCGGTCGCCCCGCCACCGGCCAGCACAAGCTGGCAATCCACATACTTCTTGGCCAGCTTATAGGCCTGGATGACTCCGACCGGGTCTTTGAGCCGGTCAAAGCGGGAAATCTGCGTAATGATGGGACGCGAGCGGTCAATGCCAAAGTCTTCGCAGACTTTTTGTACCAGCTCTTCATCCACCGGCTTGTTTTTTTCCGAGAGCGGATCAATGCAGGGATAAAACAAATACTGCGGTATGGAAAGCTGCCGGGTAAAAGCCGGAGAAGAAAAAATCGCGGCGTCGTATTGTTCCACGAAGGGGCGCAAAAAATTCCAGACATCGGGATGCGGGTTGGAGAGATCGATGTGGCAGCGCCAGATCCAGCGGCCGCGGTCGCCCTTGGAGCGGATGAGCCCCACCGGCTGCGGATCGTGAATCACGAACAGGTCTTCCACGAACTCCATGCGCTGGCGGTTCAGCTCGTTGTACATCAGAAACAGGTCGAGGATTTCCTTGGTAACGTTGTAATCTCCCCCGTGCAGCGCATTGTGGAAGCCCTTGGTGACTTCAAAGAAGTCGTTGCCGCCGGTGATGACCTCCCACTTGGTATGGACCTCGAGCTCGTTGATCAGCGGAACCAGGCGGTTCAAAATTTCGGCTACGCCGCCGCCCACCGCGGTGGAGTTAACCATTTTTACGGTTTTGCCCCGCAGATAGCGGGCGAGGAAATACAACTCATCGATGCCGGCTTTGCCGACGATGGGCACGTAATCATTCAACCTGGGCGGCGGTGGAGGCGGTGGAGGCGTTTCGCTGACCTTATATTTGCGGCGCTCGCGTGCGGGAGGGATGGGGATCAGCTCGGGATTGCGCCGCTCCACCTGGGGCACGCTCGGATCGGGGGAAGTTTCTGGCGCGGTTTTTTGCTCGACAGTTTGGGTGCGGACGCCTCCGTTCTGCGGCGCTGCTTCAGGAGTTTGTTTGGAATCCTTGTCCTTCTGGTTCATGCCCATCCTCACCTGACAATCGTTTCTTCTTCCATCGTCAATCGAACTTGAGCCGTTTTCGCGGCCCTGCGGCTCCGCTCAGGGCAAGCTAAGAACTTATTGTCCATCCATCTACAACGCGGTTTCAATGATCTTAAGGATTTGCCGGCGTACGTCCTGCAAAGTGGCGGTATAAATATCGATCCGGTTAACCCGGTCGGCAAGTATTCCCATGTCCAATTCTTCCTCCAGCCAGACGGAAAAATCGTTGGAGTTCAGCTTAAGCCGCAGCCGCGCCTGGATAAAATGGTAATGAATGCTGCTTACGCTTACCTGCTTTAATCCCTCGGCAAACTCGGCCAGGTTGCGCGCCACCAGCGGGGTGGGCACCACCACCGTGTCGCTGGCGCAAAAATAAAAAGGCTCGAAGGCCGTGCGCTCGCGGGCGCGGGGGTTCTTCTTCAGATAGTCTTCCAGGATGTCAGACAAAGTCTTACGCAACGCCTTGATGGAGGTATATTCGCGCACATCAATCGCCGCCAGACGTTCCGCCAGGCCCACTTCATTGCAGGCGGCGAAGGCCCAGTGGGCGAAGTCATTGGAAAATCCCTCGCTGATGTAGTGGTGCTCCTGCAGGGTCTGAAACATGTGCTGGAAGATGGAGTCATCCGGGCAGGATTGCAAATCGCCGGCAAATTCGCCGAGTGTAGTGGCTTTTTGCCGTCCAATGCGAATCACGGGTGCCGCGGAATTGAAGAAAAATGGGGAGCGCGCCCAACGCAAGGGAGTGGTTGGTTGCTGTAGCTTTTGAGCTGTGGCCACGCTGCTGGGTCCTCCTTCCGAAATCGTATCGGAAGCACGGTTCAATATCCAGAAACTATGGGATGCCGCTGGCAACCTTCCCGTTGCAATCCCCGGGCGGAAAGCGTCAATTTGCGCAATAGGACGTCCGGCAGCTACCGATTTTTGTGGTTTGTGCGCTGAAATCGCGGGAAAATCTAACTCTAGTATGATCCACGCAGCCGAGCTTTTGGAACGAACGAATGCCATGCGGGCGCCGAACGACGGGCGAAGCGCCAGCGAGCAGCAGCGGAACGAAGCGCAGGCTGGCAAGGCCCTCACAGAATCGGCGGCTAAGGACTGACGATGATAGCGCCGAGCCTTTTGCTTTTCGATCTTTTTGTCATTTTTGTTATTACCAAGTGTTTTGGTGAAATCTTCGAGCGTCTTTCGTTGCCGGCGGTTCTGGGTGAAATTCTTGCCGGCATCGTGATGGGGCCTTATGCGTTAGGGCTGGTTCATCCCAGCGACACGGTGATTTCCCTGGCCCAGGTGAGCGCTGTTTTTCTTTTGTTCATGGTGGGGCTGGAGACCTTCCCGAAACAGATTATTCAAGTGGGTGGAAAGGCCCTGCAGGTGGCAATCTCGGGCATGGCCGTAACCTTTGCCCTGGCCTTCGGATACCTCATCGTACGCCACCAATCCGCGCATGAAGCCATGTTTGTGGCCACGGCCATGGTGGCCACCAGCGTAGGCATTACCGCGCGAGTGCTGGCAGACATGGGCCTGCTGCAAACTGCTTCCGCCAAGATCATCCTGGCCGCAGCCGTATTTGACGATGTTCTGGGAATGCTGCTGCTGGCATTCGTTGTGGGCGTCCTCTCTCCTCACGGCGTGCATTGGCTTTCCATCACCATACTGGCGGCGGAAGCCATCGGCTTTGCGCTTTTCATGATCTATGTAGCGCCGCATGTGATGCGCCGCGTCTCTCCCGGTCTGGAGCGCCTTTCGACTCGTAATCCTCAACTGGTGATGGCCCTGGGTATCTGCCTGGGCCTGAGCGTTGCCGCGGAAAAAGTTGGCCTTGCCGCCATCATCGGAGCATTTTTCGCGGGTCTCATATTCGCGGAGTACGCGGACGAGTGGAACCTGCGTCCCGGAGTCAACGCGATCAGCGAGTTTCTGGCGCCCTATTTCTTTTTTACCCTGGGAGCACAATTCAACATCCACTTATTTACCGGACCGGTCCTGGAAGCTTCTATCGTCATCTCTGTCTTGGCCGTCATTTCGAAGGTTGTTGGGTGCGGGCTGCCGGTCCTGCCCCAGGGACGCGACACCGCCTTGCAGGTCGGCGTGGGAATGATCCCACGGGGCGAGGTCGGGCTCATCATATCGTTGATTGGTTTGCAGATGAAGGCGATCTCCGACGCTACTTATGCCGTGGTTGTGTTCATGACCGGCGTAACCATACTCATTGCCCCGCCCCTGTTGCGCATTGTCTTCCACAAAGAACGAAACGCCATGCAACCGCAGCAAACCGAAGCCACAACAGAGGCCGAACCGACCGCCCTTCCACAGGAATGAGTTGCAAATGCCGCGAGCCTATCTGCGCGCCCTCTCTGTAATACGTAAGATCTCGGCGGACAGAATTTAGGCGGCTTTTTTCGGTCGCGGCTTGATCTTGGCAATTTCCTTGCGATTGGCGGTGGCGAGGAGCAAGTCGTAGCGGGCCTGCAAATTCATCCACAACTGCGCCGAAGTTCCAAAATACCGCCCCAGGCGCAGAGCTGTATCGGCGGTAATAGCGCGCCTTTCGCGCACAATTTCGTTGACGCGGGGAACAGCCAGCCGCAGATCCTTGGCGAGGCGATATGCGGTGAGTCGCATCGGCACCATGAACTCCTCACGCAGGATCTCGCCCGGGTGCACCGCATTGGACGGTATCGAACTCTTTCTCCTGGCCATAAACGCCTCCTTAGTGATCATCGGCGATTTCTACCGCATGAGCAGAATGGTCGCGCCAGACAAAACAGATTCGATACTGATCGTTTATCCGAATGCTGTGCTGACCCTTCCGGTCGCCCTTCAGAGCTTCCAAGCGGTTGCCGGGAGGTGCACGCAGCTCGCTCAAATCTCCGGCAGCGTCGAGATATGTCAGCTTTCGGAGGGCGGCTTTTCGTATACTTTCCGGAATCTTACGGCTCCGGCCAGTCTCAAACAGTTCTCTCGCCCCAGCATCCTTGAAGCTGACGATCATCCGTGGCGCGTATAATATCGAGTAGCGATATTATCGTCAAGCATTATTATGAGCGCAGCCTTGTCACGCTGGGTGTCAATCCTCAGCATGCCATCTTCTGCAGGCCTCATCTTGCCTTGGAATCCCTCTCCTCTTCAGGCTCATCTTGTATTGATTGGAGAAGACTGGAACTTGCAGCTTGCAGCTTCCTTTGTGTACCTTTGTGTCCTTTGTGGTTTAGCTTATTAAGAAAGGAGTTCGAATGTCGGACCTCAACAGACATGTCGCGCTGGTTACCGGAGCTTCGCAGGGCATTGGCCGCGCCTGCGCGATCACATTGGCCAAGGCTGGAGCCAAAGTTGCATTGGCGGCGCGTAATGAAGAGAAACTTGCAGAAGCCGTAAACCAGATCAAAGCCGGCGGAGGCGAAGCTGCTGCCTTCAAGATGGATGTGGCCAACGAAGAGGACATTAAGTCCGCGGTCAAAGCGGCGCAAGACCAATTTGGGAAAATTGACATCCTGGTCAACAACGCCGGGGTCACCCGGGATACTCTGCTGATGCGCATGAAGCGCGCCGACTGGGATTCCGTCATCGCCACCAACCTTACCGGCGCCCACCTGTGCATCCAGGCTGTCATTGGTTCCATGCTGAAGCAGCGCTGGGGACGCATCATCAACATCACCAGCGTCTTCGGACAGATGGGCCAGGCCGGCCAGACTAACTACGCCGCCTCCAAGGCCGGGCTCATCGGACTCACCATGGCCGTCGCGCGCGAAGTGGCCTCGCGCAACATCACCGCCAATGCCGTCGCCCCGGGATTTATCGATACTGCCATGACCGAGTCTCTCTCTCCCGAGCTGAAAGAGAGCGCTCTGAAAGTGATTCCGCTGGGCCGCGTAGGAACCGAACAGGATGTCGCCAGCGCCGTCCGCTTCCTGGCTTCCGACGATGCCGCCTACATCACCGGCCATGTGCTGAAAGTCAACGGCGGCATGCTGATGGGCTAGATGGACATCGCTTCTCTGCTTGCGCCCTTCCTTCCTGCACCTGGGCTCAGCCCGGCGCAACTGGAGCAGGTCCGCACTTATCTTGATCTGCTGCTGCGCTGGAATCAGAAAACTAATCTCACCTCCGTGCGCAAGCCGGAAGATATTGTCACCCGGCACTTTGGCGAGTCTTTTTTTCTGGCATCTTCGTTGCGGCAAATGGGGGTAGAAAACACAGCCGCAGGTAATTCGGGAACTCATTTTATTGACCTGGGCTCAGGCGCCGGATTCCCCGGCATTCCATTGAAGATTTATGAGCCCGAATTTCACGGCACACTCATGGAATCGCAGAACAAGAAGGCGACCTTTCTCAAAGAGGTCATCCGCGCCCTCAAGTTAACTGGCATTGACGTATTCAATGGCCGCGCCGAACAGTGGCTCCAGAGTTCCCCTACTCGAGCTAATCTGGTAACCCTGAGGGCGGTGGAGCGCTTCGAACAGGTGTTGCCGGTTGCCGCCAGGCTGATTGGTCCGAGCGGGCGCCTGGCTTTACTTATCGGCGCTGGCCAAGCCGAAACTGCTCGCAATCTGCTGCCTTCTTTTACGTGGGATCTCCCTTCTCCCGTTCCCCAGTCTCACTCCCGCAACCTCCTCATTGGTTACCCGAGAACGGCTCAGGACAAAGCGTTTTCATCTCAGCTCCGCAACTCAGGCTGACATAAACGTTTTAATGAAACCGTTTAATTACCTATTAACGCTTCTTATCGACGGATTCCTGCTTTGTTGGTATTCTTGACACTCCCCCCGAGTCTTCTTCGACCCCCAAAGACCACCAGTTGGGAGTGGTGTGAGCGCCTACCCTCAATTGGGATATTCCTGCGCTCGTAAGGAGCTTTTTGCAATGCATGTACGTCGGAAGATCGCCGGCTTGTGGCGACGGAATAGTTTCGATTCGCCGGGCGGATTGCGCACGTCCACTCTCTTGGCCGGTGGACGGCTGTTGTTGCTGTGTCTGGCCGCGGTTCCAGCCTGGGGGCAAGCCGTGACTACAACCGTCACTGTCGGCACCGCTCCTTCGGCTGTTGCCGTCAATCCAGTAACCAACAAGATTTACATCGCCAACGCCACCAGCAACAACGTGACCGTGATCGACGGCGCCACCAATACGATCACCCCCGTGGCCACGGGAACCAGTCCCAAAGCGATCGCCGTGAACCCATTTACGAATAAGATCTACGTGGCCAATAACGGCGGCAGTAGCGTGACCGTGATCAATGGCGCCGACAACACAGCAGCGGCCCCGGTTACTGTCGGAACCGCTCCCTCGGCCATCGCTATCAACCCGGTGACCAACTTCATCTACGTCGTCAATACCGGCAGCAATAATGTCAGCGTAATTAATGGCGGCAATAATACGGTTGCCGCTACCGTCAGCGTAGGAACTGCTCCCAATGCCGTGGCGGTCAACCCGGTCACCAACAAGATTTATGTCACGAACAGTAGCAGCAACAATGTGACTGTAATTGATGGAACCAATAACAGCCCGTCGAACGTCAATGTAGGGAGCAATCCCTCGGCCATTGCCGTCAACCCTGTGACCAACCAGATTTACGTCGCCAACTTCGGCAGCAGCAACACCAACAGCGTTACGGTCATTGACGCGACCAACAATAATGCCACTAGCACAATCAACAACGCCGGGTTCAATCCCAGTGCGCTGGCCATCAACCCTGTGACCAACCAGATTTACGTCGCCAACACCACCAGCGGCAAGGTCACAGTTATCGATGGGGCGAACTTCAACCCACCGGCGTCGTTATCTGTTGGGAACCTTCCGGCGGCCATTGCCGTCAATGCGGCGACCAACATGATTTATGTCGCCAACAGCAGCAGCACCGGCGGCGACAGCGTGAGCATCATCGATGGCACCAGCGTCAACGTGATTGCTACTGTCAACGTGGGAAGCGCACCCCTGGCGGTGGCCGTCAATCCTGTGACCAATAAGATCTATGCCCTCAACAACGGCGACAACACCGTGAGCGTAATTGACGGAGCTACGAACAATACGGCCAAGCCGGGCGCGGGAACCAACCCTGTTGCGGTAGCCGCTGACTTTGTGACCAACAAGATCTATGTGGCCAATCAGGGCAGCAACGATGTGACGGTCATTGATGGAGTGACAAATTTGGCCACGGCAGTCAGCGTAGGCAACGCTCCCAGCGCTGTGGCCGTCAATCCCATGACCAACAAGATCTATGTGGCCAACAAAGGCGACAATAACGTAAGCGTAATTGACGCGGCAAACAATAACGCGATTACGCCAGTCAGTGTGGGAATGGGGCCCACGGCCCTGGCCATTAATCCCGTGACTGGCATGCTCTATGTTGCCAACAATGGCGATAACAGCGTTAGCGTAATTGACGCAACCAATAACAACATCGCCACAGTCATTGTGGGAAACACGCCTGTAGCATTGGCCGTCAATCCTGTGACCAACAAGATTTATGTGGCCAATAACGGCGATAACAACGTCACCATTATCGACGCCGCGAATAACAATGCCACCACTACGGTCAACGTTGGAACCGGCCCTGCGGCTGTGGCGGTGAATGCCCTGACCAATAAGATTTATGTGGCCAATAACGGTAGCAGCAGCGTAACGGTAATCAACGGTGCCGACAGTACTACCGCTCCGCCGGTCAGCGTGGGGACCAACCCCACTGCAATAGGGGTAAACCCGGTGACCAACACGATTTACGTGGCCAATAACGGCAGCAGCGATGTGACTGTAATCAATGGAGCCGACAACACCACCGCTCCCCCGATCAGCGTGGGAACCAACCCTGTTGCCATCGCCGTAGAACCAGTGAGCAATAAGATTTACGTTGCCAATAACGGCAGCGCCAATGTGACCCTGATTGACGGGGCCACAACTTTTACGGAGACAATAACCGCGGGCACAGCTCCCCACGACATTGCCGTAAATCCCGTGACCAACAAGATTTACGTGCCTAATAATGGCAGCGCCAATGTGACGGTGATCACCGAGCAACAGGTGCAGCCCGTTCCTCTGACCACCTCTATCACGCCGGTACCCAACAGCAACCAGTTCAACTTCACCACCACCAGTTCATATAACCCTATTGCCCCCTTGGTGCAGAATGTGTATTTTCAGTTTGATTCCTGGCAGGGGCCTTGGCTCAAGGCAGGCGGTTCGGCGCCCAACTTCACGGGCGTTCCGCCCACGCCGCTGTTGCTCGGCATCCACATCATCTATGCTTACGCCGCCGATGGGCAATTTGCCGATTCCATTCAACCCGGCGGCAGCGGATTTGGCCAAAGCAGCCCCATTGCCGGCGCCATTGCTGCCTTTGTTTTCCTGGTTGTGCCTGAACCATCCAGCGTTGGTGTCGCGTCCAGCACCCAGCCTTCAGTCTTCGGCCAACCTGTAAACTTTACCGCCACCGTGACCTCCTCCAATTTCGGTACGCCCAGCGGCACGGTAACATTCACCGATGGCGCAACGACATTGGGCACAGCCACGCTCGATAACAACGGCCAAGCTGTGTTTCTTATTTCTACGCTGACTCTGGGTTCGCACTCGATTAGCGTTTCCTATAGTGGCGATGCGAATTTTACAGGTAGCAACTCATCCGTCTTCACCCAGACTGTTAATCAGGCTACCAGCAGTTCGGCTGTCACTCTAACCGGTGGAACCAATCCTTCCTCCTTCGGTCAGCCTCTGACCTTCACTGCGACTGTGACTCCGCAATTCACCGGCATTCCCACCGGCACGATAACTTTCCTGGACAAAGGCGTCACCATCCTGGGCCCACCAGTTACGCTCGATGGCTCCGCTCAGGCCAGTCTTACGATCTCCTCTCTCGCTGTTGGGACGCACAGCATCACCGTTGTCTATAGCGGCGACAAGAACTTCAGCAGCACCAGTGTTTCGCCTGCCTTGCCTCAGATCGTCAAAGCTGTCAGTAACACGAATATTGCCCTGACCTCCGGCGCCGATCCTTCCACAGCGGGCAATTCGCTGACGTTCACAGCCACCGTAGGACCGCAAACTCCCAGCGTACCCACCGGCACGGTGACCTTTATGGATAACTACATGAACAACAATACCGCGTTGGCCTCGAATGTCGCTCTGGATAACTCCGGTCATGCCAGCGTCACAACCTCATCTCTAGCGGCAGGTGTGCACAATATTACGGTTATCTATAGCGGCGACAATACCTTTGCAGCGAGCACTTCCTTCGCCTTGACCCAGGTAGTGATGGCGGCCGGAAATCCCAGCAACACGACACTGACGGTGAACAACGGGAGCACGGTACCCATCTTTTTCGGCTTCGCAAAAGGCGTGCCGCAGAGCGCGAACTTTGTTATCAACGTCACAGGAAGTAACGATGGGGATTCCGTTGTTCTGCTGGAGGGAAACCAGCAACTTGGACCTGTACTTACCTTGACGGGTGGCCAGGCGAGCTGGAACAGCCAGCTCAGGGCGGGAGTGCACAATGTACAGGCTGTGTACATTGGCAACGGGACTTCTGCAGGCAGTATCTCAACGAGCGTAGTCGTTAACCGTTCCCCGCGGCCCATGCCCAGATAATTTGAGGATAGAGGCCCACCCAAGTTCCCCGCCTTCGCGAAACACCCACGGATGATCACAGGTGGAGTTTTGCCCGTTGTCCCGCGCTCAGTCTCGCCCATTTTCCTGCCGCTGGATTGGACTTAGTGCTGCTCGCCTCTGGCCGTAGGACATGCCCTTAGGATACTTGGCTGCTTTCGTTGTTCGTACGACAATAATCCGCCCATAAGTGACTGACATTTCTTGAACAGCCCTGACTCGGGGTTGCGAAAGACTCAATCTTTAAGTTAGTTCGATCTTGTTCGGAAGGGCACAGCTTTAAGAACTGAAGCAAGTCCGAAAAATCGGAATTCTCCCCCAAAAAATCCTTAGGTTTTTCTTGTGCGTTTTGGCCTGCCCGCGCCAGTACTCATAGGGAGAATTTTTTCAAAACAGGTTGGGAAAACGACTTAGGAGACAGCTCTTGATAAAGAGACTTACGATGGCATCTTTGCCCATGCTTAACGCTTACGAAGGAACTCATATTTCTAAACAGCAAAGGCTTGATTGGACACAGTCCATCTCCAAGCCGCAGAATCGGCGTGCACTACACAGCTCGCTCGGGGTATGTCTGCTCATCACCGTACTGCTGGTCGCCGGCGCTGGCGCGCAGACCTCCGCCCAGGCGACATCGGCGTCCTCGCCCACAGCGTGCCAATTTCTGAGCGCTCCGGGCGCAATCCCAGCGTTCTGTGAGACCTTCGACCAGCCGGCCGGAACCGGGAACCGCTCCGGAGATCTGAACGGAACATTGTGGGGTGTTTCCCGGCTGCTAGGAGGGGTGAACTCGGGGCAGGGCCAATACTACGATGCGTCGCCGACCATCATGGAGAAGTGCGGACAGAGTATTCAGGTCCAGCCTCCGAATGATATCGCCATCTGCAACGGGCAGCTCGTGGACGCACAGTTCGACCAGCACGGCGTGACCACGGTGGCCATGTATCCCAAGCAGCCCTTCGACATCGCCGGACGCACCGGCACCGTGGCCTTTGACGTAAGCGACGACAGCCACGGCAGTCACCGCGCCTGGCCGGAGTTCTGGTACACCAATAAGCCTGTCCCGGCGCCGTTCACTCACTTCAGCTCGCTACAACAGGTCCCGCAGGATGGTTTTGGGGTCCGCTTTGACGCCTTCTGTCCAGCATTCGGGGATCCCGGCTGTGGCATCCGGCCTGCCTGTCCGGAATATCCGATCAGCGTCTCGGTCATCTCGGTCGGTTCAGCAGATGTTGTCAACAACTATGCCAGCAACGATTCTTCCATGGATACTCCCCCCGGTCCGATCTCGGTAGAGGTCGTCGGCTGCGTGAAGGCGTCATCCGGGCCGGGAGACATGAATCACTTTGAGCTGCGAATCTCGCCGAACGAAATTGATGTCTATGGCGTAGATGCTGGCGCGACTGGACCGTTGAAAAAGATTGCGGTCATCACCAACATGACGCTTACACTCACGCGCGGCCTGGTTTGGCTGGAAGATGCCCACTACAACGGCGACAAAGATGGCATTGACCAGGGGACCCACACCTTCACCTGGGACAACCTCGCCTTTGACGGCCCCGTACTGCCGCGTGATCTGGCCTTCGACGTTCTGGACAGGCTTACGCCCGTCGGTCCGAATTATCCGGGATTGCTCAACCTGGGCTGGCCGCTGGTGCCCAACGATCCCACGCCGTTGACCCTCACTGTGCCCGGCGTTTACAACATTGATAAGGCCGCCGGAGCGATTCTGACGCTCAACTACGCCACCGACCTCCCGATTACCTTGAGTTATCGCGTGAACAATGGCGTCTGGCATGATCAGCCCTGGCCGTTCCCCACCTGTTACACACAGAATGGCAACGTGCAGTGTGGCTCCAGGACGATCGCAGTGCCGGTGCCATTGTCCGAGGTGCAACCTGGCACAAACACGATTCAGTTTAAGACGTCCGACAGCACCAATAACGCAGGAATCGCCAACGTTGACCTGATACTGGTCGGTGCCGGCGGAATCGTATGCACGCTGAACTGTCCCACAACAACCACGGTAACTTCATCGGAGAACCCCTCCAACTTTGGCGACGCCGTCACGTTTACCGCAACGGTGACCAGCGGCAGTGGTGCTATTCCCTTTGGGAGTGTCACCTTCTACGACTCCACCACGGCCCTCTCTACAGGCATGCTCAATGCCAGCGGAGTCGCGACGTTTACGACCTCTTTACTGGCGATCGGCAATCACACGATTACAGCGGTGTATGCCGGGAACACGAGCTTTACTGGCAGTACAGGATCGCTGAATACGAATCCACAGGTGGTGAATCAAGCCATCAGCACAACGGCGGTGGCTACATCGGTAAATCCCTCGGTTTCAGGACAGTCAGTTACATTCACTGCAACAGTGGCGGCCGTGGATCAAGGATTGGCTGTACCAACCGGAACAATCACCTTCAAAGACGGCGCCAGCACTCTGGGGACCTCAATGCTCAACGGCTCTGGCCAGACAACCTTCGCCATTTCGTCACTGACGGTAGGAACACACAGCATAACCGCTGCCTATGGCGGCGACACTATATTTCTGCCGAGCGCTTCTTCTTCTTTTACTCAGGTGGTGATAGCAACTGGAAATGGCACGTCCACAACTCTCACGGTGAATGGCGGGAGCCCTAACCCAATCTATTTTGGCTTTGCAAAGGGTATACGGCAGAACGCGGGCTTTGTGGTCAATGTGACTGGAAGCACCGACGGCGATTCGGTTTTGCTGATGGAAGGCAATCAGCAGATCGGGCCTGCACTCTCGCTTACAGGCGGCCAAGTGAGCTACACCACTCAATTCAGTGTTGGACAACATAGCGTGCGGGCTATCTACCTGGGTAATGGCATAGCCGCTGGCAGTGTGTCGTCATCAGTCGCAGTCAACCGCTCTCCGCGGCCCAAGCCCAGGTAATTAGGAGAGCAAGGACCTGCCCCATAGAAGCACTACCTCACCTGTTCCACATAAGGAAAGAATCACGACGATTAACAGGTGGGGTTTCGCTTGGCATTTTTGCTCATCCAAACCTGAAATCTGCTTTGGAGGTTCCGCAATTCATACTGCAGAAGCCGTGAACGGCTAAAAATAACCAGATTCAATTCAGTTATTGTCAGAGTTTGTTCCCCCCTTTCTAAAGCGAAGAATTGGAACTGCATCAGTAAACAGGTGGAAAGCGAGCCCAGTTAACGGTCCGCTAAAGCAAAATTCAGGCGGAAATTCCGCTGAATGTTGGTCCCGAGTGGAGCATGAACCCGATTCTTCTTGGAACCTTTGTTGTTCTTTAGTTCCTCAAAGTTCGTGAGGTAGCGCTTGAGGCTAAGATGGGGGAATCAGGATTGTAATAGTGGAATACGGCGGCCAGATTAGCCAACATTGTTCGATTTCAACCAAGCACCTTTATCGTGTTTAGAGCCCCGTTCGGTGGAAAATTGCCTACTGTTATCTAAAGAGTAAACATGTGACCGGAGCCGCTAAAATGTTCCTCGAGGAACATTTTCATCTATTGAAGCCGCTATCACGCACTGCGCACATTTCAGAAAGATGTCGCTTGAGTTTGCATGCAATGCCCTAAAATGGGGCATTGCACAATCAGTAATTTTTAAAGTACCCTCGAATTCCAGGATCATTACTTCCATCGTCATGGGTAGAATCATTGCGGTAGCCAATCAGAAGGGCGGGGTCGGCAAGACCACCACAGCAATCAACCTGGCAGCTTCCTTGGCTGCTGCTGAAATCCCGGTGCTGCTGGTGGATTGCGATCCGCAATCCAACTCCAGCAGCGGACTTGGGTTTGTCAAAGATCCCGATCGGGTCAGCACCTATCATGTGCTGATGGGGTTAGCGGATGCCCGCGAGGCGATGCTGAAGGTTGATCCTGAGGGGCTACTGGTTATCCCCGCACATAAGAACCTCATCGGCGCCAACATTGAATTGGTTCCGCAGGAGCGCCGCGAATTCCGGCTGCGCACGGCGCTCGAAGGCATACGCCAGGATTTTGAGTTCATCATTCTTGATTGTCCTCCGGCTCTCGATCTGCTTACGCTGAATGCTCTGGTGGCTGCCGATTCCGTGCTGATTCCCATGCAGCCTGAATATTTCGCCCTTGAAGGAGTGAGCGAGCTGCTGGACACGATGGAGCGCGTGCGCCAAAGCTTTAATCCTGACATTACGGTGGAAGGCGTGGTGCTGACCATGTATGACGAGCGCACCAACCTGGCCCAGCAGGTGGCGGGCGAACTGAAGAAGTTTTTTGGTGACCGGCTCTTGCGGACCGCGATCCCGCGCAATGTCCGTCTGGCTGAAGCCCCCAGCCACGGCCAGCCGGTTTTGATATACGACGTCCATTCCCGGGGAGCCGAGAGTTACATCCGCCTAGCCAAGGAAATCATGTCCCGCCTGCCCAAGCAGCAAGCCCCTACCCGGGCCGAACAGGTAATGGCCGAGGTTCCGGAGCCCCTGGGAACAACCGACTAGCAGTTGCCAGTTGCCAGTGGTTCCAGAGCCGCCGGGAACAACTAAGCCCCCAATTGCAGCCAAAAGTGTTCCTTGAGGAACATTTTTGAGGGCGCCTATTTGGGCGGTTGCGCCTTCTGCGCTGCTCTCAATTGCTCAACAATCTGCTGAAATTCAGCCTCTGAGCGCAAGGATTCGAGATTCGTGTCTTTTGCAATGGCGTCGGGGTTCTTCAAACCGCGCTTCATGGCATCCCGCAGGTCTTTGATGGCATGTTTCTTATCGCCTCTGGCAGTGTCTGTCTCTGCCAGTAAGAGGGCTGGCCAGGGTTCATCGGGGCTGACATCGCCTATGAGTCTGAAGCAATAATCGGCCTTGGCAAATTGTTTCTTTTCCAGCTCTGCTTGTCCAGCCTCTACGCCCTGCGCCCAAAGCTGGTGAAAGGCCCGCAACAGGACCAGACGTTTCTCATCGCTCTTGGCATGTTGCGCCTGGCTCTTAAGTCCGGCCATCCGGTCAACTACCTCTCGGCGGAGGGCTGGTTGCGAGTCGAAGTCGGCATCGCCCACGCCTGCAATCTTGGAGGAAAGGTCTTCCGTGATAGATTGCTGTTCGGCAATCTCCTCTTGCTCTTTTTTGAGCGCTTGCTTCAGCTCAGGAGACTTCTTCAGCGATGCCAGTTTTTCCTGAAACTGGCTGACGTCTTTGAGTCCGACGAAGTCAGAAGCCAAAGACCGGTAGGCCTCGAATTCAGCGATAGGGTCGTGCCCCTGCCCGGTTTGCTCGGCTTCTTGTTGCGTCTTGGTGAACAAGCGGTCAATGAAGGCCGCATCTTGGGGCTGCGTTCCTGCCTGCATGGCCTTGAGTTGGATCCACTCGAAGGCCTCCTCGATGACCGCAGCCGGCGCCCACTGGTGTTCGCCCGGAAAAACTCTCACCCGATAGTCCGCCCCGGCTTCTTCTTTGTTGCGCCGCAGCGTCATGATTTCGGGCCAATTAAAATCCTGGTCTCCCACCGCAACGAAGTAAACAAATGGGGCCTTTTGTGCGGGGTCCGCAGAGTTCGGATAGCCGGCGCCATGCGAGATCACTCCCGCGATGGCGCACGACCTACAACGCAGCGCCATAGAGGTTGCCACGCGCCCGCCACCGGAAAACCCAGTGACATACATTCGACGCGGATCGAGGGAAAGCCGGTCATGCGTATCCTGCCAAAAGGCAAAGATGGCTTTGGTCGTTTCGCTTCCTGAGAAGTTTCGGGAATTATTAGAGCCTGCCACAATGAAGCCGTACTTTTCGGCGGCGTCTCTGTAGAGTTTGACCGGGGTCTTGCCATATGCCAGTGGATCGAAGGCATAGATGATCGGCCAGGTTTTCGCAGGCGTGTAGCTCGAAGGCAGATACAGGGCATAGTTCTGGGTAGGATCTTTAATGCATACAACGCTGTCGATGATCTCGCCGGTTGGTAACGGTTTCGGGGGTGCGTTGGTAAGCGCCTGACCGCCTGCCATCAAAGCCGAAAAGATGAGAAACCAACCCCGAAATGACCTCATGTTGCGCACTTTAGCACGCTCTGAGAAGCACGCTCTGGGACACTTGCTCCTTCTGGCGCCCTGGTCTCAAAGTGTTCCTCGAGGAACAATTTTTTGTAATCAAGGCTGGATCTCGCCCAACGGAGACTAAAATCTTCCCCATTAGGCGGCGAAAAGTTGGTTTTGATATCTATTCCTTGCAATTAATTCCAAGGCTGGTTTAAATGGAAGTGTTCCTCGAGGAACACTTTGACGGCTTGGGAGCCAATGAAGAAAATGAATTTACAGAAGAGAAAAGCTTTAGGACGCGGACTGGAAACCCTTCTTCCGGCCGCACGAGGAACAGCGACCGCCCCGGCTCCGGCTGCCGATGCCATCCGCGAAATCCGCATTGAGCACATTGACCGCAACCGCTACCAGACTCGCGGACACATTGACGAAACCGCTCTCAACGAGTTGGCTGCCTCCATCAAAGCTAACGGCGTCATGCAGCCAATTGTGGTTCGCCCCACCCGTGATGGCCGCTTCGAGCTGATTGCCGGCGAGCGCCGCTGGCTGGCTTGCCAGCGAGCTGGCAAACAGACAGTCCCTGCCGTGGTCCGCCAGGTGAGCGACCAGCAGGCCCTGGAGCTGACCATCATCGAAAACCTGCAGCGCGAGGACCTGGGGCCCATGGAGCAGGCCAACGCCTTCGACCGCCTCTCGCGCGAGTTCAACATGACCCAGGAGCAGATGGCGCAACGCACCGGCAAAGACCGCACCACCATCTCCAACTACATGCGCCTGCTCAAGCTGCCTCCCGAAGTTCAGGAATTGCTGAGGCGCGCTCTGCACCTCACCTTCAGCCATGCCAAGCTGCTGCTCACCCTGACTTCTGAGGAAGAAATCAGGCATGTGGTCGGCGAGATCATCAGAAAGCACCTTTCCGTGGCGCAGACCGAAGCCCTGATTTTCAACCTCAAAAACCCTTCCAGTCAGAATGGACACAGCCAGGAAATGCGCCCCGCAGACCCCAACGTCCGCGCCGCCGAGCGCCAGCTTGAAGAATCTTTAGGCGTGCGTGTGTTTATCAAAGACAAAAAAGGGAAGGGAAAGATCATCGTCGAATACGCGACCCTGGAAGACTTTGACCGTATTGTAGAAGTCTTATCGAAGAAATAATCCCTGTAGTTGGGTGGATAAAACAGGCGCAAACGCGCCATCTAGAAGTACTTTGTAATATAAAGCCAATTAGAGGCCCCGGCTGGTCTGTTGAGGCAATTCTAAAATGGGGATATAGCGTTATTCCGGCCCAGAATTCTCAACTACGAATTGCGATGGCTGTTATTCAGGATTCAGGACATCGTGAATGATGTCCAGGATGCGTTGCGTGCGGCGGTCGAGGATAATGGCAATTTGTCCCAGGATCACGCGGCGGCACGTGTCAGGCAGACGCGGTAGACGGCGCTCCAAGTCAGCCGGAAACGGCGCGACGCGTTTTTGCAGTCCGGGTGGCAGCGTGCCGTCGCGTTCCAGATGCTTTTGCAATCCGGGCGGCAGATTACCCCCACGTTTTGCCAGTCCCGGCGGCAGGTTCGAATACTGGTCGCGATAGAAATCGCGGATGATTTCGCGATCATGCACCCCGAAGGAAATACTAATTGAGCCACGGTTATCGTCATAATTACTATCGTGTCGATTGCCTTTGCCATGTCCCCGGCTATTGCCTTGCGCCAATGCTGCGGGGACTCCCATCGCCAGGCAGAGTGCGAGTGCGGTTGATACCAGTAAGATTCGTCTGGACATAGCACCTTCCAAAAACCAATATTACTAGAGTTTGTTTCAAAAATATCTTTTCCGGTTTCGAACGTTTCGACCTCAGGGGCTAGAAGCCCGCATTTTTAGAGGCCTAAGCGGCACGACTGAGGTCGTGCCCTGATACAAAGCCTATTTTTGAAACAAGCTCTACTCAATATCCGGTAATAATATACTTGACGAATCAAACCAAATAGCCTATGATTTAGATCATGGACGGCAAACATAAACCGCTTAAGACCTTGCAGCAGGCAATCGTGTATTTTGCTGATGCCGACAATTCCTTTAACTACATGGTGACCCTGCGCTGGCCGGATGGCGTCGTAACTTGCCCCACCTGTGGCCGCAAGGATGTTGTGTTCCTCAAGAATCAGCGAAAATGGCAATGCAAGAGTGTCCACCAGAGACGGCAATTCACCGTCAAGGTCGGAACCATCTTCGAGGATTCCCCGCTCGGTTTGGATAAGTGGCTGACTGCTGTTTGGATGCTGAGCAATTGCAAGAATGGCGTTAGCTCGTATGAGATTCACCGCGCCATAGGAGTCACTCAAAAATCCGCTTGGTTTATGATGCACCGCATTCGGCTTGCTATGCAGCAAGGTTTCTTTTCTGGGAAACTTGGCGGTAAAGGTGGAGTCGAAGTAGACGAAACCTTCATCGGTGCTCATGCTCGAAACGTTCACAAGAACAAACGGGAAGGCAAAGTTGGTATGGCTAACAAAGCAATGATTGTTGGCGTCTTGGAACGTGGCGGTGAGGTTCGCGCTCAGGTTGTGCAAAGCCGGAAGCGGCACAAGCTGCAAGAGATCGTACATGAGCACGTTGCTCAGAATTCCGCCGTCTATACCGACAAACTGCTTTCCTATAAAGGACTGGATAAGCACTTTGAGCATGAAGTCATTGACCATGCGGAAGGATACGTAAGAGGACAGGTTCACACTAACGGACTCGAAAACTTCTGGAGTCTGCTTAAGCGTGGACTCGGTGGAACCTACGTTAGTGTTGAGCCATTCCATCTCTATCGTTACCTAGATGAACAAGTGTTCCGTTATAACAATCGCCGGGATGCAAACCGCAAACCTGTAAGCGACCTTGAGCGTTTCAATCTGGCAATGAGCAATATTGCCGGGAAGCGTCTCACCTATGCGGAGTTAACAGACAAGGTGGCCGCCACTGAAGCCTTCTAAGCACTACCGCCACCCTTTACGCCAGATGCGCGGGGGCCGGAAGCCTTTTTAGGCTTCTTGCCCTTTGCCTTTTTCTCGGCATCCAACTTAGCCTTGAGTTCTTCATGGGAAACCTTAATCAGTTTCCGCATTGTGCTATCGAATTTTTCGAATTCAGGGTTAGACATTGTTCAACATATCCAAAAAATATGGTGTGTACAGGGTAGGCTGATGAAGACCTTCTTTCGTCATCAGCGCGTAGATCAGAGAGGGCTCGGTGTCTGGGTCTTGTTTTTTCGCTATCATTAACGATCTGGACTCATACGCGATCATGTCAGCCGCTTGCAATCCAGGAAAGGCTACATCGTTGGCAAAACCTAGTTCGGAAATTCTTTCGCTCACATCTTTAGGGAACTGCTTCCTCATGCTCCCCAAGAGATCGTAATAATTGTGGGCTGATTGTTGGTCGTCATCAATGATTACACTCAATGTATGATGCCCTTGCACGTTATCCATCTTGTCTATCGCATTTCTCACCAAATTATAGAAGGCCAAATATAACGGGTCGTTACCCATTGCCTGCTTATATGGTTTGTCTGGCATTTTCACAAAGTGCTCTGAATCGATCGTGGAACCTACGCACACAAGATTAGAAGTACGAATCACGCGAGCAAAAGCCTGTAGCATATCTTGCTTTCTGTGCTCCCACGTATTGCCCCACCTATCTTTAACCTTGCCCCACGCTCCAGACTTATCGCGAGTAGGATCGTGGATATAGGCCATGTGGATAGCTGGCACTTCCCATGAAAATCTACATGATTCCCATTCCTGATAAAATCGCCACCATTCCAGATCATAAGCAACAAAGCCACAAAAAGAAGTGTACTCAGACTTTTGCATCTTCCCGCTCTCATCAGCGTAGAGATAGAAATTGGCCACAAATGCTTGTTCCCTTCTAAACAGAGGTGTTAAATTCACCACACACCTCCGCCTGACCCATCATCCGCTTGACTGGATGATTCGTCAAGTATATTATTACCC
>Ga0209166_10000397_pt1 | contig 49946 bp, 49 predicted proteins | sample Coa_R1_3_FD_187151 | JGI IMG/M metagenome (GOLD analysis project Ga0209166, IMG submission 187151) | Surface soil microbial communities from Centralia Pennsylvania, which are recovering from an underground coalmine fire - Coalmine... | ecosystem: Environmental > Terrestrial > Soil >...
CTGGCGCTGGTGATCATGTACCGCACCACGGGCGTGCTCAACCTGGCGATCGGCGAGACGTCGACGCTCGCCGCCTTCCTTGCCTGGACCCTGATCGTCTCGGCTGGTCTACCCTACTGGCTCGGCCTGATCCTCGCGGCCGGCGCCCTGGGGCTGGCGGGCGCGGCGCTAGAGGCCGGCGTGCTCAGCCGCCTGAGCGACCGCGACCCGCTGACGATGATCGTGATCACCGCCGGCCTGCTGAGCCTGGTGCGCGATTTCGACAGCGTCATCTGGGGCGACCGGCCGCGCGCCTTCCCCACGCCGTTTCACGGGCCGGTGGTTCACGGCTTCGGCATGTATTTCTCGCGGCCGCGTCTCGGCACGTTTCTCTCCGTGTGCGTCGCGATCGCCCTGCTCGTCTGGTTCTTCCAGCGCACGCGGCTGGGGCTGGCCCTGCGCGCGGCGGCGCAGCGGCCGGAAGCCGCCCTCCTCTGCGGCGTCCCCGTGCGGCGCATGCGGACGCTCGGTTGGGGCGTCGCCACGGCGCTGGGCGCCGTCGGCGGCATCCTGATCGCCAACATTATTTTGCTGGACACGCACATGCTGGAGGGCGGGCTGATCTACGCGCTTGCGGGCGCGGCGCTGGGTGGGCTCGACCAGCCGGCAGGCGCGATCGTCGGCGGGGTGGTCGTCGGCGTCATGGACGGCCTGGTGGGCAGCATCGGGCTGTTCAAGGAGATCCAGCTGCCGGTCGTGGTGCTGCTGGTGTTCATCGTCCTGACGGCGTGGCCGGACGGCTTGCTTGGCACGCGCGCCGTGCGCAGCATCTGATGCGCCCGCGCCGCTGCTGGGATCGGAGCGTGGGAGAACGGCGGAATGCGCCTGTTCATCGCCGTCTTCCTGCCGGAGTCCTGGCACACGGCGCTGGCGGCGCGTCAGGCCGAGCTGCGGGCGCGCCTGGGCACGGCGGCGCGGGCTCTGCGCTGGGTGCGGCCGGAGGGCAGCCACCTCACCCTGGTCTTTCTGGGTGAGACGGAGCAAGTGGAGCTCGCGGCGATCGAGGCGGCCATGCAGACGGCCGCCGGCGCGACGCGGCCGTTCGCATTGCGGCTCGGAACGATCGGAACCTTCGGCGGTGCGCGGCCGCGCGTGCTGCACGTGGGCGTCGATGGCGAGACCGCGGCGCTGGCGGCCTTGCAGGGCCGGCTGGCCGCCGCGCTGCAGCGTGTTGAGGAACGGCCATTTTCGCCCCACATCACGCTCGCCCGCGTGCCCCGGCCAGACCGTGCCACCGGCGAGGCGATCGCGCGGGCGCTTGCGGAGGGCGCCGCGGCCAGCGCTCCGCCGCTGGCGGTGGAGCGCATCAGCCTGATGCAGAGCGAGCTGCGGCCGGGCGGCGCCGTGTACACGGAGCGGCTCGCAGTGCTCCTTGCCGGGCCGCCATAATCGTCGGTGTCCGGGGCTTGGCAGGGCGCACAGCAATGGTATGATGAAGGTGACAGGCAACCGTTCTGCACCGCGGGCGCGGCAGCGCCCGGGGAGGGCAGTCGCCATGCGAGTGGTTTCCGGTCTGCAAGCGCCCCGAAGAGGCACCGTCGCACTGCGCGCGGTGCCTTTCGCGTTCTGCGGGGGCGCACGGCACTGGTGGTCGTTGGGCTGCTGCGCGGGGCAGCGGCCGTGTTCGAGGAGGCCGCAGTGAACTCCAGTCTGATCGGCAAGATTGAGAAGGCGAAACGGTATGCGCGGGAGAAGGATCGCTTCCATTTCAACAGCCTCTCCGTCCAGGTCAGCGGCGACAACGACTCGCACGAAGTGACCTTGCGCGAGGGCGCCTGGCACTGCGCTTGCGACTTCTTTGCCGGCTGGGCTGTCTGCAGTCATACGATGGCGATCGAGCGCATGCTGGACGGCATGCTGCCCAGGGAGGCGGTCGGCCAGGAGTTTGCCCGCGCCTGAGCCTGGGGGCAAGGTGTTGCCCCAGGCACGGAACTGCCGCAGAGTAGACGTGGCGGGGTGGCCGGCGGCGCCGCCTCGCCACGCGTCGTCTCGGCGACGATCGCACAGCCGCAGTTCGGAGGGGTTCACATGCTGCGCCGGTTGCTCTCCCGGCCCGTGATCGCGCTGTTCTCGTGTTTGATCGCGCTGACACCGGCGCTCGCCTACGCGGATCGGCCGGGGCAGGGGCAACCGTTCGGCATCGACTGGACGCCGATCGTCTTCTGGGTGCTGGTCGGCGGTGTGATGCTGGCGGGCCTGCTGCTCGGCCTGCTGATCGACTGGGGCAACCGCTAACCGTCTCCCCCCGCCCGTGGGCAAACGCCGCACACATCCCCGACAGGCGCGGCCGTCGCCTGGCTGCGCCCGCGGACGCGAAGCCGGCCGCCGCTGCTATACTCAGCTTGCGGGCATGCGAACGGTGAGGCGGATCATGACGACGGGACTGCGGCCGAAAGGGTCCGGGCACGACCAGCGCCGCTGCCGCTTCCTCTCGGCCAACCCGGCCTGCGACCGCGCCAGCATCCCCGAAGGTGTGGATCGCACGCGCCTGCCGCTCTTTCTCTGCTCGGCCAAGGGCGCCGATCGGCCGCTGATCACCACGATGCGCAAGTGCAAGTTCTGCCGCGAGACGAACCTCTGGTACCAGCCGCGCGAGGAGATGCCGCTTGCCGGCCCGGCCGAGGCGCCGCGTTGAACGCGATCGACGCGAGCGGTGTTGCGCTGAGCCTGCCGCGGCCGCCGCGGCGCATCGTCTCGCTCGTGCCGAGCCTGACGGAGGCGCTGTTCGCCTTCGGCGCGGGCGAGCGTGTGGCGGGCGTCACCCGCTTTTGCGAAGAGCCGGCAGCGGCCGTCGCCCTGTTGCCCAAAGTCGGCGGCACGAAGACGCCGGACCTTGCGGCGATCGCGGCGCTGCACCCCGATCTTGTCATCGCCAGCAGCGAGGAGAACCGGCGGGAGGACGTGGCCGCGCTGCGTCAGGCCGGCCTCGCCGTCTTCGTCACGCACTACGCGACGGTGGCCGCCGCGCTCGACGGGCTTGCGCTGCTTGCAGGCATGGTCGGCGCCGATCCGGGCAGCATCGACTGGCTGACCGAGGCGCGCGAGGTGGCCGCAGCCTGCACGGCGCGGCGCGGCGAGCCGGTGCGCTACTTCTGCCCGATCTGGCGACGGCCGTACATGGTGGCGCGGCGCGACACGTACGTGGCCGATCTGCTGGCGCTGGCCGGTGGCGTCAGCGTCTTTCCAGACGAGGGTCCGGCGCACTACTTCTCCGTCGAGCTTGCCGGGCTGCCGGCCGCGGCGCCACAGGTCATCCTCCTGCCGGACGAGCCCTATCGTTTCGCCGCCCGCCACCTGGCCGACTTCGCGCCCTACGCCGCGGTGCCCGCCGTCGCGCGGGGGCGGGTCCATCTCGTCGACGGCAAGGCGCTGACCTGGTACGGGCCGCGCATCGCCGGCGCGCTGCGGCTGTTTGCCGGGCTGCTTTGCGGCGAGGGCGAGCCCGCGGGCGCTCTCGCCGGCCCGAGCGCCGAAGGACGCCGATGAACACGAAGCTGCTGCTGACGGGCGCGGGCCTGGCGGCGCTGGGGGCGGGCGCCGTGCTGGCCGATCGCCTGGCGCAGCGGGCGCTGGCCCGCTTCGAAACGCTGGATGCCGACACGGCCGAACTGCCCGGTCAGCGCTTCTGGGTGCGCGGCGTTGCCCTGCACTTCGAGGAGCAGGGCGAAGGCTTCCCCGTCCTGCTGATTCCCGGCTTTCTCGGCTCAACCTTCTCCTTCCGCCACACGATGCCGGCGTTGGCGGCGCAGTTTCGCGTGCTGGCCGTCGATCTCCCCGGTTTCGGCTACTCGGACCGCGGCGCCCAGATCGAGTACTCGGCGAGCAACTGGGTGAGCCTGCTGGCCGAGTTCCTGGGCCGGCAGGGCATCGAGCGTGCGGTGGTGCTGGGGCACTCGCTGGGCGGCGGCGTGGCGCAGCGGCTGGCGCTCGAACACCCGGAGCTGGTGGAGCGGCTGGTGCTGGTAAGCTCGACCTCCGCCGCCGAGCCGCCGCGGCTGCCGCCGCGGGGCAGCCGCCGCTTGTACCGCCTGGGGCAGGCCTGGGTGATGCCGCGGCATGGCGCGATGCGCTGGTTCGCGCAACGTTCGGCCTTCGACCCAGCGTTCATCACCGACGACGTGGTCGAAGGCTATGCGCGATCGTCACGGCTGCCGGGCTCCGCCGCCGCCGTGCGCAAAGTGCTGCGGGATGCGGCGAAGGACGCGCGGCTGGACCTGTCGCAGATCGCGGCGCCCGCGCTGCTGCTCTGGGGCGAGGGCGACCGCGTGGTCGATCTGAAGGTCGGCCGCCGCCTGGCCGAACAGCTCCCGCACGCGCGGCTGGAAGTCGTGGAGCAGGCTGGCCACCTGCCGCTGGAGGAGCAGCCGGAGGCCTGCAACCGCCTGCTGCTCGACTTCCTGCACGATCTCGGCCGCGCGCCCGCCCAGGCGCAGGCATCGCTGAGCGGCGGCGCCCGGCGCAACGGCGCCGAGTGATGCGCCTCGACCGCGGCGCGGGTGTGGTTTGCCTGCGCTTCTCGTTGCTCGACGCCGTACCCGGCGTGCGGCACGCGCTTACCACGCGTCTCGGCGGCGTCAGCCGCGGGCCGTACAGCTCAGCCAACCTCGGCCTGACCGTGGGCGATGTGCGCGAGGCGGTGCTGGAAAATCGGAGGCTGGCCGCGGACCTCGTTGTTGCGGGGGCACACCCGGCAACGGTAAAGCAGGTGCACGGCGTGCAGGCGGCGCTGGCAGAGGCGCCGGGCGAGCCGGGCGTGCCGCTCTGCGAAGCCGACATGCTGGCCACGCGTGCACCGGGCGTGCCGCTGCTGGTGCAGGCCGCGGACTGCGCCCCGATCGTCCTCGTTGACCCGGCGCAGCGCGCCGTGGCCGTGGTGCACGCCGGCTGGCGCGGCGCCGCGGCGGGCGTCGGACGCGAGGCGGTCGCCTCGATGCAGCGCCTGTTCGGCTCCCGGCCAGAGCGGCTCGTGGCCGGCATCGGCCCGGCGATCGGCGTCTGCTGCTACGAGGTGGGTGAAGAGGTGGCCGAGGCGGTGGCAGCGGCCAGCGGCCGCGCTGCCGGCATCGTCGACCGCTCGCACGGTGAACGCCCGCATCTCTCGCTCGAAACGGCCCTGCGCGCCCAGCTGCTTGCCGCCGGCCTGCCCGAGGCCGGCATCGACTGCGCCGACCTCTGCACCGCCTGCCGCCTCGACCTCTTCTACTCGCACCGCCGCGAAGGCGTTCCGACGGGCCGCTTCGGCGCGCTCGTGGCTGCCTCGTTGGACTGAGGGCAGAGGCGTGGTTGCGCCCGGCGGTTCTGGCCTCCCGATCGGTGCAGCGACATCGTGCGCTCGGGCATGGGGGCGACGTTCCTCGATGCGCTACTCCGCCAGCCATTCCGCCGCCGTGCACCCTTGACCGGCGGCGGCGATGCGGGCTATGGTCGAGCCACCAACTGAATAGGCGACACGGGAGCTCGGGCACGCCGGGCTGAGAGGGTGGCCAGACCGCCGCCGACCGTTCGAACCTGACCCGGGTAATGCCGGCGCAGGGAGCGATGGCCAGCACACTATTCCAACCACCATCCAGCCGGGTGGTGGTTTGCGGTTCTCCCGGCGCCGTGCCGTGCACCAGGAGAACACTCATGACACAGCTGGCCGACGACCCACGCCTCGCTGGCGCCGCTCCCTTCCCCGGCAGCCGCAAGACCTATCTTTCCGGTCCGCGCCCCGACCTGCAGGTGCCGGTTCGCGAAGTCGCGCTTGCCCCAACCTCCGGCCGCTTCGGCGACGAGGAGAATCCGCCGGTCCAGCTCTACGACACGAGCGGACCCTACACCGACCCGACTGTGCAGGTGGACGTTCGCCAGGGGCTGCCGCCGTTGCGTCGACCGTGGATCCTGGAGCGCGGCGATGTCGAGGCGTATGCCGGTCGCGACGTCCAGCCGCAAGACAACGGCCTGCGTCCGGACGACCCGCGGGCGAATCTGGCGGTCTTCCCCGGCCTGCGGCGGCAGCCGCTGCGCGCCCGCGCGGGCAAGAACGTCACGCAACTGCACTATGCGCGGCGCGGCATGATCACGCCCGAGATGCAGTTCATCGCCATCCGCGAGGGCGTGGCCGCGGAGTTCGTGCGCGAAGAGGTGGCCCGCGGCCGCGCCATCATCCCGTCGAACGTCAACCACCCCGAGAGCGAGCCGATGATCATCGGCCGCAACTTCCTGGTCAAGATCAACGCCAACATCGGCAATTCGGCGGTCGCTTCGTCCATCGAGGAGGAAGTGGAGAAGATGACCTGGGCGACCCGCTGGGGCGCCGACACCGTGATGGACCTCTCCACGGGCAAGAACATCCACACCACGCGCGAGTGGATTCTGCGCAACAGCCCCGTGCCCATCGGCACCGTGCCCATCTACCAGGCGCTGGAGAAGGTGGACGGCAAGGCCGAGGACCTGAGCTGGGAGGTCTACCGCGACACCATCATCGAGCAGGCGGAGCAGGGCGTGGACTACTTCACCATCCACGCCGGCGTGCGGCTGGCGCACATTCCGCTGACGGCGAAGCGCATCACGGGCATCGTCTCGCGCGGCGGCTCGATCATGGCGTCGTGGTGCCTGGCGCACCACCAGGAAAACTTCCTCTACACCCATTTCGAAGAGATCTGTGAGATCATGCGCCGCTACGACATCGCCTTTTCGCTGGGCGACGGCCTGCGTCCGGGCTGCACGGCGGACGCCAACGACGAGGCTCAGTTTGCGGAGCTGCGCACGCTGGGCGAGCTGACCGAGATCGCCTGGCAGCACGACGTGCAGGTGATGATTGAGGGGCCGGGCCACGTGCCGATGCACAAAATCAAGGAGAACATGGAGCTGCAGCTCGAGGTCTGCCACGAGGCGCCGTTTTACACGCTCGGGCCGCTGACCACGGATATCGCCCCCGGCTACGATCACATCACTTCGGCCATCGGCGCGGCGATGATCGGCTGGTACGGCACGGCGATGCTCTGCTACGTCACGCCGAAGGAGCACCTGGGGCTGCCGGACAAGCAGGACGTCAAGGACGGCGTCATCACCTACAAGATCGCCGCCCACGCCGCCGACCTGGCGAAGGGGCATACCGGCGCCCAGCAGCGCGACGACGCGCTCTCCAAGGCCCGCTTCGAGTTCCGCTGGCAGGACCAGTTCAACCTCTCGCTGGACCCGGAAACAGCGGCCAGCATGCACGACGAGACCCTGCCCGCCGCGCCGGCCAAAGTCGCGCACTTCTGCTCGATGTGCGGGCCGCATTTCTGTGCGATGCGCATCAGCCAGGACGTGCGCGAGTACGCCCAGCAGAAGGGATTGAGCGAGGACCAGGTGCTGGCCGTCGGCATGGCGGAGAAGGCGCAGGAGTTCCGAGACAGCGGCAGCAAGATCTACCGTCCGGCCTGACCCGCTGCCAGGCTACGGAGCGCCCCGCCACTCAGTGCGGCGCGCTTCCACTCACTCCCGCGTCCGGGGTTCCGGGGCCGGCTCCCTCGGGTTGTACCGCGGGGACCAGCAACCGTGCCTCGTAGCGGCCGCCGCAATGCAAGACGATGGTGCTCCGGGAGCTCGGCTCGTAGCGAGCCGGGAACTGACCCACGAGCGGGTTCCAGCGGAAGAACGCTTCCCCTTGCACATCCAGCCGCAAGGTCTCGCCCCGCCGAAAGAGCGTCGCCGACGGCAACAGCTCGATGTCGACCGGTACCACCTGACCGACCTGCAACGATTCGGCACGCTCATGCCGGTGCACGGGCTGCCACGGGGTTGACCGCTGCACATCGAGCTCTCGGTGCGAGACTTTCAGCATCCCGCGGGTCACCAGGTCGTGGTCGAACCCGTAGGAACCTTCGAAGACCACCTCCCGCTCTCCACGAAGCTTGCGCACGCCGACGAAGAGGTGCGCGTCCGACGCGCCGCAGCACTCCACCCAGAGCCGCAGGGCCATCGGTCCGGTCAGTTCGAGGTCGTAAGGGACGGCCCAGGCAAAGGAGGCTCGACCGCCACGGGACGCAAAGCGCCGTGCGCCGGCCGCCGCCGGTCGCTCCCGCAACGTGCCGTCCGGGTGCAGGTGCAGCGGCGTCCACCGGGTCGCGGGGAGCGGCCAAGTGCGCTCCTCGCAAACCGCGTGCACCGCCTTCCCGGTCTCGCGCACCTCTAATCGCACGGGCGGCACGTCCCGCATGCCGTTCTCTGCGCCCTTTAGAAAGTGGTCGAAGAAGCGGAGCTGAAACGCCTGCGCCTCCGGCGAATAGTAGGTCGCCCACTTGCCGCCACGATGGGTATACAGCCAGCGCTGCGCCGAGGCGATGCGCTGAAACGCGGCGAACGAGCCGCGGCTATGGAGGCAGTGGTCCGAGAAGCTCGCGCAGATGAGTGCGGGGACCACGATCCGCTCCAGCGCGGGCGTGAGAGCGGCCCACCAGTGATCCCAGAGCGGCCGCGCGAGCTGCTCCCTGCGGGGATCGTCGCGCAGCCGGCCAGACCGCCACGACTGCGCGCTCCAGAGCGGGAAGAAGCCGTCCTCCTGGATCCCGCCCGGGCGGGCAAAATCCCGGTACACGTCGCTGAAGCCCTCCCATGGGCAGATCGCTGAGAGGTGGGGCGGCTGCAGCGCCGCGACCATCCACTGGCTGAGGGCGAGATAGGAGACGCCGTTCAGCCCGACCCGTCCGCTGGACCACGGCTGGGCCGCCGCCCACTCGACGATCTCGTAGTAATCCCGCGCCTCGGCGTCGGAGAGGAGCGAGCCCTCACCGTCTGAACGGCCGAACCCCCGCAGGTCTACATTGACGACCACATAGCCACACGGCACCCAGAATGCCGGGTCTGGTGCCTCCCCACCCGGTCCAGGCCGATAGCGTGACCGAACCGCTTACCCGCACGAGGCGGTACTGAAGCGGCAGCCTGTAGCCGAAGCGCCAGCGGTGCGGCAGGTTATCCTTGCGGTAGGGATGGGCGCAGATGAGGACGGGATAGCGACCGCCGGTTGCCGGCCGACAGACGTTGGCTCGCAGAATGGTGCCGTCTCGCATGGGTATCGGCACGTCGCGGAGGAAGCGGACGCCGGCCGGTGAAGGTGTCACGGTAATCGGGGGCCGCACAGTTCGACGCAGGCGGTCGATGGCGTAAGCAAATCCAGCGGCAGTCGCGGGCATGGCCACCCCGTGGACTAATTGGGCATGCCTTACACATGACTCTGCCCATCCCCTATGGATTCAAGCCGATCTCCGTTGCCACCGGCTTCAGCGCTTCGGCGACGAACACGATCTGCTCGTCTAAATCGACACCCAGCTCGTCGGCGCCCTTATAAATATCGTCGCGCAGCACGGCGCGGGCGAAGGCCTTGTCCTTCAGCTTCTTGCGCACGCTCTTCGGCTCGATCTCCGAGAGGCTCTTCGTCGGCTTCACCAGCGTGCAGGCGATGATGAAGCCCGTCAGCTCGTCCACGGCGAAGATCATCTTCTCCATCGGCGTCTCGCGCGTCAGGCCCAAAAAGTCGGCGTGGCACTGGATCGCGCGCACGATGTCTGCCGGATAGCCGTGCGCTTCGAGGATCGGCTTGCCGGCCGTGGGGTGCTGGTCGGGGAAGCTCTCGTAGTCAAAGTCGTGCAGCAGGCCGACGATGCCCCAGCGGTCCGGGTCTTCGCCGTGCTTCACCGCCGCGGCGCGCATCACCGCCTCGACCGAGAGGCCGTGGCGGCGCAACTGGTCGGTCTTGGTGTATTCGCAGAGCAGCTCCCAGGCCTGGTTGCGGTCCATCGGCCCTCATCCTCCCTTCCTCCTTCTCCCAATCCTGGGAGAAGGAGGCGATCCGACATGCAGCGTTCCGATCAGTGTTCGGTTAACCCGGCGCCCTCTCGTACCAGATCCGCCCGATCGCCCCTCGCTCATCGTGCAACGAGTGGGCGAGGGGAGGGGGTGAGAGCCAATTCAGAACGGGATTGCCGTGACGAACTGCAGGCCGCGGGCCAGCGCCTCGCCGGCCAGCACGGCGCCCATCGCCACGTACAGCAGCCCCGTCGCCGACATCATGCCGCGAACCACGCTCGAACGCCACGCCATCACCGCCAGCACGATCGGGAAGGCCAGCCCCACACCCAGCCGCAGCCAGAGCGCCGGGTTCTGGATCAGCGGCCCCGCCGCGCTGTCCGGCGTCAGCTTCACCGGAATGGCGAGGTTCACCAGCACGATCACGGCCTGCACCGCCAGCACGGCGATCAGCGCCAGCGTCAGCTCGTTCAATGGCTGCTCCGGCAGGCGCGGCGTCACCAGGTACCAGTGTCCCAGCACCATGCCCATCGTCACCGCGCCCAGGCTGAGCGCGCCGGCCAGCAGGCTGAGCAGCACGCCGGCGTAGCCCCAGGCCGGCAGGCGGAAGACGGCCGCACAGATGCCCAGCGCACCGAGCGAGACGGCGCTCGCCGCCGCGCCGCAGAGCCTGCCGGCCGGCTCGCGCTCCTGCCAAACCAACAGTGTGTACGGCGCCAGCAGGCCGGCAAGCAGCAGCAGGGCGATCCGCGCCGGGTTGAGCAAGCGATCATCCAGCGGGTAGCCGCCCACATCGGCGAGGCCGCCCAGGCTGAAACCGACCCAGACGGCCAGCAGTCCGCTCGCCAGCACCGTGGCCGCGCCCATCTTCAGGAAGCCGCGCGTTACCAGACCGCGCAGGTGCGCCGCGAACAGCACCAGCGTGCCGCCGACGGTGAACTCCACCAGCACGAGGAACACCATGTAGGGCAGCGAATCGATGCTCATGCGGCCCAGGCGGAGCGAGCGGGTTTGTGCGCTGCTGCACAAATCATGCTACGCAGCGCCGCCCGGCCGGGCAAACCCGGCGCGCCGCAGCCATGCGCCCAGCCGGCGAAAATCCTCGTCCTGCTCTGCATAGGGCCGGCTGAGCCCGGCACGCGGCGAGGGATGATACAGCGGATAGAGCCAGCGCCCGTCCCAGCGCGCGGGACAGCCCACGGAACCGCGCAGCGCCCGGCCGTGCGGCTCCAGCCGGTCGAGCGCGGCCAGCGCCGTGGCGCCGAGTGTGACGACCACCGCTGGATCGACGACGCGCAGTGTCTCGGCCAGCCAGCCGGCGCAGTTGGCCAGCTCGGCGCGCACGGGCGGGCGGTTGCGGCCGCGTGCGTCCTGGGGGTTGCAGAGCGCCGCGTTGCTGATGAAGACCTCCGCCCGCGCCAGGCCGGCCAGGCGCAGCAACCGCTCGAAACGGCGGCCGGATTGGTCGGCGGAGAGCGGCACGCCGGTCAGCTCGCCGCCAAGCCGGCCCGGCGCCTCGGCCAGGAAGAGCACGCACGCCGGCGGACTGCCGTTGGCCGGGCCAAGCACGCGGCGGCGGCCTTCCATCGCCGGGCAGGCGCGGCAGGCCCGCGCCGCCTGCACGAGCGCCTCGAACGCCGCTTGCGCGCGCGCCGCGGCCGGCGCATCGCCTCCGCGCTCGTCCGGCGCGGGCCCGTTCGGGTTGCCGGGGAATGGGGCTGCTGATAACATAGGCTTCTGGCCGCACACAGGAGTGTAGCTCAGCCGGTAGAGCAGCGGTCTCCAAAACCGCCGGTCGGGGGTTCGAGTCCCTCCACTCCTGCCGCACCGGCGTTGTGCGCGGACCGCCTGCCGAGGTGGTGGAATAGGCAGACACGCCATCTTGAGGGGGTGGTGCCCTTACGGGCGTAGGAGTTCAAATCTCCTCCTCGGCACCCGAACCGGCCGGCTCGCGCGAGCCGGCGCTTTGCGGAAGTGGCTCAGTGGTAGAGCACCTCCTTGCCAAGGAGGGGGTCGCGAGTTCGAATCTCGTCTTCCGCTCCAGATCGTCCGCCCGGCACGCTTCCTCCCCGGCGCCGTCGCCAAGTGGTAAGGCAGGGGTCTGCAAAACCCCCACCACCGGTTCGAATCCGGTCGGCGCCTCCAACCGCACCGTCTGCGAGGCGCTCTGTACGGGGCGCCTCGTCGTGTTTGAGGCGGGCGCGCCCGGGTGGCGGAACGGCAGACGCAGCGGACTTAAAATCCGTCGCCGCAAGGCATGCGGGTTCGACTCCCGCCCCGGGTACCTCCGGTCCACCCCTCCCGCGGGCCAGCGCGCAGCGCAACGGTTCCAGAGGGGCGCAGTGCGCCCGGAGCAGACGGAGACTCCCCGCAGAGACGAACGCTCGCGTTCTGCGGGGTGAGGCGGCCCGCCGGCGGATGTTCGTTCCGGTCTACAATGGTGCGCGGAACGGCAAGCCGCCGGTTGTCCGCGGAGCTAGATCGTGACCGAAGTTGTACCGCTGATCGTGCTCTGCTCGCCGGACCTGATGCTGGCCGTGCGTGTCGAGGGCGTCGCGGTGGCGCTTGGTTGCCGCCTGCGCACGGCCGAATCGGCCGCGGCGGCGGCCGGGATCGTCGCGGAGGCGGCGCCGGTGGCCGCGGTGATCGACCTGGCCGCGCCCGGGCTGGCGCTGGCCGAGACGGTCGCGGCGCTGCGCCGCCTGGACGCCGCCCTGTTCGTGCTCGGCTTTTTCCCGCACGTGCAGCGCGAGCTGGGCGCGGCGGGCCGAGCCGCGGGCTGCTCGCTCGTGGTGCCGCGCTCGCGCTTCATGGCCGAGCTGCCGCAGTTGCTCCGGCAGGCAGTCGAAGCCGGCGGGACGGCCGCTCGATCCACTGAGAAGTAGTGCACGCGTGCAACCACGCGTCGGAATCCGCGTTTCTGCTGACAGGAGTGAGGCTACGATGACCGCCGCCACGGAAGTCGCCTACGAGGTCGTGATCGGCCTTGAGGTGCACGCCCAGTTGCTCACGCACAGCAAGATGTTCTGCGGCTGCTCCGCGGAGTACGCGCACGCCGCGCCCAACAGCCATGTCTGCCCGATCTGCATGGGTATGCCCGGCGTGCTGCCCGTGATCAACCGCCAGGCCGTCGAGTACACGATCATGACCGGTCTGGCGCTGCACTGCTCGGTCCCGGAGCACTCGAAGTTCGACCGCAAAAACTATCCCTACCCCGACCTGATGAAGGGCTATCAGATCTCGCAGTACGACATGCCGCTCTGCCTGAACGGCTACCTCACGATCAGCACCGAGGCGGGCGAGAAGCGTCCCGGCATCACGCGGGTGCACCTCGAAGAGGACACGGCGACCTCGAAGCACTTCGACGGCGCCGCGGGTACTGGGGGCGAGGGTGACGGCTACAGCCTGATCGACGTGAACCGCGCCGGCTGCGCCCTGATGGAGATCGTGGGCGAGCCCGACCTGCGCTCGTCCGAAGAGGCGCGGCAGTACCTGATCAAGCTGCAGCAGATCCTGCGCTACATCGGCGTGAGCAAGGCGAACATGGAGGAGGGCAACTTCCGCTGCGACGCCAACATCAGCCTGCGCCGCTTCGGCGACCCGCAGCTTGGCGCCAAGGTCGAGATCAAGAACATGAACAGCTTCCGCTCCGTGGCGCGGGCGCTGGAGTACGAAATCAAGCGCCAGTCGCAGATGCTCGACCGCGGCGAGCGCATCGCCCAGGAGACGCGCGGCTGGGTGGACGACCAGGCGCGCACCGTTTCGCAGCGCAGCAAGGAGTTTGCCCACGACTACCGCTACTTCCCCGAACCAGACCTGCCGCCGCTCAACATCACCGCCGCCGAGGTCGCGACCATCCGCGCGAAGCTGCCTGAGCTGCCCGACGCCCGCCGCGCCCGCTTCGAGCAGCAGTACGGGTTGCACGCCTACGACGCCGAGCTTTTGACCGAGACCCGCGCCCGCGCCGACTACTACGAGGCCGCTGTGCAGGCTGCCGGCGCCAACGGCGCCGCCCATGCCCGCGCCATCGCCAACTGGCTGAACGGCGACTTCGCCCGGCTGCTGCACGCCGGCGGCATCGAGATCGCGGACGCGAAGCTGACGCCGCAGCAGTTGGCCGAGCTGGTGGACCTGATCGAGTCCGGCACGATCACCGGCAAGGCGGCGAAGGACGTCTTCGAAGAGGCGTTCGCCGAGGGACGCTCGCCGCGCGCGATCGTCGAGGCGAAGGGGCTGACGCGCATCAGCGACGCCGGGGCGATCGACGCCGCCGCCCGCCGCGTGATCGAGGCGAACGCGAAGGCCGTTGCCGACTACCGGAGCGGCAAAGCCGCGGCGATCAACGCCTTGAAGGGGCGCCTGATGGGCGAAACGAAGGGCCGCGCCGACCCGGCGCTGGCGGAGGCGACGCTCAAGCGGCTGCTGGACGAGGGCTGAGCAACGAAACCGCCCCACCCCGGCCGAGAACTGCGGCGAGGACTGGACGGACGACGATGCGCCTGGTGCGCGGCACCCCGTACGTGAAGCTGCTCAAGCCCGGCATGCATATCAAGCGCTGGCTGGCGCTGCAGGTCATCGGCGTGGCGATCCTGGGCCTCGGCATCGCCTACGTGCTGCGCGAGGCGTACCTGAGCTACCGCTTTCCCGGCGCCTTCTACTACCTGACGTTGCAGTTCATCCCGCGCTACTGGCGCGGCGCCCTGTTCATCGTGCTCGCCTTCGCCTGCCTGGGCGTCGGGCTATGGCGCTGGAGCATGGCGTTGCTGGCGCCGTATCAGAGCGAAGAGTCCGGCTCCCTCGTCGACCGCCTGCACGCCTACCGCTTTCCCACGAAGGGGCCGCGCATCGCCGCGATCGGCGGCGGCACGGGGCTGTCGAACCTGCTGCGCGGCCTCAAAGAGGTCTCGCCGCATCTCACCGCGATCGTCACCGTGGCGGACGACGGCGGCAGCTCTGGGCGCCTGCGGCGCGACTTCGGCGTGCTGCCGCCCGGCGACGTGCGCAACTGCATCGCCGCCCTCTCCGACACCGAGCCGCTGCTGCGCAGCCTCTTCCAGTACCGCTTCTCCGAAGGCAGCGATTTGGAGGGCCACAGCTTCGGCAACCTCTTCATCGTGGCGATGAGCGCCGTCACCGGCAGCTTCGAGGAGGCGATCCGCGCCACCAGCCGCGTGCTCGCCACCAGCGGCCAGATCGTGCCCTCCACCCTGGCCGACGTGACGCTCTCCGCCATCACCAAGGACGGCGATCGCATCTACGGCGAATCGACGATCGGCCACAGCGAGAAGCCGATCCGCGAGGTCTTCATCGAGCCGCCCGATGCCGCCGCCCACCCCGACGCGATCGCGGCGATCCTGGATGCCGACCTGATCGTGTTCGGTCCCGGCAGCCTCTACACCAGTATCCTGCCCAACCTGCTGGTGCGCGGCATTCAAGAGGCGATCAAGCGCTCGCCCGCGCTCAAGATTTACGTGGCGAACGTGGCGACGCAGCACGGGGAGACCGACCACTTCAGCGTCTCCGACCACATCCGCGCCCTCGAAAACCACGTCGGGCGGCATCTGTTCGACCTGGTGATCGCCAACAGCAACGTGCAGGACGACCTGCCGGCGGACTGGCACTCTGCGCCGGTGGCGCTGCGGCCCGACGAGGAGCGCGACCCGCGCATCGTGGAGATGGATGTCATAAGCGAGGAGAACCGCTACAAGCACGACCACACCAAGCTTGCCCACGCGATCCTGCAACTGTACCATTCCACCAGGGAGACCAGGGTCGAAGAGTTCGGCAGCCCCGTCCTCGTGGACTAGCCCCCGCACCCGGCAAAGGACGCTTCCGCGCATGCTCCTCGCGCTCAGTCTTTTCCATACACTGAACATCGCCCAGCTTGTCGTCGCGATCGCCCTCTCGATCGTGCTGGTGTTGCAGGCCAAGGGTTCCGGCTTCGGCGCCGGGCTTGGCGGCTCGACCTCCGTCTTCCGTACCCGGCGCGGCGTGGAAAAGACGCTCTTCCAGCTCACGATCGTGCTGGTGATCATCTTCGTGGGCGTCTCGATCCTCAGCGTGCGCGCCGCGCAGTAGCGACGCGGCGGCCCGGTCGTCCGGGGGTACCCGCGTGAGCGCCAGCCGGCGGCAAGCAGCGATCAGCACCTGGGCCTGGTTGAAGCGCTTTCGCCGGCCGGGCGTCTGGCCGCTGGCACTGCTCGTCGCCGGGCTGCCGCTGCTGCTGGCGGGCTGGACCGCCGCCGCCGCCGCCCGTTCCGGCAGCCTGCCCGCAGAAGGCGGCACGCTGACCGAAGGCGTCGTCGGTCCGGCGCCGCGCACGATCAACCCGCTCTTCTCCGACAGTCCCAGCGAACGCGACCTCGCCGCGCTCGTCTTCTCCGGCCTCACGCGGCCAGGTCCGGACGGCAATCCGCAGCCCGACCTGGCGGAAAGCTGGGTGGTTTCGACCGACGCCACCAGCTTCACCTTTGTCCTGCGCCGCAACGTGCTCTGGCAGGACGGCAAGCCCGTCACCGCCGAAGACGTACTGTTCACGCAGCAGGCGTTCTCCGCGCCGGGTGTGAAGGCCGATCCGTCGATGGCTGAGGTCTGGCGCCGCGCTCGCGTGCAGGTGCGCGACCTGTATACCGTGACCTTCCAGTTCGACGCCTCGTTTTCACCCTTCCTCGCCTACAGCTCCGCCGGCATCCTGCCGAGCCACATCCTCGGCGGTGACACACCCCAGCAGTTGATCAACGACCCTTTCAACCAGCATCCGATCGGCACCGGACCTTTCAAGCTCACCGCCCTCTCCGCCGGCGGTGCGAAGCTGCGGCGCAACGATGCCTACTACCTGGCGCCGCCGTACTTGAAAGGCATCGCGCTGCGCTTCCTGCCGGACGGCGGCTCGCTGCTGCAGGCGCTCGAGCAGAAGCGTCTCGACAGCGGCCTGCTGCCGCCGCCGTTGCTGCCCGAGGATCTCGACCGCCTGCGTGCGTCGGGTAAGACCTTGATCGGCGGCCTGCGCCCGGCGTACAGCCTGGTCTACCTCAACCTCAACAGCGCCCAGTTCCAGGATCCGGTCGTGCGCCGCGCCCTGAGCATGGCGACCGACCGCAACACCCTGACGCAGGCGATCATGGACGGGCAGGCGACGCCGGCAGACGCGCCGCTGCCGCCCGGCACCTGGGCCGGGGCGGACACCAGCGGCACGGCAGATGTGAACGGCGCCAGGGCCCTCCTGCAGGCGGCCGGCTGGCAACCCGGCCCCGACGGCGTGCTGCAACAGAAAGGGATCACCCTTAGCTTCGCGCTGCAAACGACGAACGACTCGCAGCGCACGGCGCTGGCCAACGAGCTGGCGCGCGAGTGGCGTGCGATCGGCGTCGAGGCGCGCGTGCAAACGCTGGCCGAAGGCGACTTGCTGCAAAACGTGCTGCTGCCGCATAAGTACGAGGCCGTGCTCTACGGCTGGGATCCCGGCCCCGACCCGGACCCCTTCCCAGCCTGGCACAGCTCGCAGCGCGGCGAAGAGGGGCGCAACCTCAGCAACTACGCCAGCCCCCGCGCCGACCAGTTACTCGAGGCCGCCCGCCTCACGGCCGACCCCGACCAGCGCGCCGCGATCTACGGCGCCTTCATCGACTTGTTCCGGCAGGACGTGCCGGCCGTGATCCTCTTCTTCCCGCGCTACGTCTACGCCGTGCCGCAGTCGCTCGCGGGCGTTCACCTGAGCCTGCTGAGCAGCACCGCCGACCGCTTCGCCGACGTCGAGGAGTGGTCGCTGGCCGCGCGGCGCCGCTGATGCCGCCGGCCCGCCCGCTGATCAGCTTCCTCAGCGATTTCGGCCTGCTCGATCCATACGCAGGCACGGTAAAGGGTGTGATCCTCGGCATCTGCCCGAACTGCGCGATCGTTGACGTCACGCACGCGGTGACGCCACAGAACGTCTCGGAAGCGGTCTTCCTCGCGCGGCAGGCGTGGCCGTACTTTGCCGACGGCGCCGTGCATCTCGCGGTGGTCGATCCCGGCGTGGGCACCGAGCGTCCGGCCGTTGCTCTGCGCACGCCGCGGGGTTACGCGGTGGGGCCGGACAACGGTGTGCTCAGCGCCGCGCTGGACGGCGCGGTGAGCGGAGAGGAAGCCGGCGGCGTCGAACCGCGCCTTCTATCCGTACCCGGCGGCTGTGAGGCGCGGGAGCTTCGCTCCGATCGCGTGATCCGCGGCGGGCCGAGCGCGACCTTCCACGGGCGGGACATCTTCGGCCCGGCGGCCGCCTGGCTCGCCACCGGCTTCCCCTTCGCCGAGCTGGGGCCGAAGCTGGAGCGTGTGTGGTATTTGCCCGTGGCGCGGGCGCAGAGCACCGCCGCCGGCCCGCGTGGCGTCGTCGTGCACGTCGATCGCTTCGGCAACCTGATCACCTCGATCCGCGCCGCCGATCTGCCGTCGGGAGTGGCCGCCGTGGCGGCGGCGGGGCGGCGTCTGCCGCTGGTGCGCACCTACGGCGACCAGCGCGAGCTGTGTGCGCTGATCGGCAGCGGAGGCTATCTTGAGATCGCCCTGCCCAACGGCAGCGCCGCCGACGCACTCGCAGCCGGCGTCGGCCTGGAAGTGAGCGTGCCGGCGCCATGAACCCGCACGAGATCCGCACGATCTTCATGGGCTCGCCCGCCTTCGCCGTGCCGGCGCTGCGGGCGCTGGTCGAGGCCGGCTACCCGATCGTCGCGGTCTACGCGCAGCCCGACCGGCCCGCCGGCCGCGGCCGTGCCCTGGTGGCGCCCGAGGTGAAGCGGGTGGCGGCGGAGTACGGCCTGACGGTGCTGCAGCCGGAGCGGCTGCGCACCGCCGAGGCGCGCGAGCAGTTGCAGCAGCTGCGGCCCGACCTGATCGTCGTCGCCGCCTACGGCCAGATCCTGCGGCCGGCGGTGATCGCTCTGCCGCGCTTCGGCTGCCTCAACGTGCACGCTTCGCTTTTGCCGCGGCACCGCGGCGCTTCGGCCGTGGCGGCGGCGATCCTGGCGGGCGACGCCGAGAGCGGCGTCTCGATCATGCAGATCGATCCGGGCATGGACACCGGCCCCGTGCTCGGCCGGCGCAGCACGCCCGTGCTGGATGGCGACACCACCGGCACGCTGGCCGATCGTCTGAGCCGCATCGGCGCCGAGCTGCTGATCGAGACGCTGCCCGGCTGGATCGCCGGTCATTTGCGTGCCGTGCCGCAGGACGAGTCGCACGCGACGCTGGCGCCGCCGATCGCCAAGGAAGACGGCACGCTCGACTGGACGAAGCCGGCGCTCCGGCTCTGGCGCGAGGTGCGGGCCTACTATCCCTGGCCGGTGAGCAGCACGCGCCTGCGCGGCGAGCCGCTGCAGATCCTGGAGGCCTGGCCGCTGGGAGACACCGCGCCGGGCGCCACGCCGGGTACGGTGCTGACGTTGCCGGTGGACGCCGCGCTTAGCGATGAGCAGCGCGGGCAGGCGGCGTTCGCGGTGGCCACGGGCGCGGGCCTGCTGGCGCCGCTGCGCGTGCGCCGCGCCGGCCGCGGCGCCGCCTCGGCGGCGGAGTTCGCCCGCGGAGCGCGCGAGCTGCTCGGCAGCGTGCTTGGCTGAGCCGATTCAGCGCGCTTGCAGCGAAGCGAAGACCGGCTGATACACTCCGTTCGATGACAGCACGTGCGTTCTGGGACCTCACGCCGGCCGATCTGCGCGAGCGCCTTGCGGAGCTTGGCGAGCCGGCCTACCGCGCCGACCAGCTCTGCCGCTGGGTGTATCAACGCTTCGCCCGCGGCTACGAGGAGATGACGGACCTGCCCGCGCGCCTGCGCGGCCGGCTCGCGGTCGAGCTGCCGCTGGCGACGGCGCCGGTGCTCGCCGAGCAGTACTCGCGCGACGGCAGCACGCGCAAGGCGCTGCTGCAGCTCGACGCCGGCACGTCGGTCGAGTCGGTGCTGATGCAGTACGACCCGACAGAGCAGAGCCGCGCCCGCGCCACGGTTTGCGTCTCGACGCAGGCCGGCTGCGCGATGGGCTGCGTCTTCTGCGCCACGGGCCAGCAGGGCTTCCTGCGCAACCTGGCGACGAGAGAGATCGCACAGCAGGTGATGCACTTCGCCCGCGAGCTGCACAGCAGCGGCGAGCGCCTCAGCAACATCGTCTTCATGGGCATGGGCGAGCCGCTGGCGAACTACGCGGCGACCCTGCGAGCGGTGCGTATCCTCAGCGATCCACTGGCTTTCGCCCTCGGACAGCGCCGCATCACCGTCAGTACCGTCGGCCTGGTGCCGCAGATGCGCCGCCTCGCGGCCGAAGGGCTGCAGATCGGGCTGGCCGTTTCGCTGCACAGCCCGGACGACGCCCTGCGGCACGAGCTGGTGCCCACGGCGCGTACCTCGATCGCCGAGATCCTCGCCGCCGCTGACGAGTACACGGTCGGGACCGGCCGCCGCTACTCCGTCGAATACGCGCTGATCGACCGCACGAACGACAGCCTGGCGCTGGCAAAAGATCTCGCCGTCTTGCTGCGCGGCCGGCCGTGCCACGTCAACCTGATCCCGTTGAATCCCACGGCGAACGGCCGCATGCGGCGCCCCTCGCGCCAGCGTGTGCTCGCCTTCGAGCGGGTGTTGCGCGAGGGCGGCGCCAACGTCACCGTGCGTGTGGAGAAGGGCGTCGAGATCGCCGCGGCCTGCGGTCAACTGCGCGGCGAGCAGAGCGGCCGCCGCGCCGCCGTTTGACCGGTTGCCAACCGCCCGGATACCATGCCTCGCACGATGAGACGACGCGCCACACCCCTGCTCCTGTTGCTTGTTTTGATAACGAGCCTGGCCCTGGTCCGCAACGCGCCGGTCCTGGCGCAGGCGCCGGATGGCGGCGCCGCCGCGCACGTGATCGTCTACTGGGGCAACGTCAACGCGCCGTTCGACCCGAACAACCCGCTTGGCCTGGCGCCGGTGCTGATGTTCTCCAACCGCGCCGATATCGCCACCTTCACCCTGGAGCAGTACTTCAAAGGCCCGCCGCCGGAGATCGCTGCCGCCGGCTTCTTCCCCGACGTGGACACCGGCGCGATCAGCGACGGCAAGGTCTTCACGATCGCGCTGGATAACGGCGTGGCCACGGTGGACATCGTGCAGCCCATCAGCTTCTTCGGCGACCTTTCCCAGGGACGCATGGCCATGGCGATCACCTGGACGCTGACGCAGTTCAAGACGATCGACAGCGTCACCATCCTGCTCAACGGCCAGCCGCTCGACGGGCTGCGCTGAGCCTCGCTTCCGGAATGCAGCACCATGGCACAAGGCACTGGAGTTCCGCATCATGCCGGCTGATATGCAACGGCTGCTGGTCGTGATCGCGCACCCCGACGACGAATCCTTCGGCATCGGCGGCACCATGGCGCGCCTGCGCCGCGCAGGCTGGCCGGTCACCCTGCTCTGCGCCACGCGCGGCGAAGTGGGCGAAATCAGCGATCCGATGCTGGCGACGCCGGAGACGCTGGGCCAGGTCCGCGAGCGCGAGCTGCGCGAGGCCTGCGCCGTGCTCGGCGTCGAGGACGTGCGCTTTCTCGACTTCCGCGACTCCGGCATGGCCGGCACGCCGGAAAACGCCGACCCGCGCGCCCTCTGCAACGCCGCCCCGGCCGCCGCCGTCGAGGCGATCGCGGCGCAGATGCGCGATGTGCGGCCGAGCCTGGTGATCACCTGGGATCCGAGCGGCGGCTACGGCCATCCCGATCACCTGGCGGTGCATCGCCACGCCACCGCGGCCTTCCAGCGGGAGGCGGCGCGGCTGGACGGGCCGCGGGCGCTGTACTACATGGCGCTGCCGGTGCACCTGTTCGAGCAGATGGAGGCCGAGCTGCGCAGCCAGGGCATTCAGTTCGGCAGCGACGACCTACGCGAGGCGGCGCGCGATCTGCCGCGCCTCTCCGTCACCACCGAGATCGACGTTTCCGGCCTTGAAGAGCTGAAGGTGGAATCGGGCCGCAAGCACGCGACGCAACTGCCGCCGGACATGCCATTCGACCGCCTTTCGCCGGAGCTGCGCCGCGCCTTCCTCAGCGTCGAGTATTTCCACCGTGTCGTGCCGCACTGGCACGACGGTGACCCGATCGAGCACGAGTTTGTCCCGGCCGCCGGCTCAGGCGGCGCCTGAAGGCCGTGTGTGGCGGCCGGTGAAGGATACAGGGCGATGCGCAGGAACCACGGCACGGGCCGGCCGCTGGAGGCGCAGGTCGGCTTCAGTCGGGCCGTGCGCATCGGCAACGTGATCGAGGTCTCCGGCACGGCGCCGACCGCGCCCGACGGCTCGACGATCGCGCCCGGCGACGCGTACGCGCAGGCGAAGGCGATCTTCGCGATCATCGAGCGGGCGCTGGCGGAACTCGGCGGCTCGCTCAGCGATGTTGTGCGCACGCGCCTGTTTCTCACCAACGCCGCCGACTGGCAGGCGGTCGGCCGCGCCCACGGTGAAGCGTTTGCCGCCGTGCGCCCGGCCGCGACGATGCTGGAGATCGGCCGCCTGCTCGACCCCGAGTGGCTGGTCGAGATCGAGGCGACGGCGGTTGTCGGCGAAGCGTGACGGGACCGCGGCCATGAGCGCAGAAATAGCTACCGCGAGGGATGGACACGGCTCCCCGGCGTGGTGAGATACCGGCACTCGGCCGCGCGTAGGCCGGCATCCGTCTGTCCTGATGCCGTAAGGTCATTCTGGCCGCGAACGGCGTTCGCGCCCGGTCGAGCAGGGGGGAGCAACGCGATGATGAGCGCACGGAAGCCCGAGGCGGAGCTCATCGCCGAGGCGCTGCAGACGGGCCAGCTCAGCGTTCCCGATGAGCACGGCTTCCACCATGAGCTGTACGCCGCCTGCCCGACAGACGATTCGCATGTGGCCCCGGCGCGGACCATCTGGAAGCGCGACGCCTCCGGCCGGCACATCGACCAGCTGGAGTTCCACTGTCCGCGCTGCGGGCATACGTGGCAGGCGGCTCGCGCCGAGCTGCACCTGCGCTGATTCCCGCGCCTCCGGCCGAGCCGGCGCCTGCCCGCGGCCGCCTCAGAAGCCGCTGGCCACACCGTGCGCGTAGGGGTCGGCGCCGCCGCGCAGCTCGCCCGTGTGCGGCTGGCGCGTGATGCCCGCCGGCCGGGCGAAGTGGCCGGGGTGGAAGTCGGCCCGGCGCAGGACGAAGCGGTGGCCGCGGCGCTCCAGTTCCGCGATCACCGCCGGATCGACGCGCTCGTCGATGCCCGTCTCCGCCGCGCTGCTGTCGATGAACGGCCCGGAGACCGCGTCCTGGATGCCGCGGCCGTGATCGAGCACACTGAGCAGCACCTGCGTCACCGTGTCGAGGATGCGGCGCCCGCCCGGCGCCCCGGCCACCAGCACGACTTCGCCGTCGCGCACAACGATCGCGTGCGCCATGCTCGATGCCGGCCGTTTGCGCGGCGCGATCGAGTTGGCCGTGCCGGGCCGCGGGTCGAAGAGTGTCATCGCGTTGTTCAGCAGCACGCCGGTGCCCGGCACGGCGACGCCGCAGCCCCAGGCCGAGGTCAGCGTCTGCGTCACCGCCACGGCATTGCCCCGCCTGTCCACGGCCGAGAGGTGCGTGGTATGCGCCTCGGGTCCGTGGTTGCCGGCCGGCGCGACGGCGGCGCCTGCTCCGGCGATGGTGAGCAGGTCGCCGGGCGTGGCCTCCGTGTGGCGACGCGCGTCGATCGTGGTACGGCGGACGGCGGCGTACGGCTTGCCGGTCAGCACTGCCCAGGGCACGTCGCGCACTTCGGGGTCGCCGAGGTATTCGAGACGGTCGGCGTGGCTGCGGCGCATCGCCTCGATCGTCAGGTGCAGCGTCTCCGCCGAGTTGAAGCCGAGCGCGCCGAGCTGCCAGCCTTCGAGGATGTTGAGCGTTTCGAGCTGGAGGGCGCCGCTCGCCGGCCCCGGCAGCGCCACGATGCGGTCGCCGCGGTAGCTGCCGGTCAGCGGCTCGATGACCTTCGCCTGGTACTGTGCCAGGTCGGCCTCGGAGATATGGCCGCTGGCCCGTTCCATCTCGGCCGTGATCGCCCGCGCCGTCGGGCCGCGGTAAAAGCCGTCCGGTCCCTCGGCGGCGATCCGGCGCAGCGTCGCGGCCAGCTCCGGCTGGCGCAGCAGCACGGGCGCGGCGGCTGCGGGCGCCCAGGGCCGTCCCTCGTCGAGGAAGATCGCCGCGCTCGCCGGGAAGCGTTGCAGCAGCTTGAGGTTGACGGCAAGCGAGAGCGTCAGCGGCCACTCCACCTCCACGCCCTCTTCGGCCAGGGCGATCGCCGGCTCCAGCAGCGCCGCCAGCGGCCGCGTGCCGAAGCGATCGCGCGCCGCCGCCAGGCCGCTCGCCAGGCCGGGCACGGCGGCGGCGCGCGGGCCGCTGTAGTTCGCGTCGTCCTTCACGCCGACGAAGCCCTGCGCGTCGGCGTGGAAGTCGGGCGTCAACTCGTACATTGTCTCGTGCGCGGCCAGCGGCGCCCGCACCTGGTAGTCGACCACCGCCTCGCGGCCGTCGGCCAGGCGCACCGTCATGAAGCCGCCGCCGCCGAGGCCGCTCATCATCGGCTCGGCTACGCCGGTGGCGAAGCACATGGCGACCGCGGCATCGACCGCGTTGCCGCCGTCGCGCAGCACGCGCAGGCCCGCCTCGGCTACGGCGGCGTGCTTGGCCGTGACCATGCCGCCCGTGCCCCGCGCCTCCGTGCGGGTGACGACGCGGCTGGTCGTGCTCTGCGTAGCGCGGACGTCCTGCGTGGCGGTCATTGTGCGCTCCTCGGTTCCCAACGCTTTCCGGCCAGCGGGGTGCCGGCGCCAGTCTACCATTCGCCGTGTGCGATCGCCGCCGTCCGGGCCGGGGCGCGCGTCACGCTGAGGCCGCGCAACGCCAGCAGGGCGCAGCCCGCCATGCCGGCGCTGGCCGCGCAGATGAGGACCATGCCCGCGTAGGCGCCGTGTTCCACAAGCAGCAGCCCCAGCAGCCACGGCCCGGCGAGGCCGCCGATCGAGCCGGCCGCTGCCAGCAGCCCCGAGACGGCGCCCGCCTGCGCCGCGAACTCGCGCGTGGCGACGGCGAAGGCGAGCGGCCAGACCGGGCCGAAGGCGAGGCCCAGCAGCATGATCTCCACGGCGCCGCCGCTGCGCCAGCCGGCCCCCGCGAACAGCAGCGCCGAGAGTGCCAGCGAGGCGAGCGACACCGCCGCCAGCAGCGCCGGCTCGCGCAGCCGCTTCAGCACGGCCGGGCTGAGCGCCCGCCCGAGCATCAGGCCCAGCCAATAACCCGAGGTGACGATCGACGCCGCGGTGTCGCCCACGCCGCCGCGATGCAGATAGGTGAACGTCCAGTTGCCGAGGCCCACTTCAAGCGCAACGTAGAGCGTGATCAGCAGCGCCAACCACCAGAACAACGGCCGCCGCAGAGCGCCGCCCAGCCCGCCGCCGTGCACCGCGGGCGGAGCCGCGCGCCCCGGCACACGGAGCGAGAGCAGCACGGCGATGGCGCCGATCTGGCTGGCCGACACCAGCCAGAGGACGTAGCGGATGTCGCCCAAAAGGCCGAGCGAGGCCGCGGCCAGCGCCGGACCCAGCAAGGCGCCGACGCCGAAGAAGACATTGAGCCGGTTCAGCGCCGCGCCGCCCTCGTGCGGATACAGCTCAGCCAGCAGCACGTGGTAGCCGACCACGAGCACACTGTCGCCGACGCCCATCAGCACGCCGCTCGCCAGCACCTGCGGCCACGATCGGGCGAGCGACAGGCCGAGGCAGCCGCCGGCGTGCACCGCGCAGCCGAAGATCAGCAGCGGCCGGCGGCCCAGGCGGTCCATCGCGCGGCCGGCCACGGGCGACATCACCAGCCCGCCGGCGAAGATCGCGGTGAGCACGGTGCCGGCCTGCGCCAGCGGCATCTGTGCCCGTGCGGCGATCGAGGGCAATCCCGGCCCGATTGCGCTGATGTAGGCGCCGATCAGCACGAAGCCGAAGTAGCCAGCCCAGGTCAGCCGCCGGATCTGCGAGGGAAACATAGCCCCATGCTAGAGGCCCTGCGCCGGGGAGCGCCATCGCGGCGGTCCTGACCGGCGCAGCCAGTCCTGGCGTCGCGGGCGAAACCGTGCACTGAGGGTCAGCGCGCGGCAGGAGCTGGCAGGCCGTGCGCGTCCTGACCGCAGGCGTTCTGCGGGTCGTAGCCGCACATGCTGCGCTCGATGAACTGGCGGATCAGCGCCTCGTCGGCCGAGCCGGGGCCGAATGCGCGGCCCGGCCTTGTTCGAACCGCCGCCGCAGGCCGCCAGGAGCAGCGCCCCGGCGAGCGCGGCGGGCAGGGCGAGGTGCCGTGCGCTCGTACGCGGGCGCTCAGGTGCTCTCAGCGCGGGAACTGCCACAAGCCGCTCGCCGGCTGTTCGGCGGCCAGGCGCCACTGCGGCAGGGTGATGTCCTCGAGATCGAGGAACGTGACCTCGACGCGCTTGCCGATGGCGACGTTCTCTTGCTTTTCGGCGTTGAAGTTCGGGTCGACGAGGTTCATGACGACGCGCAGCGCCTCGTCCGGCGTCGGCTCGCCGCGCTGCTCGTCCAGCTCGACCAGCACGATCGGATACGGCGCCCACTCGCGGAAGCCGGGCTGAATCGCCTGGCAGACGATCTGGTAGCTGTAGATCGTGCCCTTGCCGCTCACCTCCTGCCAGTGCCATTTCAGACTCTGGCACCAGGGGCAGGCCGGCCCCGGCTCCCAGCGCAGGCGGTTGCAGGAGTCGCAGGCCTTCATCGCCAGGCGGTGGCGGCGTGCCGCGTCGAAGTAGCCCTGGTTTTCCAGATCGTTGGGCGCAACCTGCAGTTGCATGCCACGGTACTCGGCCATGTCGCCTCACCCCCTGCCCCCCTCTCCAGCAGGGCTGGAGAGGGGGAATTGAGGAATGTTTGATTGGAAGCGGGAGGGGCCGCTCCGCAAAAAGGGCCCGCGCGGTGCGTCGGGAAAGGTTGGCCTTCGGCGGCTCGCGGCTGGCGCCGCGACCGGCCGTTCACTGATGGCCCCTACCAGCGGTTTATCCCCGCCGCATGATTAACGCGCTGCCGGTGGCGGGGTTGGCCCAGGCCATGTTCATCGCGATCTTCGGCTCGCGCACCTGGCGGCAGTGGCCCTCCGAGTAGTCGTACGTGTGCTCGCCGTTGCGCCAGTTGGGGCAGTAGTCGTCCGCCTGCCAGCGCAGTTGGCGCACGTTCTCGATCACCAGGTTCATGCCGTGCGTGTACGCCTCGCAAAGGTGGCCGCCGCTGGTGTTGTTCGGCCGCTTGCTGCCCAGCTCCAGGGCGCCGCTGGCGACGAACGGGCCGCCCTCGCCCTTCTTACAGAAGCCGTACTCTTCCATCTGCAGCATCGTGGTGAAGGTGAAGGCGTCGTAGCAGCCGGTCACGTCGATGTCGTCGTGCGAGACATCGGCCATCTTGAAGATCATCGGCGCGGCGTAGTAGCCGGCGACGCGCGTGATCGGGCCGTGGACATAGTGCATGTCGGCGCGCGGCTTGCTCACGCGGCCGACGACGCCGAGGATATGCGCCGGCCGCTGGCGCAGGTCGCGCGCCCGCTCGGCCGAGGTCACGATGATGCAGGTGGCGTTGTCCGTCTCGACGCAGCAGTCGAGCAGGTGCAGCGGCTTGGTGATCCAGCGCGAGTTGAGCACGTCGTCCACCGTCACACGCTGCTTGTAGAAGGCCCTGGGATTGTTGCTGGCGTGCTTGCTGCCGGCGACCTTGACGGCGGCGAGCTGCTCGCTGGTGGTGCCGTACTCCATCATGTGGCGCATGAAGGTGAAGGCGAAGTTCTGGCCGGCGCTCATCCAGCCGTAGGGCATGCGTAACAACTGGCTTTCGCGCGGGGTGGCGCGGGCACGGGCGCCGGTGCCGCCGATGCGCACTTCGCTGTAGCCGTTCATCGCGCGAAAGATGGCGACCGTGTTGCACATGCCGCCTTCGATCACGCCGCGGGCGATGCCGATCAGCGCCTCGGTGCTGGAGCCGCCGCCGGAGCAGTCCATGTAGAAGTTGAGGCGGATGCCGAGATCGCCGGACACGGCGGTCGAAGTCGTCGAGTCGCCGCCGTGATAGCTGAGCATGCCGTCGATCTCGCCGGGGCCGAGGCCGGCGTCGTCCATCGCGTTCTTCAGCGCGGTGACGGCGAGCTGGCGGGTCGTGCAGCCGGAGTTGCGGGTGTACGGCGTCTCGCCCACGCCGACGATGCAGTAGCGGTCGCGCATATCGCTCACGATCGGCTCTCCTGGCGTGTTGCCGTCCGCGCTGCTGCAGGCCGGCACTGACGGTTGTACCACAGCCGGCGTCGACGCGGGGCCGTATGTGACGCCGCCCATTCGCTCAAGCGCGGCGGCTTACCTATACTGAGTGCGTCGCCGCCGAACCCCTGGGCGCGGCGATGTCGGCGCGCGATACGCTCGCGTCCCAGCCGGGAGACGCACCCCGTTCTCCCCTCGCAGGCGAACGGCTTGCCATGAGCGAAGAGAGGCTGCCCGCTGAGCACACTTCCGACGGCGGCGAGGGCGAGATCGACGAGCGCCCGCAGCGGCGGCGGGAGTGGTCCGGCCCGCTGCGCAGCGTGGGCCTGCCGCTGATCGTGGTGGCGCTGATCGTCGGCGCGGTCTGGTATCTGCAGAAGGACCACGGCGGCGGCGCCAAGCCCGCATCGGGCACCGGCGTGCTGGCGCTGGACGCGAGCCGCAACCACACCGGCCAGCCACCCTCCGCCGAGAAGGGCCGCGCCGCGCCGGACTTCCGCCTGAACACGCTCGACGGCAAGAGCGTGCGGCTCAGCGACCTGCAGGGCAAGACGGTGCTGATCAACTTCTGGGCCACCTGGTGCGCCCCCTGCCGCGAAGAGATGCCGGAGATCGTCAAGGCCTACAATGCCAACCACGCCAATGGCTTCGAGGTCGTCTCGGTCGACGAGCAGGAAGACCCGGCCACGGTGAAGAAGTGGGTCGATGCCTTCCAGATCAGCTTCCCGGTCACGCTCGACACCTCCGGCCAGGTGGGGCAGACGTTCCGCGCCGGCACGCAGTTCCCCACCAGCCTCTGGCTTGACCCGAAGGGAGTGGTTACGGACATTCACTACGGGCCGATGAGTGAAGACTTCATCAACCAGCACCTGAGCGGACTGGGGCAGTGAGCGAGCGACCTGGTTCAGCTGATGCGCGGGGCGGGCCCTCACCCCTGGCCCCTCTCCCAATCCTGGGCGAGGGGGAACGTTGGCCCTGTCGTTTCCTTGCCTATTCCCTATTCCCTGTTCCCTGTTCCCTCCGCGGAGCGGCGCATGGCTAACGTCGTTGCCGCACGTGGCCGGGCGCGGGTCTCGTTTCCCTTCGATCCATTTCGCATCGTCTTCCGTCTGCTGACCTCGGTGCGCGTGGCGCTGCTGCTGATCGGCTTCGTCGTGCTCGGCGCCTTGCTCGGCGTGATCTTCCCGCAGGCGCCGGACGAAGTGCGGGCCTCGGCCCAGGCGTATGCCGCCTACACCGAGTTCCAGCGCACGCGCTACGGCGCCTTCACCGACGCGATGCGGCACCTGGGGCTGTTCGAGGTCTTCCACTCCTACTGGTTCAACGGTCTGTTGTTCGTGGTCTTGCTCGCCGTGGCCGTCTGCACGGCCAACCGCGTTCCGCCGATCGTGCGCAACGTGCGCCGGCCCGTGCGCCGCGTGAACGACCGCTTCTTCACCTCGGCCCGCCACCGCGCCGAGTTCGTCACGCCGGCCGAGCCGGCGTCGGTCGTCAAGGCGCTGCGCCGGCAGCATTACCGCGTCCAGGTGACGGAGCGCGACGGCGCGACGTACCTGTTCGCCGACCGCTTCGGCTGGGCGCAGTTCGGCACGTTTGTCTCGCACCTCTCGCTGATCCTGTTCATGTCCGGCGCGATCGTGACCAAGCTCGTCGGCTTCAGCGTCGATCTGACCATTCCGCAGGGGCAGACCGCCCCGGTCTTCCCAACCATCCATGCCGGGCAGATGCAGGTGCTGAACCGGAGCGCGGGCGACACGCCCGACGCCCATGGCAACCCCACCCGCTACTTCAGCAACCTGGCCGTGTTCCGCAACGGCAAGCAGATCTGCGCCGGCACCAGCACCGTCAACAACCCGATGCACTGCGCCGGTTACACGCTGCACCAGACGACCTTCTCCGGCGACGGCGCCGAGCTGCGCGTGCGCGATCTGAAGACGGGCCAGGTGGTGTATCAAGAGGTGAGCCAGATCGGCTCCGAAGGCTCCGCGCCCAACCCGCACCTCGTCGTGCGCGACGCCAGCGGCGCATCACTCTTCGACGACAACGTGGTGCTCGTGCCCTTTGATCAGCAATCGCTGTTCGCGCTGATCCCGCTGCAGCGCCCCGGCGCGGCGAAGCCGATCCCCGTGCTGCTGGCCGCGACCCAGGGCTTGAGGAATGCGTGGACGGTCGCGGTGCACCATCCTGCCGGTGCCGACCCAGGCGACGCGGCTTTCGATCTGACGCTGCAGCCGGGGCAGAGCGGCGAGGCGGGCGGCTTGAGCTTCTCGATCCCGACGCTGGGCAGCGTGCCGCTGAGCGTCGTGCAGGGCATTCCAGGTGTCTCGCAGGCGGCGATGCTGCAACTTGCGCACGCCAACGACGGCACGCCGTACCTCGATCTGCTGGACATGGGCGGCCAGGGCGCGGACGCGGGCAGCGCGGCTGCCGACCCGGCGGACCCCACGCAGCAGCCCTCCAGGCTCGACCTGCAGCCGAACGCGCCGCAGACGATGAACGGCTACGAGTACACCTTCCTGGGGCAGCGCACGATCACCGGCATCACCGTGCGCAAGGACCCCGGCTCGACCTTCATCTGGGTGGCGACGGCGCTGATGATGATCGGCCTCGGCGTGACCTTCTACCTGCCGCGCCGTCGCCTGTGGGCGAAGATCACGCCGCAGCGCACCTATCTGGCCGGCGTGGCGGACTGGATGGTCAACTTCTCGGCGGAGATGCGCGGCATCGGCGTGGCCGCCGGCTCACCCGACGCGCCGGCGCTGGCCGCGCAGGCGGAATGAGGGCGCGCGGCCCCGTATTGCGGGTCGCGTTTGCCTTGCCCGAGCCGCCCTCCAGCCCCGACAATGAACGCGCCGGGCGGGCGGAGCGTGGCCCGGCGGTGAGGTTTGGCAGAAAGGCCCCGCGTTGAACTTGCTCTACATCAACATCAACATCGACCCGAACATCGGCACGTTCGGGCCGTTCCAGATCACCTGGCACGGCGTCTTTACGGCCGTGGGCATCGCCGTGGCGGTAATTCTCGTCGCCTACTTCGCCCGCCGGCGCAACCTGCTGGAAGACGACATTTACAACATCGCGCTGTGGGCGGTGCCGGGCGGCATCGTCGGCGCCCGCCTGCTCTACGTGATCGAGCACTTCGACACGTTCAAGAACGACATCGGCAGCGTCTTCTCCGTCAACGAGGGCGGCATCTCCATCTATGGCGGCATCATCGGCGGCGCGCTGGTCGGCTTCGCCTACGCCCGCTGGAAGCATCTCGCCATCCGCCGCATCTCCGACGCGGCGGCGCTGGGGCTTTCGGTGGGCCTGGCCGTGGGCCGCATCGGCGACTTCATCAACGGCGAGCACTGGGCCAAGGCGACGAGCCTGCCCTGGGGCTTCTGCTACACCAACCCGAACACGCTCAACGGCGACCCGCACACCAACACGGCCGCCATCTGTGGCTCGATCTCGCAGCACCCACTCAACCCGCCGGCCGTGCATCCCGTCGCCGGCGTCTACGAGCCGCTGACGCTGCTGGTGATCTTCGGTGTCCTCTGGTATCTCTACCGACGGCTCAACGTCGCTGGCTACGTGTTCTGGGTCTTTGTGCTGCTTTACGCGCTGATGCGCTTCGCCTACTCGCCCCTGCGCCTGAACGAGACAAAGGCCGACGGCGTCAGCGTGCCGCAGATCATCGCGCTGGGCACGGTGGTCTTCGCGATCGCGGCGCTGTTCGTCGTGCGGCGTATGGCCCAGCGTGACCCGGAGCACTCCGGCGTGATGGAGCCGCCGCGGCCGCAGGCCGCACAGGCCGCCGCCCTGCGCCAGCGAGCACGGCCCTCATAACCCCGCCTTCTCTCCCATACACCAGGGTGTGGGAGGACGGCTACCTACGAAGAGCAGATGGGAGGGAAGGGCGAAGCTGTGGAGAAGGCGCAGGCCGGGCGCGGCTGCCTGCATCTAGCTGTGCTCAACGCCGGCGCCTCGAGAGCATCGGATCGTCGATTTGACTCGGCCGGCGCCGCCGTGTGGTGGGTGGACCGAACTCGAACACAGATCTCGGGGCGGCGTCGAGATGGCACCGCCCCGTTCGTTCATCAGAGGATCGCGCCAGGGCCAACGCACCTTATACGGAAGAGGTAGGCAGTCTGGCAGGCTCCGAGGGACCGGACGCTGGTCTGGAAGGCACCGCTGGTGCCGTCTGTGCGCCGGGCGGGGAGCCAGCAGGTTGCCGACCCGCCTGCTCCCTGCGTCGAGCGGACGAAGCGGCCCCCGCGGCGCAGCCGCGTCACCATCGCACGCGGCGCCGTGCTCCGCGGCGTCGCGTCCTGGGACGAGATCGCGGGCGTTGGCGAGACGCGCCAGCACGGGTGCGCCGGCTGCCGCGACCTGCCCCACGGCATCCCGCGCACGGCACGTGCAAGCGCGTCTTCACCGCCAGCGACCCCTGCGCCTTGCGGACCGGTTTCCTCTCCTTAGGGCCGATCGGGCGTTCTCAGCACCCGATCGGTCTGCCTTCTATACCTACAGCATCCTCGTAATCACGACTAATCTTAACAGTTATAGGCTGACAGCACCCTGCTAATCCCTACTCTGTGCTACACTGGTGCTATGATGGCAACCATGACCGACGAACCCTTGCTCACCATTCCCGAAGTCGCCCAGCGGCTCCGTCTGAACCCGGAGACGGTGCGGCGCTGGCTGCACGACGGTCGCATGCGGGGCTACCGCATCGGCAGCACGCGGGCCGGATGGCGCATCCCGGAGTCGGAGATCCGCCGCGTGCTCACCGAGGGCACCACACGCCCGGACGGTGCCTGATGGTGACGAAAGCCGAGCTGCACGAGGCGATTGAGCAGTTACTGGAGCCGGCACTGCCGGCGTTCCTGAGGGACTCGCCCCTGGCGGACCCGGAACCGGATGAGCTGGAAGCCATCGCGGGGCTCGATCGCGGCGAGCCCCGCATCAGCAACGAGGAGCTTGCGCGTGCGCTCGGCCGGTGAGAACCGTCATGGGGAAGAGGTAGGCCAATGAACGGCACAGGATTCGCGCGCGGGAGCTGGTCCGGGCCAGCGATGCCGGCGAACATCGTACGGTTTCCTGCCAGCAGCTCGGCGCCAAGCGCCAGCGGCACCGGGCCAGCCGCCGTATGGCTCGTCAGCGGCGTCGTGCTCCTCGGCGTGCTCGCCGTTGGCGTCGCGATCGACATCGCCCTGCGCCTGACTCAGCGCGCCCCCGCCAACGACGCGGACCACGATTCGCTCGCCAACGTGCCGGTCGACGATGAGGCCGAGACGCCGGAGGAGGCAACCGCCGCGGCGGAAGGGTACGCGGCGCTGGCCCGCGGCGAGGTCGTGCCCTGGGAGGAGGCCCGGCAGAGCTTGGCGGGCACGAACGGCGCCGCGCAGCCCGCGCACCCCGCGTGAGCCGGGCCAGATGGCGACTGCAACTCACCCGCCCGGCCGAGAAGGCGATGGCCGCGATGCTCGCCCAGGACCGCCCGGCCTTGGAGGCCCGGTTGGAACTGCTCGCGGCCGATGCGACCGAGCGGCTGAACATCCTGAAGGTGCAGGGCAAAGAAGGTGAGTTCCGGTTGCGCTCCGGCGGCTGGCGGGCAGGCTTCACGCGCGATCCCAGGACGCGCACGGTCACGGTGATCTGGGTCGAGCAGCGCAAGGACGCGTATTGAGCGATGGTTACGCCCCGTTTAGCCGCTATCCAAGATCTCCGCATTCGCCCCTGTCTGCCGCCACGCGCCCCACAGCCGGTGAGAGCGGCGCTGAGCGTCGGCGGCATAAACGGGCGTCGAGTGGCTGTGCATGACAGAACGGCGCTGTCCGCCGACCATGATCGTCACTGGAGCGAAAGCGGGAGCGAGCTGTCGCGAGGACGCGGGCCGGATCGCACAATAGGGATTCCGTCGAGCTAGTGCTGAAGGTTGCGGTGACGGGAGAACATGCGCTTGGCTGGAGAAGACTCCGCCATCTACCTGCACCCCCCGCCGAATCCACACCTGCTCAAGTGGATGCTGTTCGTCGATGGTGAGAACTTCACTCTCCGGGCGCAGGAGTTCGCCAAGCAGGATGGCTTCACCTTGCCCCCGGCCCCTACCACGAGCCAGACGTGTTCGTGTGGCTGCTCGGCCAGCAAGCCACGCTCAACCTCTCGCAGGTTGCACCGACGCCCCTGCAGCCGCATCCGCTGCGCGCGTACTACTACACGACCGCCACGGGCGACACGCAGCGCCTCGAGGGACTGCGTTGGCCCAGAGCATCGCCCCCGTCTCTTCCATACAGCCCTCGATCCGAAGCAGATCTCGGCGCCAACGTGTATGGGAGAGACGGGGGTCGGGGATTATGCGGGCCGTTCCGGCCTACTGCGCGGCCGGCGTGGCGGTGGCGTTCGGACGTGCTCCGTGGCCGCCGCGCGGACCGCGAAAGGCGAAGCCCCCGAAGGGCAGCGGCCCGCGGCCGTTCTTGATGCCGTTGACGATGTCCGTCGCCTGCTGCTGCGTAATCGTGCCGGCGCTCACCGCGCTGCTGAGGCAAGACTGTACCGCATCACCCACCGCATTGCGCAGATCCTGCTCGGTCTTGCCCTTCGCGGAGAGGATGTCGCTCAGCTTCTTGCCGCTCTGCAGGTCGCTGCGGATCTGATCGGGTGTCTCGCCGGTCACGCTCTGCACGGCCTGCTGGATCTGCGTCTGGCAGCCCTGCAGCGCGGTCATGGCGCCCCTGGCCCCGGCGCGCTCGAAGCCGCCGATGCCGATCGGAAACTGGCCGTTGGCGATCGCCTGCTTCGCCTGGTCGCCTTCGGCCTGCGTGAGCTGGCCGCTCTGCACGGCCTTGTCGATCTCCTGGTTCGCCGTCGTCTTCAGCGCCGAGTCGAGGGTGGCGCGGTCGATGTGCAGGTTCGCGGCCAGGTCGTTCAGGAACTGGTCGACGCGCTGGCTCATCTGCGCCTTGCGCTGGGCGCCCGCGGCCGGTGTGGGCGAGGCCTGGGCAGCGGCGCCGCTGCCGCCGCCCGTCTGCGCCATGGCGACGCCGCCAATCACCGCGGCGCCCAGGGTGACCACGCCGGCGACCGCACCGAACACCGCCCAGCGTCTCGTGCCGTTAAACATTGCCTCCGTCTCCTCGAGCTGCGCCAGGTTGCGCCGTGCCTCCCGTCCCTGCGTGATGGCCACGTTCCGGGCGGCGCTCGCAGCTCACATCTGCAGCTTCGCCGGCGAAGCTGAGTTGCGACTGAAGATTTTCTTAAGGCGATGTAAGTTCTGGGGGCGGGGCGCCGGCCGTGGCGCGTCAGTCGGCGCCGGCCACCAGCTCGGGCTGCGCGGCAGCCGCGGTGGCCGGCGGGCTGGGCTGCGCGGGCAACGTCACCGTGAAGGTGCTGCCGGCTCCCGGCCGGCTCTCCACCCCGATCGTGCCGTCCAGCTCGTGCACAATCCAGGCGGCGATCGCGAGGCCGAGTCCGGTGCCCTCGCCGTGGCGCGACGGATCGGCGCGATAAAAGCGGTCGAAGATGCGGCGCTGATCCGCCTCGGCGATGCCGACGCCCGTATCGCTAACGGCCACGCGCAGCGTGCCGTGCTCGAACGATGGCGCGATCGTGACCAGGCCGCCGGCCGGGGTGTATTTGAGCGCGTTGTCCACGAGGATGAAGAACAGCTGCAGCAGGTGGTCGCGGTCGCCGGCGACCTTCGCGGCGACGCTGCCGGCAAGATCCAGCTGCACATGTCCGTTGAGCCACGTGGCTTTCTGCAGCACTTCCTCGAGCACCGGCTGGACCTCCACCGGCCGCTTCTGGATGTGCAGGCCGCTGTCGGCCCGCGCCAGCGCCAGCAGACTGGCGACCAGGCGGCTCATGCGCTCGGTCTCGGAGGCGATGTCGGCCAGCGCCTCCTGCTGGTCGGGGCTGGCGGCGGGCGCGTCGAGCGAGAGCAGCTCGACGTTGCCGCGAATCGTGGTCAGCGGCGTGCGCAGCTCGTGCGAGGCGTCGGCGACGAAGCGGCGCTGCGCGTCGAGTGCACGGCGTTGCTGCTCGTGCGCGGCGTCCAGGCCGTCAAGCATCGTGTTGAAGGTGCTGGCGAGGCGCCCGACCTCGTCGTCCGGTCCGCGGTAGGCGACACGGCGCTTGAAGTCCTGCTTGCGGCCGACGCGCTGCGCCTCCATCGTCAGGCGGTCGATCGGTCTGAGGGCGCCGCGCGCCAGCAGATAGCCCGCGCCGGCGGCCAGCGCCAGCGCGGCGATCGAGCCCAGCAGCAGGATGAAGCGCATGTGGCCGAGCGTCTTTTCGACATCCGTGAGCGGGCGAGCGAACTGAATGACATAGGACGTCGTCGCCGAGGGGGCGGCGTCGCCGGCGGCTGGCCGGGAAGCGACGTTGAGCGGTTGCACGAATACCCGCAGATCGACGCCCTTGACCGTCAGCGTCGTGAAGCGCCGTGAGGACGGCTTCGGCGGCGGCAGCTTTTCGCCGTTCAGATTGGCCGAGCAGTAGAGGATATTGCCCTGGCTGTCGTTGATCTGCGTGAGGATCGTCGGATCGCCCAGCCGGTCATCGAGAAAACTCAGCGCCTGCCTGGCCGCTCGCGACGCGTCGCTGCCGGTCGCCGGCGTGCCCGCTCCGCAGTTCGAGGGAGGTAACGGCGGCATGCGCAGCAGCAGGGCGCCGTCGGCGGCGCGCGGCCCGGCCGACGGGACATAGGCGAGGCGGCCGGAGCGCGCCTGCAGCGAACGGTCGATCTCGCTGCGCAGGCTGCGCGCGGTCCAGAAGTAGAGCACACCGCCGAGCACCAGCAGCGTGACTGCCAGCACCGCCGTGTACAGCAGCGTCAGCCGCAGCCGGATCGACATCGCGGTTCCTGAGCTAGCGGACTTTCTCCGCGCTGGGCGTTTTCAGCACATAGCCGGCGCCCCGCATCGTGTGAATCAGCCGCGGCTCGCCGGCGGCCTCAAGCTTCTGCCGCAGGTAGCCCACGTAGACTTCCAGCACGTTCGATTCGCCGCTGTAATCGTAGCCCCAGACCTGGTCCATGATCACATCCCGCGTCAAGACCTGGCGGGGATGGCGCATGAACAGCGAGAGCAGTTGGTACTCCTTGGTGCTGAGGGCGATCGTGCGCTCACCACGCGCCGCCTCGCGCGTGGCGGTGTCGAGTATCAGGTCTTCGAACTTGTACTGGCGCGGCTCGGCGTTCGCCTGGGCTCGCCGCAGCAGCACGCGCACACGCGCGAGCAACTCCTGCAAGGCGAAGGGCTTCACGAGATAATCGTCGGCGCCTTCATCCAGGCCGCGCACGCGGTCGTCGATCTCGTCGCGGGCGGTCAGCATCAGGATCGGCGTCTCGCCGGCGGCGCGCAGCCGGCGGCAAACCTCGTAGCCGTCGAGATCGGGCAGCATCAGGTCAAGGACGACGAGATCGGGAGGCTCGTCGCGGGCGCCGCTCAGCCCCGCCGTCGCGGTCAGCGCCGTGCGCACGCTGTAGCCCTCGTACGACAGCGCCCGCCGCAGCAGGCTGACGATCTTGGCGTCGTCATCGATCACGAGGATCGCCGGGCGTTGTGCCGTGCTCATCGCCTCACCGCCGCGTGCCCGGTCTCAAATCGCAAGCTTCATGCTTCACGCTAGCCTCAAAACCTTAGAGCAGGCTGAGAGCGGCGCGTCTGCCGCACAGGTGGCTGTGCCAATGAGAAAAGCACCAGGGCCGCCCGCACGGACGGCCCTGGTGCTGCGTGGCGCGGCGTGCGTTACTTCGTCGCCGCTTCCAACTTGCCGGTGATCTCGTCGATCGTGGCGTCGCGCCAGCCCGCCCAGACGGGGCCGCGGCGGAACTTGCGCAGGTCGTCCGCGGCCTCCTCACGCGTGCGCGTGCCGACGATGTCGCGCATCTGCGAGATCTCCTGGTTCGCCTTCTCCGGCCGCTCGTGCCAGACCAGCACCTGGTCCATGTTGCCGGTGAAGAACAGGGCGCAGGGGATCGACTGGAACTCGCCCTTGTTGAGGTAGGCGTTCATGATGTCGAGGTTCTTGTCGCGCGGCAGCGCCTTGAACTCGATGCCCGCCGCCTCGGCCAGCCGCGCCAGCACGGGCAGGCCGCGGTAAACGTCGGGACACCAGTCCTCGCCGAGCACCAGCAGCTTCTTTGGCCCGTTCGGCTTGGCGGCCACCGCCTGCAGCCGCTTCTTCGCCGCGTCCGACACCTTCGTGTTCTCGTAGTTGTCCTTGAACTCGTCCAGGTTCTTCTCCGCCTGGGCGATGAAGCCGTCGTACGACAACGCTGAGGCGTACCGCTCGGGTGAGACCACCTGCTGCTTCGTTACCACTGTGCTTTCCTCCGTCCTATATCGCGCGACATGCAACGCCGCCGGCCGGCCCGTGGCCGCCGCAGACAGTGTAGCCACGGCGGCAACGAAACGTAAGCCGCTATACGCGGAATAGTCGCCTTGCAGTATTCTGGCGGCGCGACAACGTCAGCGAGTTACCCAGCTTTCCAGCCGCTCGGCGAGGGCCAGCACCGCCTCGGCGTCCGCCTCGCGCCCGCCGCTGGAGAGGATCGCGGTCGCCGTGTTGAGCACGGCCTGGCGCATGATGCGCGTGTCGCGCACGCCGGAGGACGCCGCGTAGGGCGCGCCCGCCTCGGAGAATGAGGAGAACGATCGATCGGCCTCCGCCTCGACCTCGATCGTGCGCACGAAACCGGCCTTGTCGAGACCGACGCGCACCAGCGTGCCCTCGCCGGGAACCTGCGGCGGCGGGTCGGCGTAACGCGAGAGGTTCAGCCAGCTCTCCCGCCCGGCGAGCAGGAAGCCGCGCGGGTTCGCCGCCTCGATCACGCCGCTGATCTCCTCGACGACCGGATTGCTCGCGGGCGGCATCGCTCTCCCTCACGGCGCTGGGGTGCAAGCGGGCGGCAGCTCACGCTTCTGCCGCGCGCTCTTCCAGCTTAACGCGATCCCAGAGGCTGTCCATCTCCGCCAGCGTCATTTCTGAGAGCGCGCGCCCCTGCGCCTGCGCCAGCCGCTCGACCGCCGAGAAACGGCGGAGGAACTTGCGGCCCGCCCGCCGCCCGGCCTCCTCGGCGTCGATCTTCAGCCAGCGCGCCAGGTTGGCGAGCACGAAGAGCACGTCGCCGAACTCGTCCAGCCGCTCGTCGTGCGACTCGGCGCCGCGCAGCTCCTCGACCTCCTCGGCCAGCTTGGCGAGCACGTCGTCCACCCGCGGCCAGTCGAAGCCGACGGCGGCGGCGCGGTCCTGCACCGCCTGCGCGTAGGCAAGCGACGGCATGGCCCGCGGCACGCCGGCCAGGATCGACTCCTGCTCGTCGCCGCCGCGGCGCGCCTTTTCGGCCTTCTCCGCCTGCTTGATCCGCTGCCAGTTCGCCACAACTTCGCCGGCGCTGCCCGCGGTCACGTCGCCGAAGACGTGCGGGTGACGCCGGATCAGTTTGCCGCTGATCGCCGCGAATACGTCGCCATAGCCGAACTCGCCGGCCTCGTCGGCGATCTCCGTGTGCAGGCCGATCTGCAGCAGCAGGTCGCCCAGCTCCTCGGCCAGGGCTTGTGGGTCCTCTTCATCCAGTGCCTGCAAGACCTCGTAGGCCTCTTCGAGCAGGTGCTGCTTGAGCGAGGCGTGCGTCTGCTCTCGGTCCCAGGGGCAGCCACCCGGCGCGTAGAGCCGGTGCATGATGCCCTGCAGGCCGCCCCAGCTACGCCGGTTCGCTTCGAGCGGGAGGGCCGGCACGTACAGGGTGGAGAGATGCCCGGCCCGTTCCGACCGGTCCAGCTCGGCCAGCGGCAGCCGCTCGATGCATTCTTCGCCGGCGATGCCCGCGGCCGAAACCAGCGTGACCTCGTGCGCGGGCGGATACAGTTCCAGCAGCGCCAGCTTGAGGTGCGCGGCGGCGCGGCGGCCGTGGATTTGCGCGAACAGCGCCGGCCGCGCCGGGTCGATCGCGCCCGGTTCGAGCGCGTCCGCGATCTGCAGTCCCGCGGCGAGCGGATCGAGGCCCAGCGCGTGGCAGACCGGCTCCAAAAAGCTGATGCCGGCGACGGTGCGCACCGCCGGGCCGCCGTCGCTCGCCGCCGCCAGCAGGCGCTGCACCGTCGCCTCGGCGATCAGCGGGTCGCCGGGCACGGCGTAGACGATGCTGCCGGTGCGGCGCTCGGCCGCGGTGAGCCGGGCGCAGATCGCGTCGTAGACGGCGTCGAAGCTGTCGAGCGTATCGTAGAGGGCGTCGAAGCTCTCGTAGGCGCGATCGCCGACGACTTCCGCGACGCCGGGGTGCCGCGCGGTGCGCAGGAAGAGCTGCGGCGCGGCGGCGATCGCCCGTTCGGCGGCGCGGGTGAGCAGATCGGGGTCGCCGGGGCCCAGGCCGACAACGGTTATGGTCATCTAGTCGTCCATGGCGGCAACGTTCGGCCGGATGGGGACGCCGCCTCTGTGTGATAGGATAACGGCGATGGAGGCGGGGAGCGAGGGGACGCGCGCCCGGGCGGCCGGCCCGTCGCTGCGCCTGCTGGCGCGGGCGCTGTTCTACATCGCGCTGCCGCTGGCGCTGATCACGACCAGCGTGCGCGTCGCCTTCAGCGAGCAGCGCGTCTACAGCTACGCCATTGACCACTACGACGCCGCCACGCGCACGGGCATCGACCACGACGACCTGATCGCCGCCACACACGATCTGCGCGCCTACTTCACCAACGACGAGCAGTTCCTGCGCACGCGCGTGCACGACGCGGACGGCAATGTGGCGCCGCTGTACAACACCAAAGAGATCCTGCACATGCGCGACGTGAAGCGCCTGGTGCGGGTGGTCTACGGCCTGCAGGAGCTTTCGCTGGCGTTCCTGGCGCTGTACATCGCCGGCGTGGTGCTGTGGGCGCGGGAGGAGAGCCTGGCGGCGCTGGCGCGGCGGGCGCTGACCGGCTCGGCAGCGACGGTTGGTTTACTGATCCTGTTCGGCGCCGTGGCGGCAACGGGCGGCTTCGACGCGGCCTTCATCAAGTTCCACCAGATCGCGTTTCCCGGCAACAGCGACTGGCAGCTCGACCCGCTGCACGATCACCTGATCCAGATGTTTCCCGAGGGCTTCTGGCGGGACGCGACCATCCTGATCGTGCTGCTGATCCTGGCGCAGGCCGCGCTGATCGCCGGCGGCGCCTGGCTCTACCTGCGCCGCCAGCGGCCGCAGCCGGCGTTGAGCACGGTTGCGCCGCCCGGCGCGGTCGAGGAAACGACGGCCGCGGAGCCCACCGAAGAGATCGCGCACCCGGTGGCCTGAGTACGAGCACGAAGGCCCTGGCAGCGGTTCACGCCCGTCATCAAATCTTCGATGTGTAAGACAGTCGCGACAAGATCACGCCTCGTCCAGGCTCGGTCGTGAGAACGCAATGGGCCGTTCCGCGCCTGGAGCAAGCCTCCAGGGATAAGCTGGGCCGGCGTCCAATCTACTGCGGCCTTGCACTGCTGGCTTGCTGACGTAGCAGGGAAATCTGCGCTTCGAGGCGCTGTAACTGGATCATGACATCTTGCAATGTGACTGGTTCCTTGTCTTGACGCTGCGCAACCAGAAACGCCGAAATACTCGCCGTCAGATAGCTGAAGAGGCCAACGCCAATGAGCATCACAAAGACCGCTATCCCGCGACCTTCTGCCGTGACAGGAAAGACATCGCCGTAGCCAACCGTTGTGACCGTCGATACCGCCCACCAGAGTGCCGTCCCGAAGTCGGTAATTGTGCCGCCAGAGTCGTGCTCAAAGAATGTTACCGCGGCTGCTGCAGCCACGACCAGCAGTCCGCCCAGCAGAATCGCGTACTGCAAACCGTGTTGTCGGAGCACATGCCGAGCCGTCGATACAATCTCGGCACTCGCCGAACCGAGGCGTAAAACGCCTAGAGACCGGACAATTCGGAGAGAGCGAACGAGACGTAGCGGTCGCAGGAAGGGCACGGCGACGATGACGATCTCATACCAGTGGGTATAGAGATAACGGCCTGGATGCGGCGAGAGATAGCTCTTGACCGCCAACTCAAGGGCAAAAGCTGCCCAGATTAGCCAGTCTACGGTATCGAAGAGGGTGTGGAGGTTCTGAGGTAAGGAGAAGAGAAACGGAACGGCAATTACCACGAGAAAGAGGCCCGAGAGCACCAGCATCGGAAGCTCAGTGGCCTGTTCGAAGGCGTCGAATGCTCGGGCGTGCTGCTCGCTATCCATCGCGTGCCTCCTACGTCGTGGCCCAGCCTTGCGGGGAGCCAGATGCATCCGTGAAACCTCTGAAGCGAGGGGACGCGCCAGCTGCAGGCAGCGTTGGTAAAGAGCTTGCGCACTCGTGCAGGAGTCTCCTAGCAACCTCCTCGAAAAGAAGGAGGTCTCCGCCGGATCCATTGCACACATCGAGCTCTGACGGCTGGTTCAGGCCAAACGTTCGGTGAGCCCACGTCCTGAGTGCGGACAGGGCGGGCGCAACGGCGAGCGCTCCCGACCAGATCGCGCCATCAGTGCCCGCCGCAGGAGCAGGCGCCGCCGCAGGCACAGCCGTCGCCCGATGCCATTGGCAGCTCTTCAAACGCGCTGCCGCGCGCCGGCCTGGCGAAGATGGAGATCAGCCGCTGCGCCTTCGGGTGACCCGCGGCGCAGGCGACCGGCTGGTCGGCAGCCGCCATCGGGCGCAGCTTTTCGAACTTCGTGGTGCACGTCGGGCAGTAGTACTCGTAAACGGGCATCGCTGTATCTCCCTGGCGCGGCCGAGAAGCCGCGGGTCAGCCGTGCAAGCGCTTGATCATGTACGGGCAGTCTTCGCCCTCGATGCCGGGCCGGCCCTCGGCGTCAGTATAGGACCACGTCAGCCGGAAGGGCGCGCTGCCGGCATCGAGGTAGCCGAGCCGATCATACAGCGCGCGGGCACGCACGTTCTCGACGCCGACGGCGAGGCCGAGCTCGCAGAAGCCGCGCTCCGGCGCCAGCGCCTCGACCGCCCCGAACAGGCGTGTGCCGACGCCGCGCGACTGGAACTCCGGCAGCACCGCCGCGGCTTCCAGATACGGCCGCTGGCGCAGCGCCGCGGGCACATCGTCGCGCGGGGCGCCGCCCCAGCGCACGAGCAGGTGCCCCAGCGGCTCCTCCCCGAGCCAGGCAATCAGATACGTCGCCTTGCCGCGCTGCTGAAAACCGAAGCGCCGCGCGTGCTGTCCTGCATACGCCGGGGAGCCGAGCGCCTGCTCCACGGCAGGCAGCTCGACTCCGGCAAGCGCTCGCACCACGACCGAAAAGGCGCCGGCCCTCGCTCGGGCACCCTCCCGACGCTCCCGTTCCCTGTTCCCTGCCACCTGTTCCCTAATCCAGGTAGTCCTTCAGCTTCTTCGAGCGCGAGGGATGGCGCAGCTTGCGCAGCGCCTTCGCCTCGATCTGGCGGATGCGCTCGCGCGTAACGCCGAATTCGCGGCCGACCTCTTCCAACGTGCGGCTGCGGCCGTCTTCCAGACCGAAGCGCAACTGCAGCACACGCCGCTCGCGGCCGGTGAGCGAGGCGAGCACGTCTTCCACCTGCTCCTTGAGCAACTGGTGCGAGGCCGCATCGGCCGGCGCCAGCGCCGCATCGTCGGGGATGAAGTCGCCCAGGTGGCTGTCTTCCTCCTCGCCGATCGGCGTCTCCAGCGAGACCGGCTCCTGCGAAACCTTGATGATCTCGCGGACTTTCTCCGGCGTGATCTCCATGCCGCGGCCGATCTCTTCGCTGGTCGGCTCGCGGCCGAACTCCTGCACCAGCCGCCGGCTGACGCGCACGAGCTTGTTGATCGTCTCCACCATATGCACGGGGATGCGGATCGTGCGCGCCTGGTCGGCGATGGCGCGGGTGATCGCCTGGCGGATCCACCAGGTTGCGTAGGTGCTGAACTTGTAGCCCTTGCGGTAGTCGAACTTCTCCACCGCGCGGATCAGGCCGATGTTCCCTTCCTGGATCAGGTCCAGCAGCGACATGCCGCGGCCGATGTACTTCTTCGCCACCGACACCACAAGCCGCAGGTTCGCCTCGGTCAGCCGCTTCTCCGCCTTGCGCCCTTCGTCGTCGATGCGGCGGAAGAGGTCGGCGTACTGGCGCAGCACGTCCGGCGTAGCGGCGATGCGCTGCGCCAGGCCGTCGGGCGGCGGCAGGATCGCCGTGCCCTCCGGCAAGGTCGCCTCGGTTTGGCGCACCAGCTCGGGGTTGAGGATATGCGTCACGATCGAGAGCTGCACGATCTTGTGCTCGGCGATCAGTTGCTCGTCGTTGGGGTAGCCGTGGTCCTGGCGTACCTTTTCGGCGGCCTCGGGGTCCATCTCGGCGTCCACGACCTTGCGGAAGGCCGCGCTGCCGATGATGCCGGCGAGATCGGTCTCCACAACGGCGGCGTATTCGCAGATCGACTGCATGATCGGCCGCAGCTCGTCCACCTCCATGAAGAGCATGTAGCCGATCTCGGACGAGCCGGCGACGCGGCCCATGCTCATCTGCCAGGTGTCGGCCAGGCGCAGCAGGTGCTTGCCCTCCTCCATCTGCCGCGCGAGCCGCTTCTCATCGTCGGCGGAGAGCAGCGAGACCTTGCCGATCTCGCGCAGGTACATGCGCACCGGGTCGTCGATGCCCTCCTGCTCCTCGGCGGGCAGGCCGGCCTCGAGATCCTTTTCCGGTTCTTCCTCTTCTTCCTCTTCCAGCTTCGCCGCGATCTCCGGCTCGGCCACCTCGTCCAACGGCGCCAGCGAGGCCTGGCGTGCCGCGCGCGTCAGCGCCGCGCCGACGGCCGAACCCGGTTCCGCCGCGGTTGCCGCGCCGGCCGCAACCAGCGCCTGCTCGGGCGTGGCGGCGGCGTGGCCGTTCTTGCCGTTCGCAGCGCCGTTGCTGGTTGACCGGGCCGGCCGGGCCAGGGCGGTCTCGCCCCGCGCGGTGGTGTTGTTCTTTGCCATCTGTTCCTCGCCTCTCGTTCCAGCCGCTCGCTGCAGGCCGTCTTCCGTGATCTCTCGTATGTCGTCGTTCAGCTGTTCGACCCGTTCATCCGTTCAAGTGACGCGCCCGCCGCGCCTGCGGCGTCTCGCCAGGGGAAGCTATTGTCGCTCGTACGTCAATACGCCGTCGCGTCGCTCTCCGGTTCAGCGGCGGCCCAGCGCGGCAGTTGGCCGGTGCGCAGCTCCCACTCCACGGTCAGCGCCTCGCGGCTCAAATAGTGGTTGGCGCGCAGGTGGTTGGTGTGCGCGATCACCGGCTCGGGCACGTCGGCCAGGTCCGGCGTCTCCGCCGCCTCGGCCAACTGCTGCATCAGCCGGAAGGCTGCGCCCTCGTCGATCTGGCTCTGCACGTCGGCCAGCTCCGCGTCCAGCAGCCGCTTCTGCTCGATCAACGCGCGGTGGCGCAGCTTTGCGGCGGCATCGGCCAGCGCGGGCTCGGCGTTCAGCGGCGTGAAGGCGGCCAGGTTCTGCCGCCGCAACTCATCCAGCGCCGGCCGCAGTTCGACGGGCACGCGCTCATCCACGAGTTCGGGCGCCTCCAGCCACAGGGCGAAGAGGCTGCGGTAGACGGACCGCTGAAACAGTCCTGGCTCCAGCGCCTCGCCGCTCTGCCGCAGCTCGGGGACGCGCAGCAGCAGGGCCAGCACGAACGCCTCGACCGGATCGGGCCGCGCTGCCGGAACCGCCGGCTCTGCCTCGGCCGGCTCGTCGACTGGCCGCGCATCCCGCACACGTTCGCGAACTACGATACGCTGGCCGCGATCTTTGCGCGGCGTCAGCTCGTGCAGGTGCAGCGCCAGCGTCTGCTCGGGAACCGAGGCCTCCTGCGCCAGCCGCGAGAGATAGGCCGCCTGCAGCGCCGGATCGTCGATCTTCAGCAACAGCGGCAGCAGGCGGTCGGCCAGCTCGATGCGGGCGCGCGGATCGCTCATAGTGGTGCGGGCCAGCTCCTGCCGCAGGCGGAAATCGAACGGCGAGACCGCGCCGCCGACCCAGGCCGTCCAGCCCTCAGGCGTCTCGCGGATCGCCTCGTCCGGATCCTTGCCCGAGGGCACGGTGAAGACGCGGACTTCGACGGGCGAGCGCGCCTGGTGCTGCACCAGCCCGTCCCAGCGCACGATGTCGTCGCCGCGCTCGCCGTCGCCCGTGGCTTCACGAGCGACCTCCTCGCCGCGCATCGCCGCCTCGATGCCTGCCGTGTCGGCGTCCATCGCCAGCGTCACGCGGCGGGTGAGCCGGCGCAGCAGTTGAATGTGGCGCGGCGTCAGCGCCGTGCCCAGCGTGGCGACGACGTTCTTGTAGCCGAACTGGTGCGCCGTGATCGCGTCCACATAGCCTTCGACAACCACGGCCTCGCCCGCCTCGCGGATCGCCTCGCGCGCCCGGTCGAGCGCGAACAGCAGCCCGCCCTTGTCGAACAGCGGCGTCTGCGGCGTGTTCAGGTACTTCGGCTTCGCGTCGTCCAGCGCCCGGCCGCCGAAGCCGACGGCACGGCCGCGCTCGTCGCGGATCGGGAAGATCAGCCGGCGGCGGAAGCGATCGTAGGGCGAGCCGTGTTCGCCGATCGTCAGCAGGCCCGCTTCGAGCAGCTCCTCCTCGCGGAAGCCCTTGCCCAGCAGGTAGCCGCGCAGGTTGTCCCAGCCCTCCGGCGCGAAGCCCAGCTCGAAGCCGGCGATCGCCGCCGCGTCGAAGCCGCGCCGCGCCACGTACTCGCGCGCCTCGGCGCCGGCGCTGCTGCCCGCGAGCGCCTGGCTGAAATAGGCGATCGCCGCCTCGTTCGCGGCGAACAACCGCTCGTGCGCCGCTTGCGCCACCGGGTCCGGCCCGCGGCCGAGTTCCACGCCGGCGCGCTCGGCAAGCGTGCGCAGCGCCGTGACGAAGTCCACACCGTCGCGCTTCATCACGAAACTGAAGACGTCGCCGCCGTCGGCGCACTGCCCGAAGCAGCGCCAGGTCTGGCGCTCGGGATTGACCACGAACGAGGGCGTCTTTTCGTTGTGGAACGGGCACAGCGCCTTGAAGGTGCGGCCCGCCTTCAGCAGCCGCGCCTGCTCGCCGATCAGCTCGACGATATCCACCTGCCCGCGCACCGTTTCGACGGCGTTGTCGCTCACGCAGCATCCCTCACCCGTAGTAACACCGTGAGGGTGCGAAAAGTTACGGGTTCGGTGGAAACACGGCCTTGGTCAACGAATTATTGGTGTCGGGAAAGCCCGGCGGCGCGTCGGACTCGGCGATCGTGTGATTGGGGTTGATCACGACCGTCAGCATCGTGCGGCCCGTGGGCCTGTAGGCCGTGCGGATCTCCTGCAGGGCGCCCGGCTCGATGCTCAGCGGTCCCGTCGTCAGGTCGAAGACCGTAGCGCCGGTCTGATCGACCCCAATCAGCTCGACCGGCTGGCGCGAAAGCGCCGCCCGACCAGCGTTGCCGATTTCGACCACGAGCGAGCCCGCGCCGGCGCCGTTCTGCAACACGCTGAAGTCGCGCAGCACCAGGTCCGGAAGCTCGGCGCTCGGCCGGGTGGGCGCGGGGCCTGGCGTTGGCATTGGGCTCGGCGAGGGCGTGGGCGAAGGGGATGGCGACGGCGATGGAGACGGGGACGGACTTGGTGACGGCGAAGGCGTTTCGGCCGAGCTGAGAATCGGCGCCTGCGCGAGGTCGCCGTTGACTTCGACGCCGCTGGCCTGCAGCCAGCCGGTGCCGTTGCTGGGCGCGCCCTGCTGCGTGCTGAAGTTGACCAGCAACCACTGGTCGTCGTCGCTGCGGCCGGCCACCGCCAGGGTCAGACCGCCGGGCAGCCGTGCCACGACGGCGGCGCGCGGATCGGGACTGGCGAAGACGGAGACGGCGCCGCGCGTGCGGGCGCTGATCCCGGAGGGCGTGGGGCTTGCCGCCGTGCTCGTGGCGGCAGCCGTGGGCGTCGGCGTAGCAGAAGGCGTTGAACTCTGCGTGACCACGTGCACCGGCGGCGCGTTGTGCCCGCCGCCGGCGCCGACGAGGAGAATCGCGATCAGGAAGACGGCGAGAATGCCGACTACGCCGCCGAGGACGAGCAGGATACGCTGTTGGGCGACGGTCACGAATGGCCCTCGGCCGCGAAGTGCCGCGAGATGGGCTGAAACGGCAGTGATTCAGGGAAGCACGGTGCGGCTCTGCCACTGCTGCGCCGCCTCGCAGCCCATGCCCGCGGCCAGGCGAATGGCGAACGGATCGGTCATACCCGAGATGTAGTCTGCCACACGCAGGCGAAGCGGGTCGTCGGGCAGCGAGAAGCCTTCGGGCAGTTCCTCGGGATGCTCGACGTAATACTCGAAGAGAAAGCCGAGAATCTCGCGCGCCTGCCGCACCTCGGCCTGGCGGTCTTCCAGCAGATAGACGTGCTCGAACATGAACTCACGCAGCGCGTTGGTGACGGCGCGCACCTCGTCGCTCATGGCGATGCGCGGCTCCGTCACGCCGGCGACTTCGCCGGTGGCGGCCCAGGAGGCGAGCACGATGTCGTTGACGAGCGTGCTGATCCGCTCGGAGTGGCTGGCGCCGAGCACGCGATGCACCTCGCGCGGCAGCGCGTCCTCCGAGAGCATCCCGGCGCGGATCGCGTCGAGAATGTCGTGATTGAGGTAGGCGACGGCGTCGGCGATCTTGAGGATCTGACCTTCCAGCGTGGAGGCGGTGCCCCAGGCCTCCGCGAAGATGTCCTTGCGCACTTTCGAGCTCTTGATCACACCCTCGCGCACCTCCCAGGTGAGGTTGAGGCCGCGGCCGTCGTTCTCCAGCTTCTCCACCACGCGGGCGCCCTGCTCATTGTGGCGCCAGCTCACGCCCAACAACTCGGCCAGCGCCTCTTCGCCGGCGTGGCCGAAGGGGGCGTGGCCGATATCGTGCGCCAGCGAGATCGCTTCCGTTAAATCTTCGTTCAGGTTCAACGCCCGCGCGATCGTGCGCGCGATCTGCGCCACTTCCAGCGTGTGCGTCATGCGTGTGACGTAGTGGTCGCCGGCGGGGGCGATGAAGACCTGCGTCTTGTGCTTCAGCCGCCGAAACGCCTTCGAGTGCAGGATGCGGTCGCGGTCGCGCTGGAACTCCGTGCGCAGCAGCGAGGGCGGCTCGGGACGCTCGCGGCCGCGGCTGCTGGCGCTGCGTGCGGCGAAGGGCGAAAGGGCGCGCTCCCGCGCGGCCAGCAGCGCCTGCACGCTGGCAAACCGCGCCTGGGCGCTTGCCTCCCGCTCGTCGGTCACGGCCATCTCCGCAATCTACTCCAGCGGTATGATCCCCGACCGCGGCGGCGTTTGTCTACAATCCGGGCGAAGGTGTCAGAACACCCTTGTCTCGACCGCTTGTTATGCTATAACTGGTGCGTATCTGCCGCGGGCTCGGATGGTCTGGAATGCGGCTGGCCCTCATGCCCCGCGCGGGCGCGTGGCGCCGATCTGAACCAGGAGGAGACGAATGAGGCAGGGACAGGCACTCCGGCGGGCCGCCGCCGGTGTCCCGCGCGCGTGGCTGCGACGGACGGCGTTGCTGCTGCCGGCGATCGTGTTGCTCGCCGCCGGGGTGCGGGCCGCGGCGCCCGCGCGGGCCGCCACGCTTACGGTGTCGATCTCCGGCGTGGGCGTGAGCGGCAACGCGCCGAACTACACGATCACCGCCGCCGCGGGCCAGTTGATCCAGCTCGGGGCGGTGGCTTCCGGCGCCTCCTGCGCGACGACCACCACCTTTTCCTGGTCCTTCAATAACGCCCAGATCGGCACCGGCCCCACGATCTCCTACGCCTTCACCACCACCGGCGCCGGCTACGTGATCGCCACCGATAGCTGCGCCCCGTCCAGCGACTCCGGCGCATCGACCTTCTCGGTGACGATCGGGCAGGGCAGCGGCGGCACAGGCGCCTGTA
>Ga0209166_10000398_pt1 | contig 49848 bp, 37 predicted proteins | sample Coa_R1_3_FD_187151 | JGI IMG/M metagenome (GOLD analysis project Ga0209166, IMG submission 187151) | Surface soil microbial communities from Centralia Pennsylvania, which are recovering from an underground coalmine fire - Coalmine... | ecosystem: Environmental > Terrestrial > Soil >...
AATCAAAGGGGGTTATTCTTACCGGCTATCCAGGGAACCCGGACATGCAAAGAGAAGCATGGCAACGGGGATATTCCGATCATCGCATCAGGGACCTTTCCGATTACCGAATTCACCTCACGTATCTAGAAAACAATCCGGTAAGACGCGGGCTTTGCCAGGCTCCCGAGTTGTTCCCGTATTCCTCCGCCAGCGGCAAATTCGAACTCGACTCTGTACCTCTGTGGCTAAAGCCATGAACTCATGATCCTCTTGCGGCACGGATGAATCCGTGCCCTGACACACGCGCCCAGACTTGTTTATTAGGAGGGAGAATCGAACGGCCGGTGGGCCCACCCTTTTTTTTGCGAAGACTGGGCTTTGGACGGCTTGCAGGGCGCCTCCGCATGCCGCAAGCAAACAAAAATTGAACTCTGGTATCAAATGCTTGCCTTCTGTGAAATTGCTGGCATGATCTATTTGGGTTGGGCGCATGTCCCGCTGGTCTTTGAAAACTTGATTTACGCCTCCCTTGGCTCCAGGACGGCATCGGGATAATTCTGTGCACCGCTCAGACATTACTTAGTAACCCCCCACCCCTCTCAAGATCCGGCAACTTCTAACTGCGCCGATTCATTTCTGCCCCACCTTGCTGCGCAAGTCATTCAGTGCTGCTTCCTCGGACGGGTAAGACATTGGAGAATTTTTAACAGTGCTATCAAATCCTTTGATTCCAGACGATCCTGGTTCATCATTGCTTACAGAGGTGTGTTCAGAAGGAAGGACTATCCATGCCAGGCGCGCGTGTAGCGATTAACTATAGAGTTAACTTCGGCTTTCTCGTTAACGAAAACGAAGATAGGCTCGCACAGCTTCCGCTGACTACTGCATGTGCCTCTCAATCGTTTCGCATGTTATTGAACCAAAATAATTTACACGGCATGGACTACTTGCAGGTAATGGGGGGCGGGGGTATTTACTAACACGTAAAAACATATTGAAAATGTCCCGCAATCTCAAAGCCCATCTTCTGCTGCTCCTGACGACTTTTATCTGGGGCGCGACCTTCGTGCAGATCAAGGATGCGCTCCGCGATATCTCGCCTCTGCTGTTCAACGCACTCCGCATGGTGGTGGCGACGGTAGCGTTGCTGCTGATGCATTGGCCGCATATTCGAAAAATAAATACCGGTACGCTGCTGGCTGGGGCGCGCGTTGGCATATTTTTTGGGGCAGGCTATGAATTTCAAACCGCAGGGCTCAAACTGACTACAGCCTCCAAGTCTGGCTTCCTGACGGGAGTTTCCGTGGTGCTGGTTCCTGTCTTCCTGGCCATTTTCTGGCGCAAAGCTGTTGGCCGGTGGACTGCGATCGGTGTCTTGGCCGCCATGGCCGGATTATTCTTGTTGACCGTTCCCGGCGGGGCCGCCGGCTGGGGAGATTTTAAGAGCGTGAACACGGGCGACTTGCTCACCCTGGGCTGTGCCGTGGCTTTTGCCTTTCAAGTCATCTTCGTAGGACGCGCCACCCGGGCGCATGCCTTTCAGCAAATCGCCTTCCTGCAAGTTGCCGCCGCCGCCATTTTCATGGTTCCCGCAGTGCCTCTGCTGGAGCACACCTACGTAATCTGGTCGTGGCGGGTGATTATTGCCATCATGGTTACCGCCCTGCTCAGTACTGCGGCAGCTTTTACCATGCAGGCGTGGGCGCAACAGTTTGTCGGGGCCACGAATACGGCATTGATTCTGGCTTTGGAGCCGGTCTTTGCCTGGCTCACGTCTTACATCATATTGGGCGAAAGCCTGAAGTTGCGCGCGGCCCTGGGTGCGATCTTGATAGTCGCCGGACTGCTGGCCTCAGAGTTGCTGGGGAATACGGGAACACAGCCTGCAGCGGATGAAGCGAGGCGTTGCGGAATCGGGTGAGGGCGAAGAGAGCGCCGAACCAGCGCGAACGTAGCGCGAGGGCGCAGCAGCTTTGTTTTGGGCTGTGGAGCCCTTAGAATCGGGTGAGGGCGAAGAGAGCGCCGAACCAGCGCGAACATAGCGCGAGGGCGCAGCAGCCTTGTTTTGGCTGCGGAGCCCTTAGAATCGGGTGAGGGCGAAGAGAGCGCCGAACCAGCGCGAACGTAGCGCGAGGGCGCAGCAGCCTTGTTTTGGCTGCGGAGCCCTTAGAATTTAGAATACAGATAACGAATGCATGAGTTCTGCATCTAAGTTAAGAAAGGACATCCCCAAAAAATTCCGAGCAGTGCCCGTTTGGGAACCCCAAATTGTATAATTTTTAGAGATATTGACCGGAGGAAAAGCTACATATGTATCCGCGCCCAAATGGCCTCATTGAACGAATGAAGGCCCATCGTGTTTTTTATAGTTTGACGATTGCTGTCACCCTTTTGGTTGGAATCATGATTGGAACTCTTGTGACCCGTGGAGTGAAGGGGAAAGAGAATTCTTCCGGCGACGCGCAGCCGCTCCACATCGTCGAGACCAATCCGCAACAACTTTCTTCTGCCTTCGCGGGAATCGCCAAAGAACTCGAGCCCTCGGTGGTCAACATCAACACCGAGTCGGTCATCAAGCCCCGCTCGCGGCGCCGGGTTACGCCGCCAGGCGGCGACGACGAGGGCGACCAGGGCCAGAGCCAGGATCCATTTCAGGACTTTTTTGATCGCTTCTTCGGAGGGCAGGGCGGGGATGGTGTTCCCGGCGGCCCCGAAGGTTTGCGCCAGCGCTCCCTGGGTTCGGGCGTAATTGTCGATTCCAAAGGCTACATCGTGACCAACAATCACGTGGTGGAGAAAGCGGACCGCATCCGCGTGCAGCTACAGGATGAGCCTGAGGGCGTGCTGCATGACGCCAGAGTGATTGGCGTTGATCCCGAAACCGACCTTGCCGTCATCAAGATTGACGCCAAGCGCGAGTTGCCGGTGGCCAAGCTGGGTGATTCCGACGCCATGCAGGTGGGAGATTGGGTCCTGGCGATTGGCAGCCCATTCGGCCTCAATTCCACCGTAACCGCGGGAATCGTATCGGCCAAAGGACGCAACATCGTCCCCCAGCGCCAGTTCCAATCCATGATCCAGACCGATGCCGCCATCAATCCCGGCAACTCCGGCGGTCCGCTGGTGAACATGCGCGGGGAAGTGATCGGCATCAATACCGCAATCTATACGGAAAGCGCCGGCTACCAGGGTGTTGGCTTTGCCATGCCTTCCAAGGTGGTTGCCAACGTCTATAACGAACTGATTGGCCCCGAGCATCGGGTGACACGCGGCTCCATTGGCGTGGAGTTCCAGGCACAGGCGAATCCTGCCGTGGCCCGGGTTTACGGCGTGAAGTCTGGAGTTACGGTCTCCAACGTTACCCCCGGAGGCCCAGCCGACCAGGCCGGAATCCGGACAGGCGATACCCTGGTTTCCGTCAACGGCAGCCCGGTAAAAAATGGCGATGAACTGGTGGAGAAGATTTCACACCTCACGCCCGGCCAAAAGGCCAAACTGGGTTACATCCGCAACGGGAAAGAAGACGAGGCTGCGGTCACCATTGCCAACCGCGCCAAACTGTATGCCAGCCGCCTGGGAGATGATGACTCAGGAAGCGATACCACCCAGCCCGCCGAGTCCAAGCTGGGAGTCACGGTGAAGAACATTACGCCTGATATCGCCGACCACCTGGGCATAGACCCTGGAAAGGGTGTGCTGGTGCAGGATGTGAAGCCGGGTTCGTTCGCCGACGAGGATGCGCAACTAAGCAAGGGCGACGTAATCCTGGAAGTCAACCGCAAGCCCGTCAATAATGAGGATGACTTCCGCAAGGCGGTCGCCAGCCTCAAGAGTGGTGACGACGTTGTATTCCTGGTCCACGTTCGCCGCACTCCTAACGGCTCGACGGCGTTCCTGGGAGGCACGCTTCCCTAAGAAATAGGCTTACAGGGTGGCCTCCCACGGTCAGAGTGTCGCATCTGACGGAGATGACTGCGGAGGCCACCCTGGCGTTTTTTGGGTAAAAAAGACGCCTAATTCTGGTTACTCTGTAGTACATTATCTGAACCCCATACCCCCTCAGGGATGGGGTACTTTGTTGGGGTTTTACCGTGAAAATAGCTGCACAGTTAAACCGGGGATTTGTATGGGCACTGGCCTTGCTGACGGGGGTAGCTTTCGTCCCCACGCTGGCCCAGGCCCACAGCCGAAGCCGCGTAGCGCCAAAACCGAAGACGGGAACGATCCAGTCTTCCAGCCACCGAAGAAGTTCAAAGCGTCACGGGGCATGGAAACGCCACGGGCAACAGGCCATTGACGAGCAGCGAGCCCGGGAGATCCAGGGCGCACTGATCCAGCAAAAATACCTGGACGGCGAACCCACAGGAAAATGGGACCAGCACACCAAAGACGCCATGATCCGCTTCCAGGCCGATCATGGATGGCAAACCAAAGTGATACCCGATTCCCGTGCCCTGATCGCGCTGGGATTGGGCCCCAAGCATGAAAACGTCCTGAACCCTGAGAGCCTGGCGGCCATGCCGGCAATTGCAGTGCCTCACGTGGTCACCTCAGGCTCTACTGGCGTTCCGCAACGTTAATCACAATTCTTTCCAGTTGGTGATTACTCTATTGAATTGCGGGCTTGGCGCGGGGTGCATCCAGTATTGCGCGCACCTTGGTAATAAGGGTTTCGGTATTAAAAGGCTTCTGCAGGAAAGATGTCCCGGAATCGAGCACACCGTGCTGCACGATGGCGTCCTCTGAATATCCCGACATATAAAGCACCTTCATCTCCGGGCGGATTGGGGAGAGCCGCTGCGCCAGTTCACGTCCGCTCATCTGCGATAGCACAACGTCGGTCAGCAGCAGGTGGATGGGCTGCTTATGGTTTTCGCAGGCCAGCAGGGCCTCGCCGCCATGGCTGGTTTCGAGCACCGTGTAACCGTGCTTCTGCAGGATCTGCCGGGTCAGGGCGCGCACGCCATCTTCATCTTCAACCAGCAGGATAGTCTCGTAACCCCGCCGGTTTTGCCCGGCGGCAACCTCAGAGGAGGCATCCACGGCCTCATCCACACGCGGAAAATAGATATCGAAGCTGGCCCCCATGCCCGGTTCGCTGTTCACCGAAATATACGCACCGCTCTGTTTCACAATGCCGTACACGGTGGAGAGCCCAAGTCCCGTGCCTTTGCCCGGTTCCTTGGTCGTAAAGAACGGTTCAAAGATGCGCGAGCGGGTTTCGGCATCCATGCCAATTCCGGTATCGGTAACGCTGAGCACCACATAGGCTCCGGGCGGAATCGTATGCTCGCTCCGCCCCTGGTCTTTGAGGAACGCATTGGCGGTGGAAATCGTTAGCTTGCCCCCTATCGGCATAGCGTCACGCGCATTGACCGCCAGATTCATGACCACCTGTTCGGTTTGTCCGGGGTCAGCCTTCACCCGGCCCAGATCGGAGGCAAGCTGTGTATGAAGATGCACGTCTTCTCCCAGCAGCCGGCGCAAGAGCCGCTCCATGGTGGTGACGACCTGATTCAGGTCGAGAACCTTGGGCGCCAGCACTTGCTTGCGGCTGAAGGCCAGCAGTTGACGGGTCAGGGCGGCGGCACGGTCGGCGGCTTTTTTCACTTCCTCCACTTCGTTGCGCAGCGGGTCGCCTTCCTTCACCTGGTCGAGCATGAGTTCGCTGTAGCCCTTAATGACGGTAAGAAGATTGTTGAAGTCATGGGCCACGCCGCCCGCCAGGCGGCCCACGGCTTCCATCTTCTGCGATTGGCGCAGTTGCTCTTCCAGGGCGCGGCGCTCGGTTACGTCTTCAGCGATCATTTCGAAGCTTTCGACTTCCCCATTTTCGTTGAAGATGCCGCGTCCGCTCAGGCGCACCTGGATGATCTTGCCGTCTTTCCGCTTCCAGCGGACGTCAACCCCGGAAATTCTGTCTGAATATCTGTGCTCTTTCAGCAACCCCTCCCGTTCGCCGGGATCGGCATAGACTTCGGTGGAAAGCTTGAGGGCAAGCACCTCGTCCACTGAGTCATACCCCAACATGGCGACGAGGGCAGGATTGACGTCAATAAAATAATCCTGCAAATTGGAGCGGTAGATTCCATAGACCGCGCTCTGCACCTGGGAGCGGTAACGCGCCTCTGACTGGCGCAACGCCTCTTCATCGCGCTTGCGGCGCACGGCTGTGGCGATGTGCTGGGAGACGAAGGTGAGAATTTCTTTCTCCCGCTCACCGAAGCGCTTTTCTTCCGAGTAGCTCTGCAAAGCCAGGACCCCGAAGACGTTATCCCCAGTTTTGAGGGGTACACCCAGCCAGTCGATGGAGGGAGACCCCACCCGCTCCAATTCGCCCCGGCGTGCGAGCTCTCGCTCCTGGGCGATGGAATTCAAGTAGGGCTGCCCGGTGCGCACTACGTATTCCGTCAATCCCTTGCCGGGCTTGTGCGCAGCCGGCGCAGGATTGTGCTCGTCCACAAAATAGGGATAAGCCAGCATCTGCTTGCGGTCATCGAGCAGCGCAATGTAAAAGTTGCGGGCATAGACCAACTCGGAGAGAATGCGATGAATGGCGGCGAAGAGTTCATCCAGGTCGCGAGCTGAATTAGTTTTTTCCGCAATCCGGTAGAGGGCCGCCTGCAACTGCTCGCCCCGTTTGCGTTCGGTGATGTCGAAAGCGGTGCCCAGCAGCGCCATTTGTCCTTCAAAAGAAATAAGGCTGGCGCTGAAGTCAAGCCAGCGGATTTCTCCCTGCTTGGTGATGAGGCGGTACTCAGAGGTGGGGGCAGGCAAGCCGTGCTGGCGGTTCTCAAAGCGCTCCTTCACGAAAGCGCGATCATCGGGATGGATAATCTCCCACGGGTCCAATTTCATGATTTCTTCGCGGCTATATCCTGAGATCACCTCGGTGGCGCGATTGCAGAACAGGAACCTTGTCCCCTCGTGAATGTAGATGGCCGAAGCCGCGGTTTCGGCAACGGCGCGGAATTTGCTCTCGCTTTCGCGCAACGCCTCTTCTGCGTTCTTTCGCTCCGAGGCCTCGATAGCCAGGGAAACCAGGTCAGCCATCGAACCGGCAAAATTTTCTTCGTCCAGGGTCCAACTCCGCTTGCTTCCGGTGTGGGCGGCACTGAAGACGCCGAGCATCTTGCCACCTACGCGAATGGGGGCCTCCAGCAAGGCGGTAGTGCTGTCCTGGATAAGATGGAGGCTGTAGAATTCCTGGGTGCGCAGATCGGAGGCGGCATCCTCGGCATCGATGGTGCGCTCTTCCGCCAGGGCGGCAAAGTACCGGGGGGCAAAGCGCGCCAGGAATTCCTTGCCGCTGTGGTGTTTCCCGCTGCTGCGTACGAATTCGTCGTGGCAACGCAGAGCGGAACGGTCATCATTGAAGAGCCAGACGCTGGTGCGTTCAACCTCGAGCACCTCGGCGGCGGCCTCGGTTATCTCGTGCAGGGCGTCGGACAAGTCGCCGCGGTCAATCGCTTTTCGTTGCGACAGTTCGCGCAGCACCTCGTTTTGCCGCCGCAGGCGGCGTTCGTTTTCCAGCAGCGTCGCTTCCGCCCGCCGGCGTTCGGTAATATCCTGGACGGTCCCTTCGAAGCCGATTAAATTGCCCCGGGAGTTGCGAACACAGCGGACGTTTTCCGAGACCCAGATGGTCGAGCCGTCTTTGCGGTAGACTTCGGATTCAAAACCGGTAATAAATCCCTGGCGCTCGAGCCGGTGAATGAACTCGCGGCGCCGCTCCGGCTGCACATAGTAATTCTTGTTGGGGTCCAGTCCGCGGGCCAGCTCCTCCGGCGATGCATAACCGAAAATCTGTGCCATCTTGGGATTGGCAATCAGCCAACGCGCATCCAGAGTAGTTTGGAAGATTCCTTCGGCGGCGTTTTCGAAAATACTCCGGTATTTGCCCTCGGCGTTGCGCAAACCCTCTTCGGCAAATTTGCGCTCGGTGATATCAATCACCGTTCCCTGTATGAGGGTGGAACCTGTGCCTCCCTCCACGATGGACATGTTGGCAAGCACCCAGATCGGGGTGCCGTCTTTGCGGCGAAGGCTGAGCTCGATATTGCTGAAATTTTTCTCGCGTTTCAGCCGGGCAATGAGCACATCGTGTTCCTGGGGAGAGTGGTAAAGACGGCGCGCGTCGAGAGACAGAACTTCCATCCTGGTCTTGTATCCGAACATCTTGGCGAACGATTCGTTGCAATCGATGAATTCGCACTCCAGGCTGGTCCAGAATACTCCGGCCAGATTGCGCTCGAAGAGTTGGCGATAGCGCTCCTCGGAGATGCGCAAAGCGTCTTCCGCGGCGCGGCGCTCGCTCACATCCTGCACCAGGGCAATCACGCCCATGACGTTGCCTTCCGCATCAATCACCGGCGTATTGGACCACTCGCAGTGAATAATCTTTCCCGAACGAGTGCAATTTTCGTTGGTGCTGCTGGTGGGACGCTTATCCGTCAGGGTCTTGCGCCATACCCGGTCCACGTGTTCGCGCGCCGCCGGCGGGATGATAAGGTCCACATGCTGGCCCAGGGCCTCGTCGCGGCTGTAACCGAAAATACTCTCGGCCGCCGGGTTCCACTCCTCAATGGCGGCCGTGCGGTCAAACTCAATGATGCCCAGAATGGTTTGCTGCGCATGCAGCGCCAGGCGCTGTTCGTAGTGATGCAGCGCCTCTTCAGATTGCTTCCGGTCGGTAACGTCGCGCGAGTTCAGTACGATTCCGGCGATGGCCGGAATGTTCAGGGCGTTGCGAACGCTGGTTTCAAAGTTCCGCCAGGAGCCATCCTTATGGCGTGTGCGGTAGGTGACAACCGTCTCTTCCACACCGCCTTTGAGCACTTCGTTCAAAGCATTGCGCACCTTGCCGGCATCTTCAGGATGGATAAATTCAAAACAATTACGGCCAAACTTTTCTTCCGGCTTGAACCCGGTATGGCGCTCGCTTGCCGGCGTCAGATAGCGGAGGTTGCAATCCTTGTCGAGAATCGTGATGATGTCGGAGGAATTTTGCACCAGGGCGCGGAAGCGTTGCTCGCTCTGTGCGGCCGCATCTTCTGCCTGCTTGCGTTTTGAGATATCGCGCGCGCAACCTTGCACGCCTATTGCTTTGCCATTCCGGCAGATAGGCCGGATGCTGACCTCGACCGGCACTCTGCGGCCATCCCTGGTGATAATTTCTACCTCGTACGGAGTATTGTTGACGCCGATTTCCAGACTGCGCAGACGCATAGCATGGGCCAATTGGTGGTATTCCGGGGCAACAATGTCAACCATGTTCATCGTGACGACTTGTTCGAAGCTGTAGCCGGTGATCTGGACTGCCACCCGGTTGACCCAGGTAAAGTTCGCGTCCAGGTCCTGGGTGTAAATGATGTCGCTGGCATTTTCCAGGAGCTCGCGCAGCTCTTCCGCCGATTCCAGCGGTGGACAGGGTTCGGATACAGCGCTTTGCGTCGAAACCGCAGGAGCCGATGGCGCTGGCGTAGAAAGGGCCCGGGCGGGCGTGGCCACTTCGGCGCCCCCGGCTGTCTGGGCAGTAGCCTGCAGCTTGGGCGGATTGGGATTGCTGCCCATGGTTATGGCAAGGATTAGGACTTGGGGGAAGCCTATCTACTTAACCTATATAACCTATTCCCGCACTCTTGGAAACGTAAATTTTTACAAGAGAAAGTTTAACCACAAAGGACACAAAGTTTTAAGACAAAGGAACACAAAGGTGAGCGAAGGGCCTTGATCCCGCTGTGCCAAGCGAGCTTTTTCAAGATCGAGGGTGAGATGCATCCGGTTTGCTATTTCCTGCAATCTTTCAGCAAAGGATAATAACTGTGTGGCTGAGATCCGAAGTACGCAGGAAACCGCTTTTCTGGCCCGCTTCAGCGATTACCTGAAGGTTGAAAAAGGATTGTCGCGCCTCACGGTAGAAGCCTATGGGCGCGACCTCATCCAGTTTGTTGAATATCTGGAGCGCACCAGGAAAAGCCTGCTGCGGGCCCGGCGGGATGATGTGCGCGGGTTTCTCGACCAGCTCTTTGCCGGCCAGGTGGATGGGCGTTCGGTGGCCCGCAAGCTCTCTGCCCTGCGCCAGTTTTATCGTTACCTGCTTCTCGACCGCCATATTGCGTCCGACCCCACGTTGAACATTGATACTCCTAAGCAATGGAAGGTGCTTCCCAAGTCCCTGGCGCGCGAAGAGGTAGAGGCGCTGATCACGGCGCGGCCTTCAGCGGCGCTGCGCAAGAACAGGAATTCCAGCGCCATCGAGCTGCGCAATCGCGCCATGCTCGAGATGCTCTATGCCGGGGCGTTGCGGGTCTCAGAGGTGGCGGGGGTGCAACTGGAAGACTTGAAGCTCGATATGGGATACGTTTTGGTGCGCGGCAAAGGCGACAAAGAACGCATTGTGCCGCTGGGAGTGCCCGCTCAACAGGCGCTCAAAGCCTATCTGGAAACGGGAAGAGCAGCTCTGGCCGGGCAGCGCACTTCAAGCCTGCTGTTTATCGCTCCGCGCGCGCGGCGGCTCACGCGGCAGCGGATCTGGCAGATCGTGGGCCGGGCCTCTTCGGCTTCCGGACGCCATGCCTCGCCCCATATGCTGCGCCATAGCTGCGCGACGCACATGGTCGAACAGGGCGCGGACTTACGGACGGTGCAAACAATCCTCGGGCATGCGGATATTTCCACGACCCAGATTTATACGCACGTGGCTCTCGATCACCTGAAAGGCGAGTACCGCAAGCATCATCCACGGGCTCAGGCGCGCACACAACCACGAGCTCTCGCCAGCCAGAATAATCCAACCGCGGAGGCGCGGAGACGCGGAGAAAAACCAAAAAACAAAGCGCAAAGTGTTAGTAATTAAGCAATCGTAATTAAGCAATCAAAGATGAGCCCAACGAAATTCATGGACGATGCGCAGCATGCAGTAGAAAAATTTCTGGCCGTCTTGCGCCAGCGTAACGCCTCGGAAAATACGATCACTGCCTATCGCAAAGACCTGGCCAAGTTCCAGCACTACGCTGGGGAAAACCATGGCGGTAAGCTGAGTGCCATGGACCATGTCGCCATTCGCGGATTTCTCTCTCATCTTTACGAAAATGGGTTGAGCAAGCCTTCCGTGGCGCGCACCCTGGCTGCGGTGCGCTCACTCTACCGCTGGCTGGGACGGGAAAAGCATGTGCAGCACAATCCTGCGGCGCTGGTAGCGACACCCCGCTTGCCTAAGAAGCTGCCCCGCGTGCCCACCATCGAAGAGATGAATGCAGTTCTGGAGCCGAATGCCCACGTGGAGGAAAAAGCTGCTTTTCCCGCCCGCGACCGGCTCATCTTTGAGCTGCTCTACGGATGCGGCGTACGCAACTCCGAGCTGGTGGGCATCAACCTGGGGGATATCCATTTCTCGAATGAAGTGATCCTGGTCCGTGGCAAAGGACGTAAAGAGAGGCTATCGCCCTTTGGCTCTGCCGCCAAAGACGCACTAACGGTGTATCTGAAAGAACGCCAGCAAATCCTTTCAGAGAAGAAGAAAACCACGCCGGCGCTGCTGATTAATTTGCGGGGGAGCAGACTCACCAGCCGCAGTGTCGGCAGGATTGTAAAAAGCCTGGCAGTAGCTGGCGGTCTGTCCCCAGAGATACACCCTCATACCCTGCGCCATGCTTTTGGCACCCACATGCTGGAGGAGGGCGCCGACCTGCGGGCCATCCAGGAACTGCTCGGGCACGAGCGGCTTTCTACCACCCAGCGCTACACCCAGCTCTCGGTCAAGCACATGATGCAGGTCTATGACCAGACGCATCCGCGCTCAAAGTAGGTAAAGCAGCTTCTAGCTACTAACCGCTAGCTGTGACTGATTGTGAAAGATGCCCCCAATCTTCTACGCCCAAAAACAGCTAGAAGCTAGTAGCTAGAAGCTGCTTTCAGTCAGCCATCTTAGGACTGGCCCTGCCCCTCTAAGTTTTTTCATGGAGGAATATTATGCAGACAGCACACGAATTCTTTGTTTATGGACTTAACGAAATGCTTGATGTCGAGCAGAGACTGGTGGAAGCGCTGGGCGAGCTGGAATCGCAATCGACGCGTCCCGAGCTGAAGAAGGCCTTTGCCGCCCACCGCCAGCAAACCGAAAAACATGTGGAGCGGGTGCAACAGGTCTTTGAACAGTTGGGTGAAACTCCCGAGCAGCGCGAATGCAAGGGAATCAAAGGGCTCATCGAGGAGGTGCACGCATTCATGGAAGAACAGCCCTCAGTAGATTTAGTCGATGTATTCAATATTGGCGCCGCCGCCAAGTCGGAAGCCTATGAGATCCAGAGCTATGAATCTCTGATTCAACTGGCGACCGATATGGGACACCGCAAGGCGGTTCAGCTTCTGAAACAGAACCTGCGCGAGGAAGAGCAAACCTTGAAAAAGATGGAGGGTTTCAGCAAGAAAATCAAACCCGAACGCTCCGGCATGGAAGAGGAAGAACAGCCGACCCGGCGCACGCGACGATCGAGAGCGGCATAATTAGCAAATTCCCCGAGGGGTGCGGTTTTGCACCCCTGTCCCTTCTTCGATCATCCCATACATATAAAGCCTGTGCGCCAGATAAGAACTATTGCCCCGCGGCTGGAGACGCAGCAAGCTGCGTCTCTACCGATGGGCGTTTATGCTGACGGCCCCACTACCAGTAGTCCCGGCAGGTGCGCGGCTATGTTAGGCTTTTAGAGGGGAGTTTTGCTCCAGGCCCCCACCGGCAGAAGGATATCCAGAGTTGATCTCCAAGATTCTACCCAAGATTTTCGGGACCAAGAACGAGCGCGAGGTAAAGCGCCTGCTCCCTATTGTGCAGCAGATCAACGCGCTTGAGCCGCAGATGCAGCAGCTCAGCAATGATGAATTGCGCGCCAAGACCGATGAGTTCAAGCAGCGCATTCAGGCGAAACTTGCGCCACTGGAGCCGGATGCGGAAAATCCGAAGCAATTTGAAGAAGAACAAAAGAGACTCTTGGGCGAGACTCTGGAGGAAGTGCTGCCCGAAGCATTTGCGGTGGTGCGGGAAGGCAGCCGCCGCATCCTGAACATGCGGCATTTCGACGTGCAGCTTATCGGAGGCATGGTGCTGCACCAGGGCAAGATCGCGGAAATGAAGACCGGCGAAGGTAAAACCCTGGTTGCGACTTTGCCGGTGTATCTCAATGCGCTCTCCGGGCGCGGCGTGCACGTGGTCACGGTCAACGACTACCTCGCCAAGCGCGACTCGGAGTGGATGGGCAGGCTTTATAAGTTCCTGGGTCTTTCTGTAGGCGTAATTGTCCACGATCTTGATGACGATGAGCGCCGCCAGGCCTACGCCGCCGACGTCACCTACGGCACCAACAATGAATTTGGTTTCGACTACCTGCGCGACAACATGAAGTTCGACCTGAAAGAGTGCGTGCAGCGCGGCCACAACTTCGGCATCGTGGACGAAGTGGATTCCATCCTGATTGACGAAGCCCGCACGCCTTTGATTATCAGCGGCGCCAGCGAGGAATCTACCGACAAGTACCAGCGCGTTGACCGCATTATTCCCCAGTTGGAGCAGGGAGAAGAGATTGACCAGCTCGAAGGCGGGCGTCTTCTCTCCGGCGACTACACCGTAAATGAGAAACACAGGACGATCACCGTTACCGATGAAGGCTGGGACAAGGTCGAAAAGCTGCTGGGCATCGGTAATATCGCCGATCCGGAAAATTGGGACCTGAAGCACCACGTTGAAACCGCCATCAAGGCCCACACACTGTATCGCCGCGACACCGAATACGTCGTCAAAGACGGCGAGGTCATTATTGTTGACGAGTTCACCGGGCGCATGATGCCGGGGCGGCGCTGGTCCGACGGATTGCACCAGGCCATCGAGGCCAAGGAAAACGTCAAGATCGAGCGCGAAAACCAGACGCTGGCCACCATCACCTTCCAGAATTACTTCCGCATGTACAAAAAGCTGGCAGGCATGACCGGTACCGCCGAGACCGAAGCCCCCGAGTTCGACAAAATTTATAAGCTCGAAGTCACTGTCATCCCAACCAACAAAGAGATGAAGCGCATCGAGAACCCGGATGTGGTGTATCGCACGGAAAAGGAAAAGTTCTACGCTGTTGCCGACGAGATCCAGAACCTGAACGCGGAAGGCCGCCCCGTGCTGGTGGGTACGACCTCGATTGAAAAATCGGAGCGGCTCTCGGACCTGCTGAAGAAAAAAGGGGTCAAGCACGTTGTTTTGAACGCCAAGTTTCACGAGAAAGAGGCGGAAATCGTGGCCCAGGCCGGGCGTCTGGGGACGATGACCATTGCCACCAACATGGCCGGCCGCGGCACAGACATTCTGCTCGGCGGCAATCCTGAGTTCATGACCAAGCAGGAGTGCCACAAGAAAGGCATTGCCCGGCTTGTCTCCGAAGATGAGGTGCGCGAGAAAGACGGCAAGATCACCTACTTCTACTACGCTGGGAATGAGTATGCCGCCCCCACCCAGCAGTGGGAGGAAACCTTCCAGCGTCACAAGTCTGTTACTGACGCCGAACACGACGAAGTAGTAAAGCGCGGTGGGCTGCACATTCTGGGAACTGAGCGCCACGAGTCCCGCCGCATCGACAACCAGTTGCGCGGACGCGCCGGTCGCCAGGGTGACCCCGGTTCCTCCCGCTTCTATCTCTCTCTCGAAGACGATCTCATGCGCATCTTCGCTAAAGAGTGGGTTTCAAACCTGCTGAAGCGATTGGGCATGGAAGAGGGAATCCCCATTGAATCCCGATTGATCACCCGCCGCATCGAAGCCGCGCAAAAGGCGGTGGAAGGCCAGAACTTCGAATCCCGCAAACACGTCCTCGAATATGACGATGTCATGAACAAGCAGCGCGAGGCGGTGTATGGGCTGCGGCGGCAATTGCTGGAAGGCGTAGACCAGAAGCAACTCATCGTTGAGGATTACGTCGAAGCCATCCTGGGCGACTTGCTGAACCAGTATGCGCCGGAGCAGAAGCACGCCGACGAGTGGGACATTGAGGGATTAAAGACCCAGATTTTTACCCGCTTCGGGGTTGATCTCGCGGCGGAGAAAGTGGCCCTGGATGAGCTCAACCGTTCCGAGTTGGGCGACACCATCTTTGAAAAATTGCGCGAGCGCTACGATGCCAAAGAGCAACTGATCGGCGCCCAGGCCATGCGCTATCACGAGCGCATGCTGATGTTGAGCATCATGGACCAGCAGTGGAAAGACCATCTGCTGAATATGGACCATCTCAAGGAAGGCATTGGCTTGCGCGGCTATGCCCAGCACGATCCGCTGGTGGAATACAAACGGGAATCGTTCGATATGTTTGAAGCCATGATGCAGCGCTTCCAGGAGGATACCGTCCGCTATCTCTACCTGATGCAGGTGATCGAAGCGCCGCCCCGGCCAGGCGCCGCTCCTGCCAGCAATGGCGGAGAAGAAAAAACCAAGCGGGCCACTTCCATCGACGACATCGAGCAGGAGTTCCGCCGCAAAAAACGCCGCGAGCTGGAGCAGGCCCGCATGGCCGGCGGCGGCGATGCCCAACCGGTGCAGCAGGTGCGCCGCAGCGGAGATAAGATCGGACGCAACGATCCTTGCCCTTGTGGGTCAGGGAAGAAATATAAGAAGTGCTGCGGCGTCGCCGTCTAGCACTCAGCATTCCAGCCCCCTAAACAAAGCAATTAGCACTTGGCAATCTGTTCGGGTGACATGGACCGATAAGCCGTCGGGTTACTGCGGAATAAATACATGAATCTCGCCATTTTGCTTCTCCTTTTCAGACCTGATTTGCGGCCTTCACCTATACGACGAATGGGAAAGTCGAAACCGGACATCATTTCTTCTTCCTGCTGATGTCACAGAGCATGTCCGAATGAATGTTCAGTCCGATATTGGTCATGTTGTAAAGATGTTCGCTGGCAACAAGCCAGACGACCTCGCAGATCTCGCGTTCGGAATAGTGGCCTGCCATGCGCGCAAAGGTGTTGGGGTTAACCTTTTTATCCTTTGTCAGCTCGGTCACGTAATCCAGCGCTGCGCGTTCTGCGTCGGTGAAAAGCGGGCTCGCGCGGTATTGCTCCAGCGCATCGAATTTGGCTTCATTCATCGAGGCTTTGATGGTGACCGACCGGCCGATATCCATGCAGAAAAGACAGACGTTAATACGCGCCACCTGTTCACGAATAAGCAGAGTAGTCTCAGGCGGCAGCAGCAGCTTTTTATCCAGCTTGCCGATCTTCGCATAGAACAGACCAAACGCAAGCGGCAATCGCGCGGAATGCACTTTCAGCGGTGTAAGCACTTTGCCAAATTGCCGGCGTGTAAAGTAATACGCCAACTTCATCATGAGCCCTTTGGGCTTTTCGATAGGAGGAAGAAATGTATCCATTATTTTTATGCTCCTTCCTTTACATCCAGCCAGTCTTCCATTGCCGGTAAGAAACCAGGACAAAGGCAAGAATGATGATTGGCGCCAGGACCTTCACGAAGGGATCGCCATAAAGCGCATGCGATGCCGACGCTCCGAGCAAGTTAAACGTATACCCCGCATAAGCCCATTCCTTCAGGGGCCGAAACCGTCCCTGCAAGATCGCGATGCCACCCAGCAGTTTGGCGGTTCCCCAGGATCTTGAGCAAGTAAACCGGATAGCCCAAGTGTGTGATGCCTGCGACGTTAAACGATGCGCCCGCCAGGTACGTCAAGCCTGCCGACATCATGGTTACAACAAACAATAATGTCACTGTCCAATAAATCCATCTTGCAGTCTTTATCCATTTTGCCTTCTTTTCTGCCCATAAGATCAGCCATTTTGTTTTTCCTTTCCCATTTCGCTCGAGTTTAGAGCCAAGTTGCCTTGGCGCCTTTTTTTCAGGCCTGATTTACGGCCTTCACCTATATGACGAATGGGAAAGTCGAAACCGGACATAAGTAAACCGATGTGGGATTTGGGAATCCGCGTCTATTCGCGGCGGGAGAAAGGACCTATCGTTTCGGGGCTGAGTGCTGATTGCTATTTGCGGGGTGCTGACCGCTTTCTTCCGACTTCCTGAAAAGTCATGTTTTGCGCATTACTTCCGGTCTGCATCTTCCATTGCTGAAATAGCGATGCATAATTAGCGGTGATGTATTTCTCAGGTGTGATGCCCAGCGCTCGCGCGGTTTTTTCGATCCAACGCGGCGGCCCTTCGATCTCGCCGAAGTTTCCAATCGGGGTTTCATCCACCACCACGTGTCCGGCGCCGTCGCTCCACTCGGCGCGGAATTTTTCGTAAGCAAAAAACGGCTGCAGGCCGAGAGCGGAAAAAATTGCGGCCAGCTTGGCGCCATCCTCGACGGCTGTTTCTGTCTCCCGTCGCGATTTATGCCGCCCGACCTTTCCCTTGCTCTTGTGCGTTACCGTCCATTTGGGGCCATATTTCCTGATGCGCAGCAGCTCGCCGCGCTGGCGCAGCAGCTCATCGGGAAAATCGTACAGTCGATTCAGTTCATGGGTGCGTGGCGTGACCAGGCGGAATTTGGCGGCGCGCAGTTTGCGGCTTAATTCTTTGAGGTTGGCTACAGAGAACTTGATTTCTACTTCATTATGATGAGCAGGCATGAGCAACTTATTCTAAAATAGAAGAATGTCGCGAGGCTTTTATTTGTGGAGTGCGGCTCCGCTGGCGCTGATTTTGCTTCTGGCTGTGGCCGCCTATGGCCAGGATAGCGCTACGCCGATGCCGGCAGACGCGCAGGCGCCCGCGGCAAATCCGCGACCTCCACGTTCAGATTCCAATTCAGATTCAAATGCGGACTCGGCTACTCGGCAGCAGCAACCGGAAACTGTACCCATGCTTCCAGACAGTAGTCCCTCCTCGAACCAAAACGAAAGTTCAAGCCGCTCGACCATCATCGATTTGAGCCCGCCGGTTGGGGATGCGCAAGACCATCCTGACAGTGAAATCCCGGATGAAGTCCGCGGGGCGAGCGACACAAACGAGCTGCATCCCTGGAATCCACATCGGGCGGATAAAGACGTCGAGGTCGGCGATTATTACTTCAAAGAAAAGAACTACCGTGGGGCGGAAGGCCGCTATCGCGATGCCCTCTTATACAAGCCCAATGACGCTGTCGCCACATACCGCCTGGCCCAGATCTTCGACAAAACAGATCGGCCCGATGATGCGCGACAGTATTACCAGGCCTATTTGAAAATCCTGCCTCACGGCCCCTATGCATCTGATTGCCACAAGGCCCTGGAGCGCCTGCAGGCGCAATCGAAGAGTTCGCCGCCGAACTCCCGCTAAAATCATTTTTGCAAACTTGCGGCTTGAATTTTATTTTTCTACCCGGATAAACTGTCCGGTCGCGGCATCCACTACGACAACTAATTTGGAATTTCCATAGATCACCTGCCAGATCACGCTGTTGTCGCGTGAGCTCCACTGTGCGCGGTAGCTGACGGGCACAGTGGCGTCCTTATCGAGCAAAGCTTTGCCGCCATGTTCCTGGGCGACGTTGAAGGCCTGGTTGGAATCGGCCTTCATAAACCCGATGTCGAAGGTTTGCGTGGATGAATTGTTAGGGCTAAAGCTGTCTTCGGAACTGGGCGCGGTGCCCCGTGGAGGAGCGTCCTCAGCATCGGTGCCGGACCATACAAAGGCCTTGGCCGCGCTTCGGGCGCGCGAACCAAAGCGGGCGCTCCATACCGCAGACTTCCCACCGATTCCGTTGATCTCTTTCGTTGGTTGCGATTCCAGGACAAATCCCTGGGCATCGGGCGTCCAATAGCGGGCCTGAATGTACATCTTCTGGAAGGCTATGCGTCCGGTTTCCGCGTCTGTCGGTTTCGGCGTGGGTGAAGACGCGGGGGGCTGGCTTCCGGACTTCTGGTTGGAAGAGCAGCCGGCGAGGGCCGCAAGCAACATCAACGCCGGCAAAAAGTGCTTCATAATTTTGAGAGACCTCATGGATTGGGTGCGTAAAATGTAAGGCGTATTCTAAACCATACTGAAACAAGTGTATGCATCCTGAATTGGAAACCGTACGCAAGGCAATCGAGCGGGCCACTGCAGGAATGAATGTCGAAGAGTTGGCCTGGCATCGGGAAGGGAAGTGGTCTTCTGCCGAGATTCTGGAGCATCTCGCGTTGACATATTCCGCCACCGCAAAAGGCATGCGCCGGGTCCTGCAGAGCGATGCTCCTCAAGTCCGTCCGGCTACGTGGAAAGAGCGTCTTTCGATCATAGTGGTTGTCGAAGTGGGATATTTCCCTCCTGGGCGCGAAGCCCCCATGCAGGTTACACCTTGCGAATCAAACCCGGAGCAGGTCCTCAGCAGGATTCACGCAAATCTTTCTGAAATGGATAAGATAATCGGCGAATGTGAGCAGCGCTTTGGAAGCAAGGCCGTCGTTTTGGTGCATCCCGTATTGGGCCCGCTTTCCCTGAACCAGTGGAAAAAATTTCACCGCGTACATTGCCTGCATCATATGAAGCAAATCCGCAACCTGAGGGCAGGGATGCAGGGAAAAATGGGCAAGAGCGCAGTTTGATGCTATTGGACTGCACTCGAAGAAAATTAAACCGCAGAAGTGCGCCGCAAGGATCGATAGCAGAGTTCTTATGGCGCGGCGGATGGCCTGCGCTACACGAGCTTAAAGACGAAGAGGCGTAGCCAAGCTACGCCTCTTCGAAAATCATTCCCAAGCCCCTTATAGTTGCAACACAATTAATCGCGGGAAGATGCCGGAACGCCGGCTTTGCGTGCCTCTTCCTGCATGTCGGCCAGTTTTTGCTTGGCGTCATCCAGCGCCTTTTGTTTGGCTGCAATCTGTTCCTGGTATTGGCGGTCCTGTTCCGCGAACTTGGCATTGTTACCCAGGCGAGAGCCCACATCAGAGTAGTTCACCGCCGCATGAATCTGGCTCTCACGTTGTAGTACGTTCAACTCTCGTTCCAGACGGGAAATCTCTTCTTTCTGCTGGCCAATTTTTCCGGACCACTCCGCGTTGGCTTTCTTATGGTCTTCGGCCGAAAGCGTAGCGTTTTTGTCTTTATTCGCGTCATCAGAATTTGCCTGGCCCTGATCAGCGGGCTTGGCAGTATCGGCGTCGGCGGGGCCCACCGTGTTGATGACGGCCTTGCCCGGTAAATTCTCGTTGTCGTAGACCCGTTCACCGGGCGCCGGCGCCGGTTTTTCGCGGCGTGCCTGGCGCGCTATCTCTCCCAGGGAGGGCTCGCTCTGAGCCCGCGCAAGGGCCGGCAACAGCATCAGAATTGAACCCTGCAATAACAAAACTGCAAATAGCAAAAGCGAAGAGCGTCTCATGGAAATTCACCTGTCTGCAAACCAAGGCTGCAGCATTCATATTGTACTGTCGAAATACCCTAAATTCACCTGCAATTCTTATGGAAACCAGGCGGTCAACGGGCTCCACTCAGAAGGCCAGTGTACTTCCAGGAAGAAGTACTTAGCATTTGAAATAGCATTCAGCCCTGAGAGTAGCACCTAGCACTTGGGCATTTAGCCCATCCGGCGTTTATGTCGGGGTTAACCGCAGAGGAGAACAAGCATTTCCAAGGGCCAAATGCTAACGGCTAAGCGCTAAATGCCGCATGGGCTGATTGCTGAATGCTGAATTGCTTAGTACGAGACCCCATACAACCTCATGTACCAGCTAATCAGAGTGTCTCCATAGAACAACAGTACCAGAGCCGCGCCGCCTAAAAACGAGCCAAAGGGTATCTCAAACTGCCTGTAGAGTAATGCAGCGGAGCGCCAGGCGCGCTTGCGTGCGGTCTGGGCGGGTTCTTTACCGCGCCGTAAACGGCGGCGCAGCCGTTTACGCCAGACAACGAATATCAACGTCAGCCCAAAGATCGAGCCCACCATGGCGGCGACAAAAATGACGAGAATGGTAAGACGCAGGCCAAAGAAACTTCCGATCATGGCCATCAGCTTGACGTCACCGAATCCCATGCCCTCAATGCCCTTCCATTTGAGATACAAAAATCCGGCTCCATAGATGAAGGCTGCGCCCAGAGCCGCTCCCATCAGAGAATCCAGCAAAGAGGCCAGCCGCCACGAGAATTCGGATGGAATTCCACGCCATATCGAAAGAGGCAGCATCCCGGAAAAGAAATTATCCGCTGGGACTAACAAGGAAAACGCCAGCCCCAGCCCCAGGCCGGTGAGCGTCAGGCCATCGGGCAGCAGATGACAATCGAAATCGGTAAAAATCAGTCCGGTCAGCAAAAAGGCGAGGGTGCAGGCTTTAACAGCTTCGAGGGTGAATCCAAAGCGCAGGAAGCTGCCGGTAAACAGGATTGCCGTCAGCAATTCAACTACGGCATAACGCGGTGAAATGGGCGTCTTGCAGTCACGGCAGCGTCCCCTGAGCACGAGCCAGCTCAGGACCGGGATATTATCATAAGCTCGAATCGGCGATTTACACTGTGGGCACGCCGAACGCGGCGACACGATCGATAGTCCCTGCGGCATGCGATAAATACACACGTTCAGAAAGCTGCCGAGGATAAGTCCCAGAAGAAATACTGCGGGAATAAGGATGGGGGTAAATTGCTGCCAGTCCGCTACGCTCAAGTTTGCCCTTCCCGGTGGTGAACGGAAAGGTGATTATACGTGCTATTCGTCGGCTTACGCGACCAAAACAAGGCTGCTCGTCCCGCCCAGGAACTGCGGGGGTGACCAGCACCGGCTAAATCAAAAAATTGGGGACGCAAACTCTTGCGTCCCCTAGGTACTGTGACACTTACATGCTATTGATTGGATGTATTGTTGACTGGAATTCTTTGCCGCGATGAATTGCTGCCAGGCGTAACCGTAATGGAGTTGATCAGGCTAAAGTCGAGGCGCGTTTCAGAGGGCAGCTTCACGGCCTCACCCTTGGTGGCGGCCTGCACACCTGTTCCTGCCGCTCCGCCCGCACCGGCGCCTATGGCTGCGCCCTTGCCGCCGCCGATCAATCCGCCGATCAGTGCGCCCACTCCGGCGCCGGCGCCAATGGTTTCAGCGGTACGGGCGCCGCGCCCGGCGCCCTTCTTGGCCCATTGGCTGGTAGTGATGTCGTAGGACTTGCCGCCGACTGTCACTCGGGTCAACTGCAATGCGAGATTCGAACTGCCGGCGAAGTGCGCCGCAGACTTGGCATCCACGACCGTGCCCTCAACCTCAGAACCGGCGGGGATGGCCACACGGCCGTCATCGCCGACGAGCGGCGTCTCCAGGGAGGCGCGAAAAGTGTCGCCGGTTTTATTCGATTCTGAGCTGAGCGAGTCAATCAGGTTCACCGACAGCGTTGTTCCTTCAGGTATGGTCACAGGAGCCGGAGGCGTATACGCAGGCGGCGCGCTTGCAGTGTTGCTTGCGATATTCGTGTTTGCGCCATTATCGCTGGTATAAGAACTGTCGTTATAAGACGAAGCCGCTGAAGGCTTTCTCCGATGCAGCCGCGTCGAGGTTGTGCCCGTGCTCGAAGTCGTGGTGGAAGTATTGACGGATGGGTTTGCGGCCGAGCCCATATCGCTATTGACGCCCATGGGAGCCGTCGGCTGATTTGCGGCCGAGAGCACCTGGATGTTGTTGACCACGGTCTTTACGCCCTCCACCTGGCCGGCATCGTTGCCCGCGGCGGTGCGCTCCATATCGCTGCCGGCATTTCCCGAGAGCGTCACCACCCCATGGTCTGCGGTAACGCCAATTTGCTTATTGGTGACGTTCGCATCCCCGTTAATCTTGCCCTGCACGTCGCTGGCGATTTGCGTATCGCTGCGTCCGCCCAAAGCGGCAAAACGGTCGCAGCCTGTCAGCACCGCCAGCAACACGATTGCGCTCATGAAATAAAGCAATCTTGGCTTCATATCGCTCCTCTTTTCTCGCTTAAATTGTGGCGCAAATATAGGTTAGATGCAATGCAGCTGCTTTTGATTGCCTACTGCTAACCACCTGATACTGGGTACTTTATCCCGGTCAAGATGCGCCGAATGTAAATTTTTGTGCATACGTCTGGTCACGTTGAGAGTTCTGTGTTACAACTGCTTTTCACTGCGATGCCCATCAATATAAAACGCGGTATCTTCGATCCGGAAGACGGCAGCTTCCAGTATGAGCTGCAGTTCAAGGCCGTGGTGGATGACGATGAAGTGCAATCCAGCGTTGCCGTTGAGGTGGCTTTTTCCGTCTCGGAGAATGGCGAGCTGGCCGATCTCACTTTCATGGTTCCGAAATCCGTTCGCAACGATCAGGCCATGAAATTCTTGAAGCAAGAGAACAATGCCAGCTACGTTGATTCGCGCATGTTCATCGTCATGCCCGGAACCAATGGCGATACCGTGCTGCGCGCTCCCGCCCAGCTTGAATTGGATGCCGCCGGCAGAATCGTCTCCCTGAAAATCAACTGACCCTCAGGCACTGGCCATATGCTACGCTTCCTGCCGGACGCGGTGCAGGTCCTTTACGTCGCCGATGACAATCAGAATCATCCCCTTTTCGATGGTGAGCGAATCCGGAGGGTTCACATGATAATTATTGTCGCCTGCGCTGGGGCGCTTGACTGCCATAGGCAGCAGATTGTAGGCAGTGCGTAAATCGATTTGCGCCAGCGTCTTTCCTACCCAGGGTGACGCGCTGCCGATCTCAACTTCTTCCACCCGCAGCGTGCGCGACTGCTCTTTGAGCATCAGGTCGAGAAAGCTGACTACATGCGGACGAAGCACCTCGCTGGCCATGCGCAGGCCGCCGATATGGGTGGGGGAGACGGTGGAATTTGCCCCCGCCTTCAGCATTTTCTCGGAAAATTTAGGATCGGTGCAGCGCGCTACGATGCGGATCTTGGGGTTCATCTGCCGCACCATGACGATAATCACCAGGTTGTCTTTGTCGGCGGAAAGCGCCACGATCAATCCGCGCGCCCGGCCGATGCCGGCCCCGGTCAGCACCTCGTCATCGGTGGCGTCTCCGATGATGTAGAGCAGGTTGGAGAGATCTTTGTGTTCGCGCAGCTTCTGAATGTTTTCTTCGTGCGTCTCCACGATCACAAACGGCGTGCCGGTTTTCTGGAGCTCTTCCACGGCATAGCGGCCGGTCATGCCCAGGCCGCAAACCACGTAATGGTCTTTGAGTTCTCTGATTCTCTTCTGCATTCTGCGTCTCCAGAAAATGTTGGTGATTTCGCCCTCCACCAGGAAAGCGGTGACCGAGGAAAACACGTACACCGTGATTGTGACCCCCACCAGCACCACGAACATGTTGAAGACCCGCAGCATGGGGTTGTGGCTGGTGTCTACAATTTCTCCGTAGCCTACGCCGGCGAGGGTGATCACCGCCATGTACAGCGCCTGCAGGAAGGTGACCTGCGGCCCGCCCAGCCAGAGATATCCGGTGACGCTGAGCGTGGTGACCGCCAGCAGCAAAATGACCGCATACATAAGCCTGCGCCGGAGTTCCATCTATGAGTATTTCCTGGCTCTAATATTCTTGCGTCCCTGGATTGCCGTTGCCCGCAACGCATGGGCGCATCTCTCAAGGTGGGAAATACCGGCGATTGTAGCACGGAGAGAGCGGTTAGAGATTGCTCTGTATGGACAGGGATCTTCCGAGAAACAATTCGTCCGATTTGGAGTCTGCACAAAAAAAGCGCCGGGGGAATCCGGCGCCTTTTGCTGAAAGAGATATTGGTTACGGAGGACAGGGCAACGCGGAATGCGGAAGCGCACCCTCACCCGGGAAGCTGAACGCGCCATCTACAGCATTCGATGTTTTCCCCATCTCAAACCACTGCAACAACGCTTCGGTTTGCGGATGATACGTAAATACCTCATGCCTTTCTCGAATCGTTATGGGCACAGTTGCCGTGGGCAAGACCTCCACCGGATCGCCAGTCTCCAAGTTCCCTTGACAGACGTGAGAATTTGCGGGTTGGCCGGGGAACTGCCAGGAGGGTGTGACGTTGTCAACGAAAGGATCGTTGAACGCCTCAGAGGTTTCATGCGAGAGTGCGGTTACGTCCTGGAATCCAGCGCCGAAAATTCCCGGCGAGATCCAACTCGCATATTGGGTGATCCAGCGGGGCTGCGGGATCGCGCCCGGCTGAAAGAAGTAGGTATGGAAGCCAAGCACACAGCACCCTCCGGGGGTGTTCGGATTGTTGACGTTGAGCGAAAACAGAAAGGTGTTGGGGAACAACGTCATGTTCAGCCCATTGGTTGTGAAATTGCCGGAGTTGATCTCGTTCACTACTTCGTTGTCGAAGAAGAAGTTAAACAGCAGATTCAACATCAACACGAAAGTATGGCCGTCGGCTGCAGTTCCGATGAAGTACGACCGGGCTTGAATGATGTTACCGTTCGCGAGACGGACATTAACAAACCGCGGTACGGTTATAGTTACACGGTTTACCACCTGAGGACGCAGGATTGTGTGCCAGTCCTTATCCATGCGGTGGAAGAACTCGGCCCGTTGCACCGCATCTGCGAACTGTAAGCGGTGGCCGGAACGGTAGTTGGCCTCCTCGAAGTTAGGAGAATCGAGGGTGAGATCTTCGAAGGGTGTGAAGGCAACCGTGGTAAGCGTGCTGCCGTCAGCATTCAGCAGTTGCAGTGAAACTTCGGAGATCTTGGCGGGAATCAACGTCGTCTCACCGGCGAGCGGATGATTGCCCATCATGCTAAAACGAAACAACCTGGTCGTCCCGCTACTCGGTCCGGCCTGGGCAAAAAACGCGCCATCAAATGTAGGCACAGTGTCCAGACCGTCAATGGTTCCTCCCTTGGGGGTGTGGCGAACGTCGTCGAAGTCTTCGTCTCCGTCGTTGCCTTCATGCGAGCTGGCCGCATTGCTGCTGATGTTGGCGCCGCTTTCTCCGGCTCCCTCATTCCCCACTACAGCGCCAGTTGTGGCATCTAAAATCGTGCTTGTACCGATTGTTAGTTGGATGGGTTGTGACCGATCTACAGTGCTCGGGGCCATCCGTGCATACCCGACTTCACCGCTGGCCACACTCGCTGCGGCCTCACGATCGTTTACCTGGCCAAAACTGATTGTGCTCAAGCCAAGCAGTAGAAGAAAACACATAATCGTAAATCGCGTTGCGATACTCATATAGCATTCTCCTGGGGGTCAGAAAGCGCACTAACGATACACCTACTCTGGATTTTTTTAAACTACATTCAAGAAAAAATTCTTCAAATTGTTGCGGTAGCGGTAATGGAAGCATGTGCAAAAACTTGCACTTGCTTGACTGGATTTGTCATCAGGCGCTGGGTCGAACGGAAGCGGACATCAAATCCGGAGCATAGGCTCGTTACAGCCTCAAAATTATTCACGTTGTCGGGGGCATTCGCACGGATGCTAACATTTGATAAGGAGACGACGATATCATGTCGCGCAGTAAGCATACCGATCCACGAAATATTCGGGCCGCACGTCGTGTAGGTGCGCCACGTGAAGAGCGCGGTGCTGGCGACATGAGTCGCAGCCGCCAGCAATTAAGAATGCTCAAGGAGACAGGTGCTCTCGCGAAGCCGGAGCGAGGACAACCAGAGGAACGATTTGCGGTTAAGCCGCGCGTTATCGTGCAGAAGCCTCAGGCCGGATTCCATCACCCCGCGAGTAAACAAGAGGTTTTGGAGGTGCTGAACGCAGTTGGCCCGATTGCGATCTACGGTTTGAATTCAATCGAACTGACCCGTGCTCCTGCCGGACGTGCTGGCGCGGTGCTTGCTTTCGGAAGTTATCACGTGCCTGGAAGGATTGTGCTTTATGAACAGCCGCTGCCACCCTGGCGTTTCGTTGGATTGATCGCGCCGGAGACAAGCCACCAACTCGCAAGAGCGGGAGCGGTGTTGACGCAACTACCTGACGTCAGCGCAACACTGGTGGATTGGCCTCAGGACACGTTATGTCGGTTCATGTTGGAGGAGGTGCTGTTGCATGAGATTGGACATCACGTATTGCAGCAGCATACCGGCAAACGACCGGCTAGAATTGCCCGCACGCGCGACCACGAGGCTTTTGCAGCAAGGTTTGCAGAAAGGCAACGGGCAGCATTGCTCAAACGGAGACGTCGGGAAGGATGAGCTCCAACATCACGCTTGTGGGCGATGCGATTGAAAACCCTGCAAACGCTCTCACCATGCTCCATGCAGCAGCAATGTTCGGGGCCACGTGCCGATTTCGTGATACCAAGGGCCTCGCAGACTCAGGTTCGTTTTTCGCTGGAGAATTGCAGGCGATCACCAGCAGCGAAGTTCAAGCGCTTCACTCGCGCATCATTGCATGTGACAACCTGCCAGGAGCTGAGGATGTTTACGGGTTCAATGCCGGACGGAATTTCGCGTTACTCGTAGGCAATGAGCGCCGGGGTCTTTCTCGCGAGTTCACAACGCTCGCAACAGACCGTGTGCAGGTGCCAATGCACTCGCGTCGCATCAACTGTCTGAATGTAGCTGCCGCCTCGGCGGTTGCTTTGTATTATCTGTGTGGCCCAAGAGTGGGAGGCATGGCAGTCAGAAAGGATCCAGCGAGCCGTCGTCCCGATATCCTCTTCTGTGAACCCCGAGACCATTTTGAACTTGGCAGCGCAATTCGTTCGGCCGCAGGATTCGGCTGGGAACGGGCATTCATTGAGGACTCGCACAAAGTATGGTTTAGCTGCGACCGAGCAGTTCGCTCCGAGGGCAGGGCAGCGGCACGGCGAGGCAAGAATGAAATCATGCTTATTCCCTGTTCCCAGCAAGCCTCATACGCTTACTCACGCGTGACGGTTATTACACGCCAGCAAATTGGGGTGCCGGTACACCGACTGAATCTAGCAGGTGGGTCAAGCCAACTCATCGTCATGCCTGACCAAAGCCAGAACGAATTCTCTCTCCAAAGATGGACCCAGTCGGGCAGCAAAGTGGAGTTCGCGCATCTGCAACTACCAACCGCGGAATTTACTTATCACTACCGTCTGATAGCCACAGTGGCACTTGCTGAAATCTCACGACAGGTGGGTCGGCGGCCAGCTGTTAAAGCGCCGCCTGGCCCGCAGCGGCAGATATACGATCATGCTCTGGAACAATTGGCAAAAGTGGGAGGCGAAACTATTAAGTTTGAGGATTTGCTCAAATACTGATGACAATCTAGAAGCACCATTTCGGTTTCAGGGTGAAGCCCGCGAACGGGAAGCAGTGCAGTTTACTGTGGAGTCTCTCTAGTCAGCTTTTCTTTTTCTGGAATAGCAACGGACTTGGCAGCGTTACGTGCAACCACGATTGCGCATTGCCCTGATTGACGGCGATGGCAAGGCGCCCGCGAGAATCGATGTAGAGCAAAGGTTCATGCTTGGCGACGTCGCTGAAGGTCCGCACGAATGGCATTGTGTAGGGTTTTCCCGCGATGGTGAACTTTACCTCATCGCCGATGTTGTAACCGAGTTTGGCAAACTGGGCGGCTTCAATGTTGGTGATCAGGTTTCCAAAGGGGCCATCGCTGGCAATGATTTCGCCGCTGAGGCCGGTTCCCTCTATCTTCGCCGACGCCAGGTTGAGGCGGACCAGCTTCGGCACCACCGGACCCACTTGCGTCCAATCATCGCCTCGCGCAAGGTGAGCGCCCACGGGAGAAAAGATATCGCGCCCGTGAAAGGTGGAAGAGAGCTTGCTGCCGATCATCCAGTCGGGATTGGTGATCTCGCGCGCTTCAGCAATTCCGTCGCGGTCTTCGATCATGGTAAGCAATCCGTTATCAGGCACTACGAAGTACTGGCCAAGTTTCGACTTGGCCACGATTGCCTTACGGCTGCTTCCAACACCCGGATCTATGACGGCGACAAACACCGTTCCTGGTCCGTAATAAGGCGAGGTTCCCGAAAGATAGCGGGCGCCATCAACAATCGAATAGGGTGTGACGTCGTGTGTGATATCCATGATCCGGAGCGCTGGATCGATGCGCAGCATAACCGCTTTGCAGATCGCCACCGAATCATCGAGCAAGCCAAAGTCGGTCATAAACACCAGCGTATGCTCCACCGAGTTCGCGGATGCTTGTGCCGGAGCAGGTTCCTGCGCTTCGACTTTGAGCCAAAGAAGAAGAAAGAGCGCCAGCAGCAGTGTGCGGGCAGTGATCCTATTTGTGGTTGGCAATATCGGTCTCCGCAAGTTTGTTAACGGAATTTTAGACCATCGTTGACCTCAGAATGACGATTCTACGTGCGGAAAGATATTGAGGCTGCATGAGGCAGGCACTCAAAAATGTGGGCAAGCTCATTTCTTGAGTGTGGCGCTCACAACTCCACAATAGTTTCGAGAGCAATTCAGCGCGGACGCAACACCTGGTAGCGTGTAATGGTATAGCCCAAAGCTGCGCCAAGAAACACGTCCGACGGAAAGTGAGAATTTCCAGTTATGCGGGAAAAGCTGATGGCCGTTGCAAAACCATACATGACCCAGGGGACCCAACGGTGGGTGTGGTAGCGACTGGCAACGACCGTGGCTACCGAAAAAACACCGGCTGCATGCCCGGATGGGAAGCTGCTGCCCTTGAAGGGTGATTTGCCGCCACTAAAGAATGTGTCGTTGAAAGACGTCCCGGCGGGAACATCGGAAGGCCGTTTTCTGCGAGTAATTGCCTTGATTGCAAGGTCGACCACAGCGCTGTCAGCATAGGCCTCTCCGGCAAGTAACGATGTACTCACGTGATAGGGGTTATGCTGAACATAGCCCGTGATCATGAGAGACACTGGTACCGCGGCCACCTCTGCAGTGGTAATCGGGGCGTCGAAGGTGTCGTTGAGGTCGTCCAGCCCCCGCGAATGAGCACGAAAATAAGGCATCACATGCGGATCAGCGACGATTAGCCCAGCGGTGCCGCCTGTGATGGCAAGTGTTGGCAACCAATGGCGCCCTTTTGCCAATTGAGTGGGAAATAGCCAAATGGCCTTTTGATCGTGCAGGAAGTCTTTGGGCAGGGTCCGCCAGGACGCTTCTCGATCCGATGGAGAGTTGGCGTCGTCTTTCGAAGATTGTGGCAACGCCTGCGAGGGGCTGTCGGGTAGGTCTGAATCCGTCCCTTGAGCCCAGGCCCAATTCGGCGCACAGTAAATGCCCGCGCAAAGGACCAAAATAAGTAAGGGCTGTTTTCTCGTTTGACCCATTGAGCTTTGGATGCGGCTCTAATCCTAAGGTATGCCCTTGATTACACCTTAGGGAAGCGCATGTATCCTTACTCAGCATTGATACTGTTCATTTTTGTCCTTAGCGAGTGACGGGCAATTGGGACATCTGGCCGAAAAACGGGCATGCCGTAAACGGCTCTCTGCTGAATTCCGGGCGCCTCTTGCAATTTGTTACACTCGGGCCGTGGTGACTGCCTTCGTTCTCGCCGGTGGAAAAAGCTCACGCATGGGCGCGGATAAGGCCTTCCTGAAATTTCAAAATGCCACCTTGCTTGAGCGTGCGATAAACATTGCCAGGCTGGCGGCGGATGAGGTTCATGTATCCGGCCCACGGGAAAAGTTTGGTCCTGAAGCGATTGAAGACATTTTCCCCGATTGCGGGCCCCTGGGTGGCATTCATGCCGTGCTCAAATCGTCGGCGTCGGAGCTGAATCTGGTCCTCGCCGTGGACCTGCCATTTGTGGAAGCGGATTTCCTGCGATATTTGCTGCGCCAGACCAAAGCCGAAGCGGAAGCCAAAGCCCATGCCGCTACGCCCCTGGCCGTTGTCCCCCATGCCGCGCGAGGCTGGCAGCCGTTGTGCGCGCTCTATCACAAAGACTTTGCCCAAGCGGCAGAAAAAGCCTTGCGCGAGAAGCACTACAAGATAGACTGGCTGTTCAGCCAGGTTCCGGTGCGTCCGGTCGAAGAAGCAGAAATTTTTAACGCTGGCTTTTCTCTGGGAATGTTCGATAATCTGAATACACGCGAAGAATTTGAACTGGCACAAAAGAAACTGCTATGAAAGTGCGGCCCGAGCCATATATCGCATTCAAAAACGTCTCCAAATCTTTTGGATCGCACAAGGTGCTGGATGACGTGAGCTTCGACGTTCTGCCGGGAGAGACCGTCTTCATCCTGGGACGCAGCGGCGTGGGCAAATCGGTCTCGTTGCACCACATCATGGGGTTCCTCAGACCCGACTCTGGCCGCATCGTCGTGGCCTACGAAGACATCACCGGCTATACCGACCGGGAGATGGAGACCATCCGGAAAAAAGTCACCATGGTTTTTCAGAATGGCGCGTTGTTCGATTCCCTCACCGTGGGAGAAAACGTGGCCTTCCCGCTGCGTGAGCGCGGCGACCTGGATGAAGAGCAAACCTTCCAGATCGTAGATGGCTTGCTGGAAATGGTGGGCGTGAAGGGAATGCGTGACATGTTGCCCTCCGATCTTTCCACTGGGATGAAGCGCTCGGTCGCTATTGCCCGCGCCCTGGCAGCACAGCCGGAGGCGATTCTGTATGACGAGCCCACCACCATGGTGGATCCTCTCATGGCGCAACTGCTGGGCGACCTCATCCAGAAACTTAAATACCAGTTGAAACTCACCAGCATTGTCGTGACCCACGACATGCGCCTGGCACAGAAGCTGGCCGACCGCGTGGTCTTTCTGCATGAAGGCAAAGCGATTTTCTTCGGTCCGCTCTCGGAGTGGGAGCAAAGTTCGCAGCCGGTCTTACAGGAATTCTTGAGGCTGGATGAACTCAGGCCGCCGGCCTAGGCGCGAGTTCCATGAAGTGTTTGTGATTCCTGTTAAGGCAAAAAATATTTTCTACCCGGCGACTTGCTGGGTTAGACTGAGGCCCTTACAACTCAAAACCAATACCAATCGGGGGATAAAATGGATCCAATTACAATCTTGCTGGGAATCTTTCTTCTTTTCCTGGTCGCCACAATTTTGAGCGGCTTTTATACGGTGGATACCGCCGAGGCAGCCGTGATCCAGCGCTTTGGCAAGTTCGTGCGCATCGCGGCTCCGGGACTGAATTTCAAGACCCCCTGGTTCGAACAGGTCGCGGGCAGGGTCAACCTGCGCGTGCAGCAGTTCAAGGTCGAGGTGGAAACCAAGACCCAGGATAATGTTTTCGTTAAAGTCATGGTCTCGGTGCAATACCAGGTAATCCAGACCAAAGTTTACGCCGCTTACTACAAGCTGCAGTCTCCCGGCGACCAGATTACGTCGTACGTTTTCGATTCGGTGCGCTCCAATGTTCCCAAAATGAACCTGGATGATGTCTTCGAAAAAAAGGACGACATCGCCGATGCCGTCAAGCGTGAACTCACTACGGTAATGGATGACTTTGGCTATGCCATCATTAAAGCGCTGGTGACCGATGTGGACCCAGATCCCAAAGTCAAATCGGCCATGAACGATATCAATGCCGCGCAGCGCGAACAGGTTGCGGCACAGGCGCGCGGAGAGGCCGAAAAGATCCTCAAAGTAAAACAGGCTGAGGCCGAAGCCGAAAGCAAAGCCCTGCAAGGGAAGGGAATCGCCAATCAGCGCAGGGCCATCATTGATGGCCTGCGCGAATCGGTGGAAGCCTTCAAGCAGAGCATCGAAGGCGCCAGCGCCAAAGATGTAATGGCCCTGGTGCTGATGACGCAATACTTCGATACCCTCAAAGAAATCGGCGCGCAGGACAAGAGCAACACCATCTTCATGCCCAACTCGCCGGCAGCCATGTCCGATTACTTGCAGCAGATTATGAGCGTTGTGACCGGCAATCAGGTCTCGGAGAAAACCAAGTCGGCATCGGCAGGCTCGTAGAAGCCAAAGCTCGTCATCGGTAGCGTTCGTCTGCTATAACGCCCGCACAGCCGAGGACGACTATGCCACACGAGTTTTGCGAGTCCAAGCTAAGAGCTAACAGCTAAGAGCTGTATTTCAGTGGCTCTCCTTCGGTATCTCCGCCCCGCTTTTGCCCACCAGGAAATCCAGGTCGGCGCCCTGGTCGGCTTGCAGGACGTGCTCATGGTAGAGCTGGTAGTAGCCGCGCTGAAACGGCTGCGGCCGTTTCCAGTTCATGCGACGGCGCGCAACTTCGGTTTCGCTCACGTCCAGATTGAGGCGGCGGGCCGCGACGTCAACTTCGATCATGTCGCCATTGCGAACCAGCGCGAGCATACCGCCGCTGGCGGCTTCCGGCGAGACGTGCAATATTACCGTGCCGTAAGCGGTGCCGCTCATACGCGCGTCTGAAATGCGGACCATGTCCGTAATTCCCTGCTTCAGAATCTTCGGAGGCAGAGGCATGTTTCCCACTTCGGGCATCCCCGGATAGCCGCGCGGGCCGCAATTCTTGAGCACCATCACGCAGCTTGGGTCAATATCGAGGCTGTCATCATTGATGCGGGCGTAGAAGTCGTCGATGTTCTCGAACACCACGGCACGCCCCCGGTGATTCATCAGTGTAGGTGTGGCCGCCGAGGGCTTGATCACGGCGCCGTTCGGGGATAGATTGCCGCGCAAAACCGCGATCCCGCCGTGGGCCTTGAAGGGATCGCCCAAAGGCCTGATGACATCGCGGTTATAACAAGGAGCGTCGGCAACATTTTCGCCCATGGTCTTTCCGTTCACGGTCAGCGCATGGCGATGGATCAGGGCGCCAAGCTCGCGGATGACGGCGGGCAATCCCCCGGCATAATAAAGATCTTCCATCAGGTACTTGCCCGAGGGCATGAGGTTGACCAGGCAGGGAACGTGGCGCCCCAGCAGGTCCCAGTCTTCAAGGGTGAGATTGACTCCCATGCGGCCGGCGATGGCCAGCAGATGGATCACCGCATTGGTTGAGCCGCCAATCGCGCCCACCACGCAAATAGCGTTTTCAAAAGCCTCGCGGGTCAGGATCTTAGACATGCGCAGGTCTTCGCGTACCATTTCAACAATACGCCGGCCGGCGAGGTGGGCAAGCGCATAGCGGCGCGAGTCGGCGGCGGGGATAGCCGCATTCATAGGCAGCCCGATGCCCAGGGCCTCCACCACGCACGCCATGGTGGAGGCGGTCCCCATGGTCATGCAATGACCGGCGGAGCGGCTCATGCAAGCCTCGGCATCCATGAATTCGCACATGGTCATGGCGCCGGAGCGGACGTCTTCGCTGAATTTCCAAACGTCAGTGCCCGAGCCGATATCGCGTCCGCGAAATTTTCCGTTGAGCATGGGGCCGCCCGAGAGCATGAGCGCGGGCAGGTCGCAACTGGCAGCGCCCATCAGCAGAGCGGGCGTGGTCTTGTCGCAACCGGCGAGAAGCACAACCCCATCCACCGGGTTGGCGCGGATGGATTCCTCCACATCCATGCTGACCAGATTGCGGAACATCATTGTTGTGGGCCGCATCAGGGTCTCACCCAGCGACATCACAGGGAATTCCAGTGGGAAGCCTCCGGCTTCGTAGATCCCGCGCTTCACGTGATCGGCAATCTTGCGGAAGTGCGCGTTGCACGGCGTGAGCTCCGACCAGGTATTGCAAATCCCGATCACCGGGCGCCCATCGAACAAATGATCGGGCAATCCCTGGTTCTTCATCCAGCTGCGATGAATGAAACCGTCCCTATCGGCCGGCCCAAACCACGCAGCGCTGCGAAATTTCATAGTTTTCTTCCCTTGAAAATATGTGAGCACTGTCTGAACCGCATCTTGCCGGCCTCTGGACAATGATGAACGACAATTTCTCAATAACCAACACTTTGATACCAGACCATCTTTTTAGCGGCTTCTAATTTACAGCTTCTGGTTTCGACCGGGGCAGCAACAACACCAGCACACCGGCCAGCAGCGCCGAAGCCGAGAGACAAAGCACGCCTGCGGTAAATGTATGGGCCCTTTTAGTTATATATCCCACCACATAGGGACCGAAAAAGCCCCCAAGGTTGCCCACAGAATTAATCACGCCAATCGAAGCGGCTGCGGCGGTGCCGGTGAGAAAACTTGTCGGCAGCGACCAGAAGGCCGGCAGGTAACCATACATGCCGATCGCAGCCAGGCAGAACATCAGTACGGCCAAGTCTGTTCTGTGTGATATCACACTCAATCCCAGTCCAACGCTGGCAACGATCATGCACAATGCAGCATGCCAGCGGCGCTCCCCGGTGCGGTCCGATGACCAGCCGACCAGCAATACGGCCATGAGTCCAACGCAGTAAGGAAGCGCTGCCACAAGGGTTACGAGCAGGTTTGAAAGCCCTGAGAGCTTTTTAATAATGGACGGTAGCCAAAAGTTAAAACCATAGACGCTGGCTGCCATGAAAAACAAAGCTACCGCCAATAGCAGCACTCCCACGATTTGCCGTAAAGTCAAAGTTCCCCTGGTTTGCTTTGCCTTCTTTTCTCGCTCCAGTTCTGCTGAAATCCATTGTTTCTCATCTTCCGGCAGCCACGTCGCCTGCTGGGGCCAATCCGTAAGATAAAAGATAGTGACAATGCCAAACAAGACGGCTGGTACGCCTTCCAGGATGAACAGCCAGCGCCAGCCCGCCAGGCCCAGCCAGTGTATGCCCAGCAGCAAGCCTGAGACCGGCGAGCCGATAATGTTAGAGATTGGCTGCGCAGCCATAAACATGGCCATGGCTTTGGCCCGGTCCTCGTAGCGAAACCAGTGGCTGAGGTAGACGACAATTCCCGGAAAGAACCCGGCCTCGGATGCTCCCAGCAAAAACCGGATCGAATAAAACTGGATGGGCGTGTGCACGAAGCCGGTAAAAACGGCCACGATACCCCATGAGATCATGATGCGCGCAATCCAGGCGCGGGCGCTCCAACGCTCCACCAGGATGGCGCCTGGGACCTCGAGCAGGAAATAACCTATAAAGAAAATGCCCGCTCCGAACCCAATGATTTCGGCAGTGAAGCCCAGGGCGCTGCCCATCTCAAGCGCGGCATAGCTGAGGTTCACGCGGTCAAGGTAAGCGATGATATAGAGGAAGAAGAGATAGGGAAGCAGCCGCAGCGCAATGCGCCTGCGCGCGCGCTCGGCAACGGGAGTTGTTGTAATCACAGTCGGACTACTCATCTCCGTGGTGATTTTCTTCCTGATCTGCGTTTATCTGCGTTCATCTGCGGCTTGGGGTTTTCCTTTCACGTGCCTTTGTGGTCAAACATCTCTCCAGGATGCTTCGCAACCCGGTCAGGAGCGCATCTTCGGTTTCGGCGGGGGAAAGCACGGTGGCGGGCACGGACATTGCCATGAGAGCGCTGCGCCAGGCGGCGGCTAAGGCAGGAATTCCAACAATGGCAACCTGCTTTTCTTCCGCCAACACCCGGCGAGCGATGAGCGCATCCATTTCGGATGCGACAAACGCCCCAATCAGAAATGAAAGCCGTTCTTCGGGAGCGCCTTGTTTGGCGAGCTGCAGCAGGCGTACCGAGAATACGGCACGCGCCAGGCCCGACCTGCGCTGCTCCCTCATGCCGGCTTTCATCCAGGGCTCGGCAATCGCACTCGCACGCTCCTCGGGCAGTGCGCTGGCCAAAATCGTCTGGGTCTGGGCGGCGTGAATGAGCTCTCCGGAAAGGGAAGTGCTGCTCGATTCGATGCGTGCTTCCGCGTCCAACTGAATTGCCTTCCAATGCGAACCCAGATTCAGAACCACCGCCGGCGGTTGAACATAGCCCATGGCAACGAGCCCGATGCACAGGGTCTCCTCGCCACGCATGACGTCAGTGGTGTGGATTTTATCGAACTTTACCTCCGCCGGCCCGGAGCGCACGCCTGGGACCAACAGGATGGGAAGATCGGTAATCTCAGGAAATTGGACCCACTGCGAAGCAGCCGCAATCTCTGCCATCCCCGCCGGCGCCTGCAGGTGAGGTACCTCGGCGAGGCCGAGCGGCGAGCCGATCATTCCCGCAGCGGCAACGCACACCGGCGCACTCGACTTCAATTTGGAGGCGGAAGTTTGGGAAACTGTCTTGATCTGTGCCTGGAAAGTCTCGATCACCTCGCGCAGCGCGGCACGGACCTTTTGCGGAGAGCGATCGCGCGCCGTGTCGCGCACTCCCACAGGGCTGCCGAGGCGGGCAATCACCTGGCCGCCGCGCATCAGCCAGGCGCGGGTGTTGGTGGTGCCCATATCTACGTAGATGGCGCACACTTCTTTGCTGGTGTCTGCGTGAGAACTCATTGAAATAAGGTGACCGGCAACAATATCGTGAATGCCTAACTATGCGCAACTTCTACGAAGTAATCTCAGGGGCTGAAGAGCGTGCGTGAGAACCCAAAAATCGGCTTGGTTGACCACAACATATTGCATTTGCCAAGCATTGTGATCGCAATATCTGACACGAAAACCTAGTTCTCACACACGCTCTGAAGCCCGAAACATGTTGAACGACTTACGGCACGAGTAAAGAGCTTGCGGAAACTCACGGTTATGGAAAACATGAGTTTCACGATCGTGCTTGCATTGTGATTCCGAGAGCACGCGTTCTTAGCCTGCCCCGAGCGAAGCCGAGGAGAGGAATCCCTATGAGCTTTCAGGGTTTATGGGTGGCACACCATACATCTTCGACACAATAGGGATTCCTCCACTGCGTGTTCGGAATGACAGGAAATTGGGTTTTTCCGCAACCTGTAGATTCGTGTGCTGATGCTTGTCTTCTCGTACCCCAGGTTTTCCGCAAGCTCCCACGGCTAGCAAGGCAAGCTCTGAAGCCGTGCCCTTTCAAAACCAAAACCTAGTTTTGAAACAGGCTCCAGAGATCACGTTATCCAACTGGTAACGCAACCGGAACTGTGTTGACAAGGCAGAGTGATTGGGCTACATTGCGCACATCAGCCGAAATCTAAAGCCGCGCTCTTGCGCCGTTTTGTGCCGCCTGTCAGCGGGCATACCCGTCTTGTCGGCTGCCGGTAAAATCAAATCACACAGGAGAGAAATCGAATGAAAGCACGGACACGTGTTTTTTCGCTGCTGGGTTTGTTCCTGGTCCTGATCGCAGTGCTGCTTCCCGTTGGAAGAGCTTTGGCCCAGTCGTCTGATGACAATCGGGCGGCGGCGCTGCTTGGCGGCGGCGTTATGATGGTAGTACTGGTCATTGGCCTGGCGGCTTATGTGTACATCGCTTTGGCTGTTCAGACCATCGCCAACAAAACGCACACCGAAAATGCTTGGATGGCTTGGATTCCTATCATCCACTATCTTCTGATGGTCAACATAGCCAAGAAACCAATCTGGTGGTTTATTCTCTGCTTGATTCCCCTCGTGAACATCGTCATCCTCATCATTGTTTGGATGGGCATGGCCGAAGCTCGGGGCAAGCCCAGTTGGTGGGGAATTTTGCTGATTGTTCCTCTTGTAGGCATCATCGTTCCCGGCTATCTGGCTTGGGCAGACTGATTTTTTCGCATGGCCTCTTGCGGTTCGTTCGTGATCTGAACCCCAGAAGAAAAATAGAATTGCCCTCCCCGCATGAAGACGAATGCGGGGTGGGCGGGAAGTGAGCACTGTCGTCCGCGAAGGTGGCGAGTGCGTACCTGCTTCTCTGGCAACTGAGAGCTTGGCGCTTTTAGCTGTTTTTTCATACAATGTCACCCGCCAGGAGGAGCTTCCATGCCGTTTTCCGTCTCTCGCCGTGATTTTCTCGCCAGTTTAGGTTTGACCGTGGCCGGAGCCGCGGCTTCTTCCATTCCAGCATTTGCCTTCTCAGGCGCGTCGCGCTCTCCGTTCAAGATTGCCGTGATCAACGATGAGATCGGGCAGGATTTCGGCCACGTCTGCGAAGTCGCCTCCAAGGAATTCGGCATGCAGTGGATCGAGTTGCGCGGCATGTGGGACAAAAACATCGTCAACCTCGATGCTAAAGAAGTGGCTGAGGCCCGCCGCATCCTGCAGAAAAATAAATTGCGGGTCACCGATATTGCCAGCCCACTCTTCAAGACCGATTGGCCGGGAGCGCCCAAATCCAAATACAGCCCCAAGGCCGACCCGAGCAAACGGCACGACCAGTTCAACGCCGACTTCACCTTCGAGCAGCAGGATGACGTCTTCGAGCGCAGCCTCGCCATGGCTAAGGCATTCAATACCGACCGCGTGCGCTGCTTCGACTTCTGGCGCATTGATGATCAGTCGCCCTTCCGCGCAGCCATGGACCAGAAGCTTCTCGAGACCGCTAAGAAGGCCGGTGACAAGGGCGTGATCCTGCTGCTGGAAAACGAACCGGCATGCAACACCGCCACCGGAGCCGAGTCCGCCAGAGTGCTCGAGGCAGTCAAGTCTCCGCACTTCATGTTGAACTGGGACCCAGGCAACGCCGCCACGCATAGCGAGGTGCCTTATCCTGATGGATACAAACTCATCCCTAAAGACCGCATCGGCCACTGCCATTGCAAAGACGTGATGAAAGCCGCCAATGGCGAATACAAATGGGAGTGCATGGGAAAGGGCGTGATTGATTGGGTTGGCCAGTTCCGCGCGCTGATGAACGATGGATACCGCCATGCCGTCAGCCTTGAAACCCACTGGCACGGCGCTGGTACGCCGGAGGAATCCAGCCGCCAGAGCTGGGCGGGAATGAAAGCACAACTGGAAAAAGTTGGAGCGTTGAAATAGTACTCAGTACTCAGAAAAAGCCAAAGAGTTGCCGCAGATGAACGCAGAGAAACGCAGATTGGGAAGAAGGTCACCACGGAGGCCACTGAGGCACGGAGAAGAATTGGGGCATTGAATCATCGTGTCATAGCGCCGATCACGCGCGTTGATGACCACACCATGAGCACGACAGCGCCCGACGTGGCGCTCGATTTTTTGTTGAGCTGCGTTCATCACCGGCAAATATTTTTTCTGAGTACTGAGTACTATTCTTCCTAGTGCGGCCTGGCGGGACGATAGAACGTTATAGAAGGCGAGTTGTTTCCCGCAAAGTTCGTATCGCCGGCATAGACGGCGGTGATCACGTGGATTCCCATGGCAAACTGGTTGGTCTGAAAGCTGGCGTGACCGGTGCCATTCACGGTTCCGGTGCCGATGGTCGTGCCTCCGTCTTTGAAGGTGACCATACCTGTAGGTGACGTTGGCGCAGGGCCTGACGGAGTCAACGTAGCGCTGACGGTCACCATCTGCCGAAAGCGGAATGGAAGGGGGGAAGCTGTTACGGCAATCGAGATCGTGGCCTGATTTACAGTCTGAGCCAGCGCCGCAGAGCCACTGCCGGTAAAGTTGCTGTCGCCGCCATAGGCCGCGGTAATGGTATGCGGACCACCTGTCAGCGTGGAGGTGCCGAGCGTCCAGGTTGCTCCGCCAGCGGGTGTCCCCGGGCCCAGCGAGTTGGTTCCATCAAAGAATGTAACTGTGCCTGTTGGCGTGCCGGTGAACTGCGGCGAGACCGTGGCGGTATAGGTGAGCGACTGACCATACGTGGAAGGGTTATTGCCAGAGGTCAGCGCCAGAGCCGTGCCGGTTGTGGCCTGATTGACGGTGATCGAACTGGCGCCGTAAATCGAATGATTAGCATTGTCGCGGGAAATGACAAGTTGCGAGCCGGCAGCCCGCAAGATCGCGGCATTCACAAATGTGTGGGAGCCGTTATCTGCGGGAACAAAGGTATAAGGAAGCGGCAACTGAGCGCCGCCATCGGAACTGGTAAAAAACACTAAGCCGTTGTAGCCTGCCGCGACCCGGTTGTAATCATTGAACGCAGTCACGCCAATCGTGAAAGAGGCGCCTACCGTCGTGGTGGAGGGAGCGGTAACACCGAGATGGGTGACGGGGCAAAGTTGATTCAGCGAGACGCCCACGTTGCCGTTGCCGGCGCTGTTCTCATTGGCCACGGCAAAATCAAGAATTGAATCACCATTAAAATCAGCCGCGACCAGCGAGAAGGGCTGCAATCCTACTGTAAATGTTTGCTGGGCCTGGAAGTTTCCCGCTCCATCGCCCAGCAGAATACCCACTGTACCCGGATTGAAGCTGAAGGGATCGGAGTTGGCCACGGCCAGATCGGCAAATCCATCGCCGTCGAAGTCGCCTGAGATCACTGAAGTTGGACTCACTCCAACGGGATAGTTCACTGCGTTCTGAAATGTCCCATTCCCATTCCCGAGCAACACGCTGATATTGTTGTCATTGAAGTTAGCGATGGCCAGGTCGGCCTTGCCATCACCGTTGAAGTCTCCTACCGCAATCGAATTTGGGGCAGAACTCGAGGAAGAACCTACGGTGTAGGTGTGCGTGACGGGAAAGCTTCCACTTCCATTGTTCAGCGCCACGGTGATGATATTCGACCCGTAGTCTGCGACCGCGAAATCCAATGCGCCGTCGCCGTTGAAATCGCCCGCTATCACGAACTCAGGAAGGCTTCCCGCCGCGACACTCGACCCTATCGAAAAGGTTCCGTCGCCATTGCCCGCCATGATTCTTACCGTCTTATAGAAACTGCCGGAAAAGCTTACGGCGACATCGAGCTTGCCATCGCCATTGAAATCGCCCACGGCCAGCCCCCGTGGATTTGAGAGAGCGGCGAGCGCTGTGTTTTTTGCTGCCTGAAAGGTCCCATCGCCATTGCCCAGCAGAACACTGAGGTTCGTGTCCGTGAGGTTTGCGGTGACGATATCCAGTTTCCCATCCCCATTGAAGTCGCCGACGCCAATCGCCACCGGGCTCTTTCCCACGGCGTAGTTTACGGCCGGCTGAAATGTGCCATCGCCGTTTCCCAAAAAGACGCTTACGTCGTTGCTGCTGAAATTCACCACGGCCACATCTGTCTTGCCGTTGTGGCGGAAGTCGCCGGCAGCGATGGCGTAAGGATTATTGTCGGCGTTGTAGGTCGGGGATGAGGGGAAGCAGGCTGCCTCTGGCCCGATCAAGATGCTGCCTGTGCCAGTAACGGAATTATTTCCAGTATCCCGGGCAGTAACCGTCTGTGTGCCCTGCGTGAGCAGAATTCCTGCATTGCGAAATACGTGCCTGCCTGCATCGCCACTCGTAAATGTGTAGTCGGCGGGAAGCGAAGCCCTGCCATCGGAGCTGGTGAAATGCACAGTGCCGCGGTATCCAGTGGCGATATTCTGGAATTGATCGTTTACCTGGACACCGATATCGAAGGCAGAACCGGGCGTCCGGCGCGCTGGAACGGAAACAAAAAAAGTTGCCGCGGCGGCGGGGCTGACGGCAACTGTGGCGCTTCCCGTTATGGTGCTGTTCACGGTATCGGTTGCCGTGATGGTCTGGCTGCCCGATGTCTTTAGCGTGACTGGAAAAATTCCCGTTCCATTGGTCAAAGTGGAATCTGCCGGCAGCACTGCGGCTGGATCGGTGCTCGTAAAGTGGACTGTTCCGGTATAGCCGGTGTTGATGTTTCCGAAACCCTCAACAATGGAAACTGCTGCATTGAACTGTACTCCCGCAGTTGAGGCCGGCGGAGTGCTCATGGTGAAGTGGTAGATCGTACAGGTGGTGTTAAGAAATACGTCTGCGTTGCTGGAATTCTGGTTCACCACGGCAATATCAGGATGGCCGTCTCCATTCAGATCGGCGACCGCTACGCCATAGGTCACCGAACCCGCCAGGTAGTCTGCGACATGCCTGAGAGTGCCATCGCCATTGCCCCGATAGATAGAGATCTGATTTCCTCCGGCGTTCGACAGGACCACGTCGAGCTTGCCATCGCCATTGAGGTCTGCCGCTGCTAATCCGTAAGAGGTCGGCGATGCCAGAGATGTCGCCGGCTGAAACGTGCCATCCCCATTGCCCAGAGCTACTGAAACGTAGCCAGCGACATTAAAAGTATTCGCGGCAACATCCAGATTGCCATCGTTGTTGAAGTCCCCGATAACAATGTTGGAGAGATACGGTGGCATGGCGGCCACAGCGGTGGCGTTCTGCAAAGTGCCATCCCCATTGCTGAGGAGCAGATCAATGTTGCCGAATGAGCCGGTGGTATCCCCAACGATAACGTCATTCTTGCCGTCTTTATTGATGTCGCCAATGGCAATGCTGAACGGCGCCGCATGTACAACGTAGGGCACGGCAGCGTTGAAGGTGCCGTCGCCTTTGTTGACCAAAACGCTGATAGTTCCACCGCCTGAGTCTGCTACAACAATATCCAGACTTCCATTGCCCAGGTCGCCGGCGGCAACTCCGAACGGCGTTGTTCCCGCCGCATAGTTCACCTGCGCCGGAAATGTGCCATCGCCCTTGCCCAGCAGAACAGCCACGTCATTGGTGTCATAGTTTGCAACCACCAAATCGAGTTTGCCGTCTTTGTTGAAGTCGGCAACCGCCAATGAGTTGCTGGTAAATGCGTGTAACCCGGAGCCGAAGCAGTTGGGGTTCTGGAATGTGCCGTCTCCGTTGCCCAGTGAGATACAGACAGAGTTAGCGAAGCCGGCCGTGGCCATATCGAGCTTGCCATCATTATTGAAGTCCCCAAAAACAACGGCACGAGGATTCGAACCGGCTTGATAACCAGTCGGCGCCCCGAAGCAGCCGAACGACTGCCCGGCAGCAAGACAAGCAGCCAGCAACAGCAGAAACAACGACAGAAATTTTCCGCTCACCGAAAGGCAAAGCTCTATTGAGGATTCATAGCCAACACGGATTGAGCGCAACAAAGTTTCTCCAATGGACGCAGGCATACGCCCCTAAGCGGTAAATGCTTCTCAGAGTCCAGAAAACGTAATTGAATCCAGGGGGAACTACGTGGGGGATATGTAGAGAATGTAAGTCCGTTTGGTCCTAAAATCAATTAAAAAACGTATGAACTCTTGAAGAAATCAATAGCTTGCAACCCGGAATCCAAGACTGTTACGGCATCTGTGAGATGACCTCTCGATACTCAGAAAAGACAAAACCTTGCCGCAGATGAACGCGGATCAACGCCGATTCAAGAAACACTTTGTTTCTGTTGATTTTCCCGGTGCCTCCGGGGTGAGCTACAATGTGACCCGATTAATCAGGCCGACCAGACCAAACACCGGAGGATTCCGCATGTCCAACAACAAAATCGGACGCCGCACGTTTATCAAAAACGCCGCGCTGGGCACGGCCGCCTTTATCGCTTATCCCTCGTCACGCGTTCTCGGCGCTAACGACCGGGTTCGGGTGGGCATCATCGGCCCCGGAGCGCGTGGGCAAGAGTTGCTCAAGCAGCTTATGGCGCTTCCCAATGTGGAACTGGTCGCGGCTGCCGATATCTACACCCGCCGCCATGATGAAGTGAAGAAGATGGCGCCGGGGATCCAGGTCTTCGACGATCACCACCGCTTGCTCGACAGCAAAGATGTTGACGCGGTCATCGTGGCCAGTCCGCTGCACACTCATGCTGTCCACTTTCTTGACACCTTGGCTGCCGGAAAAGATCTTTACAGCGAGAAGACTATGACGTGGTCCATTCCCGAGGCGGAGCAGTGCCTGGCCGCGGCAAAAAAATCGGACCGCGTGGTGCAAATCGGCCTGCAGCATCAGAGCTCCGGCTCCTACGCCGACGCTGCAAAATGGATCAAAGATGGAATAGCCGGCAAAGTCAACCACGTGCAAGCCTGGATGAGCCGCAATACACCACATGGCCACGGCCAGTGGGTGCGCCCGGTTCCAGCGGATTGCAACGCCAGCAACGTAAACTGGAAGGCATTTCTCAACGGACGCCCTGACCGTCCCTTCGATGGCTACAAGTTCATCAACTGGCGTCTGTTCTGGGAATTTTCCGGCGGCAATATCACCGAGAACATGGTGCACCAGGTGGCATACATCATGAGCGCGCTCAATCTGCCGGTGCCCACTGCCGCTTACCAGGCCGGCGGCGTATTCGGGGAAAAAGATGGACGTGAGGTGCCCGACACCATCGCCGTTACCCTCGAGTTTCCCAATGAGACCGTCGTCACCTGGCAGTCTACCTTCAGCAACAGCCACTACGGATTGGGAGAGCACTTCCTGGGAAGCGATGGCACCATCGAGCACGTCGCCGGCGCCAACGACATGGTCACCGGTAAGTCTGCCGAGAGCACGAACTACTATCCTGAAAAAATAAATCGGCCCGGCGGCGCGGCGCTGACCAGCGAGACCCACGACCAGAACCATATGGCTAACTGGATTGACTGCGTACGCAGCCGCAAGACACCCAACGCTTCGGTAGATATCGGTTACCGCTCTGCTGTGGCTGCCCACATGGCCAACCAGGCCTATCGAGAAAAACGGCGCGTCACCCTGGAATCCGCCTCGGCGGTGTCTTAGAGCCTGTTTTATAAATATTCGCGGACTCATGGAAGGAACTGCCTCAGGGGCTGAAAGCCCAAAATATTCTGAGCGTTTACGGCACGAGTAAACTCGTGCCCTGATACTTGTCTTCTCGTACGCTAGATTTTTCCGCAAGCGATGCGAGGTCAATGAACTTCTTGATGTCCGATTGGCCACTATCGCGTTCGTCCTTTCGGTCTGGTCTGCCGCATCCACTTTTTTCCATGTCATGCACCATTGCGTGTCTCGTCGTAGCCCTCGCTGCAAATCCAGACAAAAGCTCCAGACAAAAAAAGTTTCTTGACAATGAAAATGACCGGTATAAAATGCGCGGGCCTTATTAAAACGCTTTAATAAGCTGCCGTTTCACTATGTGAAAAAGCGTCCCAGATCGAGTTCGACCAAAAATCAGGCAAATCAAGCAACCGCAAGGGCAAGACAAATCACAACGTCCCCTGGACGAAAGGAACAACGATGCGACTGAAACTGAACGCCCGGAAAGTTCACCCCCAGCAGTCTGGTTTTCTCGCCGTTATAGTCACGCTCTTTTTGCTCTCCGCCTCCGCCCTCGCGCAGAATGCGGTGGTGCGCGTCAACCAGTTGGGCTATGTGACCGGCGCCAGCAAGCGGGCGTACCTGATGTCGAAGGGTTTAGAAACCGGAGCGACCTTCAGCCTGAACTCGGGTAGCGCCAGCGTATTTTCAGCTCCCATCGGGGCAGATCTCGGCGCCTGGGGGACTTATCTGCACGTTTACGCCCTGGACTTTGATTCGGTTTCCGCCGCCGGCACTTACACCATTGCCGTAACCGGGCCCACGGCGGCCACCTCGCCGAGTTTCAAGATTGATACCGGCACAAATATCTATGGCAGTGCACTGGCCAACACCCTCTCGTACTATCAAAACAGCCGCGACGGCGCCAACTTTATTGCTTCCACGCTGCGCACCGCGGCCGGTCACCTGAATGACCAGCACGCCGGCGTGTACAACACGCCCACATACGACAGCAGCGACAACATTACCAGCGGCCCCAACGCGACGGGCGCAACCGTAGACGCCTCGGGCGGATGGTTCGATGCCGGCGATTACATCAAGTTCGTGGAGACGCATAGCTACACGGTGGCCATGATGGGCATCGGAGTGCGCGACTTTCCCAACCAGATGGGCGCAGGCTCAAGCCAGTCGAATTTTACCGCCGAGTTCAAGTTCGGCCTGGACTGGCTGCAGAAGATGTGGGACGACAACTCGAGAACACTCTACTACCAGGTTGGGATCGGCACCGGCAACAGCAGCATCGTGAGCGATCACGATATCTGGCGGCTGCCGCAGGATGACGATACCTGGGGAGGCACTGACCCAACCACGCGCTTTATCCGCAACCGTCCCGTTCTCATTAACCCGGCGGGCGGCGCGGGGGCCAAGATCAGCCCTAACATGGCCGGCCGTCTGGCGGCGGACTTCGCCGTTTGTTATCAGGTTTTCAAAAGCAGTAATCCCGCTTATGCCAACCAGTGTTTGCTTTCGGCCGAGCATGTTTTTGATCTCGCCAACACTTCGCCCAGCGGAAACCTGCTGACCGTAGCTCCCTTCGACTTTTACGGAGAAAGCGAGTGGCGTGACGACCTGGAACTGGGAGCAACCGAGCTCTATCTGGCATTACAGCCCGGGAACCTGCCCAGCGGATTGCCGCACACCGATCCTAACTTTTATCTGACCGCGGCCGCCAATTGGGCCAACGCCTACATGACCGGTCCCGGAGACGCAGGAGACACGCTGAACCTCTATGACGTCACCGGGCTGGCGCACTATGAGTTGTATCGCGCGCTGAAGATCGCGGGCAATCCCAGCGGACTCGCCGTGAACCAGGCCAGCGTACTGGCCGATTTTCAGAAAGAGCTGAACAACGCCACCAGCATCGGCTCTAAAGATCCTTTCGGCTTTGGTTTCTCCTGGGCAACCGACGACACCGCCAGCCACGGCGGGGGACTTTCGGTGATGGCCAGCGAATATGGGGCACTGACCGGGACCAATACCCACGCCGCCCACGCGGAGCGCTGGCTAGACAATGTTCTGGGCGCCAACGCTTGGGGAATATCGCTCATGGTGGGCGATGGCATGGTCTTTCCCGATTGCATCCAGCACCAGATCGCCAACCTGCTCGGCTCGCTCAGCGGCGGCTCGCCGGTGCTGAGCGGTGCTGTGGTGGAAGGTCCGAACTCGCATGGCACCACCGGCTCGCTGACCAACATGAAGGCCTGCGACCAGAGCGCACGGTTTACACCTTTCAACGGCAATGGGGCTGTGTACGTTGACAACGTGCAGTCGTACAACACGACTGAGCCGGCCATTGATCTGACTGCATCTTCCGCGCTGGCGATGGCCTGGCAGATGGCCAACTCCGGCACGCCGACGCCTGACTTCTCACTGGCGGCAACGCCGGGTTCGGTGACCGTGACCGCCGGCAACAGCGCCGGCTACACCGCGACCGTGACCGCGCTCAATGGCTTCAACGGCAGCGTGTCGTTAGCTGCGAGCGGATTGCCCTCAGGGGCGACCGCGAGCTTTAATCCGGCCTCTGTGAGTGGTTCTGGGACTTCGGCTTTAACGGTTGCGACCAGCAGCTCGACTCCGCCGGGCAACTATACGTCCACCATTACGGGAACCAGCGGCAGCCTCAGCCACAGCGCCACTGTGACCTTGTCGGTCAATGCGCCGCCAGATTTTACCCTGTCAGCAACGCCGGGTTCACAGACAGTCGTGGCCGGCAACAGCGGCACCTATATGGCAAGCATAACTCCAAGCAACGGCTTTAGCGGCAGCGTGGCCTTGAGCGTGAGCGGAGTTCCTGCGGGAGCGACAGCCTCGTTCAATCCAGCGTCGGTGACCGGCTCGGGAAGTTCAACGCTGACAGTTGCCACCGGCACAGCGGCAACCGGAACTTACACCCTGACCATTTCGGGAACCAGCGGCAGCCTCAATCACAGCACTACTGTGACCTTGACGATAAGCCCGCAGCCGGTGCCCGACTTCTCGTTAGGTGCGACCCCGGGCTCGCAGGGTGTAACTACCGGCAACAGCGCCAGCTACACGGCAAGCATCAGCGCAATCAATGGCTTCAGCGGCAGCGTGGCCTTGAGTGTGAGTGGAGTGCCTACAGGAGCGACAGCTTCATTCAATCCAACTTCAGTAGCCGGCTCAGGATCTTCAACCCTGACGGTTGCCACCGGCACGGCGGCGGTCGGAACTTACACGTTGACCATTACGGGAACCAGCGGCAGTCTGTCGCATTCGGCGTCGGTGACCTTGATGATCAATCCGGTCAATAACACGCCGGTGTACCAGATTAACTCGGGTGGTCCGGCAGTCTCCCCGTTTGCCGCCGATGCCTTCTTCAGCGGCGGGCAGACCGATACCGTGACCGCCACCATCAACACCAGCGGGGTTACCAATCCCGCGCCCATGGCGGTCTACCAGAGCGAACGCTGGGGAGGAGATGCCAGCAGTAATCCGGCCCCGTTCAGCTATTCCTTCACGAACCTGACGGCGGGGGCCAGCTACACGGTGCGCCTGCACTTTGCCGAAATCTTCTGGACGACGGCCGGGCAGCGAGTGTTTAACGTGGCCATCAATGGGACTCCGGTGTTGAGCAACTTCGACATCGTCGCAACCGCCGGTGCAGCCAACAAAGCTGTCGTGGAACAATTCACGACGATAGCGACCAGCACAGGGACGATCGGGATTTCCTTCACTGTCGGTACGGCAGATGCTCCCAAGATCAGCGGGATTGAAATCATTCCAACCGCGCCGCCGGCGCCCGACTTCTCGCTGAGCGCCACCCCAGGCTCACAGACGGTAGTCGCCGGCAACAGCGCCAGCTACACGGCGACGGTCAGTGCCATCAACGGCTTCAATGGCAGCGTTTCATTCACTGTGAGCGGAGTGCCTACAGGTGCGACTGCCAGCTTCAGTCCAAGCTCGGTGAGCGGCGCGGGAACTTCCACACTTACAGTTGCTACCGGCACGGCCGCGGCAGGAACCTATCCGCTGACCATTACGGGAACCAGTGGCACGCTGACGCACAGCGCCAGCGTGACGTTGGTCATCAGCCCGCAGCCTGTGCCTGACTTCACGCTGGCAGCGGCTCCGGGCTCACAGACGGTAGTCGCCGGCAACAGCACCAGCTACACGGCGACGGTCACGGCGGTGAACGGCTTCAGTGGCGGCGTGGCGCTCAGCGTAAGCGGAGTGCCCGGCGGAGCGACAGCCTCGTTGAATCCGGCTTCGGTGAGCGGTTCGGGCACTTCCACACTGTCGGTCGCCAGCGGTACGGCGGCGGCGGGAACTTATTCGCTGACCATCACCGGAACGAGTGGCAGCCTGACGCACTCGGCCACGGTGACGCTGGTAATCAATCCGGTGCAAAATCAGTGTTTGACCTCGGGCACCACCTGGCAGAACACAGCGCTTCCAGCGGTGCAGACGGGGACATTCACCGTCACCTATGATGTCACGCCTGCGGCCACGGGCATCAACAGCGTGATCGCGCTCTCCAAGGGCGCGCAGACCGCCTATACCGGCTTTGCTACCCTGGTGGCGTTTAACACCACCGGCATTCAGGCGCGCGACGGCGGGACATACACGGCCACGAACCCTATGTCATATTCCGCCGGGGTCACCTACCACATCCGCGAGGTGGTCAACG